>Ga0126376_10002698_pt1 | contig 10119 bp, 8 predicted proteins | sample PanSoiMetPlot_15_FD_92760 | JGI IMG/M metagenome (GOLD analysis project Ga0126376, IMG submission 92760) | Tropical forest soil microbial communities from Panama - MetaG Plot_15 | ecosystem: Environmental > Terrestrial > Soil > Tropical forest > Bulk soil | place: Panama | collected 2016-02-17 | reverse complement strand
GCTACCGCCACTATGTTGCGCAGGGCGGCGACTGGGGCAATGCCGTCTCGGAGATCATGGCCTTGCAGCAACCGGCGGGACTGCTCGGCATTCACACCAACATGGCGGCCACGGTTCCACCCAACGTCTCAAAGGCGCTCGCGCTCCACGAGGCGCCACCCGCCGATCTCTCGGCCGAGGAGCGCAACGCCTGGAACCAGCTCGACTTCTTCTACAAGAAGGGGCTGGGCTACGCCATTGAGATGAACAATCGTCCGCAGACGCTGTATGGGCTCGTCGATTCGCCGGTCGGCCTCGCCGCCTGGATGATCGACCACGATGCGCGCAGCCAGGAGATGATCGCCCGCGTCTTCGACGGAAAGACGGAGGGCCTGTCGCGGGACGACGTGCTCGACAACGTCACGCTCTACTGGCTGACGAACACCGCGATCTCCTCGGCGCGCCTCTACTGGGACACCGCGACGAATACCCCGGGAGGCTTCTTCGACGCGAGGGGCGTCAAGATCCCGGTCGCCGTGAGCGTCTTCCCAAACGAGATTTACGCGGCTCCGCGCAGTTGGGCGGAGCAGGCGTATCCCAAGCTCATCCACTACAACAAGCTCGATAAGGGCACCCACTTCGCGGCCTGGGAGCAGCCGGAGCTCTTCGTCGCCGAAATGCGCGCAGCGTTCAGATCGCTCCGCAAACCAGGTTGAAATCGACGGTCATCTGGGCGCGCGCGTTATGCGCGCGCCCACTTCCCTCAGATTCCCTCAGAAGAGAGAGAGATGGTCATGACGATCGATTCCCCATTTCCCACCCGGCGCGCTCTTCTCGCAACCTCCACGGCCGCAATTGCTGCGGGTTTGCTGCCAAGCGCGCATGCAGCAGCGGAAGACAACGCAATTCGACCGTTCCGGGTCAACGTTCCGGAGGAGGCACTCGTCGATCTCCGCCGGCGCATCCAAGCGACGCGCTGGCCCGACAAGGAAACCGTCGCCGACGGCTCGCAGGGCGCCCAGCTGGGGCAGTTCCAGGAGCTGGTTCGCTACTGGGGCAAGGATTACGATTGGCGAAAGCTGGAGGCGAAGCTGAACGCCCTTCCCCAATTCGTCACGACGATCGACGGAGTCGACATCCATTTCATCCACGTCCGTTCCCGCCATAAGGACCCGCTGCCGGTGATCGTCACGCATGGCTGGCCGGGATCGGTCGTCGAGCAGCTCAAGATCATCGGTCCACTCACCGATCCGACCGCGCACGGTGGCAGCGCCGAGGACGCGTTCGACGTCGTCATTCCTTCGGTTCCGGGCTACGGCTTCTCCGGCAGGCCGACCGGCACGGGCTGGGACGTCGAGCACATCGCGCGTGCCTGGGCCGAGCTCATGAAGCGCCTTGGATACACGCGCTACGTTGCGCAAGGTGGCGACTGGGGCACTCCGATTTCGAGCGCGATGGCGCGTCAGTCGGCAGCGGGATTGCTCGGCATCCACATCAACTTGCCGGCGACGGTACCGCCTGAGGTGGTACCGGCACTCGGCGGCGCGCCGCTACCGCCGGGAATCTCCGACAAGGAGCGCGAGGTCATCGAAGCGCTGAGGAAGTACAACATGGCCGGAAGCTCAGCCTACTTCACGATGATGACCGCGCGGCCGCAGACGGTCGGCTATGGCGCGACGGACTCACCAGCGGGCCTTGCAGCATGGGTGCTCGTGCATCCCGGCTTCGCGCAGTGGAACTACGGCGCCGATCCCGGCAAGTCGCCGACGAAAGACGACGTACTCGACAACATCACGCTGTACTGGCTGACGAACACCGCAACCTCGGCGGCGCGGCTGTACTGGGAGAGCGGCGGACGAGGCAGCGTCATTGTCGCGGCGGCGCAGAAGACCTCCGAGATTTCGCTTCCCGTTGCCATTACCGTATTCCCGGACGACGTGTACCGCGCCCCGGAGACCTGGGCCCGGCGTGCCTATCGCAACCTGATCTATTTCAACGAAGTCGACAAAGGCGGGCATTTCGCGGCCTGGGAGCAGCCCGAGCTGTTCAGTACCGAATTACGAGCGGCGTTCAGACCACTTCGGAAATCGATCTAAACCCAACGGTGTGCGCCACGTAACCATCGCGATGGAGGATGCCATGTCTGCAAATCTATCATCTCGGCGCGAAGTTCTTGCCGGCTCAGCGGCGGCCAGAGTCGGCACGCTCGTGGCTGACGACCTGGCTACCGCGGTCAACAACAACACCGTCCGCCCGTTCCGCATCAACTTTCCGGAAGAGCAATTGGTTGAACTTCGCCAGCGCATCCTCGCGACTCGGTGGCCCGAACAGGAAACGGTCGCGGATGGATCACAAGGCGTGCCGCTCGCGACGATGCGGACACTCGCGCGCTATTGGGCTGCCGATTACGACTGGCGCAAGGTGGAGGCGAAGCTGAACGCCTTGCCGCAATTCATCACCGAGATCGACGGGCTGGACATTCACTTCATCCACGTCCGTTCGAAACATGAAAGTGCGTTGCCCTTTATCGTCAATCACGGGTGGCCGGGCTCGATCATAGAGCAGCTCAAGATCATCGACCCGCTGACCAATCCCACGACATACGGCGCGAGCGCATCGGACGCCTTCCATGTGGTGATTCCGTCGATGCCGGGCTACGGGTTCTCGGGCAAACCGACGAGTACCGGCTGGGGTGTCGAGCACATGGCCCGAGCCTGGGCGGAGCTGATGAAGCGTCTCGACTACACCCGCTACGTGGCCCAGGGCGGCGACTGGGGTGCGTTTGTCGTCGACTACATGGGTGTGCAAGCTCCACCGGGATTGCTCGGCATCCACACCAACATGCCGGGCACGGTTCCAGCCGACATCGACAAGGCGGCTTTGGCTGGCGACCCGCCGCCATCCGGTCTCTCAGCCGAGGAAAAACGCGCCTACGAGGGGCTCGTCTTCACGTACAAGCATCTGGCAATTTATCAGTTGATGGCGAGTCGGCCCCAGACCTTGTACGGGCTCGCCGATTCGCCCGTCGGCCTCGCCGCGTATCTGCTCGACCATGGTGACGGTGACGGCCAGCCGGCGGCCGCGGTCGTTGCAGCACTGCACCGCACCTCGAGCGCTACAGGCGAACTGACGCGGGACGAGATCCTCGACAACATCACGCTTTATTGGCTTGCGAACACGGGTGTCTCCGCATCTCGTCTCTATTGGGAATACAAGGGCGGCTTTTTCAACGTCAAAGGCGTCACGATCCCGGTGGCCGTCACCGTCTTTCCGGGAGAGCAATATCAAGCCCCGCGGAGCTGGACAGAGAAGGCCTATCCCAACCTCATCTACTACAACAAGGTCGACAAAGGCGGCCACTTCGCCGCGTGGGAGCAGCCGCAGATTTTCGCTCAGGAACTCAGGGCAGCATTTAGGCCGCTGCGCTGAGCCATGACGCTCGACGTCCTACATCTCCCTAAATGAGGATCACATGAAAACGACTCGAATCATTGCAGTGGCGGTGGTGGGCATCGCAAGCGCTTTGGCGCTGCATCTGGCGTCGGCGCAGCAGGCGGGAACCAAACGAACCGACCTGCAGCGGCACGATCTCAGCGCTCCCGGACGCGAAGTCATCCAGGTGCGCGTGGACTTCGACCCGGGGGTTCTCGCCCCCCTGCATACGCATCCGGGCGAAGAGATCATCTATGTCCTTGAAGGCACACTGGAGTATGACATCGGCGGTAAGCTGGCGAGGGTCAAGGCCGGCGACGTCCTGTTCGTTCCGGCCGGAACTCCGCACTTGGCGAGGAACATCGGCAGCACCAACGGGGCGGAGCTCGCCACGTATGTCGTAGAAAAAGGCAAGCCGCTCGTCACGCTGGTCAAGTGAGCGCTGGAAGGAACGAACATGACCTTGGCGAACCTGCGGTGCACGGCGCGATATCCGACGAGCAGACTTGTCGCCTCCACTGCGGCCGCGCTTGCATTCGGCCTTTTCCTCTTCTCGTCCCCTAGCAACGGCCAAACCATGACCATTCCAGATACCGACAGCTCCGTCGTCGCGCAGGCAGCCTCCACACGCCGCGTGGCGGCCGACGACCGCTCCATGGTTTTCGAGACGCTCACCGTGCCCAAGGAAGGGGCGGTTCTGTTTGCGCAAATTGCAGCGCCGCCCATGAATCTTCTGGGGCCCGAACTGGTCCGCGATCTGGTCTCCCTCATTCAGCGAGCCGAGGCCGACGACGCCGTCCGGGTGCTCGTGTTCAAGAGCGCCGACCCCGACTATTTCATTTCCCACGTCGACGTGACGCGGATTAAAGAGTACCGGGAGGAGGCGGCGAAGCTGACCGGCGAAGCGTCGATCGCCCTTCTGTTTCGCTATCTGAGCGCGAGCCGCCTCGTCACCATCGCGCAGATCGAGGGTCGCGTACGCGGCGCCGGCAGCGAGTTCGTGCTGGCGTGCGACATGCGCTTTGCCGCGCGAGAGTCAGCCATTTTCGGCCAGCTGGAGCAGGCGTTCGGTACGATCCCCGGCGCGGGCGGCGTCCAACACCTCACGCGCCTCATGGGCCGCGCCCGGGCGCTCGAGGTCGTGTTGAGCGCGGAGGATTACGACGCGGAGCTGGCTGAACGGTACGGCTGGATCAATCGAGCGTTGCCCGCCAGCGCGCTTGGCGATTTCGTCAGATCGCTCGCTCATCGGATCGCCAGGTTTCCGGCCGCCGGCCACGTCGCGGTCAAGGACAGGGTCAATGCAATCGCACTCGCGCCGGCCGAGGACTTCCGTCGCGATTCCGATCTCTTCGGCGAGGGCGTGCGCAAGCCCGAGGCCCAAAGTCGGATCCAAGCCGCGATGAACCGCGGTTTCCAGACCCGAGACGCAGAAATGGACCTAGCCCGGATGCTGGGCGACTTGGCTGACCGTTGATCCTTCGACAAAGCGAGGTGTTGGGCGGAATCTCGGCGTTCAGATCGTTGCGCTAGTTTGAGTGAGTAGGCGGCACGCCCAACGTCAACATCGATCGGAATCTGGAAGGGGATTTATCGATGAAAACAAACAAGTTCTTGGTAGCCGCGGTACTCGCCACCGCAATCGGAGCGCCGATTGCTGGCTTCCTAGGGGAGATGAAGGGTCAGCCGATGACATCCACAGGACTATGGATTCCATTCCTTCACGGGCTTCCTACTGGCCTGACTGCCAGTCAAACCGAGTTGGCTTCTCTTGAGCGCGCGAACGAGTGGCTGAATTCGCCGCCCTTGACGGCGTCGGCTCTGCGCGGAAAAGTCGTTCTGATCGATTTCTGGACTTACACCTGCATCAACTGGCGGCGCACACTTCCCTATGTCCGCGCTTGGGCCGAGAAATACAGGGATCACGGATTAGTGGTGATCGGCGTCCATGCGCCGGAGTTCTCATTTGAAAAGAGCATAAATAACGTCGGCTGGGCCGTGAAAGACATGCGGGTCGAGTATCCGGTCGCCGTGGACAATGAGCTTGTCATATGGCGCGCCTTTAAAAACCAATATTGGCCGGCGCTGTATTTCATCGATTCGCAGGGGCGTGTTCGACATCACTATTTTGGCGAGGGCTCATACGAACAGTCGGAAATGATCATTCAAGCATTGCTGGCCGAGGCGGGAATTGGCGGGATTGACCGTCAACCGGTGTCGGTCGATGCCCAAGGTGTCGAAGCGGCCGCCGATTGGCGCAGCCTGATGTCTCCGGAAAATTATGTCGGGTATGAACGCACCCAGAATTTTGCGTCTCCCGGCAGGGCGACCTTGGATAAGCCTCGTATCTATGAACTGCCCGCGCGGTTGCGCCTGAATGAATGGGCGCTGTCTGGCGATTGGACGGTGAAGAAGGAAACCGCCGCACTGAACAAGGAAAATGGAAGCATCGCGTACCGCTTTCACGCCCGCGATCTTCATCTCGTCATGGGCCCGGCGGCGCCAGGGACGTCCGTGAGATTTCGCGTGCTGATCGATGGACAGCCGCCGGGCACGGCTCACGGAATTGACGTTGACGAACAAGGCCACGGCACAGTGACCGAACAGCGTCTGTACCAGCTGATCCGACAACCGAAGCCCATCGCCGATCGCCAGTTCGAGATCGAGTTTCTCGGTTCAGGCGTGGAGGTTTTTGCCTTCACGTTCGGCTAATCCGTTGCGCAACCATCAACCATGGAGGTTCCCAAATGGATACGCTCAATATCTCGGACGAAATCAACCAACATCGCCGCCGTTTCTTTGGCGCCGCCGCGATGGCCGTCGCCGCCACTCAGCTCGGCATGATCGGTTCCGCGGCAGCACAACGGGCGGAGACAAAAATGCCTGCAATCGAGCCAGGAACGAATACGTCCTTCGGACCGCTGAAGCAGATCGACGCCGGCGTCCTGAATGTTGGATACGCTGAGGCCGGGCCTGCCGATGGCCCTGTGGTCATCCTTCTGCACGGCTGGCCCTACGACATTCACAGCTACGTCGACGTCGCTCCTTTGCTCGCCTCGGCGGGCTACCGGGTGATCGTCCCGTATGTGCGCGGCTACGGCACCACGCGCTTTCTTTCAAGCGGCACGGTCCGCAACGGCCAGCCGTCGGCGGTCGCCGTCGACGTCGTCGCCTTGATGGATGCGCTCAACATCGGGAAGGCGACCCTCGGCGGTTTCGATTGGGGGGCGCGGACGGCCAACATCATCGCCGCGCTTTGGCCGGAGCGGTGCAAAGGCATGGTATCGGTGAGCGGTTATCTGATCGGCAGCCAGGAATCCGGCAAGATGCCGTTGCCGCCAAAGGCCGAGCTCGAATGGTGGTATCAATTCTATTTTGCCACCGAACGCGGCCGGGCCGGCTACGACAAATACCGGCACGAGTTTTCGAAGCTCATTTGGCGGCTCGCTTCGCCCAAGTGGCACTTTGACGATGCGACGTTCGATCGCAGCGCGGCCTCCTTCGACAACCCTGATCATGTCGCCATCGTGATCCATAATTACCGCTGGCGACTTGGCCTCGCTGAAGGCGAGCGTAAGTATGACGATCTGGAAGGGCGCCTCGCCGAAGGCCCAGTCATCACCGTGCCCACCGTCACCCTAGAAGGTGATGCGAACGGCGCCCCACACCCGGAGCCCAGTTCTTACGCTAAGAAATTTTCGGGCCGATATTCGCACAGGACCATCACGGGTGGCATCGGACACAATCTACCGCAGGAAGCTCCGCAGGCCTTTGCCGAAGCAGTCGTCGAGATCGCTGCCGGCTGATTGCCGTTGGCCCGCTTTCGCGCTGGCGCGCGCGGCGCAGTAACCTCACATTCGGACAGAGCAACGCGAAGTGCATGAGACTCCTGCGAGGCACGGCTAAATCCACTGATATGAAAGGCCGATCCATGAAATGGTTTTCCTTCCTGGTACTTGTGATTGCAATTGTAGCATCCGTTGTCGCTGCTTTGCTGTTCGCGGCCGGATTTGTCTATGACGCGCGCTCCCCGATCTTCGGCGTCAAAATTCCCACTGAATACCGCCAGTGGGAGTTGGCCGCCGTGTCGCACGAAGCCGGCCCGGACGAACTTAGGGGTGCAGCGCCCAATCGCGCTGCTGATCGAGACCGATAGAAAGGAGATAACGCCATGGCCTTCACCATCAAAGTCAACGGCACCACCCACAGCGTCGATGTCGACGGCGACACGCCGCTTCTCTGGGTGCTGCGCGACGTGCTGGGCATGACCGGCACGAAGTTCGGCTGCGGGATGGCGCTGTGCGGCGCCTGTACCGTGCATATCGACGGCGCTCCCACCCGTTCCTGTGTCACCTCCATCGACAGCGTCGGCACCTCGGAGATCACAACGATCGAGGCGATCGGCACGACAGCGGCCGGCGCTAAGATCCAGAAGGCTTGGCTCGACCTGGAGGTGGTTCAGTGCGGCTACTGCCAGTCGGGCCAAATCATGTCGGCTTCGGCGCTGCTCGCCGACAAGCCGCATCCGACAGATGCCGATATCGACGACGCGATGTCGGGGAACATCTGCCGGTGCGGGACCTACATCCGCATTCGTGAAGCGATCAAGCAAGCCGCACAATCGAGCCGGCAAGGAGGCTGACCATGATCCATGATCACATCGTTTCGCGGACCGCCGGTCCGGAACAATTCGAGTCAGCAAACGGTCTCACCCGACGCGGATTCGTTCAGGCCGGAGCGGCCGCGGGCGGCGGCCTGATGCTGAGTCTGCGCTTGCCGTTCGCCAAAGGCGAAGCCGAAGCGGCCGACTCTGATGGCTTCGTGCCCAACGCCTTCGTCCGCATCGACCAGGACGGCCGGATTGTCCTGACCATGCCGTACGTCGAAATGGGCCAGGGCACGTACACATCCATCCCGATGCTGATCGCCGAAGAGTTGGAAGTGGACCTGAAGCAGGTTCACTTGGAACATGCGCCGCCCAACGAAAAGCTCTACGCCAACCCGCTGCTCGGCGTGCAGGCAACCGGCAACTCGAATGCGATACGCGGAGCGTGGCAGCCCCTGCGCCAGGCCGGCGCCACAGCGAGGACCATGCTTGTGGCGGCCGCAGCCAAGCGGTGGAATGTCGATACGTCGTCCTGTCACGCGCAAAGCGGTGAGGTGCTTCACGCCGCGACAGGGAGAAAGTTCAAATATGGTGAGATTGCCGGCGACGCCGCTCGCATGCCCGTTCCGCAAAACGCGGCGCTCAAGCAACCCAAGGATTTCAAGCTCATCGGCACCGCGGCGAAGCGCCTGGACACACCGGCCAAGGTCAACGGAACGGCCGTCTACGGCATCGACGCACGGCCGCCGGGAGTGAAGATCGCGACGCTTGCTCAATCACCGGTTTTCGGCGGGCGCGTGAAGACCGTCGACGATACCGCGGCCAAGGCCGTCAAGGGCGTCCGCCAGATCGTTCGGCTCGACGACACGGTCGCCGTCGTTGCCGACCATATGGGCGCCGCGAAGAAGGGGCTCGCGGCGCTTAAAATCCAATGGGACGACGGCCCGCACGCCAAGCTTAACACCGCAGATATCGCAAGCGAGCTTGAAAAGGCGTCGCTCAATCCGGGAGCGGTGGCGCAGAATATCGGCGACGTGGACGCTGCCATGGCCGGCGCCACCACCAAAGTCGAGGCGAACTACGAAGTGCCGTTCCTCGCGCATGCCACGATGGAGCCGATGAACTGCACTGTGCACGTGCGCAGCGACGGCTGCGAAGTCTGGGTCGGCAGCCAAGCAATAGCACGAGCCCAGGCGGCAGCGGCAGAAGCCGCCGGCCTGCCGTTGGACAAGGTCACGGCCCACAATCACCTGATCGGCGGTGGGTTCGGCCGCCGGCTCGAAGCCGATGGCGTCGGCCGCGCCGTCCAGATCGCGCGGCAGGTGGACGGTCCCGTCAAGGTCGTGTGGACTCGCGAGGAAGATATCCAGCACGACATGTACCGGCCTTATTGGTTCGATCGGTTGTCCGCGGGTCTCGATGCGAAAGGGAAGCCGATCGCCTGGAACAATCGCTTCGCCGGCTCGTCGGTCATTGCGAGATGGCTCCCTCCGGGGTTCAACAATGGTCTCGACCCCGACACCACCGAAGGCGCGATCGACCTCGTCTACGACTTTCCCAACATGCACGTCGAGTATGTGCGGGTGGAACCCCCAGGCATTCCGACCGCCTTCTGGCGCAGCGTCGGGCCATCGCACAATGTGTTCGTGACTGAAAGCTTCATGGACGAATTGGCGGCGGCAGCGAAGCAGGATGCGGTCGCCTATCGGCGCGCTCTTCTCGACAAAACCCCCCGCGCCAAGGCTGTCCTTGACCTCGCTGCCGAAAAGGCGGGCTGGAGTCAGCCCCTGCCCGAAAGGGCGGGCCGCGGGGTGTCTCTCCAAAACGCGTTCGCGACTTACATGGCCCACGTTGCCGAAGTCGAGGTGTCAAAGAATGGGGCGGTTCGCGTCCGCCGCGTCGTCTGTGCGGTGGACTGCGGCACCGTCGTCAATCCCGATACCGTCCAGGCGCAGATACAGAGCGCAATCATGTTCGGCATCACCGCGGCGCTGCATGGCGAGATCACACTCAAGAACGGCCGTGTCCAACAAACCAATTTCGATACCTACCAGATGCTGCGGATGAACGAGGCGCCGGCCGTCGAAGTCCACATCGTTCAG
>Ga0126376_10002697_pt1 | contig 10119 bp, 11 predicted proteins | sample PanSoiMetPlot_15_FD_92760 | JGI IMG/M metagenome (GOLD analysis project Ga0126376, IMG submission 92760) | Tropical forest soil microbial communities from Panama - MetaG Plot_15 | ecosystem: Environmental > Terrestrial > Soil > Tropical forest > Bulk soil | place: Panama | collected 2016-02-17 | reverse complement strand
AGCCGGCTGTACCTCGGCCACGACATCCGCGTCTTCTGGCTCCGGCTCTGTAGCGCCCTCATCCATCGCCGCCTCAGCTCGTAGATGAAGCTCGAGACTGCCTTGAGGTTGCCGGGGACGGCGTAGTAGTTGCCCCGGTGTCGTCGGTCGCGTAAAAGAGGACCGCGAGGTTTGGAGTGCGATGTGCACTCGACGAAAGCAGCGGTGCCGGCAGCGTTCCGAATGCCTTGGCGTACCTGATGCCCTCCGGAAGCAAGCCCGAGACCACTTCGCCGGCGGACTGACCATCCGGCAGCGTTCGCGAGACGGTGCCGTCTGCGGCGATCGAGATTGGGTTAGACGTGTCGATGACGAGCTTGCCTGGCAAGAGGTCGCGGACCTCTTCGATCACGGCCTGCATCGGCCCCAGCCAGAGGGCGAGGACGACCGTGTCGGCCCGCTGAACCGCGTCCCGGTTGTTCGCGGCCGCAGTCGCCGACTTTCCAGTCTCGGCGGCCAGCTTCTGTACTTGGTCCGCACTGGTAGCCGAAAGGACAATGGGCTCCCCACCCGAAGCCAGGTCGCGCGCCACGGTGCTGCCGATGTTGCCAATGCCGATGATTGCGGTGGTCACTTCATTCCTCCTTAAGGAGTCGTTCTGTCAGAACGATCTCGACGACTTCTTGCACCGTTTCCAGGCGGGCGCAGTCGCGCTGAAGCTCACACGCGAGCGCAACCCAGCTTGCGGATTTGGCTCCAGCCTGGACAACGCGCTCCATGCCGGCGCGATGGGCTTCGGCGGAGGTGCCGCCGATCGCATCGACGACGGGATAGACCTCGCAGCCTTCGCGCAGAGCGTCGAGCGCCGGAAACGCCATGCAGATCTCAGTCCAGAGCGCGCAGAGGATGAGCTTGCGCCGCCCCGTCGCGCGAACGGCGTCAAGGAAGTCCGGGTCCTCCCACGCGTTGAGCGTGGTTCGGTCGATCGGCGGGTTATCTACGAGCACGTCTGCCAGCGGGGGCAGCGTAGGTTTGGCGCGGCCCGTCTTGACGTTGATCGTTGAGTGCACGATCGGCACGCCAAACACTTTTGCGATCTTCAACGTCGAGACGATGCTCTTGACGAGAAGTTCTCGATCCATCGAACGCACGCCCGCCAGCTGGCTTGGCTGGTAGTCGATCACGACCATCACCGAGTTCTTCGGCGTGATGAGATTGTCGCCGACTTGACCACGTATCGCAGTCTTGGGCGCAACAACTTCGTCATGGGTTGCAAACCTCCTTGCTCAGATCAAGGCTGAACGTAGGAGGCGAAGCCGAGGTCGAGACGGATCGACTCCATGACCCAGAACGTCGTGCTGTGTGTGAACACGTCGGCCGCGGCCAGCACCCCGCGGTCTTTTCGATGACCGGGGTGGCAGCGGCGTCGGTGCAGGCGTCGAGATAACCCTTCACCCCCGCCCACGTGTTCTCGCCGTACTCCCTGAAAGTATGGCGTGGGATCGACTTTGGTGAGCGCAGTTCTGACGCTGGCGTCGATGTCGGCGATGTACTGCTGATGCAGCGTTACGTCGTCGCGACTGCCGAGCCGGCCGAGGTGCCCACCGATGTTGTGCTGCCGGCTGGCTCTCTTCCGCCGTGCAAAACCCTGACCACGCTCATCTCCGTATGGCGGAATGGGGCTTGATCACGAGAGTCACAAATTCACCCGATCGAAGAGCCTACCTTCGGAGTCCAAACGACAATCTCGACCTCCGAATCCAATCGACTACCGGTCGTCGTCAAACGGTCCGCAGCGCTTCGGTTGGTGACAGCCGGGCGGCGCGCAGGGCCGGCAGCAGGCCGGCCACCACGCCGATGGCCACAGCCGCTCCGAAACCACCCGCCCAGGCCAGGGGCGGAACCACCACGCTCCAGCCCTTTACGAGGTCATAGACAGCGGTGGACATACAGCCGAGCGCGACCCCGACAGCCCCGCCGAGTCCGGAGAGCAGGACCGCCTCGGAGAGGAACTGGACTCGGATGTGACCCTCGGTTGCCCCCAGCGCCCGTCGCAGTCCTATCTCGGAGCGGCGCTCGAGCACCGAGATGACCATGATGTTCCCCACCCCCACGCCGCCCACCAGCAGAGCCACGGCGCCGAGCCCCAGAAAGAGGCTGTTGAGAGCGCTCTGGGCGGCCGCGCGAGCGACCAGGGCGGCCGAGGGCTGGCTCACGTTGACCTCGTTGGGAGCCTCTGGGTTCGCGGTCTCCGCGAGCAGCGACTGCACAGCCCTGACCCGCTCGGTCTGGGCGCGCACGTAGATGGTACTGGGGTAGCCGTCGAAGCCCAGGTAAGTCTTGGCTGCCGGGAAGCCGATCAGCACGGAGCTGTCGATCTCAGGAGCCAGCACCGCGGGCTCAAGGATGCCGGCGACGTAGAACCACTGGCTGCTGAGCCAGACCCGCTCCCCGGGGTAGATGCGGTCGATGCCGAGGCGTTGGGCGGCCACGGCGCCGAGCACCGCCACAGGTTCGGTGGCGGTGGCCTGGTTGAGGTAGCTGCCCTGGGCGATAGTGGTCCCCACCGTGGGAAGCAGATCGAGACTCGCGGCCTGGACGCTGATGGCGTTGGTGTTCAGCCGTGGAATGAGGGGGCTCCGGTAGACGGAGACGTTCACCGAGCCGGTGTACTGCACCTGGGTGACCGGCCCGACGCGGCCGATCATGGCGGGGGCGTCGACCGGCAGCTCGGTCTGCTGGCCGAACAGGTTGCGTCCGTTGGTGACCGTGAGGAGGTTGGTCCCCAGCCGGTCGATCTCGCTGAGCAGCCCGGCCTGCGAGGACGCCGAGAGACCCAGCACGGCGACGATGGCGGCCACGCCGATGGCAATGCCGAGGGCCGAGAGCCCGGCCCGAAGGCGCCGGGTGCGCAGCCCGACGGTGGCTGCTCGTACGAGGTCGGTCGCTCGCAACGGCTTCGGAGTCGGAGCGCCTGCTCTGGTTATGCCTGCCACACCTCCGCCAGCGCTGGATGCGCATCCAACCCGGAGCTGGTATCGGCAACGACGCGCCCGTCGAGGATCTCGACCTGGCGTGGGAGGCGGGCGGCGAGATCCCGGTCGTGGGTGATGACGACGATGGTGGTGCCGTGCGCATGGAGTTCGTCGAGCAGCGCGACGATGGTGGCCCCCGAGGCCCTGTCGAGATTGCCGGTGGGCTCGTCCGCGAGGACGATGGCCGGCTGGCCGACCAGGGCTCGGGCGATCGCCACTCGCTGCCTTTCGCCTCCAGAGAGCTGGCTCGAGCGATGGCCGCCCCGGTGACCGAGCCCGACCATGGCGAGGGCCTCGGCTGCCAGCGCCCGCCGCGCCCTGGCCCCCACGCCGGCGTAGAAGAGGCCGTCCGCGACGTTCTCCAGGGCCGTCGAGTGCTCGGCCAGGAAGAACTGCTGGAACACGAAGCCGATCCGGGTGGCCCGTAGGGCTGCCAGCTCGCGGTCGGTCAGCTCGGCAACGTTGAGGCCGGTGATCGACACCACCCCTGAGGTTGGTCGCTCGAGTGTGCCCATGATGTGCAGCAGGGTCGACTTCCCCGATCCCGATGGCCCCACGATGGCCACGTACTCTCCCGGCTGGACGTCGAAGCTCACCCCCCGCAGGGCGTACACCGGTGCCTCGGCACCGTAGCTCTTGGTCACGTCCTCCAGCTTCAGCACGGGAGGCGGCGGGGCGGCGAACGACGCAACGCTCATGACGAGGCCACCACGACTCGCTGGCCGGCCTGGAGCTCGGGCCCGGAGACCTGGACCAGGCCTGCAGCATCATCGAATAGACCCAGGGTCACCTGCTCCAGATGGCGCTGGCCTTTCGCGGACACGACCTCGAGCTCGTAGCCGGCAGAGGTCGCCAGCAGCGCGGTGACCGGCACCACCAGCGCGTCCTTGACGCTGGCCGTGGTGATGGCCACGTGGACCGGAGCGGCGTCGAGGCTGCCCGTGGCGGCAGGGTCGGTGGGCGCGATCAGGACCTGAGTCGTCGGCGTGGAAGAGCCGGACGAAGGGGCTGAGGCGGACGAGCCGGACGATGACCCGGCGCCAGACTGTGGGGTGGTGGCAACCTTTCCCACCGATGAGACCGTGCCCGGGGTGGTCCGATTGCCGGGCAGGGTGCTGGTGACCTGATTGCCGATGGCGACGTCGGACTGCAGGGTGGCGTCGAGCCGGACCGCCACCTGGCGGGTGGTCGAGGTGGTCTTGAGCACCTCCTGACCCGGCGCCACCGATCCTCCCTTGGTTGCCTCAACCGAGCTGATCCGGGCGGCCCCGGGCAGGACGACGACGTCACCAGCGTTGACGATGCCGGTGACCGGCGCGCCGAGGGCCTGCTGCCAGCGCTTGACGGCGGCCGTGTCGGCAGCACCGAAGTTGCCGTCGGCCTTGAGGTTCCCGCTGTCGCCGTATCCGAGAGCCAGGAGGTTGTCCTCCAGCTCCTCGACGTCGTGCCCGCTGACGCCCTCCGTTAGCTTCCTCGAGATGGGCTCATCCCCGAAGAGGAGAGGGATCGGCACGCCGTTGACCCTGTACACGGGCTTGCCGCGATCGATCACGTCGCCCTGGGCAGGCAGCCAGGTGACCAGTGCGCTCCCCCCGCTCGCGCCGCCCGCCGGACCCCCCGAACCGGGGCGCGCGGAGCCCCCGGTGGCCTGGTTGTCCTGGGCCTGGACGAGGTTTGCCCTTGCCGAATCCACGCTCCCCTGTCCCTGTCGCAGGTCGGCCCCCTGCTGCTGCTGGTCCCGGGTCAGGTTGCTCTGATCGGTGTTGATCGCCTGCTCATCCTGGCTGCAGACCGCCGTGGACGGGTGGCTGACACAGCCGTCCGCGTTGTACTTCTGCTGGTCCTGGCTGAGCTGGGAGCTGTCAGCCGCGACCTTGTCTGCATCCACCTGGTTCCTGTAGTCCGCCTGGGCGACGGCGTCCTTGTAGGCGGTCTGCGCCGCGTCCACCGCATGCTGAGACTTCGCGGCCTCGGCCGGGCTGGGCGGAGGAATGTACTGGTTGACGACGCTGTGGCTGTCCGCGTAGCCGAGGGTGCCGTCGACCTGCTGCTGTGACTCCAGGGTCTGCCTCCTGACGGTGAACAGGGAGGCACCTGATGCGTTTCCGACCTCGCCACTCTTCGACTGGGCCGCGCGAGTCCGGGCCACGACCCCAATAGCCGCCGCGGCGAGGACGACGATCATCAGCGCCGCGAGGAGCACCGGCCAACGACGGCCGGGACGCGGCGCCTGATCCACCTGCGTCCGGTCGAGTGTATGGGCGGTCGGCGAGGACCGGGCTGTGGTCACGAACGTCCCGGCAGGAGCGACTGGCAGGCCTGCATCGCCGATTTGAACGTTGGCGTGTTGGGATCGACGTCACCTCCCATCAGGAACCCGCCCTGGGAGTTCGGGTCAGGGAAGTTCTTGACCCCATGGGAGCGCATGCATTCGGCGAACTGGACATTCTTGCTCTGGTTCTGCGGCGGCTGCTGCTGACCCAGCTGGGGCATCAGCGACTGGCAGGTCGGCTGAGCGGCCTTGTATGGGGCCGAATTGGGATCGGCCGGGCTGCCGGGGGTGATCGCCCCGAAGTTCCCCTGGGCGTTCGGATCCGGGAAGCCCGGGTCGCCGTGGGACCGCATGCAGGAGGCGTAGTCACGCGCCGCCTGCAGCTGTGAGGACTGCGACGATGTCTGGCCGCTGGACCGGCCGCTCGACTGGGTGGAACCCGCGGTGGTGATGTGGACCCCATTGATAAAAACGATCGCGAGCGCGGCAAGGGCCAGCACCACCACACCTGCGAGGCCAATGACGATGCCGCGTGTCGGCGACTGACGGGCCCTTTGTTGTTTGCGATTCACGATGCGTTCTCCTCTGTCAGCCGCGTTAGCGGCAAGACGTGTCCACCGTCGGGAATGGCGACGACGATGTGTTTCGGGTTCGGAACTGTTGGAACCTGGTGCTGCACGGACTCCACCGTTCATCGGCTGTGGAAGGAGGCGAAGTAGGCACTGGCGGGTATGCCGACGCCCGTCACGGCGTCGTAGCCGAAGGTGGCGGCCAAGCCCCTGTCCAGGCCGAAGGTGGATGCGATGTTGGGCAACTGGGCGCCCGCGGGAACGACCGCCGTGGAACATGTGTCACCCCGGCAGCGCAATGCCATTGCGCGGCGGGAGGTCGGAACGGCCGCCTGGAAACGCGACTGCGCCTCTGGTCAGGATGTCGTATGTCCGCGGGTGATGAAGAGGCGCATCCCCACTGTGTCGATCGTCAGCGCAAACGGTGAGAGGAACGCGCTACTCACTGAACCCCCGGTCACGGGCGCCACGGCTCCGGATGCTCCACGTTGGACGGACGACCACACTCCGGCCGCTCCCGGGAGGTTGTGGCGGACCACGCTTCCTAGCGCCACCGCATCGAGCTGGATGGGATACGCGGTGATCTCTCCCCCGCTTCCGTTGAACCGCATGGCCCTGCTGGTGTCCACACGGATGCCAGCTTCCTTGATCACGGAGTCGGTGGGCAGGAGCGCCATCGATCCGTAATCCGCGTGCCCTCCAGTGTCGATGTTCAACAGGATCGGGCCATGTCCGTTCACCTTCCCCATGGTGTCGATGAAGTGGTCGCCGTCGATCCAGAACGGCATCTCCGCCGCCGGGGCGGCTCTCGCCTTCCGCTCGAACTGGCGAAGCAGGGTCGTCGCCTTCCTGCGCAGAATGAGCGTTGTGCCGGAGTAGTCCAGCGTGGATAGAAAGTGGCTGAGGAAGATGGTGCCGATGTTGCCCTGCACCGGTCGACCGTCAGGCGCCGTTACGCCTGTCGAGCTGAACAGGCTCGGGAACGTGCTGCCCGGGATGTTGCGGATCTCGAAGTCGCCGAGGGTCACCCTGTCCACTCGTGCCAGCTGCCCCAGCGTCACAGGCCGCCCGCCTGCCCCAATCGCCTGTGCTCCGGCGGGGAGCGGACTTGCGAACAGTGAGACGCCAGCACGCCTGGCCAGGTCAGGGTCCAGGCCGATGGTGGTCGCGCCGGTGTCTATCACGAATGGGACCGGCTCCAGGCCGTTCACAGCCACGTCCACCAGGAGCAGGGGCCTGGTCAGAAGGAGGGGGATGCGGCTGACATCGGGTCCCTGGATGTCATAGGGGACCCGGCCCCGAAAGCTCGCCAGGAGCGGTGCCTGCCACCCCAGCTGCGCGGCCTGGTCGAAGTCGTCCGCGCGGTACACGGCGAGCGCCAGCAGCTGCTTCGCCTGCGCATCGCCGGGCTCGAGCTCCAGGCTCCGTCGCAGCAGACCCTGTGCCCGGGCCAACCTGTTGGACAGCAGCGCGATGTACCCGCGCTGGATGAGCGCGTGGACGTTCTTCGGGTCGCGGTTCAGGACCTCCTCGTACCCGGTGTCCGCCTCCGGGAATCGTCCCGCATGGAAGAGCTGATCGCTGGATGTGATAGAGGCCGTGCTCGTCGACCCACATGAGGAGAGCAGGGCCGAGGCGCTGCTCCCCAGCAGAGCGGCACCGAGCGCGGCCCTGGAGGAGGCCATCAGGAACTCACGCCGGCCGAACAGATCCGCGGTCATCTGCATCTCTCCTCTTCGCCGCCCCACGCGGAGCGGCCTTGAGGAGAGCCTAGGAATCAGACTTTGACGATTCCCTAACGGCGAGAGCGCGCCTGCCGACCGGAGGCTCCCGACGTCGCCAGCTCACCACCATGAGAGCGCCTCCGAGATGGGAGCGGCCCACCTTCCAGGCTCCGCCAGTCTCGATGACCACTTTCGAGGCGATCGCCAGGCCCAGACCTGAGCCGCCTTGCACCCGGGTCGCCCTATGGAACCTGTCGAAGATGCGGTCCATCTCAGCCTCGGGGATACCGGGGCCGCTGTCCTCCACCGTGAGCGAGACCCGATCCTCGCTGGCCCGGACATCCACCCGGATCTCGCCGCCGCTGGGCGAGTACCGGCAGGCGTTCTCCAGCAGCACGCCCGAGAGTCGCTCCATCCATTCGGCCGGCGCCCGAACGACCGGGCGCGGTCCGCCGCCGGTGGTCAACGACAGTCGCAGCCCTTTGTCAGCCGCCACTCCCTGGAAGCGCCCCACCGCTGTTCGTGCGAGCTCCCCGAGGTCCACCGCGACGAAGCCAGGCCGGTCGGGGTCCGCGTCGCCGCGCGCGAGCCACAGCAGGTCGTCCACCAGCCGGCGCATACGCCTGCTCTCCGCTGCGACCTTCTCCAGCGCCAGCCGGTACTCGGCCGCAGGCCGCTGCCGCCCGAGCGCCAGGGACGCCTCGCCCTCGATCACCGTCAGCGGCGTCCGCAGCTCGTGGGAGGCGTCGGCGGTGAACTGGAGCTGCTGCCGCCGAGCCACCTCGATGGGCCTGGCTGCCCGCCGCCCGATGAGGAAGAAGACCGCGAACGTCGTCAGCAGGACCAGTGCACCCACCGTCAGCGCGGCGGCCAGGGCGGGCACCTCCCATCCGATTGTCTGGCTCCCCATACGAATGTACATCGACCAGACGGCTTGGCCTTGAGCGTTCGGGAGGATTGCAAGAAGCAGGAGGATCGCGACGATGGCTGTGCCAGAGAGCGCGCTGGTCAGTGCGGAGCGGGCGACGGATACCCGCCTCACGCAGCGGTCTCCAGCCGAAAGCCCTGCCCCCTCACGGTGACGATGCGCACGTCGCCGTAGCTGAGCTTGCGCTTGAGGCGGCCCATGTGCACATGAATGGCGTTCGAACCGACCAGCCGGGACTCATCCGTCCACACCTGCTGTGCGAGCTCCCGGAGGGTGACCAGAGCCGGTGCTCGGCTGATCAACAGCTCCAGCATGGCAAACTCCTTGGGCGTGAGATCGATTTCCTTGCCCTCGAGGGAGACGCGCCTGGTTGCTGAATCGACCATCAGGGCGCCCATCTCGAAGCTGGCGAGGGAGCCACGAGCTGGTCGCCGCAGCAGGGCCCGGAGCCTGGCCAGAAGCTCGTCGAACTCGAAGGGTTTGACCAGATAGTCATCGGCACCCGCATCCAGACCCTCGACCCGATCACGCAGGGCGTCGCGCGCCGTCAGCATCAGCACCGGGACGTCGACGCCGAGCCGTCTCGCGCCCCGGATGACGTCGATCCCCGTCATCTCCGGCATGCGCCAATCGATGACCGCAGCAGCATAACGGTAGATGCGCAGCAGGTGAAGGGCGTCACCACCAGTGGTGGCCGTGTCCACCACATATCCGTTCTCGGACAATCCGCGAGCAAGCAGGTCGCGGATAGGGCCCTCATCTTCGGCGACGAGCACACGCATTCCCCGATAATCCTGCGCGACGATGACGTTTTCCTAAAGCGTCCTGATCCAGCCACCGTCTTCGCGATCACCACCGGCGGCTTGCAGTTCTGCCCCGGCCTGGGATTTGAGGCAGGGCGTCACGGATCTTGTCCTAGCTCTTGGCGGATGCCGTTGTGAGTTCGGCGAGCAATTGCTTCACGCGGGCGTCGAGCTCATCTCTGATCCCCCGAACTTCTTCGACGCTCTTGCCGGCGGGGTCCTCGAGCTCCCAATCTTCATATCGCTTGCCGGGGTAGATGGGGCATGCGTCCTCGCAGCCCATGGTGAGATGGACGTCCCCTACACGAAGGCGGCCTTGTGCTTCGTGATGAACTCCTCGATGTTCATTGCGTGCATGCCGGTGAGCTCCCCGATCAGACCGTTCGTCACCTCGAAGATGCCGTTCTGGAGATCTGTCACGGTCGCCTTGCAGTGGGCTTTGAAATGGTCGTTATCGCCCATGCCGAGTAGCGGCGCGAACTCATCGACCGGAAGTTGTTCGTACTTCAGGTTCTTTCCCAGGACCCGCTCGAGGACATCGCCGATCTCGCGGTAGCTGTACAAGACTGGCCCGACCGGCGTGTAGGTCCTCCCGGCGTGCCCCGCAGGCTTCGCTAAGATCCGCGCGATAAGTCGCCCCAAGTCCTCGGCGGCGACGGGCGCGTAGCGAGCGTCGGCGGGCCACGGCATCACGAACCGACCCTGGCGGATCAGGTGAGACACGTAGAAGAGCCACTCGGAAAAGAGACCGGCCCGTAGGTGGGTGACCGGGATGCCCGCGAAGTCGAGGACGCGCTCCGAGAGCCAGT
>Ga0126376_10002696_pt1 | contig 10120 bp, 11 predicted proteins | sample PanSoiMetPlot_15_FD_92760 | JGI IMG/M metagenome (GOLD analysis project Ga0126376, IMG submission 92760) | Tropical forest soil microbial communities from Panama - MetaG Plot_15 | ecosystem: Environmental > Terrestrial > Soil > Tropical forest > Bulk soil | place: Panama | collected 2016-02-17 | reverse complement strand
GCCGGACGCCAGCAGGTCTTCCGTCTGCGCGCGATCGGGCGCGAGATGCAGGTAAGTGAACAGCACCTGGCCGTGCCGGAGCTTCTTGCGCTCGGGAGCAAGCGGCTCCTTCACCTTCACGATAAGTTCGGCCTCCGCGAACACCCGGTCGGCGCTTGCCGCGATCTCGGCGCCCGCCGCCACATAGGCGTCATCCGCAAGGCCGGCGCCGACGCCCGCATCCTTCTCGATGAGAACGCGATGACCTTTGAGTGTCAGTTCGCGCACCGTGGACGGCACCAGTCCCGCCCGGTATTCGCTGTCTTTGATCTCCTTGGGCACACCGACCAGCATGGTTCACCTCCGGTTTCGGCCGCTCCGGCGCCATAGGAAAAACCAATAGCGCGATAAGGAAAAAATGCGGAAGCCAAGGTCAGTCGAGCATGTATGCTGTATCAACCCTGATCGAAAAACGCTCCAGAAGACGCGCACACGATACGGAGGAAAGTCGATGTTCGGAGGCGCAGGGCCGGCGCCGCACGCGTTATCCGGCCACAGCTTACGCCAGATTCAGCGCAGCGCACGAGCGCTCTTGGCACTTTATACGGCGCTCCTGGCGAGCCTCTGCATCGCCACCCCCGCCACGGCGGCCGATCGCATTCGTATTGCGGCGCAAAAAACCGGCACGCTCGCCTGGGAGCTGGAGATCATCAAGGCCCATGGCCTCGACAAGAAGGCCGATCTCGATATCCAGGTGGTGGAACTCGCCTCCACGGAAGCCGGCAAGATCGCGTTACGCAGCGGCTCGGCCGACCTGATCGTATCGGATTGGCTGTGGGTCGCGCGCGAGCGCTCGCTTGGCGACAAGCTCGTGTTCTATCCCTATACGAGCACGCTTGGCGCCGTGATGGTGCCGGGAAATTCCACCGTCGGAGACCTCGCCGATCTCAAGGGCAAGAAGCTCGCGGTCGCGGGCGGCCCGCTGGACAAGAGCTGGCTCATGCTCCAGGCGGTCGCGCGCCGCGAAGGCATCGATCTCAGGACCCAGGCCAGCATCGTGTATGGGGCGCCGCCTTTGCTATCCGAGAAGGCGCTGCAGCGCGAGAACGACGCTACGCTGACGTTCTGGAATTTCTGCGCCGAGCTGGAAGGCAAGGGATTCAAGCGCGGCATCGACATGGAGGCTATTGAAAAACGTCTCGGTGCGTCGGGTCCGGTCGCCATGGTGGGCTACGCGTTCGACGCCGGCTGGGCGGCAAGGAACAAGTCCGCCGTCGCCCGTTTCCTCGACGTTGCCGCCAAGGCAAAGGACATCCTTGCCAATTCGGAAGCCGAGTGGCTGCGGTTGGCGCCGCGCATTGGCGTGAGCGACCAGGCGGGCCTCGAAATCTACCGCCGGCGCTACAGCGAGGGCATTCCGCGCCGCCCGATCCGGGACGAGGAGCGTGACGCTGCAGGTCTCTATCGTGTCCTGGTGGAGATCGGCGGCCCCGAGCTGATCGGTCCGGCGCGTGACCTGGACAAGGGGACGTTCTACGATCCGGGGAACTCCGATTGAACGTCGCTTCCAGGCTGTTCTCGCTGATCCTGCTCGTTGCGGCCTGGTACGCGGGATCGGAAATTGCCGGTCAACGCATGCTGCCGGGCCCGCAGACGGTCGGCATTGCCCTGTGGACCGAGGCGCAATCGGGCGCGCTGGCCTTTCACCTCGGCGCGACGCTGGCCCGCGTCGCGGTCGCATTCGTCATTGCGATGGCGATCGGAACCGCCCTTGGGGTATGGATGGGCCGTTCGCAGCTTGCCGACCGCCTGGCCGATCCCTGGCTGGTGGCGCTCCTGAATCTGCCGGCGCTGGTCATCATCGTGCTCGCCTATGTGTGGGCGGGGCTCACCGAAACGGCCGCGATCGTCGCGGTTGCGCTCAACAAGCTGCCTAACGCGACCGTCACGGTGCGCGAAGGCGCCCGCTCGCTCGATCGCCAGCTCGACGAGATGGCAGAGGTGTTTCGCATGAGCCGCTGGATGCGGCTGCGGCACGTGCTCATCCCCCAGCTCGCGCCCTATCTGGCGGCGGCAACGCGCTCCGGCCTGTCGCTTGTGTGGAAAATCGTTCTGATCGTCGAACTGCTCGGGCGGCCCAACGGCGTCGGCTTCGAGATCGGGGTCGCCTTCCAGCTGTTCGACGTTACGCGCATCCTCGCCTATGCTATTGCGTTCGTCCTCGTCATGCTGGCGATCGAAACATTCTTGGTGCAGCCGATTGAACGACATGTCTCCCGCTGGCGGCCCAAGACAGCTTGACGTCAGCATTACGCACAAGTCCTACCGGGCGGTATCGGGCGGCAGCATCGAGGTGCTGCGCGACTTGGCGTTCACCCTCAAAGCCGGGGCAGTCGGCGCCCTGGTCGGCCCTTCCGGCTGCGGCAAGACCACGCTGCTCCGCATCATTACCGGCCTCGATTCCGACTATACGGGTACGGTACAGCTGCCCGAGCACGGCAAGCTCGGCATGGTGTTCCAGGAGCCGCGGCTGCTGCCATGGCGCACCGTGGAACAGAACGTCCGGCTGGGGGCGCCCGAGGTGACCGGTTCCGACCTTGACGCTCTGTTCGGAGCCCTGGGTCTCGCTGCCCACCGACATCATTTCCCGGGCGAATTATCCCTCGGCCAGGCGCGCCGCGTCGCGCTCGCGCGCGCCTTTGCGGTCAAGCCCGATCTCCTGGTGCTCGATGAGCCCTTCGTGTCCCTCGATGCGGCGCTCGCCAAGCGTTTGCAGGAAGAACTCGCAGCCCTGGTGACGAGCCGGCACGTCACCACCCTGCTCGTTACCCACAGCATGGACGAAGCGATCGGGTTGGCCGACCGGCTGTTCCTGCTCTCTGCAAGCCCGGCCCGCGTGGTCGCCGAAGTGCCGATTGCACGGCCGCGCGAGCCGCGCACGGCGGAGGAGTTGGCCAAGATCCGGGACGAGATCGCGCGAGCATTGGGGAAGCGGGTTGCGTGATTTTTGCCGCTGACACATGAAGATCATTCAATCCGTGCCAGTTCGTGCTCGACGACTACGCGCAGCGGAGGCGGGCGCGGATTACGGTATCCCACACGAACTGCGAGGCTACGTCCTCATAGCTGTGCCGATAGATATTTCCGGCTCCAGCCATTTTCTTCCACTCCATTGATGGATGCCGAGCTTTTAAGTCGTCGGGTAATCGACGGGACGCCTCGGAAATAATCTCAAGACAGCGGATCACCGCATAGACAGTTCGCACGTCGCCAACGAATGCGCCGAAATTCACTCCGGCGATAAATTGGTTCGCAAGATCGATGTGATGAAGGATATCGCGAAGCGCGTTCTTGGCAGGGTTAGAAGGGCATATAAAGCGTCGGCCGTCGCGGCCGGTCGGACATAGGGCTTGAGCCCTTCGCGGCTCACCACGTCAACCGGCCCGTCAAACAAGCCGGCGATAAATTCCTTCAGCCCGACATAGTCGAAGACCGTGATGTGGGCCTGGGGATCAACCTCGATCATGATATCGGTGTCGCTGTCGGGCCGGTCGTCTCCACGCGCCCGCGAACCGAATAATGCAACGTGGGCCACCCCCCGCGCCCGCAAAGCGGCTTCATTCTCCCGAAGTATCGCAAGGATATCGTGACGGTTCATGGCATCTCTGTGTTTAGCATGGAATCGGCGATTGCAAAATCCGCCTCACGCGACGTTTCAGTCTGAGGTCGGCAGGTCTGCGGAGGTTGAATGCGATGTAAACTCCTGGCTCTGGGCGCGGGCCCCTACGACCCGAGCTGACGAGATCGGCCGCTTGGCGTCACCTCAAGGCTTCATCGAGAATCCGTGCCAGCCGTACACCGGCAAGAGTAAGTTGCACGGCTGCCTAACCCCGGCCGACGATCCACTTAACGACGCGGAAATTTTGTTCAAAGCACCGGGGCCACCTCACTCTGCAAGGCGAGAGTCATCGGCCGGTCTTTGGCTTCACGCTCGCTAGCGCGGCTCGATTGGCGGTGCGGCCAGGCGCGGGAATAGTATCAATGCACTGCCACTGTGGGCGGCGTGGTTCGCTTCTATCCCGATCGTGAAGGACCTCCTCGTAGTCCTCCATCATGTTGCGGCCCTGATCAGTTCGGCGGCGCGGCCGCCGATCATGTAGGAAGGAGCGTTGGTCGGTCCGGAAATGATCGACGGCATGACAGATGCATCCGCCACGCGCAGGCTGCGAAGGCCATGGACCCGAAGCTCGCTGTCCGCCACGGCGTTGGCGCCGGCGCCGATCTTGGCAGTGCCGACTGGGTGACCGAAACTGGCAGCCCCCATCCGCGCGAAGTCGATCAGATCCTGGCGGGTGGTGGCTTTGGGACCTGGGACTACCTCTGCTTCCCGGATGCTGTCGAATGCCGTCTTGCTGCCAAGCTCGCGGGCGGCTTCGATCGCCCGCACAAGGGCGGCGAGATCGCGATCGGTACTCAAAAGATTGCTTTCGATGATTGGCGCGTCGCGACAATCAGCGCTGGAGAGCCGCACTTGGCCGCGACTGGTCGGCTGAACAACCGCGGCCGCAATCGAGAAGCCCTCTTTCGGAGGAGAACCGAAGCGTGCAGCCGCATCGGCCGGCGCAGCGGGAAACTGTAAAAGCACGAGGTTGATATCGGTCGGATGATTGTCGACGCCGCTCGACAGGTAGACTTCTGCCTCGACGCCGTTGCTATCTGTGGGTCGGTCCGGCATCTTTCCCTTGTATTGGTAAGCGACGCCCGACACGATCGAATGGTCCTGCAAGTTCTGGCCGACGCCATGTAAATTCGCGACCGGCTTGATCCCAAACTTCCGGAGCTGTGCGGCGTCGCCGATACCCGACAGCATAAGAAGTTTCGCGCCATGTATCGCACCCGCCGCAATGATCACCTCACGGGTTGCTCTGACACGTTTGGCGCCATCGCTGGCGACAAGCTCCACGCCGCTCGCGCGATCGCCGTCGAAGGTTACTCTCGTGACGTTGGCGTTCAGCAGAAGCGTAAGGTTCGGACGGTCGAGATTTGGCCGCAGGAAGGCGCGGGACGCGCTCACGCGGGTGCCACCCGCGGAGATGTTCATGTTGATGTAACCGGCTCCGGGCCGCATCGGACCGTTCGCATCGTCGATGACGGGAAACCCATCTGGCGAGCGGCCTCGATAAAGGCCGGGGCCGTCGGGTGGGGATCGCCGGGCTTGCGAATGTGGACGGGTCCGCCGGCGCCACGCCATTGATTGGCGCCACCCTCCCAATCCTCCTGAGCCTTGAACGTGGGGAGAACACCCTTGAAGCTCCAACCCTTCGCGCCGCTCCGCTCCCAGGCGTCATAGTCGCGCTCCATGCCGCGACCACACCGGCGCGTTGATGGAGCTGCCGCCACCCAGAACACGGCCAAGCGCGATGTTGAACTTTCGGTTATTCAGTTGGGGAACGGGCGCGATCGGCAGATGCCAATCCATCGCGCCGCCCACGTTGTAGAACCAGGTGCTCGGATTGCTGATCGTGGGAGCCGTATCAGGGCCGCCCGATTCTACGACCAGGACTTTGGCGCCGGTCTTTGACAGCTCGCCGGCAATGACCGAGCCGGACGCACCCGCACCCACGACAATGTAGTCGTAAGCGTCCGCGAGCTTGCTTTGGTTGGCCGCCTGATTCTCGCCAGCTGCGAACGCTTGATCCACTAACTCCGCCGAGAGTCCGGCGGTAAGACCGGCAGCACCGCTTCGGGAGGCCGACCTGCGAAGTAGGGTCCATCAGCGACGACGACGCGATTCGTGCAGTAAATGACACCGGCCGGCCGCTCGCGCCCAGAGTTCCTGAAAAGCGAGTGACGGATGCCGGCCGGTAGAAGTACGCGCGCATGTCGTCCTCGCGCGAGTAGACGAGCTTCGCCGGCTTTCCAGATATCTTCGACAGCAGTGTTGCTGCGATGACGAAGTCTGGTGCGGAGCGCCGGCCGAAGCCGCCGCCCAGCAGCATCGTGTTGACCTTCACCCGTTTTAGGTCGACGGAGGTGATTTGCGAGACGATGTCGCGGTTCGGTCCTTGCGCCTGCGTGCCAGCCCAGATTTCAACGCTGTCCCCTTGCAGAATGACCTGGGTGATGTTGTAGCCCTGAGGGTCATTAACCGCCCGCGTGCCGAGCAATGCCGCTGTATCGCTCTGACGGCCTCGCCCGTTCCACAAGTGGCAGCCGGCACAAGCTCCCTCGAATAACTGCTCGCCGAGATCCCTGTGCGTCATCTCGTCTGCCCCGGGGGTGTCGACGGTCGAAGCCAGAACTCTCGACGGCTGATCGTTGATTTCGCTGCCGGTATGCCCCTGCTGGGGTTTCACGTCGCGAAGATAGGTTACCAGGGCCGTGATATCTTCCGGCGCGAGATACTGAAGGCTGTTCTGCACCACCTCGCCCATCGGGCCGGAGGCTGCGCCGCGTCCGTTCGCATGCCCCTTGCTCAGATAGTCGGCCAGTTGCTGGTCGGTCCAACCGCCGATGCCGTAGGTCCTGTCGGACGTGATGTTGTAGGCCTTCCATCCTTGCAGGACTTCACCGGTCAGTTCCCGATCATGCTTCAACGCATACAGACTATTGCGCGGGGTATGACATTCATTACAGTGGCCGAGCGCGGTAGCGAGATAGGCACCGCGATTCCACGCATCGGATTTGCCCGGCGTCGGCTGGAAGCGCTCCTCGCGCAAGAACAAGGCGTTCCAGAAGCTCAAGCCCCAGCGTTGGTTGTAAGGGAAGGACAATTCATTCGGCTTCGCCGGCGCATGCGAGACCGGCAGGCTGAACAAGTAGGTCTTGATGGCCAGGATGTCGTGGCGGCTCAACGCGGTGTACGAGGTGTACGAGAAGGCTGGATACAATGGCTCCCCGTTCTTTCCGACGCCTGCATGCAGCGCTCGCACGAAGTCATCGTCGCTCCAGGTGCCGATACCGGTTTCCTTGTCTGCTGTGATATTGCTCGAATAGATCGTACCGAATGGCGTCTTGAAGGGGACGCCGCCCGAGAATGGCTGCTCGCCGGGAAGGGTATGGCAGGCGATGCAGTCGGCGGCGCGCGCCAGGTATTCGCCGCGCGCCGGTGGCTCCTTGATGCCGGCCGGTGCCCCGGCCGCGGGAGGCTGCCGGGCATTGGTTTCCCTACCATCGCCGACGCTAAGCAGTGCGTAAGCAGAGAACCCAACTCCGACCACGACCAGCGCACCCAATGCCGCGAGTACAACACGCGAATTTTCATACAGCCTCCTCTTGGGCAGCTGCCAGGTTCTGGCCGGATGTTCCAGCCGTGACAGACTTCAAGGCGTCAGCGCCGTGCACCGGCGCGGAACGATCAATGGCGCATTTGCGCAACCGCACGCCCATGACTGGTGATCGATGAGCACCAATCGCGAATTCATGATAGTGAGTTCGTTCGGATTGCCGGTCACTAGCACGTCCCGCATGCGCGTCGCGACGTTGGCCTGACCGTTTTCATCAGGTTGATAGAGAGTCTGGGTTTTTTCTTTCCCGTGATTGCGGATATTTTTACTCTGCTTGCTTGCCACTCGGTTTGTTGACTTTTTCGGGAACAGTAAACCAAGTACGCTGCGCGACTCGTATCTTTCGCACCATCGCGATTGTTTTTAACCGCGCAAGCGCCGCCCACGATGGGTATTGAGTTTCCGGCGACCGTAGCGGTGATCTCGATCGGGAGCTTTTGGGCACCCATGCGGCCGTGGCCTCCCGGCGAGGAAGGCACCGATGGCATCCAGCGCCTATGTTACCGCCTTTAGCCTCCCGACGCTTCCGGCAAATCCATGTGGCATCCTCATCCTACATCAACCCGGGTATCGACGCCCGCTGCGACCGCACGCTCAACATAACGGAGCGAGTCGTCCAACAGCACCTCGTCGTCACCTGACATGAATGCGGACGAGAGGCATGCCCGCAAGTTGTGCACGAAGCGGCGAAGCCAGCAAGCCAGCGGATGTTTTCGCGTTAGCGCTTGCCAGATAGGAATCCACGAAGGTCGCAACCTGCGGGCGAGTAAAAAGAGGCGGAGCGAGCATCAGCCTGCAGCCAAGTCGAGAGGCGACGTAGGCGACATTCTGCGTGACGCCGGGTGAGGTCTCGCTAAAGGACATCGCGGATGCCGCCGATCAGTGACGGAAAGCCGCTCCGAGGTCCATAAGCACGCCCAGCTGTCCGAAAAGAATGGGAACCGCCACGTAGCAGTGAAATGAAGTGACCTTCCCATTTTCTATATGGAAAACGTCGCAGCAAGGCGCGTGTATTTCTTTCCCCGTCGCAGGAATCGTTCCGGCCGGCATTGCAAGATCACCTCTATGCGTGCCGTTTAACGATAGTTCCACGATGACGACGTTATCATCGAAATAGAGGCTATTGAGCTCTCTGTGCATATCGGGAAATGCAGCGGCGTAGCGGTCGAGCGTCGGGCCAATGTCAGAGCCATAGTACTTTTTGCCGCCGGCTACGTCATAAAAATAGCCTCCGTCTGCGAAGAACGACACGAATTTTGGTGTGTCTTTGGAGGACGCGTCAGCGAGTAAATAGAGCTCACGGATTAGTTGCTCATTGCGGTCCTGCTTTGACGTCTTAACGCTCATCCTGCCGTCCTGCGGAAGCGCTCGACCTCCTAGTGAAGCCGAAGCTCAAGGGCAACAGAGCATTTGCGCGTTGGTCTGTCTTTCCTTTGCTTGCGAATGTTTTTGCCGCTCTTGCTTGCTCGCGTCATCTGGTTGTGGACGCACAGCGAGCAAACCACTCCGGCTCCCAATTAGGGTTTGCCAGGGGTTGGACGGCTCATCCTTGTCATGGGCTCCCTAACGAGCTGGTGGTAATAGAAACGCGCAAGCTTCTCGCCCCGGCTAGCGCCGGCGGTGCTGGTATTCCTGGGGCGTCAGGCCGGTCGCGCGATGAAACGCGCGCGTAAAGCTGGCCTGCGAGGAGAAATGCGCATTGAGCGCAATCTCCGACAGCGGCAGCTTGCCTGCCGCCAATTCCGCCATCGCATTCTCCAGCCGCATGCGGCTGATATAGCGGTGGGGCGGAATGCCCAGGGCGAGCTTGAACTTGCGCACAAAATGAAACTGGCTGTAACCAGCGACTCCGGCGAGCTCTGCAAGTGTGATGTCGTCCGCGATCTTTAGCGCGATATAGTCGAGAACGCGGCGAAGCCGACTACGATCGAAACTATGCGTGGAGGATTCGGTTGGCGTGCATGCGCCACTATCGCAATGCTTTTGAAGGAGCCGACCCGCGAGCATCAGAGAAGCTATTTCGGCGTACATTCGGCCGGTGGTCGTCTCATTGATCAGCTCCGAGAGGATCGAGCACCCTATCTCCCGGATGACTGGATCCCTGATGCCGGCAACAAAACGGATTGAGTGTGCTGGCGCCACGGGAAGGTTGAAATCATCCTTCAATCGACGAAACAGCGCCTCAGTCAAATACAGATGAAGCGATTGCGGAATTGGTGCGGTGATCGTGGCCTCATCATCACCAACCCCAATTGGGGCAAGCCAGATCGCCCCCGCTGTTGGTACCGCTCGCTGGGTTTGTCCCGCCCCGGTTCGCGTCACGAGACAGTTCTTGTTGCCGCTAACTACGAGACCTATCTCCGTGTGCTACGGAACAATCACCCCGATTTGGCTGGCCGGATGGTTCCGAAGCTCTGCAGATATCGTCGACCAGCCAAGCTCGGCGGATGAAGCCAGCACCGCTGACGAGGGATATTTTCTCGCGCCGTGCGTTTGCAACTCCATGGGCGCCTCCTGTGGCGGCTTTCCTCCATGTCCACCTCGCCATCCGGCGAGACTCGGAACGCACCGGATTTCGCCCAACCGGATTCTATAGACATCTCGAGGGCCTCAACAACAATATCCGAGTAATCCAGCGCCGCGCTTACGGCATCCGCGACGAGGAATATCTCCGCCTCAAGATCCTACCTGCCGCCCGCCGAAATCGAGCGAGGCCTTGCCTAGCCCTCGCGGTAGTAGCTCCACATACAGTCGCTTGTTGGCGGGCAGTAAGGTCTTGAGCGCCTTGCGGTCTTGCAGCGCAAGGTTGTCCTTGCGCGACAGCAGCGTGTACTTCTGGCCCTTGCCGTATCGAT
>Ga0126376_10002693_pt1 | contig 10125 bp, 9 predicted proteins | sample PanSoiMetPlot_15_FD_92760 | JGI IMG/M metagenome (GOLD analysis project Ga0126376, IMG submission 92760) | Tropical forest soil microbial communities from Panama - MetaG Plot_15 | ecosystem: Environmental > Terrestrial > Soil > Tropical forest > Bulk soil | place: Panama | collected 2016-02-17 | reverse complement strand
TCAGCGGTGGGTGGACGCTGCTGGCACGCCTTGGCGAAATTCCGGAAAGGTCGGCGCTTGGGTTTCTCAGCGGCGAGCGCGGGATGAAACTGGCGAGAATCCTGTTTGCGATTTCGGTTTTGCCGGTGGGACTCTCGCATATTGTGTATGCAGATATCACGGCCGGTTATGTGCCGCCTTGGCTGCCCTACCGCCTGGGCTGGGCGTATCTGACAGGCGCGGGGCAGATCGCGAGCGGGCTGGGGCTTCTGTTCAACGTACTGCCGCGCGTCGCGGCGTGGGCGGAGGCGGGGCAGGTCACGCTCTACACGTTGCTGGTGTGGGGGCCTGCAGTGATTGCAGCGCCAAGAGCGCGGTTACCGTGGACCGCATTTTTTATTTCGTGGATTATTGGCGCGGCAGCGTGGGCTGTGGCGCAGAATGTGCCGGCAAGAAATACGAAGACTACTTAGAAGGCGCGAAGGATTTCTGCGCCGGAGAAGTGCGTACCGGAAACGAAATTGAGAAGCGGGCCAAAGCTCCACCCCGCAGGCTTTCCGACAAAATGAAGGCCGGGAACCGAAGATTCAAGGCCGCGACCAAGAACTGGAGAACCGCTTATTGTTCTCAGCTTGCTTCGAATCCCTGAGGTAAAAAAAGTGTAGCGGGAAATGTCGGCCTTATAGCCCGTTGCAACGATAACGTGGTCTACGATGCGTTCGGAACCGTTGGTTAGTTTCAAACGGACTTTTTCTCCCTCCACTTGAACGAAAGTGGCTTCACAGTTCAGGTCATGGGTACGTTTGCCAGATAAGGACGCTGCCAAACTGTGCCGGCAGGCCGAATGGCGCGATAGCTGATCGGATCCTGCAAACCGCGTGGCAACAACTTAAAGATATTTGGAAATCCAACTAGGCGACTAATCCCCGCCGGTCCCACGTCAAAATTCGAATAAAGGCACCAAGAAATGAAGCCCAGCTTGTGCAGCCAGACGTGTTCGCCAACCCAGCGGATTTGCTTTTGCCTGCCAATGACTTCGACTTTTATATCCATCGCGTACAAGAGCCGGGCGGCGTCGAGCGCACTCTGCCCGCTACCGATGATGAGAATGTTCTGGCCGCGAAAGCGGCTGAGATCGGAATGATCGGACGTATGCGTGACGTGAGACTTGGGAAGACCCTCGAACGCCTTGGGCATCCAAGGGAAAGGTGCGATGCCAGTGGCGATGATAACGCGCTTGGACGTTACTGTGGCGCCATCGGAAAGAGCAACCCTAAAGTGACCGTTCGAGTTTTCGATCCCCGCGACCTGGCGGCGCTTCACTTCCGGGACGGCTTTTTGTTGATACCACTGGCCGTATTCCACGAAGTTCTGGAGCGGAACCGGGTGCTTGAACTCAAGGCCGGCGTCGGCCTTGTAATGGTCGAGCGTCAACTTTTTGTGGGGATCAGAGATGTGGGAGGCGAGCCAGTTGGAACGGAGATACATGCCGGCTGGCATGTGGTCGCGCCAGAAACTCATGGGATCGCCAAAAACGGCGACGCCAACGCCTTTGTCCTTCAAATAAGTGGCGCTAGACAATCCGTAAGGGCCGGCACCGACGATCGCGACGTCCACATCTGTGGGCGAGTGATTTCTCATATGCATTTATATTAGCAAAAGTCTTTGCCGGTTCTGTTTCTAGCTTGTGACTGCGTTTCCGTTCAGTTAGGAACGTCCTGCAGGCGGCAGATGAAACCCCAGCCGCCGCCGAGTTCGCTGATTGCGAGCACGAGTTCGTTGCTGCCCTTTCTGAGAGGAAGGTAGACGGCGTCGTTTTCCGGGTTCACGATGCCGAGGAAACGCGGGTCGCGGAAGGCCTGGGCGCTGCGTCCCCGCCAGAGAATTTTGCCATTGAGAAAGACGCTGACGTCATCGCTGTAGCCGATTTCCAGTTTTTTCATCTGGTCGCGATCGGACTCGATGGTTGTGCGCGCGTAAAGGACTTTTATGCCGGGCTGCGGCTGGAGGCGCGTAGAGAAATCGTTTTGAAACGTGACGCGAGGATGCGGAGCTTCGCGGTAGCGATAGAGAACAACAAATCCTGGCGGCTCTGCTTCAACATCTTGCCATTGGATGGACTTGCTTTCGGCAGATGAAAGTGGACGTTCGAGGTTGCGGGCGAGGCCGTCGTAAGAAGGCGAGATGCTCCATTTTGTCAGCGTGTTGGCTGGCATTGCCGGAAGATGGCGCGTCCAGGACGCGTCCGGCGTGGTTTTGATCTGGAAATTTGTGAAATAAGTTTCGCCCGTGAGCGTGAATAGAGCGAATTCACCCTTTTGCACGCCACTTTTCAGGTCGTCCATGACGAGCGCGGGCTTTTCCATGTCCGTGACGTAGAGCTTGGCTTGCGCGCCGGCGACTTTAAGACGGAGATGAAACCACTCCCCTTTAGGGATATCGACGGCGCCCGTAAATCCGGGACCGTTGAAAATTTGCCAGTTGCGGCCGGTATTGAGGACGGGCGTATACTGCATCGCGTCGGGATAGCCGGACTGGTGTTGGCGAAGATAAATCTCATCGTAATTCTTGCTCTCGGAATCAATACGAATGTCGAAACCGAAGAAGCCGCGCTTCGCGGGCGTGGCGACGTCGACGTCAATGACGGCGTCACGCATTTGAAAATCTTTCAGGACGGCGGCGCCGCCGTCGATGAGGAGAGCTTTGCGGCCTTGATATTCGGCGAGTTTGGCTTCGCCCTGCAGATCCCAGCGTGGAGAGTCGGGAGGAACCGAAAGCGGTTCAGCGGTTTGTGCCCGCGCTGCGGTCGTTGAAAGAACAGCGAGCGCCAAAGATGCGATAAGACGATTCACGATTTTCCTCCTGAACGCATTCGAGCTTTTTTGTTCCCAGGCTTAACGTAAACTCGCTTCTTCGAAGAGGATTTTGATCACACCGTTTGTGAATTCATCCCACTCCGGGGCGAGGGACTCGTCGTTGCCAATAAAGCGCTGGCGAAATGGTTTCAGGTCGATGGAACCTTTCACTTCGTCGAGAGTTCGTGACATGGCGGGACCGGTTTGCATGAGCTTTGCGTTCATTTGATCGGATGCGCTTTGGAGAAGGTCTCGGAAAAGAAGGATGCGCGATTTGTCGTGAAGAACGGAACCGTGACCAGGGACAAATGTCTCGGCGTCGAGTTTGCTGAGGTTGTTGAGGGTTTGAATCCATTCCGTGGCGTAGCCGTCGTTTGCCAAAGGAACGGGAGTGCCGACAAGATCGCCGACGACGACGATTTTTTCTTTTGGGAGATAGACAACGGCGTCGCCGGCAGTGTTTCCGCGGCCGAGGAATTTTATTTCGACTTGGCGGTCGCCGAGGTCGAGGGAAAAATCGCGTTCGAACGTAAGCGTGGGGCCCTGGTATCGGAACTTCTTGATTTCGTCGTAGTAAGGTTTGCGTTCGTTTAGAACCTTTTTGACGTATTCCGTATCTTCGGTGGGAAGCGGTTTGCCGTCGGGACCTTTTCCGGTGTCCAGATATTTTTGAATGCGGATGTTGGTGTGCTCTTCCCTGTCTGCCGAGCCCGGTCCAAACATGTCCATGGTTTTCTTGGTTTCCGTGTGAGCGATGATCGTTATCGCGGGAAAAGCATCCACATACAAGCTGTTGCCGAGGTTGTGGTCGTTGTGGAAGTGCGTGTTGAGAAGGAACGTGACAGGCTTGTTGGTCCACCGGCGGATTTGTGCGATGTCTTCGCGAGTGACGGAAGGAAGATACGCAGAGTCGACGACGAAGACCTGGCGAGCGCCGATGATTACAGTGGTGTTGCCACTGAAGAGGCCATCCTGGCGATGACCGGGATGCTCAATGGCGTAGATGCCGTCTGCAAGCTTAGTGACCTTTCGTGAAGATTCTTCGGCGGCGAGCGGCTTGGATGAGACTAAACAGGAAATCAGGAAGAGGTAAGCGAAGTGAAAACGAAATTTAGATTTCATTTAGACCTCTTCATTCGGCAACACTCCGGCGCTCGAATAAATTGAGCACGGAACAAAGTGGGCCGTGATTCACGTTTTCAGGGGTAAACGTCAGCGGGTTAGACGCGTGCAAATGTGAAACGTAACTAGGTTCAACGATCTTCGCTAAAAAGAGGCACGATATATCGTGCCCTTACTTTTTGAGAGTAGCGGCAATGGCGGCTTCGGCGAGTGCGGCCATGACGTCGTAGCCTTTGCGATTGGGATGGAGGCCGTCTTCGCTGAGGTCGCGTTTGAGGAATCCTTTGTCGTCGACCATGGCTGAGAAATAGTCGAGATAGACGATGTTGTTGTCGGCGGAATATTTTTTGATCCAATCGTTGAGCGCAAGGATTTTTTCCGGTGGGCGGCGATCGGTCATAATGATTTCCTTGCCGTCGCGATTGTGGCCTCCGTCGTAAACGGGAAGAACGGACGCGAGAATTACTTTGATCCCGTGAGAACGAGCGAATTCGGACATGGAGGCGAGGTTGCCTTCGATATCTTCGAGGGACATGGGGCCTGTGTTGCCCGCGATGTCGTTTGTACCGGCAAGAATGACAACGGCTTTGGGCTTGAGAGCGATGACGTCGGGACGAAAGCGGAGCAGCATTTGTGGAGTGGTTTGTCCGCTGATGCCCCGACCGATATATGGCCGTCCAGGGAAGAACGGCGCCATTTGAGGCTGAGCCCAGATGTCGGTGATGGAATCGCCCATGAAAACAACACGATTTTCGTCTTCGGCGGGAGGTGTGATTTTTGAGTTGGCGTCGCGGTAGCGCGCGAGGTTGGGCCAGTTGTTTAGCGTTCCTTCCATCCGTGCGATCTGGTTTCGCGCATTGGCGAGGTCGCGACAATCGCAGCTTATGGGAGGCTGGGGAGTTTGGCCGGGCGAAGGAGGGGTTTGGGCGGAAAACGTTCCCACAAGAAACAAATACAACATGGACAGCCAAATGAATCTTGGATTCATGAAATTCTCCGGCCGAGATTCTATGCGAAGCCGCGATTCGGGAGAATGGTGTTCCTAGGAGGGTCGATCCGCCATTAGCACATAAGCCACATATGTGTTGACGTTGGTACAGCCAAGAGTGGCTGTGCTACTTAGTCGGCGGGGACGGCGCGGGTGCGTGCCCATTCGCGGATGGCGGCGACGTCTTCGGCGCGGGTGACACTGAGCGGCTGAGTGGCGGCGATTTCCGAGAAGAGGATTTGCGTGGAGAGTTGCTGCTTTGCGGCGAAGGCGGAGTAAAGGCCCGAGATGATGGACTGTTCGATTTCTGCGCCGGAGAAGCCTTCGCTCATTGTTGCAAGCTTGACGAGATCGAACTCCTTGGCATCGCGGCCACGCTTTTTGAGATGCAAAGCGAAGAGCGCTTCACGGACTTTTGAACCAGGGAGATCCACAAAGAAGATTTCATCGAAGCGGCCTTTGCGGAGCATTTCTGGAGGCAGCGCGGAAATGTTGTTGGAAGTGGCGGCAAGGAAAACACCCGATTCTCGATCCTGCATCCAGGTGAGGAGAGTGGCGAGCAGACGTTGGGATAGGCCGGCGTCGGCGTCGCCACTTGCACCTACGCCGGCGAAAGCTTTCTCGATTTCGTCGATCCAGAGAACGACGGGCACCATTTTTTGCGCGAGCTCGAGACCTTTGCGGAGTTTCTTTTCGCTTTCGCCAACGAATTTGTCGTAGAGGGCGCCGGCGTCGAGGCGAGCGAGTTCGAATCCCCATTCACCAGAAACGGCTTTAGCGGCGAGGCTTTTGCCGCAACCTTGCACACCTGTGATGAGAATTCCCTTGGGCGGAACCAGGCCAAATTTTTGACCTTCAGCCGTGAGGGCGGATTTCCGCTTACTGAGCCAGTCTTTGAGGCGAGTGAGCCCGGCAACGTCGGAGAAAGATGAGTCGCGGCGGACGGTTTCTAGAAGACCTTCGCCGCGGAGGGCGTTGCGCTTGGCTTCAAGGAGATCGGGAATGACCCCAGCGTCGGCTTTCCCGCGGGAGAGAATACTCATGCGGAGCGCGCGAAGAGCTTCTTCTTTGGTGAGGCCAGTGAGAGCCTGCGCGGCCTGCATCATATCCATTGGGTCGAGCGAGACGGCAATATGATTTTCGCGATTGAGGTCGGCAAGGGTTTGACGGACGCCAGGAAGCAGATCCTCGAGTTCGGGAAGGCCAAGTTCGAACGGAACAGATTCGTTTTCGAGTTCGCGAGGAAGCTCCATGGCTGCAGCAGTGATGACGATGGAGCGGCGCCCAGTGCGGAAATTTTCGGCAAGTTCACGGATGCGGCGGCAGATTTTGTCGTTTTCGCAGTAGCGGGCGAAGTCTTTTAGAAGGAAAATCGCGTCGCCGTTGATGAGGGCGATGTTGGCGAGAGCCTGTTCGGGATCGTCGGTGTGGTAGATGGGTTCGCCGCGAAAACGGGCGAGGCCCTTGGTGACGCTCCAGTGGAAGACGGGAACCTCGAGTTCGGTGCCGATTTGAAAGAGGAGTTGCTCGACGCGCTCTTCTTCTGTGGTTTCGATGGAGATGATGGGATGACGAGAGTTGACGAGGAGACGAAGCTCGTCACGCCTGTTGAGCTTGGAGGGAGTGGTGGTCACAGCCTCTCACCTGGTTGCGAAAACCAATTCCTCAGCGGCTGAAGCCGCGGAAAAAAACTGGCGTTTATGTCGGACCTAAAGCTCCGGCCCTCAAATGAGAGAGTGGACTGCTGACCTGCGAACATCGCAAATGCGTTGTTTGACTTCACTTGCAGCGTCCCCTAAAATTGATAGTTTGAGCGAAGCACAAAAGGAGCATTAGATAGATGGCCCAAGGACAGGCTACCAAAGTTAAGAAGAAGAAAAAGTCAGTTTTAAAGCGGGCGGCGCAAGCTCGTCAACGCGCGGAAGTGAACCGCGCGAACCGGACGCAGGTGCGGAGTTTGATTAAGAAGCTGCGCGGAGCGATTACGGCTGGAGATAAGGCAGCGGCGGAAAATTTGCTGCGGCCGACGTTGAGCGCGATTGACCGAGCGATTACGAAGGGCGTGTTACGCGAGAATACGGCGAACCGGTACAAGTCGCGGCTGAATTTGGCGTATAACGGGTTGGCGGCTAAGAAGGCGTAAGTAAGTCAACAGTTCACAGCTAACGATTTTTGAGAAGCCGGCGGACCAAGAGTCCGCCGTTTTTGTTTTTAGGAAGAAGATATCTCGCGCAGAGACGCTGGGGGAGAATAGGAAAGAGAAAGAAAGAAGAAAGAAAACCAAACCAACGCAAACGGCGTAGCGGCAGGCGGCGCAGGGGTCTAGGTTCAGAATGCGAACATGGGCACCCAAGCCTAAGAAAAAGCAGATTCCTCACGCGCAAAGAACGCGCGTTCGGAATGACAGTGTTGTTGGGTTGGGAAATTCAGCGAGTGGCGGCGCGGGAGTCGGGGGCGGTGAGTTCGGCGAGAAGAAATTCGAGGACGGTGCGGGTCTGGGCCCTGCCCGAGCCTTTGAGGCGACTGTCGGCGACTTGCAGGGCTTTGAGGCCGGCGAGAAGGCGCGGCTTGGAAATTTTGCGGGCGCTGTTGAGGGCGAGTTCGGCTTGATCGGGGCGCATGCCAAGGGCACGGGCGGCTTGCCAGGGTTGCGTGACGCCACGGACTTCGCTCGCTTCCATCACCTTGCGGTACATCCAGGTGAGCGCGCCGAGAATTTGAAGAGGCTGTTCGCCTTCGCGAAGAACGCGGTCGAGAAATTCAAGCGCGCGCTTTGGTTGACGCGAGGCAATTAGGTCTACGAGGTCCCAAACAGTGGCGGTTTTTTCAGAGATGACGAGTGTGGCGACGTCGTGGCAGGTAATGAATTTCTTTGCGCCAACGAAAGTAGAAAGTTTTGTGATCTCGGTTTTGAGATGTTGCAAATCAGCGGAGACGGACTCGGCGAGATCTTCGGCGGCGCCTTTTTCGAATTCGACGCCCTCTTCATTAGCCATGAGTTTGGCGAAAGCAACGGCGGAAGAGATGCGGTCGTCCTGCCCGTCACCGAGACCAGCTTCCACGACAAGAGATTTTTCGGCAAGGAGTTTGCCGAGACGCATGCGCTGATCGAGCTTTTGCGCTTCGATAATAAGGATTGTGAATGATGCGGGATTTTCAAGATAGCTTTCAATTTGTTTGACGGCCTCCTCGCGCTTTTTATCGCCGAGGTCGTCGATGATTTCGGTATCTTCGAGAAAAACCAGTTGGAGCGGGGAAAGCATGGGGAGGGTTTGCGCCTGGTCCATGGCGGCCTGGACCTCGTTGCGATCGGCGGAAAAGCGAGAAACGGCCCAAGCGCGAGCGGCAGGTGGAACGAAGCGTTCGATGAGTTGAGCGCGGCAGGTGTCGCGAAGATAGGTTTCTTCGCCGAGCAAAAGAATAGCCGGGACAGGTCTTCCCTTTTCAAGACGCGCGAGAAGATCGCCGACGGAGATTTGGGCCATTAGTAGTTCTCCAGAACCGCGGCGACAAGTTTTTGCGCGAAGTCCTTGGCAAGACGGTCGAGAGCGGGATCTTGCTCTTCGAAGAAGCTCTTCACGTCCGTGGAAAGTTCGTATTCATTGCGGAAAAGAAAATTGTCGGAGTGATAGAGGACTTTTTGCGTGTCCGATTCGGTGAGGGTGACCTCGCACTTCACCGTGACGAGCATCGTGGTGGCCTGTGCCGTGGTGGTGGAAGTGGCGGACTGTGTTTGGAATGTGAGCGGCACCGCCTCCACGCTCAGGACTTTGCCCGTGAGGACGGCGTCGCCAGAAGCGGGATTAGAGACAACTTTGAAGGTCGTTTTAGCGAGGAACTCGTGGATGGTGGCGGCGGTGAGTTTTTGTTCGATGCGATAGCTGGACGTTTTGTTTTCGAGAGCGGGAACCGCAATGACATGAACGGTTTTGGGAATGGTGGTTTCGTGCCCGGCCACGTGATAGCCGCAAGAAGCGAAAAGAAGGCATGGCGCGAGGGCGAAGGCAAGCGCAGCGCGTTTCATGGAAGAAGCTTCTCCGCGAGCCTAACGGCATTGAACGCGGGCAAGCGAATGTTATCGGCTGCGCCGTAGAACCACCAGAGGCCAGGGCGGGAGGGATCGGGATCGGGTTCGGAAAGAAACATCAAATCTTCGCCCGCGGCCGCCAGAGTACCGAGAAACCCTTCTTCCCTTTTGTAGACGCGGAAACCCGCTTCGCGGCATGCCTGAGATATCTTGGCCGCTTCCGCAGCTGGATCGACGTCAGCAAGAGCAGAAAATCCAGCACCATAAAAAATAGGGGCTTGGATGAGACTTGTGGCGGGGATCAACCCGAAGCTTCCAAGAGCCTGAGCGACTTGGAATCGAATCGAATCCGCAGCACTGGCGAGATCGAATTTGCTTTCCGGACCGTACCGGTCGAGTAGATTAAACGCAACTTGCGTTCCGAAGACGATTGAACCTGTCGGCTGCATGGAAAGGAGCTTCGCCGTTTGCGATTCTAGCTCTTCAATGCCGCCGCGGCCAGCTTCGGAGACTGAACGAAAATGCGTAATCGAAAGATTTTTCAGATCGAGCGACTTTAGAGCGAGGGAAAGAAGGGCGGAACAGGTAGCCGGCGCGGAGAGTACGGAGAACATTTTTCCGCGGCCGGTGAAATCGAGGGCTTTGTCAGGCAGCTGCGGAAACCACGGGCAAGATGCTTCCCTGTCCGCGGGCATTCCGGACAAATCGACGACTTTGGCACCGGAAGTGAGAGCAAGTTTCAGATTGGCCGCCGTGAATTGGGGAGAACCGGCGAAGAAGATGAGGTTTGCATGGTTGAAACTTTCTTCTTCTACGGGCTGGATAACGGCTGCCTCTCCTCCGGCTTCGGTAAGAGTGCCAGCGGCGATTTCTTCATCGAGGAGGCGAAAATCAGCAGCGGCAAAGCGGCTTTCTTCGAGGAGGGATTTCAGTTCGGCGCCGAGAAGAGAAGATGCGCCGGCAATGACGATGCGAGTCGAGGCCATGGAATATCAGGGAATAGTATACGGGAAGCGGGAAGATGGTTCGAACTGCCACTCGGGATTGAATGGCGCGCTAATTGAAACGCACAGCCTAAAGTCTATGCAATTGGTTAGAAACTACCTGCAGCACGCGAGACAAGGCGGTGACGGAAGAAACGAACGAAGTGGAGG
>Ga0126376_10002692_pt1 | contig 10128 bp, 1 predicted proteins | sample PanSoiMetPlot_15_FD_92760 | JGI IMG/M metagenome (GOLD analysis project Ga0126376, IMG submission 92760) | Tropical forest soil microbial communities from Panama - MetaG Plot_15 | ecosystem: Environmental > Terrestrial > Soil > Tropical forest > Bulk soil | place: Panama | collected 2016-02-17 | reverse complement strand
GTCAGTTATTCCGCTCTTTCAGAGCTTCACGGTAATTTTGCTCTCTACCAGGGGCGACGCGCCTCACGTTGTTCGGCGCTTGCCCCTGGCTTTCATATTTCGCGCCGTTGGCGCTGGTAGTCGCGACTTTTTGTGCAAAGCTGATAAGCGTCGCTGGGGGATGCGACACTGAGGTTAGGAGTTGGTAATGACTAACGAGGTTCTTTCATCCACAGATTACACAGATCTTTAAATTAATCTGTGTAATCTGTGGATAAACTACCTTAGAGTTCGAAACTTTGAATCGCCGGAGCAGCGGCTGCCTGGTTGTGCATGAAAGCCGCGTCCAGATGTGAGCTGACGAATTCAATTGTACTATGCTTGAACAGATCAGCTACGGTGAGTGCGTCAGGATACAGTTCATTTAACAGCAAATACGTGCGGAGTAATTTCAGAGAATCGCCACCAAGCTCGAAGAACTTGTCGTGGATTCCGATCCGCGGAACTCCGAGAACCTCTTGCCAGATTCCCGAGACGATCTGTTCGGTCGGCGTGCGAGGTGCTTCAAAATCCGCGTTGAGCCCGGCCGGCGCGCCAACCGGTTGCGGAAGTGCTCGGCGATCGATATCGCCGGTGAACGTTCTTGGTAACATATCGAGCACACACAAGATGGGAACCAAATACTGAGGTAGCCGCTTCTGCAGGAAATCTCGTACGTCTTCTTCTCCAGATTCTTCCGTGTCAGCAAATACCACATAGGCGATCAAACTATCATCCGCAGCCACGAGGACAGCCTCGCTGATTGACGGATACTCGAGAAGTACATCCTCGATCTCTTTTGGACTAACGCGACAACCGCGAACTCTGAACTGGTGCTCCGTACGCCCCTTTAATTTGATCGTTCCGTCTGGCAGAAGACAGGCCCACTCGCCCGTCTTGTAACCACTGACATACAATTCGCCATCGATTCCGATCGGGAGCAGTGACTGCTTATGATCAAGCACGAAAGACTCGCTTTCGAGTAGATGAGTTCGCTCATCCTGCGTCAGAATCTCAAACTCCGATACACGCCGGTTCGGATCTTCGACGATGCCCTGCAGCGAAACCTCAAGATGCCCGGCAATGCGCTGGATCGTTGTCTGATCAAACAGATCCGTGTTGTACTCGAGAAATCCTTCGAGCCCGTTCTTCTTCTCTGTCAGCGAGAGTTCCAAATCGAATCCCGCCGTCCCTTTATGAACCGGCACCGGCTTCAGGATCAGGCCCGGAAGCTCGAGGTCGTCCATCGGCGCGTTTTGGAGAACAAACATCACCTGGAAGAACGGTGGGTGGCTCAAGTTGCGATCGGGCTGTAACACCTCGACCAGTTTCTCGAATGGAATGTCCTGGTGCGCATACGCTCCGAGAGTGGTCTCGCGCACACGTTCGAGCAATTCACGAAAGCTCGGGTCACCTGAAAAATCCGTGCGCAGCGCCAGCGTGTTGATGAAGAATCCGATTAGGCCTTCAGTCTCTTTCCGATTGCGATTGGCGATCACCGAACCCGTGATGACGTCGTCCTGGTTTGTGTAGCGATGTAGCAACGCCTGAAATGCCGCCAGCAACGTCATGAAGAGAGTGACTCCTTCACGGCGGCTGAGAGTTTTCAACTGTTCGGTTAATTCAGCCGGTAACGAAAACAAGTGCCAGTTCCCGTTGGTGGTTTGAACGGCCGGATAAGGACGATCGGTCGGCAGTCTGAGCAGCGGAAGTTCGCCGCCCAACTGCTGTTTCCAGTAATTCAGTTGCTGGTCCAACGCTTCGCCCTGCAGCCATTGTTGCTGCCACGAGGAAAAGTCTGCGTATTGAATCGGCAGTTCACGCAACGACGGCGCCTGGCTCTGTGAAAAGTCGCGGTACAACATTCCCAGCTCGTGAATGAGTACGCCGAAGGACCAGCCATCCGAGATGATGTGATGCATGGTGAACAGCAGTACATGCTCGTCTGGGGCGAGGCGCAGCAAACTCGCTCGCATCAATGGTCCAACTGACAAATCAAACGGGCGCCTTGACTCTTCGTGGATCGAGCGGTTAACCGCGGCTTCTTTTTCCGCCTCTGCGAAATCACTCAGGTCGATAACTTGCAGTGTCAGAGACGCAGTCGGAGAAATCACCTGGAAGGGCCGTCCGTTACTGGTCGCAAATGTGGTACGCAGAACTTCATGACGTCGAACGATCTCGTTAAGACTCTGCTCCAATGCCGCGACGTTCAATTGTCCTGTGAGCCGTGCGGCGCATGGCATGAGATAAAGACTGCTGTTGGGCTTCAGGTGTTCGAGGAACCACAGTCGCTGCTGCGCAAAGGACAATGGAGGGTTGCCGTTGTGCGCTTGCGGTTTGATCGGAGACGATGCGAACGATCCATGTTGATTTTGAATGGCGGTTTCGATGGTCTCAGCGAGCTGGGCAATCGTCGGACTCGTGAAAAGCTCGCGCAGCGGCAATTCCACGTGGAAGACTTCGAGCAATTGTGAGACGAGTTGTGTCGCCAGTAGTGAGTGACCCCCCAATTCGAAGAAGTTGCTGTTCACTCCGACGTGGGCCACTCCGAGCAACTGCGTCCACAATCCTGCCAGAACTTCCTCAGTTTGAGTTCGCGGAGCTACATCGTCATCCGTCCGAGCCCAATCAGGTTCAGGCAGTGCTCGATGGTCCACCTTGCCGTTCGCAGTTAGCGGCGTGCTGTCGATGAACACGATGGCGGCCGGAATCATGTACGACGGCAACCGCTCGTGTAGAAACGCTCGCAAGCCGACCGCGTCTGTGCCCTTCGGCGCAACCACGTAAGCTACGAGGCGCTTCTGCCCGCCGTCGCCGCGCGTAGTTACGACAGCCTCGTCCACTTCGTCGTGCTGTTCGAGCACGGCCTCGATCTCGCCCAACTCGATCCGGTAACCCCTGATCTTCACCTGTTGATCCGTGCGTCCGATGTACTCCAGATTTCCATCCGCCAGATAGCGCACGAGGTCGCCCGTCCGATATAACCGCTCCCCGCCGTTACTGGTATACGGATTCGGCACAAAGCGCTCCGCGGTTAGCTCCGGGTGGCCCACGTAGCCGCGCGCCTGACTTGAGCCGCACACGTACATCTCGCCGACTACTCCGATCGGCACAGCTTCGAGTCGTGGTCCCAACACATAAACCTGCACATTCGCGATCGGCTTGCCGATGTGCGGTAACAGTCCCGACTGCTCGTTCGGCTCGACGATGCCGGAACTGACGACCACGGTATTTTCTGTCGGGCCGTAGTTGTTCATGACGACAAAAGAATGCGAAGCCGACGGAAATCGGTGCAAGGTGTCGCCACCGGTGATCAAAAGTCTCAGCGCCGTGCCGGCCGGCCAGTCGAGCGCGAGCAACGCTTCGGTTAAAGGCGTCGGAACATAGCTCACGGTGATCTGCTCGGCCACGAGCCAATCGCGTAACGCTTCGGCTGAAATCCGCGCTTCTTCTTTAGCCAGATAAATACTTGCGCCCGAGGTCAACTGCGGCCACACCTCCCAGACCGTCGCATCGAAGCCGAGGCCAGCGAGTTGTGTCGATCGATCCGTATTGTTCAGAGCGAAGGCCTGACGATACCAATGAACCAGGTTCAATAGTCCGCGATGAGTGACTGCGACACCCTTGGGCCATCCGGTTGACCCGGACGTGTAGATGACGTAAGCGAGACTGTCGAGCTCCGGTTTGATCTCGAGATTGTCTGCGCTCTCGTTCACCAGAGTGGGCCACTCCGAATCCACACAGATTACTTCAGCGCTGTGTCCCGTGAGCTTCGTTGCCTGAGGCTCAGTAGTGAGCAGCACACGCACGCGTGCATCTTCAAGCATGAAAACCACGCGCTCTGCGGGGGACACGGGATCAATCGGCAAATAGGCTGCACCCGTCTTGAGCACCGCAAGCAAACAAACGATCCATTCCGGCGAACGCTCGAAATAAACGGCCACACATGTTTCCGGTCCAACTCCGAGCGCTTTCAGTCGCCGCGCCAGTTGGTTGGCGCTCTTGTTCACTTGCTCGTAGGAGAGTTGCTTGTCGTCACCAACCACGGCGAGCGCGGTCGGAGCATGTTGGACCTGTGTCGAGATGAGCTCAGCGACTGATTGGTCAAACGGGAACTCAGTTGCGGTTTGGTTCCATTGCACAAGTAGCTGGTCCTGCTCGGCCGCACTCAGCATCGACAAATCCTGAATGCTCTGCTCCTGATCGGCGACCATCGCCAGCATCAGCGTGCGGAAATGACTCGCCATACGATCGATCGTATGTGCCTCAAACAAGTCAGTGTTGTACTCGAGGTATCCGTTGATACCCTCCGCGCCACTCTCCAGTGCGAGAGTCAAATCGAACTTTGCGGTGCCGTTATCGACCTCCAACACCTTCAGAGTCATTTCCGGGAGCTCGATGCTTGTCGGTAACGCATCCTGCAACGCCATCATCACCTGGAACAGCGGCGTGTGACTCAGGTTTCGTTCGGGCGCCAGCTCCTCGACCAGCATTTCAAACGGCACATCCTGATGCGCATACGCATCCAAACAAACTTCTCGCACCCGCTGCATTGTCTCGCGCACACTCATCTCGCCGGAAAGACTTGTTCGCAGCGCGAGGGTGTTGACGAAGAAGCCGATTAACGTTTCAAGCTCGCGTCGCGGACGGTTGGCAATCGGTGTCCCAACAACGATGTCCGACTCAGCGGTGTAACGCCAGAGCAGTATTTGCCAGCCCGCCAGCAGAGTCATGAAAAGAGTCATGCCATGGCGGCGGCTCAGTTGCCGCAGTGCGTCGGTCTCCTCAATTGAGAAGTTTAAGGGCAGGTGAATGCCACGATGGCTACGAACAGGAGGACGCGCTTTGTCGGTGGGAAGTTCGAGCGCTGGTAGTGGTCCAGCTAACTGCGCTTTCCAATAGTCGAGATGTCCTGCGACGATCTTTTCCTGCCACTGTCGCTGCCACGCTGCGTAGTCGACGTATTGAATTTTCAGTTCCGGAAGCGGCGCAGGATGTCCAGACGAGAATGCCTGGTACAGCGTGCTGATTTCATTGACGAGGAGACGTAGCGACCAGCCGTCACCGATGATGTGATGAAGACTCAGAAGCAGCACATGTTCCGTGGCGCCCAACCGCACCAACTGAACTCTCCACAGTGGTCCATGCGCCAGATCGAAAGCCCGGCGCGACTCAGTTTGGGCCAGGTCTTTCAGCCTGGACTCACGTTCGGCGATCGGTAATTCGCTCAAATCCGTGACCGGCAAACTAACCGGCTCGACGCGTGCAATGAACTGCGCGGGTTGGTTGTTAACGACAGCAAAAGTTGTTCTTAAGGAAGCGTGCCGACGAGCGATCTCAGTGAATGCCTGTTCGAGAGCCTCAATCTTCAACTCTCCCGAGAAAAGCAGGCCTCCGGAGATGTTGTAAGAGGGATTGCCCGGCTCCAGTTGGTCCATCAGCCACAGGCGCTGTTGGGCAAATGAGAGCGGAAATGCTTTCGCCTTTTTGAGACTCTCGTACGACATGTTCGTCATGAACTCGCGCTTTTGCGCGGGAGAAACAGGATCAATGGCGAGACTGCTCATCGGTCAAGCGTCCTCAACTCAAAACAGTCTCAGCCATTAGGTCCACCTCATCAGAGAGATGCTTGATTAACAGCGTATGGTCGGCATGACTCTCTTGAAAGATAGGTGTGATTTCGGGCAGCTCGCTGTACTCTTCGGAACTTGTCTCAGCATCTATGCCGTTTCCGAGAAGCTTCGCAACGCCGTGTGGATGGTGCTGCTCGAGATAATGCGCGAGTGCCGCAACTTCAGGCTTATCGAAGATTGATCTCACGTGAATCACTTCGCCGAACTCTTCCTGCAATCGATTGATGAACAGAGCGGCGCGGATTGAATCGCCACCCAACTCAAAGAAGTTGTCATTCACGCCAACCTCTCTGAGGTTGAGCAATTCCGTCCAGAGATCGACGAGCACTCTTTCCAAATCAGTGCGAGGTGCAACGAATTGCGTGTCGAGCGCGGGCCGATCGTCATCAGGCGCCGGCAAGGCTCTGCGATTCAGCTTTCCGTTGGGTGTCAGCGGCCACTGCTCGAGGAAAACGATCGCGGCGGGAACCATGTACGATGGCAACCGCTCCTGCAGAAACGCTCGTAACTCACTGACACCGGGAGTGGCTTGCTTTTCGGATACCACGTAAGCCACCAAACGCTTCTGTCCGGCTTCGTCGTGTACGGACACGACCGACTCGTGTACCGACTCGTGCTGCTCGAGAACCGTCTCGATCTCTCCCAACTCAATCCGGAAGCCGCGTAGTTTCACTTGCTGATCCATTCGTCCCAGGAAATCGATCTCGCCGTTCTTTTTGTGACGAGCCAGATCTCCGGTGCGGTACAGTCGCGCTCCGGCGATTTTGCTGAACGGGTTTGGCACAAATCGTTCTGCCGTCAACGCCGGTTGATTGTGATAGTCGCGCGCCAGTCCTTCGCCACCGATATAAAGTTCACCGCTCACGCCTGTTGGTACGAGCTCGAGGTGAGGATCCAGTATGTAAACCTGTGTGTTCGCGATCGGCCGGCCGATGGTTGGCGGTCCGTCAGCACCTCTCTCGATCAATGCTGAGGTTGAGTAGGTGGTGTCTTCCGATGGTCCATACAGATTGAAAACATGCTTGACGCCTTGCTGATAGACCTCCTGGACCAGTCCATTCGCGAGCGCTTCGCCTGCCAGATTCACGGTCTGCACGGAAGTCGGGATGGATTTGGTTCGAACGAGTTCCGAGATGGCCGAAGGCACTGTATTTATCAACGTGACACTTTCACGATTCGGCAATGAAGGCAAATGTAAGGCGTCGTCTGCCATGATCACCGAGCCGCCACAGCTCAGCGGAACGAAGATTTCGAAGATTGAGAGGTCAAAGCAAATAGAAGTGGACGCGAGCACGCCGCGGAAATCCGCCGGCTCAAACAGTTCCCTCGCCCAAGCGGCCAGCACCACGGGACTATGGTGTTGTATGGTGACTCCCTTTGGCCGGCCGCTTGAGCCGGAGGTATAGATCACGTAAGCCAGGTTGTTTTCGTTCGCAGTGGCGACAGGGTTCTCTCGACTCTGCTCACCGATCACATCCCGCATCGTATCGAGAAACAGAATTTGTTTGTCCGACATCCGATTTGCAAAGCGCTGCTCGGTAAGAACGATCGGCGCTTGCGTGTCCGCCAACATGAAATCGATTCGTTCCTGCGGGTACTGCGGATCGAGCGGCACATACGCGCCACCAGCCTTGAGCACTCCGAGCAGCGCCACGACGATCTCCACTGAGCGCTCCATCATGATGCCCACCAGCACTTCCGGACCCACGTTCAGTCCGCGTAGATAGTGGGCCAGTTGATTGGCGCGCTCGTTGAGCTCGCGATAAGTAAGTTGGCGGTTCTGATCGGCCACTGCAATGCGCTCAGGTGTCAATGCAGCCTGTGCTTCGAACAACGCGTGAAGACATATGCCTTGCGCGTATTGCCTGTCAGTGTCGTTCCATTCAACCAACACTTGCCGGCGTTCTGCTTCACTTAAAACTGCGAGTTCGGAGATGCGGAGCTCGGGATCGGCAACCAGAGACTCGAGCAGGTTCTCGAAGTGGTTCAGGAGAAGGCTGATCGTCGATCGCTCGAACAGGTCAGTGCTGTACGCAAAAGAACCTTTCAAACCGTGGCCCGTATCAGTCAACCGCAATTCCAGATCAAACTGGACCACCTGCGTGTCGATGTCGATGGAGGTCGTAGTCACTCCGGGAAACTGCGGTGGTGCGGCGGGCTCGTTGTCAAAAATGAAGAACGCCTGGAATATCGGCTCACGGCTCAGACTCCTCTCAGGCTGTAATCGCTCGACGAGGAGTGGGAATGGATAAGCCTGATGTTCAAAAGCGTCGAGAACAGTTTGGCGTACGTCGTCCAGAAACTGGTTGAAGCTTTGGTCCTTCGAAAGATCTGCGCGGATTACTACCGGGTTCACGAAATATCCGATTACGTCTGTCACTTCAGACCATCTTCGACCGGCCGTCGGAGACCCAATAACGAGATCGCTCTGGCCTGTGTGTCGATGAAGCAACAATTCGAAAGCGGCCATGAGCACCATGTAGAGTGTCGCCATGCGCGACTGCGCGAGCGCTCTGAGTCGTTCGGTCATCTCCGCGCTCAACTCGAACTGCAAAGTAGCGCCTTCATGAGTTTGCACTGCCGGACGCGTGCGGTCGGCGGGCAGGTTGAGACTCGGCAGCTCACCGCCCAATTGCTTCTGCCAGTAGTTCCACAGCCGTTCGCCTTCCGGTCCTGACAGCATTTCCGACTCCCAACGAACGTAGTCAGCAAACTGCAGATTCAGCGGCGACAAAGCTGACGATTCGTTGGCGATCTCAGCCTGATAAAAGCTGCTCAGTTCGTTTGCGAGCACGCCAATGGACCAGTGGTCAGCGATGATATGGTGGATTACGAGCAGGAGGATGTGCGCCTCAATTGACCTGGAAAATAAGCGCACGCGAAAGAGCGGACCTGTTTCCAACGAGAACTTGCAACTGCTTTCTTCGGCCAGGCGACGATTGAGATGTGTCTCGTTCCAGGTCGACGAGTCTTCGATAATGAAATCGATTTCCTGGTGATCGCGCACTTGTTGAAAAAGTTTGTCTTGTGAAGCGATGAAAGAAGTTCTCAAAGCTGGATGGCGGTCTACCAGTGCCTGAAGCCCTCGGTGCAATGCGCTGACGTTCAACTCTCCTTTAATCGACAGCGCACCGGCGATGTTGTAGGCACTGCTGTCAGGCGCCAGACGGTTGAGGAACCAAAGCGCCTGCTGACCTTGCGACAGTGGAAATCTCGCAGCCGGAATGTGCGTCGGAGCGAGATAAGCACTCTGTGTCCCAGCCGTGACCTGCGTGAAAATTTCAGACGCGAGCTCCGAGACACTCGGACTTTGAAGCAGACTCGTCATGGGCAGGTTGACGCCCAGCTTTTCCTCAATGCTATGAACGAGCTCGATGGCTTTGAGTGAGTCTAGTCCGTATCGAATGATCGGCTGGTTCACGTCGATCTTTTGAACCGGAACTTTCAGTTGATGAGCAAGGTGCGAGGCCAACCACGTTTCGACGAGTGCTTTACTCGCCGGCGCACAGTCGAGCAGAGGCAACTCTGTCTCAGCGCTTGGTGTCTCCGTCCACTCTTTGACAACTTGCAGCTCACCGTTCAGGAACGCATTGCGACACGCACTTCGTTGAATCTTGCCGCTGGAGGTTTTCGGAACTGTTAGCGTCTTGACTAAGACAACCGCGTAGACCTGGAGGTTATGCTTTTCTGCGATCTCTTCGCGGATGACTTCGATCAGACTCTCCGGATCCGCGTCGCTTCGACGGGCGATCTCCTGGACCACCACGAGCCGCTCTTCTCCCGCTACCTCAATTGAAAACGCTGCGCCGCAGGTTGGCCGCAATGCAGTGCTGCACTGTTGCACTGTGAGTTCGATGTCCTGCGGATAGTGGTTGAGGCCTCGAATGATGATCAAATCTTTCAGTCGGCCTACGACAAAAAGCTCGCCATCCTGCAGAACTCCTAAATCCCCGGTGCGTAGAAACGGTCCTGCTCCGTTATCCGAGAGATGGGCCTTAAAGATCTCTTCAGTCTTCTCCGGTGAATTCCAGTAACCTTCGCCGACGCTCTGGCCTGACACCCAAATCTCGCCGACTTCGGTAGCGGCGCACCTGGCTCGCGTCTCCGGATTAACGAGCACGACTTGCTGGCCCGGCAGCACCTTGCCACAGCTCACGAGAGATCGTCCGTCGCCGTTCGAAGCCTCGATCCACTCTTTGCGCTCGAGCGCCTCGGCTGCGACGGTCTTGATGACCGGAGCAGAATCTCGCTGCCCACCACTGACAATCAAGGTCGACTCCGCCAGGCCGTAACACGAGTAGAAAGCTTCCTGTCGAAAACCGTGCGGCGCAAACGCGGAAGTAAACTGTTTCAACGTCTCGTGATGGATCGGTTCGGCGCCATTGAACGCGACACTCCAACCACTCAGGTCGAGTTCGGCCCGATCCTCAGGACTGATTTTGTCTACACACAATCGATAAGCAAAGTTTGGCCCACC
>Ga0126376_10002691_pt1 | contig 10131 bp, 10 predicted proteins | sample PanSoiMetPlot_15_FD_92760 | JGI IMG/M metagenome (GOLD analysis project Ga0126376, IMG submission 92760) | Tropical forest soil microbial communities from Panama - MetaG Plot_15 | ecosystem: Environmental > Terrestrial > Soil > Tropical forest > Bulk soil | place: Panama | collected 2016-02-17 | reverse complement strand
TTCTGCTTCACCGCCGCTCGTGCTCAGCACGTAGAGATTGTTTCGATTGTCCTTTCGATTCGAGGTGAACCCGATCCAGTTTCCGTCAGGCGACCATTTCGGATTGCTCGACGACTTGTCGCCGTACGTGAGTTGAATGTTCTGTTTGGTTGCGAGATCAGCCATCCAGATCTGACTGACAAACTCACTCTTGTCCGCCGTCATCACGGCTTCGTTGACGGTGTAGACCATCTTCTTTCCGTCCGGAGAAACTCTCGGTGTGCCGACAGCTTTGAACTTGAGTTGTAGTTCGGGATCCCATGTTTGTGCGCTGGCGGTGATCACAAAAAGGACGACGAGGGTCAGAGCTGTGGCGAGAGTTTTCATGACAGTTCTCCTGGAGTTGGAATATTGAAGGTTGTCGGAACTTTTACTCGCGAGTGGCCCGAAAGTCAATAAAATTGTAAGCTGCGAAACCTCATGGACGGGATCTCATTAGCCGCAGTGCAGGAAGCGCGTCGTGTGATCGCTGATTCTGCGATCCGCACACCGCTGCTGCAACTCAATTTTGCGGATACGCCTGCTGAGATCTACCTGAAACTGGAGAATCTCCAACCAATTGGATCGTTCAAGATTCGTGGCGCCGCGAATGCGATTGCGCATATGCAACCGGAGCAACTCGAGCACGGTGTGGTCACAGCGTCGGCGGGTAACATGGCCCAGGGTGTCGCGTGGTGTGCGCGCAAGCTTCGTATTCCCTGCACCGTCATCGCTCCGTCGACAGCGCCGGATGCGAAGCTCAGCGCAATCGAGCGACTCGGTGGACGTGTGATCAAGGTTACGTTTGATGAGTGGTGGAGAGCGTTTGAGCAACGATCGTTTCCGGGTGTTGAAGGAACGTTCATTCACGCTTTCGACGACCGCCACGTGATGGCGGGGAATGGGACGATTGCGTTGGAGATCCTCGAGGATCTTGAGGATGTGGATGCGGTAGTGATTCCGTGGGGCGGCGGTGGACTGACGTGTGGGATTGCCTCGGTGTTGCGCGAGTTGAGGCCGGCTTGCAAAGTCTTCACGGCGGAAGTCGCGACCGCAGCGCCGTTCGCCGCGTCACTGGCCGCAGGCATTCCGACGACTGTTGATTACCAACCATCCTGGGTCGACGGCATCGGCTCGAAAGCCGTCTTCCCGCAGATGTTCGAGCGCGCTCGCAAGTTGATCGACGGCGCTCTCGTCGCAGATCTCTCCTCCACTGCGTCCGCTCTGCGTCACTTAGTCAAACACAACCGCATCATCGCCGAAGGCGCGGGCGCCTGTCCGGTCGCATGCGCCCTCTCCGGCAACGCCGGCTCCGGCAAAATCGTCTGCATCATCTCCGGCGGCAACCTCGACCCGACCAAACTCGCTCACATTCTGATCGGCGAATAAGGTTTTGATTCGAACGACGGGCGGCCACAGAGGGCCGCCCAATACCTTTCACAATTCAAAATTCTACGCGAATTGTGGCCGTGACAATGCAACTGTAGGGGCGGCCCTTTGTGGCCGCCCGTCGTTCGAATCGACTCGGGTTCAGATCAAAAACCCGGTGTAGGGATAGAAAAATGGCTGAGAGACGTAGCCCTCGCGCACCGGGTTCATTGCTATGTAATCCAAATTCTCTTGGAGGTCCTTGTCATTCCGAATCACATGGTCAAACAGTCCTCTTTGCCACAAACGTTTTCGGAGAAAATGTTCTGGTGTTACCGACGGCCAATTCTTTAGCTGTACAACCTCGGGTCGCAGTGTGGCGTTCCCCTCCATTAATGGAGATATCAATGATCGAGACTCTCTGATGTCAGACTTGATCACACATTTCGATGGCAACTGAACTTGCCTGGAAACGACAATCTCGCGACTGCGCTTCCAGAACAGTTGTGTGGTGAAGCCCTTGAACTTGCCAATCAGAGCTGGAAGATAAAACTCAGGCTGGCGAACACCTGCTAGAACATGTAAATGATTAGGCATCAACGTGAATGCTCGTACACGCATATCCGTGAGCGTTTCATCGCTCAACAAAGCCGTGAGGACACCCTTGGCAAGTTCTACATCAGCAAATACAGGTATACGTAGGTCAGTGACGAGCGTAATAGCACAGAGTTGATAGATGGAACGATAGTCGTAACCAAGAAGGCGCAGTGTGTTATATCGAGAAACGTAAGGTAAGGATTCGAATTGAGGCATCGTGAGGTTTACCTGGCAAGAAGGTTGTTGAATCGAGGCAGATATTAAGAACTTGAATTGTGAAAATCAATCGCGGCCGTGATCTGGATAGAATGTTTTTCGAGCGATGGAGACTGCCAGACTATGGCACACGCGCGAACTGCGGGACTTAATTCGCTTCGCATTGTTTCACGCTGTTCTCTTGCGCAGCCGGCGGAAGTGTGCAGGTGGGGAATCAAAGTGACGCTTGAACGCTCGGTTGAATGCTGCCTCCGAACCGTAACCGACTGACATCGCGATCTCCGCCACGCTATCGTCAGTGTTTTGCAGGATCTCTGCGCCCAGTTTTAGACGCCACAACGCCAGGTAAGCCATCGGCGACTCGCCGAGGTAGTGTCGAAATCTATCCGCGAGCCGGCTGCGAGATAGTCCCACCTGCCGTGCAAGATCTGAGATGGTCCAGGGATGCGAAGGATTTTGGTGTAACAATGCGAGCGCGTGTCCGATGATCGAGTCGCGCGTGCCCGCGAGCCACCCGACTTCACCTTCTGGCAGATCGTTGATGTAACGACGTAACGTCTCCACAAACAACAGCTCGGCGAGTTTTGCCTGGACCAGTTTGCCGCCTGCAATCGAACCGTGCGCTTCGTCAACCGAGTAACGTATCGAACGTTCCAGCCATTGGTCCGACTCTTCCTTGACCACACGCACCTTGAAGATCGGCGGCAAGCCGGAGAGCAGAACGTTACCGAGATGTCGCTCACAGGCCATGAAGCCGCACACGAATTTCGTCACTTCACCGCCGCCGCCGAAGCGTGCCAGTTTTAGTCCTTCACTCAGATTCGCACCGAAGGTTGTCAGCGAGTCGACTGGTTTCGCTTCGCCATTACCGAGATCGTGATCGTCACCGTGTGGAATGACAACGATGTCGCCCGCGTTCAACTCGACGCGCCGGCCATCCGGTAGCTCAGCGTGAGCGTGGCCTTCAGTCAAAAAGTGATAGACGATCACCTGACCTGCATTCGGAGAAAGATACTGGGCCAGCGCCATCGGACGAGTGGTGACGCACCACGGTGCCGAAAACTCGCCGTTAAAAAACAAGACTCCTTCGAGCTTAACTATGCGCAATACTTCCGAAAGTACGTCCATCTGTTAACTCTCACAATTCCGAGCTTCTGGGCCAAGAATACGGGACGATCAATCAAGCCTTCAAGACCTTTGCCGAGCATCATATTGCGCGTTTGTAATTTGGAAAGGATGAAAACGATGTACTCGATAAACAATCTCAGTAAGCTGGCTCAGGTGGGCGAGCTCGTGCCGGAAACCATGAATGCATTCACAACCTGGGACAAATTGGCCCTCGCTGACGGAGCCGTTCCGAAAAAATATAAAGAGCTGATGGCAATCGCGGTGGCGCTCACGACGCAGTGTCCATACTGTATCGAGTTACATCGGCAGCGGGCAGTTGATGCGGGCGCGACCGAGAAAGAGTTGGCGGAGACTGTTCACGTCGCTGCTGCTCTACGCGCGGGCGGCGCAATCACGCACGGCACGCACCTGTTCTAAGCACAAGGAGAGTTGCTCTGCGGCCCTCTGCGTATCTCTGCGACCTCTGCGTTGAAAATATACATTTGACGCAGAGAACACAGAGAGCTACGCAGAGGGCCGCAGAGAGGACGACCTCGCTTTTGCCCCCTGCGTGCCCTGAGCTACAATATCCGCCGCTTCGAAAGAGCCCAGCGACTCCCCCGGATTGATGCGTTGTCATTCCCCGCACGCAAAAGGATTGGCCGTTATGAAATCTGCTCCCAACTCGGCGCGGGTGGCATGGGCGAGGTTTACCTTGCTAACGACACGAAACTCGATCGCAAAGTCGCACTGAAAATCCTGCCTCCCGAAGTCGGAGATAATACCGGCGATCGCGTGCGGCGCTTCATGCAAGAGGCAAGAGCCGCTTCGGCCCTCAACCACCCAAACATTCTCACCATCTACGAAATCGACGAGATCGATTCTGAACAATTCATCGCTACCGAATTCATCGACGGCGACACGCTTGGCAATCGAATCAGACAAGGTGCTTTCACGGTCGTTGAAGCACTCGAAATCGGAGTCCAGGTCGCGAGCGCACTTTCGGCTACTCACAGCGTCGGCATCATTCATCGCGACATCAAGCCTGACAACATCATGCTGCGCCATGATGGCATCGTGAAAGTGCTCGACTTCGGTCTCGCGAAACTGAGCCGCGATCGAGAACCCCCAGACCACAACTCGCTCGCGTCGACTGAACGATTCATCAACACCGCTGCGGGTATGGTGCTCGGCACCGCGCACTACATGTCGCCCGAACAGACCAGGGGCTTGGAACTTGACGCGCGCACCGACATCTGGAGTCTGGGCTGCGTGCTCTACGAGATGATTTCCGGCAAGCAACCCTTTCATGGCGACACGACGATTGACGTGATGTCGGGCATCTTGAATTTTGACCTGGAGCCGTTGTCGCCGCATGCGCCTGATGGACCACGCGATCTCGACCGCGTCATCGCGCGGGCGTTGCGAAAGGATCGAGAAGAGCGTTACCAGACAGTCAAAGACTTCCTGATCGATCTGAAAGATCTCAAACGAGAGCTGGAAACGCCGTCACAGCGTCACCACACTCGCACGTCGGGCGCGATGACGCCCGAGTCTGTGCCGGAGAAATCGATGGCGGTGCTTTATTTCGAGAACATGAGCTCGGAAAAGGACAGAGACTATTTCTGCGCCGGCATGACTGAAGACATCATCACCGACCTCTCGAAGATCCAGGAGTTGAAGGTCGTTTCGCGCACTGACGTGCTTCCCTTTCGCAACAAAGAGGTAAACACGCGTCACGTCGGCGATGCGCTGCGAGTGAATTACATCCTCGACGGCAGCGTGCGTAAAGCGGGTAATAGGATCAGGATTACGGCGCAGCTCATCAGCGTTCGCGACGGTTATCAACTCTGGGCCGAACGTTTCGATCGTTTAGTTGAAGACATATTCGATCTGCAAAACGAAGTCTCGCAAAAGATCGTTGACGCTTTGAAGGTGTCGCTCACCGAAGCTCAGCGACAATTGCTGGCGAAAAAACCGACTGACGATCTGCGCGCCTACGATTTCTACATGCGCGGGCGCGAGTTGCTGTATCTCAAAGGCCGGCGCAACACTGAGAGCGCGATCAAGATGTTTGAGAACGCGATCGCAATCGATTCGCAGTTCGCGACGGCTTTCGCTGGACTGGCCGAAGCTTATTCGTCGATGTACGAGTGGTATGACGGAAATTCCACGTGGCTCAGCAAATCGATCGAGATGAATCAGCAAGCGCTCGAGCTCGAACCCGCCAGCCTTGAAGCGAAGTATGGGATCGCGATGGTCTATTTCCATCACGGCCGGTTTTCCGAGTCGAAGCGCACGATCGAAGAGATTCTTAGGGAAAACGAGGAGTTCTATCCAGGCTACATACGACTGGGCATGATTGCTGAGCTCTCAAACGATGTCGATGCCGCGCTCAAGCATTACCAGCGCGCGGCTGAGCTCAAGCCGTACGATGAAGGCGCATATATTTTTCTGACGGGAATTTACAAGCGTCTCGCAGACATCACTGCCGCCGAACAGGCGGCCTTGAAAGTAATCGAAATTAGTTCGCGAAAGCTCGAAGCGAGTGTTGACGATATCATCGTGATGAGTCGACTAGCGGAGGCGTATGCGCGTTTCGGTAGCCGTGAGGAAGCAAGCGCGACCTTGAGACGGGTACTCGAGTTGGAACCAAATGATGGATTGGCTGTATACAATTGTTCGTGCGCTTACGCGTTAATGGGTGAGAAGAGTTCGTCGCTCATTCTGCTGCGGCGCGCGTTTGGTATCGGTTTTCGAACGGTGGCGCACTGGGCCCGAGCGGACAGTGCGTTCGACGCGATTCGCGGTGACGATGAGTTTCAGCAGTTATTAGTCGAAATGCAATAGGTCCTATACGTCCTATAGGACTTATATTCAGCGAGCGTTCAAGGAGAATTTTAATATGCCAAAATACGTTATCGAACGAGTGGTGCCGGGTGCGAGCAACATGACGCCGGCGGAGTTGAAGGCAATGTCACAGCGTTCATGCAACGTGCTGAATCAGCTGGGACCGCAGATTCAATGGGTGCAGAGTTACGTCACTGACAACAAGATTTATTGTATTTACATCGCGCCAAACGAAGAGTTGATTCAGGAACACGCGCGGCTCGGTGGATTCCCTGCGAATCAGGTCGCGCAGGTCAAAACACTTATCGATCCGACCACTTCTGAGGACTGAGATGGACCTTCGCTCAATTCAGAAGCCACTGAAGGAGAAGTATCGCAGCGATCCGAACAGCTCGCGCATCACGTTGAAAGCACAGAGCGATCAAACGGACACTCCGATTGCCTGCTCGGTGGAAGTTGGTCAAAAGCTCTTCGAAGCGCAGGCGCACAGCGGTGTTGGTGGTCCAGGCACCGCCGCCTGCTCGGGTGATCTGCTGCTCGGCGCGCTCGCCGCCTGTGCTCAACTCACGTGTCAACTCGTCGCGACGGCGATGGGCATACCGTTCGAGCACATTCGCGTCGAAGTGGAAGGCGAAATGGATCTGAGCGGAACGCTCGGCATCTCAAAATCAGTGCCGGTTGGCTTTCAGGATATTCATGCGAGATTCGACATCGATGCTCCCGAGGCAACGGCAGAACAGTTGGCCGCATTAAAGGAGAAGACTGAGCAGTACTGCGTGGTGATGCAAACCCTTTTGCAACCGCCACGGATAACGACTAGCTGGCTAAATGGTGAGTAAGGTCTCAACAAAGATCGACTTCCGACTGCCATCACTTGCACAAGCCACCGAGTGGCTCAATGCGAAGAGTGGTCCACAACAAGTAAAAGGGCACCCGACACTCGTTCACTTTTGGTCCATCAGTTCGGAAACAGCGAAGACCGACCTGGCCCAGGTCGCTGAGCTGCGCGACCAGCGCCGGCGTGAGGGACTGCGTGTAATCGCCGTACACGTGCCGCAATCCGAGGCCGAAAAATCTTCGCGCACCGTACGAGATGCAACGACGCGACTCAACCTCACCGAGCCTTGCGCACTGGATAACAATCGGACGGTTAGTCGCGCCATTGAAGAGCTGCCGGCTTACTTTTTGTTCGATGCGGATGGTGCGATTCGCAGTTCCACAACAGATCTCGAGACGATTGAGAATGAGTTGGACCAGTTACTCAATGAGTTGCGCGCGCAAAATCCGTTTTGTGCTCCGTGTGAGTTGTTCCTGAACAAAGAGGCAATGTTTTGTGCGAACTGCGGCTCACCGTTGACGCTGCCCGGTCCAGGCGCGCACCCGTACTACGAAGATCATTTCAACTCCGCATTGCCCACGATTCGCCTCGTCAATCCTGATCCACTGATCGGTCACAAGATCGATGGCAGGTACGAACTGCTGGCTCGCCTGGGCGAAGGCGGCATGAGCGTGGTCTATCGCGCTCGACGCGTACACATCGGCGACGACGTAGCGGTAAAGATTCTGACGGGCAAGTTTGTCAAAGACGATGCGGCGCTTGCGCGTTTTCGCCGCGAGGCACGCGCGGCGGCGATGCTGCGCCATCCAAACGTCATCACGATTCATGACTTCGGCGAGACTGACGACGTGCACGCACCGGCGTATATCGTGATGGAGTTTGTGCGAGGAACGCCGTTGCGAGAGCTCTTGCACAGCGAGAACCATTTTTCAGTTGAACGCGGCGTGCGACTGATGCGCGGAATCTGTGCCGGCGTTGCATCAGCGCATCGACAGGGCGTGGTACATCGCGATCTGAAACCGGAGAATATTCTCGTCGTTGCGCCGGATGATGATTTCGAGGTCGAGAGTGTGAGAGTGGTCGACTTCGGGCTTGCGAAGTTGTTAGCTGATGCGGGCGGCCCAGCGACAGGAGCGGTTGTCGGCACGCCGTATTACATGTCGCCCGAGCAGTGTTTGGGCGAACCGCTCGACACGCGCTCAGATGTTTACAGTCTCGGGGCGATGTTCTACGAAATGCTCTCCGGGAACCGGCCGTTTGAAGCAGAGACGGTCTCGGGTCTCATCAGCCGCCACCTGCAAGAACCGCCGCCGCCGTTTGATTTTGCGCTCGGCATACCGCGACGAATCTCGATGGGAATCATGCACGCCCTGGCAAAAGATCCGGACGACCGCCCGCAAACCGCCACGGACCTCGCGCGCCAAATGCAGCTTGTGTGATCACTCCCGCACGCGCGTATCAACTGCGACCCAATTGAGCTCCCACGTCTTGCCACCGTCGTCTGAAAACGACTGCTCAAACCGGTACTGGTCCGGCGTGACCTTGAAGATCACGAATCGCACGAGTATCGCTCGATCGTTGTACGTGTCCTGGTTGTAAAACTCGCCGCGCCCCTCTTTGAACTCACCGATCGAAGGTACCGCGAGCGTTCCGCTGTTGATGTTGGCGAAGTTCAAACTCCACTGCCGCGCCTGCGGATTGTAGAGACGCAAACTGAGTCCTTCAAAGTGACCCGCTGGTCCATCAGCCTTCAGCTCCACGAGATTCGCACGCCCATCAAAAACCTTCCGCACCACCGTCGTGCCGTCATACTCCACCCATGTGGTCGATCCACTTAACGGACGCTGCAAGCGTCGCAAGTGCGTCTTCCACGTGCCGATCTCCCAATCAAAATCGTGCTGCCCATCTCGCTGAGCAGCCGCGTGAAAAGAACAAAGAGCGAGGAACAGGATCGAGACAAATATTTTCATGGCGCTAACGTAGTCTCAACAAAAACAACGGGTCAAGAAGTTACTTCAAGGTAACTGCTCCGGCAGTCCGATGCGGCGGACCAGATGGGAAGCCTTTCACGCAAAGGCGCAGGGTAAAAAAGCAAAGGCGCAAAGAAGATCTTTCTTTGCGTCTCTGCGTCTTACTTTGCGTCTTGGCGTGAAATCCTGGTTAGAAAATCGCTCGGCGGCAGTTTCGTAGAACTCTACAATCTTCTCTTAGTTGCATACTTTCCTTGCGCAATAGTTTTGAAGCCTCACGCAGTTGCACAAATTCCTGCTGCAAGCGTCGAGCGTGCAATATCAATTCAACACTTTGCCCGTGAAGAGCATCAAGAGAGGTAGCGTCCCCGGGTACGTTCTCGATGCGGGGAATCTTACGTACAAACTCGATCAACGGTCAATATCCCTGACGAATTTTAATTTCTTCACTCCCACTTGGACCACGTCGCCGGCAACAGTCCGGTCTGATTTCTTTAATTTCAGGATTAACTTTCCCTCACCTGTGACTTTACCCTGGGTAGGCACGATGAATTTGCCGGGATTGTTCGGAGGAAAAAGACTAAAACTGCCGAGAAGGATCTTCTCGCCGTCTTTGGGTTGATAACTGACTTCGAATTGCGCCGGCCGATTCTTCGGATTGGTTACCTGAGTCACTTCGACCTGAACGAACTTCGCATTCGCCAGCTCCGTGTCTCCAGGTTTGACCGTCTGCTCGATCTCCGGTTTATCGAGATCGAGAAAGTAGACAGGCTCGTTGCTCTTGCTCTTGTTCTGGTTCAGCGGACTACTCGAAATCGTAGCAGATGGAAGCGCGGTGGCATGCTCCGGACCGCGAAAGTGGTTACACGAAATCCACGCGAATGCCGCTGCACATAGAACGCAGCCAAACCTGTAAAGACTCATTTCCACCCCATCCCATCGTTAACAAACAATTACTGGGAAGGCGGATTAATTATAACAGGCGTAGTGATGATCTCAATTCCGTTCAATTCGAGCTGCGTGTCCGGTTTTTCAAACTTGCCTGAAAACGGAACCGGCACTAACTGCACAGAGATCGGCGTGCCTTCCTTCAGTTGTCCATTGCTTCGGAGTTTTTGAATCGCATTCGTCAGGTTCACCAGAAAATGCGGCTGATGCGGATGCGCA
>Ga0126376_10002689_pt1 | contig 10135 bp, 7 predicted proteins | sample PanSoiMetPlot_15_FD_92760 | JGI IMG/M metagenome (GOLD analysis project Ga0126376, IMG submission 92760) | Tropical forest soil microbial communities from Panama - MetaG Plot_15 | ecosystem: Environmental > Terrestrial > Soil > Tropical forest > Bulk soil | place: Panama | collected 2016-02-17 | reverse complement strand
CTCGCAGTTCACCAAGCTCTACTACCGCCGCAACCGCTACACCATCCAGGACGACTTCGCGAAGTCGCTGTACTTTCTCGACGGCAAGCTCGCGAACGGCATCCTCGATACTTACCGCAAAGACGACATCATCCGAAAGTTCCTTACGAACACGTCCTCAGCGGAAATCGATATCGATGTAAAGAAGGTGTCGCTCGAAGAACTCCAGACTCCGCCCTATCGTGCCCGAGTCGATTTCTACATGGTCTATTACTCGCCCGCGGACCACAGCGAACTGAAGCGCGACCTCTACACCGCAAACTTCGTCTTCATCTTCCAGTCCCGCGTCCCAAACGAGTTGATCCCCATCAACCCGCTGGGACTCACGATCTCCTATTTCCGCGAAGATCAGGCGTTCAAATGAAACAGGCGCAGTATGGAGAGAAAGGAGTCGCGGGCGTCCGCCTGGCAGCCTCAGCCCAACCTCCGCACGCCACTTCTGTCTTCACTCTTCGATTCCTCTCCTCGCAGTCGCCACAGTCCATCCCACCGTCCCTCACCCTCCGAACAAACGGCGGGCGTCAGGAGAGCCTCTGCTGCTGCGGACTCCCGCCCGCTCCTCCTTCGGAATTCGATTTCAAAACTGCCCGGAACGCTTAAACCCCATGGTCGCCAACGCCCTCCTCATCGCTATCGCCTTTCTCCTCGCCTATGGCTTCTGGCTCATGGACCAGCTGAAGTTCATGGCCCCCTACAAGACGGTCCTCTTTCATGAATACGGACTTGTCATTTCCTTAGCGGGCGCGGTCTTGTTTCTCAACGTCTTTGGAGCCGCGCTCCTGTTTCAGCGGAAATTCTTTCTGAAGGACACAGGGCGAAAGCTTTCTCACCTCGACCAGCAATTCCACGTTGGCCAAATCGAATTACCCATTGCGCCGGAAGCGCCCGAGGAGGCTCGCCGTGTCGAGAGATAGTTTTCCGTTCGATCCCAGAGAAAACGACGCTTCGTTTGATCGCACGAAGATCCGACCGACCGATTCCCCGCGCGCTCCAGTCCCGCAGGACAGGGAATCCGGGAATGAGCTCGAATCCAATCGACGTGCGCATCGTTCTCTCAAACCGGAAATCGAAGACCGCTCGTGCGCGTTTGAGCTCGGACGCCGTGCTTTCCTGCTTCGCGAGTCCGAGGTGCAAGCCATGGCCGACCTCGGAACATTTCGCGTGGTAGCTGCAGCCGACCTCGCGAGTCACGCTTACGGCGGCGACCCCACCCGTATGGAAAGGGAACTTCGCAGTCTCCGCCAACAGGGCCTTGTTGTCGAGCGAACGCTGCCGACCTCCGGCCGGAACCGACTTCGCGTCGTGGGCCTGACCAAGTTCGGAAAGCGGCTGCTCCAAAATGCAAATCTCCTCGCCGACAACCAGGCGCTTTATCACGGAATCGTCAAGCCCCGAGAAGCCAAACACGATGCGGAACTCTATCGCCTCTTCCATGCCGAAGCCGCTCGCATCGAGGGAGCCGGGGGCCGTCCGCTTCGCATCATCCTCGGCTACGAGCTCAAACGGCATCTCAGCCGTGAACGGGAGCGGCTCGGCGAGCGAAAAAACGACGCTCAAGAAATCGCGACCCTTGCCGAAAGGCATGGACTCGCGGTCGTGAACGGAAAGATTCCGCTTCCCGACATGCGGATCGAATACCACACTGCCGACTTCGAGCTGCAGCACATCGATCTAGAACTGGCTACGCGCCACTATCGCCCGCGCGGCGTCGCCGAAAAGGCGAAGGCCGGTTTCGTCCTCTACAGCCCGCGCGAGGATGCTCCGCGCTTGCGGCGCATTCTCGACGCACAGGAACTCACTCCAAGGATCTTCACGCTATGAGCCTGACTCCCGCGCATCTTGAGACCCTCGCATCCTTCGGCTACACACCCCAGGAAGCGCATTTCCTCTATCTCGTCACGACGCATTCCGGCTACTTTCGCGCGCGGCAGTTCCTCGGTTTCACGCGCGCGCACTGGGGCAAACGCACCACGCAATTCTGGGCGAAACTGCAATCGCGAAAACACGCGCGGACGGAATGCTTTCCCACCTACGGTCTCGTCCACCACGTCTTTGCACGGAAGCTCTATCGGCATCTCGGGCGTGAAAACTTGCGCAATCGGCGTGAACACGAAATTGAGTACGTCGAGAGACGCATCGACATGTTCGATTTCGTCCTCGCGCACCTCGACTACGAATATCTCGAAACAGAACCTGAAAAGCGTGCGTATTTCGAAAAGACCTGCGGCATTCCTTCATACGTTCTCCCTTCGCGTACCTACCACGGACAGACGGACGCGCAACCCACCGTGCGTTACTTCATCGATCGCTTTCCGATGTTTGTGTTGGGCCCTCCTTCTCCCTCCGTGGTTGCCTTCTCTTACATTCAGCCGGGCGAAGCCAATCTGACCGAATTCGCGCACCATCTCGCGGACTATCTTCCGTTGTTTCGCGCGCTGTCCGGCTTTCGGTTCCTCTATCTGGCACGAAGCGCGTCGCACTTCGCAAAAGCGCGGGAGCTGTTCGACTCGCTGGTGACCATTCCACTTTCGTCGAACCCCGTGGAAGATCTCTTGCGCTACTTTTCTGTACGCAAAGCCTGGGACCTGTGCCAGTACAGGGCGATATCGGAGGCCGATCTCATCTTTAGGAACCAGGCGAAAGAACGGTTCGCGGCCGGACGATTCGAACACCTGTACCGTGACTGGAAGGCAGCCAGAACAACCGACGACCAGGTCCGAAGTGAATTTCCGCCGGACAGCGTGAGTCATTACGTAGAGTTTGCAACCGAAATCTTGAAACCAGCTGGGAGTACCGGCGTGAATGCCGGGGAGGCGCCGTGAAGAACGCAAGAATTACCCTCCGCACCTTCGTCTTCACCAGCTTCTGCACCCCTCTGCGAGACCACGTGCCGGGAAATCAGGAGCTTGAACGTAAACCCAACAGCAAAAACAGCCGTGGAAAAATCACCAAATCGGGCGGGAGCGACCCCGCTTTCCGGGCTTCGAGCCGCCCAAAAAATTTTGGCGTCGCTCCCGCCCTTCTTGCACATTCCATTGCGCTCGTGATTTTTCCACGGCCAGGAACGGATTTCGGATCTCGAACGAAAGGACAACCACCATGTCACTTATCAAGAAGGCGGCGGCACTCGTATCCCTAGAGGTGAAGATCGAAGAGCCAGTCAAGCAACTTCTCGAAGACTACGCGCGTTTCATCGAAAGCACGCCGGACCACGTCGTCAACATCGTCATCAAGAAAAACCTGTGGCGCGATCAGGACTATCGCAAGTGGCGCGAACAGCAGCGTGCCGATTCCGCGCGGGCCGCTGTGTCGCACAAGGCGTGACGCGATGTTTCGCAAGTTTCTCGACTCGCGCGGGTTCGTCGCCGCGCTCCTCGCCATGGCCACGGGGCTTGTTCTTTTCTATGGTGCCCCGTTCCCTGAGCAGCAGGTCTTCCTCGAAGTCATCGCATTGCGCGCGCCTCAGGTGCTCGCAAGCTTCAGATGGCTCTACTGGGTCAGCCTGTTTTCGACCCCGTATATGGCCTACGCCGCAATCCTCTCCGTGCTCTATGTATTCACGCTCAAGGTAGGGCGGCGGGTCACCGCCGGGCGGCTTCCGCCATACCCGGACCCCCGCAAACGGAACGACTTGTTCCTTGTCATCGGCGAGGTGCACGATCCGCGCAAACCGGGGCCTTCGCGAACGCCGTCCTGGCTCATCGTTCCCGAACGTGGACTCTTCACGGGTATCGCCGTCTTCGGCGCTGTCGGCAGTGGCAAAACTTCCTCCTGCCTGTATCCCTTCGCGGAGCAGATCCTCGGCTACCACGCATATAATAAGGATACGCGGATCGGCGGGCTGGTCCTTGAAGTCAAAGGGGACTTCTGCCATCGCGTGCGGGAGATCCTCGAACGCAGCGGCCGCGGCGAAGACTACGTCGAAATTTCCCTCGATTCTGAATACCGCTACAACCCTCTTCACAACGACCTCGACGCCTACGCCCTCGCCTTCAACATCGCGTCGCTGCTCAACAACCTGTTCGGCAGGGGCAAGGAACCTTTCTGGCAGCAGGCCTACACCAACCTCGTGAAGTTCATCATCCTCTTATATAAGGTTGCTTTCGGCTACGTTACGCTGTTCGACGTCTATCAATGCGCCATCTCTCCGCCCCTCCTGGAGCAACGCATCTATGAGGCGGAAGAGATCATCCTCGGCAAGCACTCCATCGCCTTGAAGCCGGGTGTCTATGGCGACCGCACTGAAGAGCTCGCCGGTCTCGGATTTGCCCACGATGCGAACGAAGACCGGTATCTTGCGCCCGCCACTCCCGAACTCCGCCAAACCCTCCGCAAACGCGGTATCCTCTATGAGTCCCGCTCGCTGCTCGATCCGTCCCAGGCCGATCCTGAAAGGCTCGACCAACTGCAGGCCGTAAAGCGCTGGTTCGAAGAAGACTGGCGCCGGATTGAGCCGAAGCTTCGCACCTCGATCGTCGAAGGGATATCCGTGTTTCTCTCGCTCTTCGACGACAACCCGAAAGTGAAGAAAGTCTTCTGTCCGAGGAAGGAGTGCTACGACCCAGCCAGGAATGCGGCGAGCCAATACGGCAAACCGCTGCCTTCTTTCTCCTGGCTCGTCAACAGCGGCAAGGTCTGTTGTCTCAACTTCCCCATCGGAATGAATCCCGGCCTGGCGAAAGCCCTCGGGGTCATGATGAAACTCGATTTCGAGCGCGCCGTGCTGAACCGCGTGCCGGAAATGGAAGCACATCCCGAACGGCACTGGCGCCAGGTATTGTTCCTCTGCGACGAATACCAGCACTTCGCAACCGTCGGCGAAAGCGATCCCACCGGAGACGAAAAGTTCTTCAGTCTTTCACGCCAGCCGAAATGCATCCCCATCATCGCCACGCAAAGCCTCAGCTCGCTGCGCTCGACCCTGCCCGGCGACAGCTGGCGCACGCTCCTCCAGACCTTTCGCACGAAGATTTTCCTGACACTTTCGGATGACTTCTCCGCGAAAACGGCGAGCGAACTCTGCGGGCGCGAAGACCGGTTCAAGGTCAGCTACAACCTTTCGGAAAGCGGCCACGACGCGCGCGTCAGCTTGCTGACGGGTAAAGCGCTTTCTCACAAAGCCAACATCACGGCTTCGAAAAGCTACAGCACGCAGAGCGACTTCCGCTTCGACATGAAGACGTTCACGGAACTGCGAAACGCCCAATCCATCGCCATTGCCTACGACGGACTCAATCCCATGCCGCCAATGTTTTGTTATCTGAAGCCTTATTTCAATGACCCGAACAAGTCCTACTTCGAGCAACTCGCGGAAGGAGCCTTGTGATGAACGGATTCGAAGTCATCCTGCCGTTCCTGAAGCCCATCGAGCACCTCATCCTCGACGATTCCATCAGCGAAGTCATGGTGAACGGAGCGGACTCTATTTTCATCGAAAAGAGCGGATTTCTCGAAAACGTGAAAGGTGTCTCGCTGAGCGAGCGGGCTTTACTCGTGGCAGTCAAAAACATCGCCCGCCGGCTCGGGGACGACATCTCGGAATCGAAGCCCATTCTCGACTCCCGCCTGCCGGACGGGAGCCGCGTCGCCGCCGTCATTCCGCCTTGCAGCCTGAACGGCATAACGCTGACGATTCGCAAGTTCAATTCGCGTCACTTCGAAATGGAGGATCTGATTCGCGTCGGAACGCTTGACCGCCAGCTTGCCAACCGTCTCGAAGACTATGTCTTGCAGAAGAAGTCGCTCTTGATCTGCGGTGGCACTGGAAGTGGGAAGTCCACCCTCGCCGCGGCACTCGCGAGATTCATTCCCGGGGACGAACGGATCGTCCTCATCGAGGACACCGCGGAACTGCACCTGCTCCAGACGAATCTCGTTCGATTCGAAGCGCGCCGCGAGCAAAGCGGCGTACCAGCCGTATCGATCCGAGATCTTTTGAAGGCCTCGCTTCGTCACCGCCCCGACCGGATCATCTTGGGCGAGATCCGGTCTGCGGAAGCCTTCGATCTGCTGCAGCTTTTGAACACGGGCCATGCGGGAACGCTGTCCACGATTCATGCGAACTCCGCCAAGCAGGGTCTCGCGCGCTTCGCCAGTTGCGTCCTTGAGAGCGGAGTCGAATTGCCGTACAAAGCGATCAAGACCAATATCGGCGACTCGCTCGAAGTCCTCGTGCATGTCGAACGCAGACCGGGAAAACGCTTCATATCGCAGGTCTTGGAGCTCAACGGATACGACCCGGACGCCGACGCGTTTCACCACTCCGTCGTTTTCACAAAGGAGCCACAAGCGTGAAAACAGCCGGCCGATCTGTGAGGCCCCTCTCCCCGTCGCAGTACATCCTCGAATTGCACGCGCCCGAAGATCACGTCGCAGTGCTTCTCGTGAACCGGATCCGCGGCCAGACACTCCAGCGCATTGCCAACGCCGAGACCTTCGCTTCGCCGGATTTTCAAAGATGGCTTCGCGACCAGAATCGCTCACGCTCTGACATTTTCGTCGGCATGAATCCTCTCAAAGACGGAGCTACTGGCCGGACAAAGGACAGCATCCGGGAAATCCGCCACGCGTACCTCGATCTTGACGAAGACGCGAACGCGGCACTTGCGAACGTCCGCGGATCGACGGATGTGCCGCCGCCAAACTTCGTGCTCCACACGTCTCCCGCCAGACACCAAGTGGTCTGGAAGATCGATGGCGCTGACCTCGAGCAGGCGGAGTCCCTGCTGCGTTCTCTCGCGGCTCACTTTGGAGGCGATGCAGCAGCGACCGACGCCGCGCGTGTTCTCCGGTTGCCGGGATTCGTAAATTGGAAATACGCGAAGGACGGAGAATTCGTTGTCCAGGCCTATCAAGAATCGAGCCGCATCTACTCTCTGCGGGAATTTATGGTTCCGGAAGATTCGCCCGACTCCGGCCGTTACGTCGGAGAGTTTTCCGGCTCGTTGCGTTCCTTGCCTCGCGGACACAAGAGCCAGTCGGAAGCCGATTGGGCCTACGCCAAACGCGCGCTCTCCAGAGGGGACCCGCCCGAAGAAGTGGCTCGCCGCATCGCGGACTATCGCGCACACGACAAACACGATCCGGAGTACTACGCGAGGCGCACGGTCTTGAAGGCGCGAGCCGAGCTGCAAACGATCGACGCGGATCGCGAAGAAATAGCGCTCCCACTGCTCGCACCCGGACAAAGATGCAAAAACATTAGAAAGTGAAGCGTGCGTCAAGCTGAATCTGACGCCCAGTGCCTACGGTGGTGAATATTCGCCCGACATTCTTGGCAAGATCACCAGCTGGATCTTGAAAAACGGCATCTCCGTTCCCTCCCAGGGTGAGCGGACTTTGCGTGTTGCTCGGGACCGCAAAATTCGGATGATTGAACAGATTGTAGGCTTCCGCTCCAAATATGATCTTTGTGCCTTCCCTCAATTGGAAGCTCTTCTGTAGCGCCAGATCAAATTGTGCGAACCCGGGCCCGCGCAGGATGTTACGTCCAGCTGTGCCAAACTGGCCGGGGCGTGGTAGCGCAAATGCAGTCGGATTAAACCAGCAGGACGGACTGCCTACGCGACCGCCGTTTGGACAAACTCCTGTATAAGGATTGCCAACGAGATCAGGCCTTTCCGAGATTAAAAGGGACTGCAAATCTGCATTGTCGAACGAAAGCACGGGAGTAAAGGGAACGTTGCTGTGAAGACTGGCGACGGCGGAAACCTGCCAGCCGCCGAACTGAGTTCCGCCCCCCAAGGGCACCTCATAAACAACATTCGCCACGAAATTGTGCCGAATGTCGAATGCAGACCGGCCCCGGCTTCCCTTGCGGTCGAAAATGTCCTGAGAAGTGGGTGGGTCGTTTACAGTTTCTATCGAAAAATTCGCGGAAGCATCGTCGACGGAATGAGACAGAGTATAAAACGCCTGCCAGGAGAGATTGTGCGTGCGCTTTTGCGAAATCGAGACTTGAAATGAATTGTAGAAAGACTGTGCATCGGTTAGCAACGCCAGCAAAGGTGAAGGCAAGTTGGGATTGTAGCGATGGCCCAAGGCTGGTTCGAAAGGGTTCTGTTCTGCTTCACGCGGGAGGTGATTGCCGCGTGCGCCAAAATATCCCGCGCTGAAGATGGTGCCCGGCGCGATTTCCCGTTCCAGGTTGAGATTGTATTGCAGCGAGTATGGGAACTTCGGATGGTAAGTCGTCGAGAGTACGTACAGCGGTTGCGTCAGGGCAGCACTCTGCGGATTGAGAAAGGTAGGAAAGACAAAGGAATTCAAAGCAAAAAATGGTGGCAGGAACCGATCGACGCCAAACAAAAGTACCGGCAACTGGTCCCGAAAGATGCCGGTTCCTCCGCGCAGCACAGTCTTACCATCACCGAGGATATTCCATGCGAAGCCCACTTGTGGCGATAGAAGGTTCATAGGTGTCCCGGCAAACAGCCTGCCGACGGTTGGCCCCGAGTCGGTCGCTGGATCACGAATCACCGAGAGACGACCTTGAACCTCGGTGGGATTGGAATAGAAGTCATAGCGCAGCCCGGCGTTCAAGGTCAGGCGGCGGCTTACACGGAAGAATTCGTGCGCAAACCCGGAAACTACACTCTGTCGATAGCCTCGGTCCGAATCTGCCGTTGGCGGAACAGAACCGACGTACGACAGAGGTAGGCCTTCGAGAAAGAACTCCAATGCCGGATTGTTACTCTGTACTGGAAATCCGAAGGGGCTCAGATCCTGGAACGCATACAACCCATTCACCCCAAAATCCAGCGGACCATTGGATTGAATCCTTCGAACCTCCACTCCCAATTTCAATGTGTGCCGGCCAATGATCCGTGACAGTTGGTCCTGAACTTGATAAACAGTGGAAAAATTGCCCAGCGGAACTACCGCGCTATTCCCAAGCAGGCTCATCCCTGCAATGTCGATCGTTCCGAACGGCCTGCCCTGTACCAAGGAAATAGAGAGCCCGGGATGCGTGTCGACGACCGAACTGGAGGCGGTCGTGCGATTGATACCGAATCGCAGTTCGTTGAAGGTTTCATGTCCAAGATTCCTGCGGTCCTGAAGGGTGAAGTAATGATTGCGAGCTTGATGAAGCGTCGGGAATCCCGGGACGTAAGTTCCCGGCGGTGTTCCGAAGTAGGGAACCGCGGAAGAACTGTCGTCAATGATGTAGCGGCCGAACAGCGAATGCGTGTTCGAGAAGTTGTGATCGACACGGATCATGCCGTGGTGTTCGGCTGTGTCTCCCTTGTTCGCAGTGATTAGGTCCCCGGTTCCGTCACCGTTATCTGCTCCATTCGAAGCAGGGAACAGGTTAAGAAATTGCCGCACGCGCGGATCGATTGCGACGGCAACACACGCGCCCGGAGATGTGTTACTGCAGGCCGCCGGGTTGCCGTTAGAAGGCAGCAGACCTTCATGCGCAAGCGCGTCCGGCACTGTGGCGATTGCGGTGGATGCTCGTACTTCCCGGAATCCCTCATAGTTCGCGTAAAAAAACGTGCGACCGCGCATCAACGGACCGCCAATTCCAGCACCGAACTGGTTGCGGACAAACGCTGGAATTGGAGCGCTACTTAAATCGAAATAGTTTTTGGCATCGAGTGCGGCATCCCTATGGATTTCAAACAGAGAGCCGTGGAAGTCATTGCTTCCGGACTTGGTCGTCACCTCGATGACACCGCCTCCGTTTCTGCCGTATTCCGCGTTAAAAGTTTGCGTGAGGACGCGGACCTCGCTCCATTCACTTATTCCGAGAAAGAGTCCGGACGCGCCTGCTGGCGAATAGCCAAAAACCGGATCATTGGCATCCATGCCGTCGATGAGGACATTCGTCCAGCTTGGACGCATACCATTGATCGCCACTTGTCCCCCCTTGCCAACCGCTAGCAGTGACGGAGCGCTGTTGGGCGCCGGGACGACTCCAGGTTCTAGAATCGCAGCTTTGAACAGGTCGCGGCCATTCAAGGGGAGTTCAGTCAGAGTGTGTTCTGGGAGAATTCCACCGACGGTAGATGTAGAGTTGTCGATGGTAGGGACGTCCGCTCTAACCGTTACCTCTTGTTTCAGATCGCCGACGGTCAGTGATAGATTTACTATG
>Ga0126376_10002688_pt1 | contig 10136 bp, 11 predicted proteins | sample PanSoiMetPlot_15_FD_92760 | JGI IMG/M metagenome (GOLD analysis project Ga0126376, IMG submission 92760) | Tropical forest soil microbial communities from Panama - MetaG Plot_15 | ecosystem: Environmental > Terrestrial > Soil > Tropical forest > Bulk soil | place: Panama | collected 2016-02-17 | reverse complement strand
TTCAGTAAGAAGCTGGAAAACTTCGAGGCGGCTGTGGCGCTGCACTTTGCCTATTACAATTTTGTACGTACGCACGGAAGTCTGAAAATGACACCCGCAATGCGAGCGGGAATCGAAAGGACATTTTGGAGTGTTGGGGATTTAGTTGAGGCTGCGTTGTGAGTTACATCGAAGAATTACAGGAAGTGATCGAGAGGCTACACGGCTCACGCGCAACACACGTTGAGACTGTACCGATTAAAGAAGAATTCCAGGGGCAGACAATATGGGAGGGCGAGGTAGAAGTATTCGACTTGCACGATCATCCTCAGACGCATCGTGTTTACGCGTGGGCGTATGAGACAGAAGACGCAGACCACCCGCGACGGCATGTGACCGTGTTGCATATCCCGCCGGCCACAAGTCCGCGCAAGGCCGTACAAGCATCAATCGTGAGTGATTACAGGGAGCAAAAGGGCCATGCCGAAAGCTAAGAAAATGGGAAGGCCAAAACTGCCGAAGGGACACGCGAAAGGAAAGATTGTTCCGATGCGTTTGAACGACGAAGAACTAAAGCTATTCACCAAAGCGGCAAATGCAAGCGAGCATAAAACTTTGTCTAGCTGGATGCGTCACGCATTGCGGGAAGCGGCGACAAGGTGAGGTTGTCGCCAAGATGGGGATTAGAAGTTCATACCTAGAGCGTTTAGCACCTCTTCTTCTTCTAATGCCAGCTTGCCCTCTGTGAACCTGACAAACAGGTCCAAAGAAACATCGTGAAATTCTGTATACGGGAAAGTACTTCCATCGCTTCGTCAAGGGCGTCCATAACAGGGCGGCTCTTGAAGAGTTGACCATCGAGATACATTCGCAGCCTCGCCAAAGTGACACCGAGCTTGAGCGCAGCGTAGGCGTGCCCTTCAAATGGCTCAAATGCGAGTTGCCACTCATCACGATCCATCAAAGGCCATCGAGTCTGATTGTCTGTGTTGTCCGTGTTAGGATTATCTTGCATAGTCGTTTCCTTTCGCTTAACAGGCTAGGATTCGGCTGTGTAGGGCTGACGAGTGCGCTAACACTCGTCAGCCCGCGCCGTTTTGGGCAGGCATCGTACCACCTGATTTGAGGATTGTTTTAAGGAATGATTCAGGATTTCAAATTAAGACACTACCAGCTGAAAAGATGGTTTGCTTTCGGCGAGTAAGGCCAGTGCTTTCGGGAAGAATACCTGATCGAGATTAAACAAATACTGCTTCGCTGCGGCAACGGATTTGTAACCAGTGATATCGACTTCTTCTGATAACAGAATTCGTGCGCCGGTATCGATGCCGGTGTCGACGCCGTAGTGGCTCAAAACTGCAATTGACGAATGTTGCCCGAGCCGTTACCGCTCAATTCCCAGTCGTCAACCAAGGCAAGGTGTATTGTCGTCATCAGTAAATAACCACAACGACCCAGAGAACACAGAGAAGACCTGATTATAACAACCGGGAAATGTTTTTTCGCAAATCTCCATAAGGGGTAGACGGTTATTCTCAACGTGTAAAGGAGAACGTATGCCCGAACCTCTGAATGCAGTTGTTGATATTTCCCATCACAATGGCAATGTCAATCTTGTGAAAGCGAAAGCCGACGGAATCATTGGTGTGATTCACAAAGCGACACAGGGTCAATCTTTAAAGGACTCGCAGTACAAGACTAATCGTACCAAGGCAAATGATGCCGGACTGTTGTGGGGTGCCTATCATTTCGCAACCGGCAGCAACGGTGTGAAACAAGCCGAGCATTTTCTTAATGTGGTAGAAGAATTTGAGAACACATTATTGGTGCTTGACTTTGAACCAAACCCCACGGGACCAAGCATGACCCTGGAAGAAGCCAGAGCTTTTGTTACTCACGTCAAGGAAGTAACGGGGCGATTTCCCGGGCTCTACTCAGGTCACTTCATAAAACAGCTTTTGGGCAGCCATACGGACCCCGTTCTCAGCAAATGCTGGTTTTGGTTAGCGCAATATGGCCCGACCGCTGTAGTACCTGCTAATTGGTCCACATGGACGATGTGGCAGTACACAGATGGCGAGGATGGACCTCGACCGCACGAGGTTGGCGGAATTGGTCCGTGCGATAGAGATAAGTTTAACGGCACGGAAGCTGAACTACGCACGCTTTGGGCTGGCTAGTCGTAACGCTGGCGGAAAAATGCAGAAGAAAATATTGATCTGTCTGACCTTTGCGTTATTGCTGATGAGTACTGAGCCGGTAGCATCGGCCCAGGGACCGAGTGCTGAGCACGTCGCGTTGGTGGCCCAGGCGCAGACGTCATCTTATGCCATATCCGATGCGACGAATAATTGCCCACCTCCCGGTACGGACATTTTGGGATGGCCTGCATCGCTGTTGCGAGAATGCATCTTCTCAGAGGGACCCCAGGGTGACAGGCTGACAGGCTACGTTATCCTTATCGACGTTAAGCCCGAGACGATTGCGGCGTGGATTGAGACAGCCTGCGCGCAAGTATTGCCCGGCGTCAGCAAATGCTTCCGGAGGGTTTTGGCATGTGGTCGAGGCAACTCGGGGATGATGTTCCCGGTCAGCGGCAACATGATGGAGAACATGGATAATGAACCCTGGAAGAACTGGTTCTTCAGGAATGGAATGACGGTAAGAATGCCTGGCCAGCACAACAACAGACACGAGCAGATACCGCTTGCGAGTCAGAAAAAGCTCGCCCTGCTTCCTAATACGGCGATCGTTAGCATACCGAGTGGAATGACACGGTTCTGGCGGACGAAGCCGGCCGAATTCGCAAAGCGATTTCCGAATGAAAACGTTCCGCACACCATGACAACGCCTCAACGCCGACAGAAATGGCTCAATATAACCCAGTCTGAATTCCTGTCGGCCCTCACAAAACCGAATAACCGCCTGCTCGAGGCGTGGGTCGCTGCACATCAAGTAAAGTTGACCAATAGTAATAAGTGTCCCGAATGATTCAGATCTTTGATTAGGCGAGATCAGTCACAAAAAGGCACAAACAGCACAAGAAATATTTTGTGCCTTTTGTGCTTCTTTGTGGCTGATCTGTTTGTGCTTCTTTGCGGCTCAGTTTCGTTGACAGTATTTGCGGCTGCAAGCTATGCTGTTACCCCGTGAATCACACGGTTGCCATTGTTCCAGCTCGCCTTGCTTCGACCCGACTCCCAGGAAAGCCCCTCATCGAAATTGCCGGAAAACCCATGGTTTGCTGGGTTGCGGAGCGCGCACGTGCAGCTCGCAATGTCGACCGAGTTATCGTCGCTACTGACAGTGAGCAGATCGCCGCTGCGGTCCAATCACACGGCATCGAAGCAATCCTGACTGCCGCAAATCACAGCAGTGGAACTGATCGCGTCGCCGAGGTTGCAGCCAACATTCCCGACGCCGAGATCATCGTCAATGTGCAAGGTGATGAGCCGCTTATTTCCCCGGCCACAATCGGACGGGCAGTCGACACAATGGCTGCTGAGATTTCCAAACAAAACGGCGTCGGGATCGTAACAACCTGGGAGCCAATCGACTCGCTTGATGATCTGCTCAATCCGGATCTCGTCAAAGTCGTTTTGGACGACAACGACAACGCGATCTATTTTTCGCGTTCACCGATGCCTTATCCACATGATGCAGCAAAGCGGCATGGCTCGCCTGAAGCTGCGTTGGAAGTTGAACCGGATCTGTGGAAGTGGTATCGCAAACACACGGGACTATATGTCTATCGCAGAGAAGTGCTTCTGGAGTTTACAAAGTGGCCTCAATCCCAGCTTGAACAGATCGAGGCACTGGAACAATTGCGCGCGTTGGCTCACGGAGTGAAGATAAAGGTGGTCGAAGCTTGTTCAGCTTCAACGGGTGTCGATACAGCAGAAGATCTCGAACGAGTAAGAGAGTTGATAGGAGCATTATGAGCGACTGGATCGGACTCGGCATCATCGCTGTAATCGTCTTATGCGGACTGTTTGGTTTGTCACGCCTCAGCAAGCCGTACGACGTTTCGACAGAAGAATTCGAGAGGCGTGCACAGCAAGGACCGGGTCTGCTTGGCGCAAGTCTGATCGGGATCCAAAAAGCACTCGATCCAGCGATGGAAAAAGCGGTTGAAGCGCAGGAAGATCTTCGAGAGGGACGTTACGACAAAAAACAGGAATCCGGAGATCCTCCGGAGACGGGTCAGGGCGGCGAGGAACAGATAACCAATGGAGAACCAGATGCCTAAATATATCTTCGTTACTGGTGGTGTGGTTTCGAGTCTTGGCAAAGGCCTGGCAGCGTCGTCGATCGGGTGTTTGCTCGAAAGCCGCGGCCTCAACGTCGCGCTCATCAAACTCGATCCATACATCAACGTCGATCCCGGTACGATGTCGCCATTCCAACACGGAGAAGTCTTCGTTACCGACGACGGCGCCGAAACTGATCTCGACCTCGGCCACTACGAGCGCTTCACTCACGCTCATCTCTCGCAGGCGAATAACTGGACCACCGGACGAATCTACCTGTCAGTCATCGAGAAAGAACGCCGTGGCGACTACCTCGGCAAGACGATCCAGGTCATTCCCCACATCACCAACGAAATCAAAGACGCAGTCCGCAAAGTCGCGGAGAACGACAAGCCTGACGTGATCATTGTGGAGATTGGCGGCACGGTCGGCGACATCGAGTCGTTGCCGTTTCTCGAAGCGATTCGCCAGATGGGCAATGAGGAAGGCGCCGGCAACGCACTATTTATTCACGTGACGCTCGTGCCTTACATCGCTGCCGCGGGTGAGCTGAAAACCAAACCAACGCAACACTCGGTGCGCGATCTGCGTGAGATTGGTATTCAGCCCGACATTCTTCTTTGTCGCTCCGAGAAGCCTTTGTCGCGTGATTTGCGTGGCAAGATCGCGCTGTTTTGTAACGTGAAAGAGTCGGCGGTGATTAGCGCGCAGGATGTCGACACGATTTACGACGTGCCGCTGGCGTTTCACGAGCAGGGTCTCGACGATTTGATTGTGTCGCAGTTAGGTCTTGAATCACAGGCGGCGCAGGCAGACCTTTCTGAATGGCGGAATCTGGTCGCGACGATTCGCGAGCCGTCGGGAGGAGAAGCGTCGATCGCGATTGTCGGCAAGTATGTCGAGCTGGAAGATTCGTATAAGTCATTGCGCGAAGCGCTGACGCATGGTGGTGTCGCAAACAATCTACGTGTTGACGTCAAGTGGATCGAATCAGAAGAGTTGATGGATGAGGATTACGAGAATCGCCTGCGCGACTTCGACGCGATCCTCGTGCCGGGAGGATTTGGGAAGCGTGGTGTGGCGGGAATGATTCGCGCGATCTCATACGCGCGCAAGACGCGAACGCCATTCTTTGGCATCTGCCTGGGAATGCAGACTGCCTGTATCGAGTATGCGCGGAACGTTTGCGAGCTGAAAGATGCAGATTCAACTGAGTTTGACCTCGAGACGCCGCATCCGATCATTTTCAAGCTGCGAGATCTGGTTGATGTGGAAGAATTGGGTGGTACGATGCGACTCGGCGCGTGGCCTTGTCGGCTCGCGCCGGGTTCATTGGTCCGGGAAGTTTATGGTGGTGCTGATGAGATTAGCGAACGTCACCGGCACCGTTATGAATTCAATCCGGAGTTTCGGCCACGACTCGAGAGAGAAGGTTTGGTGTTCAGTGGTGTCTCGCCCGACGGCAAGTTTGTCGAGATGATTGAGCTGTCGCGCGATGTGCATCCATGGTTTGTCGGCTGCCAGTTTCATCCGGAGTACAAGTCGCAGCCGCTTAATGCTCATCCATTGTTTGCCGCGTTTGTGCGGGCCGCGTACGAAAATCGTTTGCACTCGGAGACCTCAATGGAGAAGAATGGGGAGGTCGATTTAGTGGTGCACGAGCGGTTGACCGCTACCAGCGGCGACTAAGCCCTCATGTAGATCCTGCAACATCTTGTAAATCCTGTCTAAGTTGTTTACAGGATTTGCAAGATTTGACAGGATTGACAAGATGATGACTGCCCAGAGTCCTCACGTCATGAAATGACAGATGCACACGGCACATTAGCCGCAACGGATTCGTTTGTCGGCCAAACGCTCGACGAGAAGTATCGCGTCGAGGAGCGGCTCGCTGCGGGTGGAATGGGCGCAGTCTATCGCGCGCGTCACCTGCTGATGGATCGTCCGGTTGCGATCAAGTTCCTGCATCAACGACTAGTCGAAGATGAGGCGGCCCGAGTTCGCTTCTTAACTGAAGCACGAGCGGCAGTGAAACTGCGGCATCCAAATGCGGTTTCAGTAACCGACTTCGGGCATACTTCTGAAGGTTCGGTTTACATCGTGATGGAGCTGCTCGAAGGCCGCACGTTGCGAGAAATACTCAGCCGGGAAGCACCGCTTGAAACCGCGCGCGCGATATCGATCATGCTGCAAGCCTCGGACGCAGTTGCCGCAGCACACGATGCCGGCATCATTCATCGCGATCTTAAACCTGCCAACATTCTCGTCACGCAAAGTGCAGATCAACCGGCAGTGGTGAAAGTGCTCGACTTCGGCATCGCGACGTTCTCGGCCGATGATGATGAAGATGCAGCCACACTGGCCCACACTAACTCGGTGCTCGGCACGCCGCGTTACATGTCACCGGAACAGCATAACGGCAACGAGATAACTCCGGCTGCGGATGTTTACAGCCTCGGTGTGATTCTTTATGAAATGCTGACGGGCATGGTTCCTTTTTCCGGATCGACGCCCGCTGAGATCGCCGAAAAGCATGCTCTGTTGCCACCGCACTCGCCCAGAGAAGTCGTTGCCGCCATTCCTGAAGAAATCGAGCGCGTCGTTTTACACGCGCTCGAGAAGCAGCCGTCCGATCGATTTGCGAATGCGGGTGAGTTCCGCCGTGAATTACTCGACACTGCTGAGCGGCTCGGCCTGGAGCATCACGCGGTGAAGAGTGCGCCTGATATCGAGGCGCTGCGTGATGTAGGCGTGGAATCACCGTCGGGACGTTTGGTGGTCGATATTTCACGGCTGCGCGAGAAGCGCGCGCTGAGCTCCGGAGGGAACGAGATCAAAGTCTTAGGGTCGAAGGAGTTGCTCAGGGAAACTCGAACGCACAGAGAACAGCCTACCTCCAGTTCATTTCTAGATAAGTTAAAGCGTATACTCGGGCTTTGATTTCTCACGCGCAGTCGTAGACAGGATTTACAAGATGTTCCAGGATTAACAGGATTATCTTGTACATCCTGTCAAATCTTGTAAACCCTGTCACCGACTGTCCGTAAAAATCACTAAGCACAATGAGTAACACTTTCTCTGTTGGCAAAGCCACTTTCGGTGACGGCAGGCTCACGGTCATCGCCGGTCCTTGCGTGATCGAATCACCGGAACACGCGTTGATGATGGCGCGAGAATGCCGCGATCGCGCCCAGGCTGCCGGTCTCGATTACGTGTTCAAATCGTCTTTCGACAAAGCAAACAGATCGTCGATCAAGAGTTTCCGCGGTCTCGGGATGGAACCCGGCCTCGAAGTGCTCCAACAAGTCAGAGAAGAAGTAGATGTTCCGGTACTCACCGATGTCCACGACGTTTCTCAAGTCGACCGTGTTGCCGAAGTAGTCGATATCTTGCAGATACCAGCATTCTTATCCCGGCAAACTGATTTGATCCTGGCAGCAGCAAAATCGGGAAAAGCAGTCAACGTGAAGAAAGGTCAGTTTCTGGCGCCCCAGGATGCACGCAACATCGTCGACAAAGCTCGTGAGGTTGGTTGTGAAAAGCTTATGCTGACGGAACGTGGAGCGAGTTTTGGTTATCATAACCTCGTGGTCGATATGCGCTCGTTTCCAATCATGCGCGGGTTTGGCGTGCCGGTAGTCTTTGACGTGACGCATTCGTTGCAACTACCCGGCGGCCTCGGTCATGCAACGGGTGGACAATCGGAATACATCGAACCGCTGGCGCGTGCAGGAGTTGCATGTGGCGTCGATGCTGTTTTCATGGAAGTGCACGATTGTCCGGAGCGGGCGTTGTCTGACGGGCCAAATGCCTTGCCGCTCGAGCGACTCGCACCGCTCCTGTTGATGTTGCGCGATATCCATCAGCTTGTTAATGATTCAAAGCCTGCTGTTCAGCTTAGTTGATTTCTATTCATCCGTAATCATGCGAACACTTCTTTTACTGGCGCTCATACTGTGTCTTCTGACGACTCAGGCCGGGGCGCAAGCTCCCGCGACTGTCATCTGGCAGGTCACCTTGTTTGACATCAATGCCAACGTGCAACAAAGCGAACGATCGCTTAACGCCGTAGCGACGATCAATGCGACGAATGTCGGCACCGGACCAGGCAGGACACTGACCGTGCGCTTGAATTCGAAAGCCAAAGTCCAATCGGTGGCGGTTGGCGGTGCTGCGGCTTCGTTCCGGCCAGGATCGGAACCGCGTGGTGATCTGCAACGCGTTGAGATTTCGCTTCCGGCTTCGGTAGCTCCCAACGGCAATGTGACAGTTACTCTCACTTATGCTCTTCCAGTTGAGAGTAACACCGGCCTCGCTGCGATCAGTCCCATTGCTACAGAGTTTCTGCCGCTGTCGTTCTGGTATCCAATGCCCAACACTCCTTACTCAGTGCGTGGGGCCGATACGGCGCCGTTTCGTTTGACTGTTAACATACCCAACGCGATTTCTTCAGGTGTCGAGAAGGGTGGTGGTTCTTTCGATCAGTCATTGAATGGACAGCCGTTCTTTGTTCAGGGTGATTGGGACAAAGTCGAAGGCGCCGGTGATGGGAAAGGCATTGTTGTTTTAGCGGAGAAAGGCGCGGCTGCGGAAGATCGAAAGCATGCTGAGGCGTTGATTGCGTTCACTGCTGCCGCTCGTGCTTTCTATGCTGCCAGTCTGGGACCGGCGTCTGATGTCCCGCTGCGACTGGTCGCTGTTCGTAGAGGTGCGGGCTTCAGCGATAGCGGCACTGTGCTCTTTGACGCGGATATGTTGCGCTTGCCGAAGATCGACGCTGCTACCGCGCTGTCAGTTGCTGAAGCTGTCGCAAAACTTTGGATTGGAGGCCAGGCGCCTGTTCGTGGTGAAGGTGGGGGCGTTCTGCGCGATGGCCTCGTGCGCTTTCTGGCGACGCAGTTTCTGGAAAAACAGTTTGGGGCTGATGCCGTTAAGTCGGAGCTGTACCGCGAGCGCATCGCTTATGCGTCAGTAGCGCAGCGTGATGCGCCACTCGCGCGTGCAAGCCAGTTGGACAGCACGTATTTCAATTCGGTGCCGAATCGTGGCGCGATGTTCTGGCGACTGGTGGATCGTCGTTTGAGCCATCAGGTTCTGATGGATGTCTTGCGCGCGGCGCTTCAGTCTGGAAAGAGTGATCCAAATGGTTTGAACCTACAGGCTGTCCGTGAAACATTGGCTGCGCGCGGAGGCGACAGCTTGAAAGCTTTGCTCGAGCAGCAACTCGATCAGTTGATCGATACCGATCTGATGGTTGGCCTGCCGCAACAACGTGGCGGTGAGTGGGTTTCAGTACTGCGCAACGATGGGTCAATCGATGTGACTGTCACGGTCGCAGCAAGGACCGAACAAGGCCAGGAAGTGCGTGTGGAAGCGACTGTGCCGGCAAAGAATTTTGCCGAAGCGGTTTTCAAAACACCTGCGAAGATCGTGCGCGTTGAAGTCGATCCGGACAAGCTTTACCCGCAGCTCGACTACGGCAACGATGTTGTTCCACGCGCCAAAGATCTTCCACAGGCATTGAATGACGCTTACTTACAGTTAGGCGCGCAGGACTTCGTCAAAGCGGAAGCTACTGCGCGTGCAATGTTGATAAGCGCGCCACGCTTCCAGGAAGCACAAATCATCCTCGCTCGCGCTTTGCTCGGCCAAAACAGAAATGAAGAGGCTGAGAAGCTCTTTCGTGCTGCGCTCGATGAGCCGCTACCGTTTACGGCGACACTTGCATGGGCCAATATCGGATTGGGCGAGATCGCGATGAAGCGTAATCAACCAGCTGAAGCGGCGAAGCGATTCAATGATGCTGTGATAGCGAGTCGTGATTATCCTTCGTCGCTGGCAGCGCGTGCGGCGCGCATCCGTGCCGAAGCGGCAGCGAATAATGCACCGCCGGTTGATCAGAGCGCG
>Ga0126376_10002686_pt1 | contig 10142 bp, 8 predicted proteins | sample PanSoiMetPlot_15_FD_92760 | JGI IMG/M metagenome (GOLD analysis project Ga0126376, IMG submission 92760) | Tropical forest soil microbial communities from Panama - MetaG Plot_15 | ecosystem: Environmental > Terrestrial > Soil > Tropical forest > Bulk soil | place: Panama | collected 2016-02-17 | reverse complement strand
TGGCAAAATACACGCGCGTCACTTCCAGAAACGAGCCGCGGGAATCCGGTCATGCCACCGAAGGGACGAATCCATGCAATGGCGTCGGCATGCGCGGCAATCAGACGGTCGAGATGTTGCAGGTTGGCGCGCGCCTCTTCGTGAGTGCGAGCCAGGACTCTATCCCGGTTTCGCACAGCGACCTCAGCAAAGAACTCCGTCACCGGCGTATTGGAGACGGTGATGTACTCCCGTGTATTCATGTATTGCTTCCGCCGAGCAGAGTCCGGTTCGACTACCCAGCCGAGGCGCAGTCCACTTAAGGAGAACGCCTTCGAAAAATCTCCGATAACAGTGGCGTGGGGAAGACTTGCCGCCGAAGCAGTTTCTCGTCCGTGGTATATCGGGTGGTAGACCTCGTCGGAGACAAACTGAATGTCACGTTCTGCCGCAAAGTCGTGCATCATTTCCATTTCCGTGTCGCTGAGGGTCGCTCCGGTTGGGTTATGCGGGGAATTCACGAGAAGGATTGTTGTTTTTGCGTCGGCCAGGCTCTTCACTTCATCCAAATCCATGCGGTAAGAATTCTCGGGTCTGAGATGATAGGACCGCACCTCCAGTCCAAGCGACTCCGGCACGGCTCGATGTGGTGGAAAGCAAGGAAAAGGAATAATGACGTTGGCGCCCGGCTCAGCAGCTTGGAAGAAAACAATGAACAGAGCCTCTTGCCCGCCGGTCAGTACAATCACTTGCTCTTCTGAAACAGCCTGCATTTCCGCGATCGCCTGGCGCAGGCTGGGCTGGCCCGCCGTCCGGGAATACACGACTTCGGTATTGAGCACGTCTCTTAAAGCACCCTGGCCTGCAAGTTCAAGGAGTTCACCTAATTTCCAGTGCGGGCCCGTGCTCGATCCTAAATTGAACTCAACGTGAGGCCCGCCATGCTCTTGCAGCCACTGGTCTAAAAGAAATGGTGCCAGTTTCATCTTTTTCCTCCGACGCTGATACCGTTCCGATAACTCACGGCCGTGCATTACGGTCAATTCCCGGGCCTGCGACCTTCTGTTGGATTCCAATAAATGACCGAAACAAGGCAGAACGGCAGTAGTAGGCAGCTTCTGTGACAGCATGTACAGGGCCATTATGGGTTGTCAGCGTGGTCCGTTACACCTTGTGACCTTGTCGCACGCGACCCGCTCTTAACACCATCAGAAGCTAGCGGGTCTTCAGGAAATCGTTGACCTGGTAAGGAGTCAAATGCGCAATGAGTTTGTTCAGCTCCAGCGTTGTCACGCATCGGTCGAGGAAACCGAACTTCCCGTTGTCTAGCACTTCGTTTGCAGCATCCAGAAAACCGGTCATTGCCGCGCGGTATAGCGAGGTCGCCAGGCTGATGCGTCTGACTCCGGCCGCGGCGAGTTCGCTCACGGAAAAAGATTTTCCCTTGATTCCAACCATGAAATTAACCGGCTTGGAGACGGCCGCACAAACTGCACGCACGGCGGCAAGGTCAGGTAAGCCAGGAGCGAAAAGCACATCAGCTCCAGCTTTTTCGAAGGCTTGAAGGCGGCTGATGGTGTCGTCCAAGGTGGCCGGGGGATAGAGAAGATTGTGGGCCCGCGCCGTTAGGACAAATGGAAACGCCAGTGCATGTGCCGCCTGCGCCGCTGCTGCAATGCGTTCGACAGCCAAGCCAAAGTCGTGAAGTGGACGGTCTTGGTTGCGAGTCGCATCCTCGATCGTGCATCCAACGAGTCCCGCCCCTGCCGCAAGCCGGATCGTCTCCGCCACCACTTCCGGCGCGTCACCAAACCCTTCTTCCAGATCCGCAGACACCGGCAAATCTGTCGCATCTACAATCAAACGAGCATGAGCCAGCGCTTCCTCTCGCGTCACTCCGCCGTCTCTTCGCCCATGGGCAGCGGCAGAGGCAGCGCTCGATGTGGCCAATGCATGGAAGCCAAGGCCTGCGAGAACGCGGGCCGAGCTGACATCCCAAGGATTCGGAATTACGAAGACGCCGGGGCCTTCGTGAAGCTCTCGGAAACGAACTGCCTTTTCGTTCTGGGTAACACTCATGGGAGTAGCCTCCTCAGCAAATCTCTATTGGGCCTCCTCAGCTAGTAGGCAGCTTCTGCGTCAGCGTGTACAGAACCATTATGAGCTGATAGCGGGGTCCGTTGGACTGCTCGGCGCCAGCTGCGAGGATGTTCACGAGGCTGAGATGTTTCCGGGTTCGCTTAAACGGTCACCGGCGAGGTGGGAATTCCGGAACGTTTTCCATCAAGTGAGTCACGTGGTCGAGTATGTCGTCCTTGATGACGGACAGAGCAGTGTTGTATCGAGCGCCTGCTCGCCATTCATTGAGCGCGTCCCGGTTTTCCCACATGGCTGGGGACCAAAACAGCCCTGGCTTTTCGAGGTCCCGGAACAAGGTTAGCGGCTCTGGACTGAGGGCGCTGCAGTGCTGCAAAAAGTGTGATTCTGCCCCCGGCCTTATTCTCCACGTGTCGACCGTCCAGATCGGCATCTGTGAGACCTCCTCTTTTGTTAGCAAGCTCGGCGAGAAGTTCATTCAGCAAGTGCGTGCCTCCCTTGAGGCTATGATTGCGCCGAACCACGCCAATGAAGCCTTGGCTCGCCCTAGGATGTCTGGAAGTGAAGAGCCCACATCGCTAGGCCGGTGGTATGCCTTCCGATAACTGCGCGCTTCAACATGGGGCTTGGATTTCCTCGAGCTATTGCAACCAACCTCCCGCAGAAGCTTTCTACTTGATCGGCAGTTCTGCTATCTCGCGCGTCAAGGCCTGCCACCGTTCTCCTCGAAAGACAAACACATCCATGTACTGATAGCGAGCGAGAGTCTTTCCATCTTGGCCGTTCATGGAATAGATACCCCTGACGACCACCACATCTCGGTAGGGCTTTAGATCAAACCGCTCTATCTTCTGAACTGTGGGAGTCCGGGTGGCCACCCAGTCCAAGACGTGTTTCTTGCTATGCGCCTCTCCCTTCTCATCCGGCATGCTGGCAATCTCGAAATCCTCGGCCAGGATGCAATCCAGGGCCGATGTGTTTCTTTCTCCATAGGCCTGCAGCCATTCCAGTTCCACTTCCTTGAGCATCTGGGGGTCTTTGTTTTGCAGCCGCGACTCTGTTGCCTGCAAACCACATTTGGCCGCAGACTTCTTCTCAGCCGCAGGTAATTCCTGCGAACTGACCGCCTGCCATCTTCCGCCGAGGTAAGCGAATACGTCGGTGAACAGAGTCTTGCGGTTGACCTCGTCGTTGCCGGTTTCAACTGCCACGCCGTTCACAATGCCTACATTTCCGTAGACCCGCACCCGCATATTTTCGAAGTGTCTTTCTCCTCTTTGCACAGGCGCTCGATGCTTGCGCATGAAGCTGAGCTGTTCGCTCTTGCTGATAATTCCTTCGGGAATAATATGCAGGAAATCGGGAGCGAGAATGCCTTCCAGCACATCAGGATCGTTCTCGCCTTGCAACCAGTGATTTTCCAATTCCAGCAACTCCTGCTTCGACTTTTCCAATGAGCTTGGCAGACTGCTGGTCTGGCGCGGCATCGCGCCAGAGAACAGAAACATCGTGCACGCGATAATGTAACTCAGCACTCTCATGTGACCAAAATCCTCCTTAGGACAAATGCCCTGAATTCCTGATAAGCTCTGGTTCCTGGAAAAAGACGCAGCTTTCGCGTGTTCCCACCGGTAACCGAGGAATGATAGTCGGCAAGCAGGTATCCCTCCCGAAATCGTGAAATTGCCTTGACCCACCGCAAAAGCGAACAAGCCCGCCTACTAACAAACTAAGGATTCTGCTTGCGCAGCTTCCAATCCCCCAGCACTACCATCGGCGGGGAACCATCCTGATCGGACTCTGTTTCGGCAATTCCGCTGAGTTCCGCACCGATGAGCGCTCCGCGGAATTTAACGCGCCAGTTGTTTACTCCCGCTGATTTTGGATCACTGAAGGCGAACTCGCTTTTCCCGACCCGAAGGTCACTGAGGTCGAGCGATTCGCGTGCAAAGCTCTTGGGAGGATAGTCGATCACCAAATGGCCTTTCCAGGCCCCTCCATTCGGGCGGAGTTGCAGCTCCATCTCGACAGGGCCAACTGCCGGGTAAAACACTAGCTTTCCCGACCAGTTGCCTGCCAGGTTCCACGCCGAGAGTGGCTCTCCTGGAGGAAGAGTTGGCGTTGGTAAGGCTGTGGGATGGACATCAAGGTAGCCGCCGTTCTTCTCTAGCGACTGCTATGCCCGCCAAGCTGCGGCTTGAAGGCTTTGTGCTACAGAGCGTGGCAAATCCACAAGCGTGACAATCTTCTCCGGCTCCAATTTCTCAGTATCCAGATTTATAGGGGGTCCTGTAATGTGAGATGGCAGGCCCGCGGGGCTTTGGTGAAAAATGGCCGCGTACATCGCGCAAGCAGCGAGGTAACTTCCGGCCTGAGATGGGTGCGAACCATCTTGGTAGTACAGATCGCCGGTCGGGCTTTTCTGCCACACTTGCTGCCACGCCAGGCCGACGGGGGCGACTATGGAGCCAGTCTTCTTCGCTGCGTGAATGTATGCGTAATTTAGAGCTGCTTGGTCGTCGGGCGTATCCTTCCGAGCCCAAGTCAGGTAGAACACGGGTCTCGCGCCGTGTCGGACGATCTCAGCGGCCCACTTCTCGGCATAGGGCAGAAATACCTCATCGCTGGCAACGCGCGCCTTTCCTTCAAAATAGTAGCCGACACCGAGTGTGCTTTGATCTTGGAGAACGACGTAATCCCATCTCTGCGAGTTCAGTGCTTCATGCGCTTCGGCTCTGTCCCAGTGATCTTTCAGTCGCGCGCCGCTGGGAGCTACCATGCGCGTGCCCACCTCGCAGTGGCGTCCCTCTTTTGCCAGCTCCGAAAAGACGGCGGGCAGGTTGTTGAAATAGGTGTAGCTATTGCCGAGGAAAAGGACGTGGACCACGCAGCTGCCGGTTTGTTTTTCTTGGGCGTGACCAAATATCGCCACGCTTCCTGCGGACAAGATCAGGGTTGCACCGGCGACAAGCGATCGCGGCAAAATGTAAGCGCGGCGCGCTGATGCTCGGCACAGTCTTTCCTTCCAATGACGCACGCATGTTCTCGCTTCCCGCGCAATTGTGGCACTCATCGAGTGAACCATAACGTTATGTCCATTCCTGACGCCGCGCCCAGATTGCGTCCGCACACCGCAGAGCCAGTGCTCCGATAGTTGGTGTTGGTCCCACTGCTCCTGCCGTAACAAACGAGCTGCCGTCTACAACAAACAGATTGGGAGCATCGTGCGCCTGATGCCAGGCATTCACGACAGAATGCTTGGGGTCGATTCCCATACGCGCAGTACCCATGAAATGACTCGTCCAAGGGTATGGTTCGCCCTCGTGGATATCGGTTGCACCGGCGGCCTGTAGCAGTTCGCGAGCAGCCTGCGCCCCGCGCTGCAACAGTCGGCGAGTATTTTCAGAAAACGAGTACACAACTCGTGGCGCTGGAATACCATCCGAGTCCTTCAGTGTGGAGTCCAGCTCTACTCGGTTCCCTTCCTCTGGTAGATCCTCGGCAATGACGCCGGCGCGGATGACATGGGGAAATCGACGGCGCATCTCGCGGTGATGATCAGCACCCCATGGAACATTCGTTTCCAGAGCCGTCGCGAGCGGGCCCGCACCACCTCCTACGAGAAGAGTGTAGCCACGAACAAAATTGTTCCGCGCATCCGTCTCATAGAATTGTTGGCTGTACAAGCCTGTATGGCCAGAATGCAGATAGTCGTCGATGCACTCTGGAGAAATGCCGTACGCTCCTTGTCCCACGTGAAGCATGAGCCCTCTTCCTACCAGTCCAGAGGAATTCGCCAGCCCATCGGGGAACAGCTTGGATTTTGAATTCAACAATATTCGCGGTGTTCCGATCCCATTGGCGCAAAGAACTACCACCCGGGCGAGCTGCTCACGGAGTTTTCCTTGCGTGTCATAGTAGACCGCGCCGCTCGCGCGCCCCTTGGGGTCCACAGTAATTTCGCGAACGCGGGCTCGCGTGCGAAGAATGGCGCCTTTGCGCAATGCCTTGGGCCAATACGTGACATCGGTACTGGCACGCGCCGCCGCTCCGCAGCCGTACCATCCCTGGGCGTTGAAGTCACAAGCAGGCCGACCATCATACGGACGCGAAAGAAAGCCCAGAGCAAAGAGCCACCAATGCCAGCCCAGTTGGTTGAAAGCCTTTGCAAAAATCCTTGCAGTCCTCGCTCCTGGAAGCGGCGGCAGAGGAAAGGATTTCGAGCCGGGATTGGCCGGATCACCCGCGAGACCGGAGACGCCCATTTCCAGTTCATTCGCCTCGTAATATGGCGCGAGATCTTCATAGCGAATAGGCCAGTCTCGCGCCTGCCCGTCCAGCGTTTTCACGCGAAAATCGGAGGCGTGCAGTCGCAGGAATTGGGCATTCCAGTGTACTGTGGTTCCGCCTACGCCATTGGCCATCTCGATATCCGGAGGGTTCTGCCCAACTGAAACCACCGGATAATCCTCGGGGCGCTTGCGGTCGTTAGGACTGAAGCTAAATTGGGCTCGTTGCATTTGCCCTTCGTAGTCAGAGCCGCTGGACGGGTAATCGCTGGGCTTGCGCCAGTCCCCTTGCTCAAGGCACACAACTTGCACTCCCTTATCGGCCAGGCGCTTGGTTGCGGCAGCGCCAGCCGCGCCGGAACCGATCACTAGCACGTCTACGCGATCGTTTGTGACGCTCACGGTGCCTCTCGGTAGAGGTGCTTGATATTTCGAACTGGAGCGAGAAGCATTTCGAGGTCCTCAACGAGAACTGGTGGCCTTGAGCATGAGATGGTCGCTTGGAGTTGTGGCCGCGTGTAATACGCTTCATAGACGTAGTTGAGGAACCGTCCAAAGCCATGTGCACGACCCTTTTCAATGTCGGCCAGCAACTGAGCACGTTGCTCATGGCGCAAGCTCAGAAATTCGGTCCCGAAGTGATCCCTCGCTGCCTGTCGCATTGTATCCAGAAACCCAGTTATCTCCTCCAGGATGCTCGGATACTGCCAGCACAAGTACTGCAGGTATTCCACGGCTCCTGCGTCCGCTGCTGAGGGTATTCCGTCTCCCCTGGGGATGAATTCATCCACGGCTACAGCGAGGACCTCAAGTTGATCGGGACTGAAGTTTCCTCCAAGCTTGGATGTCGCAAGCTCAGTGCTCACCGACCTGAAAACTCGGGGCAGCAGCGCCGCTACACTCATTCGAGTCAGAAACTGACGTCGGTTAAACATCTTCAGACCTGCCAGTCAATTTTGCAGATGGTTCGAATTGGACCTCCTGCCGCTACGCATTCCCAAGTTGTTGAGCGGACCTCAGCTCTAACCGAATCGAGACTTCCCATTTCCGTCCTTGCCGCGCCGAACGGTGCGGCGCGACGCTTCCCTCAAATCTCGCGCCGCAAACGTAATGGCATTTTCTGTCGGTGTTTAGACTCCTGCATCGACATGACTATCAACAAACGCTGACGGTCTCCGTTCTGGAAAAACTTGCTAGGAGTAGTTTCCTCAACAAAGCCCAAGGAACGGTATACATGGCGTGCACGATGATTGTCTTCGAAAACATCTAGCCATAGCCGATGAGCGTGGAATTCGCAGAATGCCTTGTCAATGACTGCCCGCAGGACCTGAGTACCGACGCCATGTCCCGGCTCCGCAATCACAATGCGCTTCAGTTCGAGAGAACGGTCGGCAGAAGTCAGTCCGCGAAGAATGACGTAACCCGCTGGGTTCTCTCGCTCTTGCACTGTGTAGTAGGCGTAGTCAGGGTCCCTCATTTGCTGCTGGTGGGTAACAATGTCATCGCTGTGAACAAAACCAAGTCTGGCGAAGCGCTTCTCCGTCTCAAGAAGAAAGGGGATGTCATGCGGAGTCGTGTGGCGTAGCTTCATGATATTCACATGTTTCGAATCCCGGACTGCTTTGAACACAGCCCGTAGCACTCGCACGTAGGGAGACCAACCAACCGGTCTGGCCGCCGGGGGGACCAATAGAGGCCCTGCCTTCTCGCATCAGTTCGATTGACAAAGCATCAGCCTGAAAGGGGCGCTGGAACTGGGACAAAGGATCGAATGAAGTCAACGTTCGCTCCAAAAGGGCTGTAGTATCCTAGCAAATTCTTCGAGCACGGTTTGCGCTGTTGAATCGAAAGCGTTGCATCGCTCGCTTTCCACGTCAATCGTGCCCACGACGCGCTCGCCATCTTTGGAGAAGATGGGAATAATGATCTCCGAGCGCGTGCTGCTCAATGCTGTCAGATAGTCTTGATCGCTGGCGACGTCTCCGACATTGACTGTCTTCTTCGTCGCGATGGCTCGTGAAGTGAGGCCTTCTGTGGCCGGAAAAGTCGGGTATCCAGGAGCACTAGGCCCGCTCCACGCAATGTTTGAAACCAAGCCCATCGAAAGGCTCACGTCGTAGAGGCCCACCCAGCGGTACGGCCCCGAGGCGCGAATCGCTTCCACGATTCCCTGGGCTTTGTGCTTACGTTCCCCGCTTTCCGCGAGAATATTTCGCAGTTCAAGGAACGTTCTGTGAGCTGCTTGGAGATCTCCGAACTTCCTCGACAAACCATGCAATTCGCTTGCGCACACCATTTGCTCCCGGTGTCGTCGCCCCGAAGCCCTCCCTGGTATCCAGCGGTTCGTATTGAGCGAAGGCTTTCGTGAGAACGGACGCCACTATATCGCGCTGGGTGGCTCTCCGTAGCAGAACCCGCGCTACGCCCTCTTCCATGCCTCAAATTGTCGGACCCAATTAGTGCACTGCGAAGCTCCATTTATGGATTGCGGATGGAACCATCGGTTCGCTCTGTGGCACTGAGCCTGAGGTGGCAGATGAAGAAAGGCTGGCAATCTCATAAAACATACTTGACAAACTCAGCGCTCAAGAGAGCCATTCTGTCAAAGTCCCAGTCGAATGTAAGCACGACAGAACCGAGTGACGTGTGCCTGAGCACCTTTTGGCCGTTGATGACCACGATGCTCTCCGCAGAGCAAAAACTCCTCGTGAGATGCTCGCCTGTCCGGTTGCATACAATCAGCCGCGCAGATAAGGCCGCGCAGCGTGAGGTTCATTGCAGTAAATCCATTAGGTCTGTATAGCATCCCAGTAGGTATCATCTTCCCAGTCTTGTTGAGTTTGAGCGATATGACTTGGTATTCAGGCATAAGGGGATCCGCCCCTTGCGCTTGCGGCCGTATCCGGACCGGCGCTGGGTGTGCCAGACCTACCGCGATAGGCGCGGTCACAGCCGCAATTCCCATCGCGGAAAGCAAAAGTTTCTTTCTAGCCCCAAGCTTATATGCAGTGTGGTGAGTCATGATGGCCTCGATTCTTCTCTTGAGATTCGAGCCCGTTACGCCCGCTGCACAGAACAGCGACGACTCCAAGTAGAACTCGCAAACTTTGAGAATGCCTTCGGCGTAAGCCTGCGGATCACTTCCGAGTTTCAGCACCTCTTCGTCGCACGCACGCTCTCGCTCATCAACGAGCCGCGCACCGATCCACCAAACCAAAGGATGAAACCAGAAGACCGCTTCGACCAGCATGTGGAATCCAGCGGCTAGATTGTCGCTGCGGCGAACGTGGCAAAGCTCGTGAGTGAGGATGGCCTCTAATTGTGCGTCACTGAGCTGATCTGAGATTCCCTTAGGCAAGAGTAAAACCGGGTGGAAGATGCCGAGAACTCCGGGTTCCAGCGCAGATTCAGAAATTCTGAGCTCGATTTGTCCGGTCATCCCAGCCCTTTGCTCAAGGCGGCGCAACGCTTCGAGTTCGCGCCCAGTTTCCACTCGTAAGGCTCCCCTCATGGCTATCGTCAAACGTCGGCGGCGCCTCCACCACAGGAAGAGCAATGCCGCGCAACCGCACGTCCACACAATCAAAAGAAGAAATGGCAGGGACCGAGGCAACGCCGCCCGGGGCGAGTCAGGTGTATGTGCGGCAGCAGAAGGTGGACTCGCTGGGGCAAAGGGTTCGCTGAACACCTGCGTCATGACGAAGACGGATGATGGAGCAGCTGCTGGGGCCTTCGGCCACGCGATGCGGCTACCAAGGCCAATCAACACGGAGAAGG
>Ga0126376_10002685_pt1 | contig 10143 bp, 6 predicted proteins | sample PanSoiMetPlot_15_FD_92760 | JGI IMG/M metagenome (GOLD analysis project Ga0126376, IMG submission 92760) | Tropical forest soil microbial communities from Panama - MetaG Plot_15 | ecosystem: Environmental > Terrestrial > Soil > Tropical forest > Bulk soil | place: Panama | collected 2016-02-17 | reverse complement strand
TGGTGCAGGAAAAATTATGGTTCTCGATATCAATCAGTTCAGATTGGATTTTGCCAAGAGACATTTTGATGTTGATAGCTATAATATTGCGAGGGAGAAAGATCTCGTTAAAAAAATACGAAATATTACTGATTGTAGGGGTGTAGATACTACAATTGTGGCTACTGGGAGTTCTAAAGCGATTATCCAATCATTTGATTTGACGCGAAAAGGAGGTAACGTCCTGCTCTTCGGGGTCCCGACCGAAGGAACTGTTGTCTTATGCGATATAAGTAAGGTGTATTCGAACGAGCTATCGATCATTCCAAGCTATGCATCTTCAGAAATCGAAATTAATCAGGCCATTAGGCTTGTATCTTCAAAAAGGATCAAGATAAGCTCGCTGATAACTCATCGCTTTGATATTGCAAATGCCGACAAGGGAATAAAATGTGCTTATAAAGCAAAAGATGCTATGAAAGTAATAATAACTTCAAAGTAGAATTATAGAAACTATAAATAATTACAGTGTAATCAATTAGTGCAGTAAATAAGTAAGATGGACTGGGGAATAAAAAATAGAATATCCAAGATCATCCGCCCTGAAGATGGCCGATGTGTTATGCTTGCGGTCGATCATGGGTACTTCTTGGGACCGACAGAAAAATTAGAGAATCCCGGTAGAACGATAAAGCCTCTTATACCTTATGCTGATTCCCTGATGCTCACAAGAGGTGTTCTCCGAACGTCGATAAATCCAAGTATGGACGTTCCCATCGTATTACGAGTTTCGGGAGGAAGTAGTATAATTGGAGAAGATCTATCAAATGAAAGTATCACGACGTCGATGGAAGATGCGATAAAACTAAATGCTTCGTGTGTTGCTCTTTCGATCTTTGTTGGAAGCAAGTACGAGCATCAAACGTTGACCAGCCTGGCAAAACTCGTTGATGAAGGTGAACGATTCGGAATGCCTATTCTTGCTGTTACTGCCGTTGGTAAAGAGATGACAAGAGACCACCGATACCTCGCACTTGCATGCAGAATCGCTGCCGAATTGGGGGCACATATAGTAAAGACATACTACTGCGACAACTTCCAGAAAGTTGTCGAAGGTTGCCCTGTTCCTGTGATTATTGCAGGAGGCAAGAAACTGCCTAACGAAATTGATGCCTTACAGTTGGCGCATGATGCAGTTGATAATGGTGCGACAGGAGTGGATATGGGTCGAAATATTTGGCAATCCGATCATCCTGTGGCTATGATTAAAGCGATCAAGGCAATTGTACACAAGAATATGAACGTAAAGGAAGCTCATGAAATATTCATAAAAGAAAAAGAACTAGAACATCAGAAAGTATAAGCCCACAAAGCAACAGTGCGGTTGTCGAAATTTAGACGATTCATGTACTACGGATGTGTTCCATACGAATAGCACTGGATACACGGAACAATAGGCGCTTTGCCTAGGTTGGACACAATCTTTATTAATTGTATTGACGCAACCCATTTAGAAAATGCCTGATGCTAACGATGAAGAGTATCCCGTAGATTTTCCTCAACTGCAACCACTTGTTCCAAGTGCAGCAGTTGGCATGATGCTGTAAATAGAGCTCTGCACGTTGTTTTAGCAGGGCGTTGTTTGAAAAAAAAATAGGTGAACTATGTAAGTGGTAGAAATGATCGGCGCAAAAGCCTTGATTCAGGCTCTCGAAAAGGAGGGCGTTGAAATAGTGTTTGGATTGCCAGGCGGAGCAAATCTGCCTATATATGATGCTCTCGTCGATTCTAACCTTAGACATGTACTTGTTAGACATGAACAATCGGCGTCCCATATGGCTGACGGCTATGCTAGAATTAAGCGAAAAGCAGGGGTATGTTTTGCAACTTCTGGTCCTGGTGCTACAAATATTATTACAGGTATCGCTACCGCATATGCTGATTCTTCTCCAATGATAGCTGTAACCGGACAAGTCCCGCTGGCAATGATAGGCAAGGATGCTTTCCAAGAGACAGATATTATTGGTGTTGCTAACCCATGCACAAAATATGCTTTCCAACCTCGCATGGCTCATGAAATACCAGAGACCGTTAAAAAGGCCTTTTACATTGCAGAAAGCGGACGACCAGGACCTGTATTGATAGATATACCAAAGGATATACAACAGTCAAACGCTGATATGAACTTCCCAGAGTTTATAAAAGTAAGAGGTTATAGTCCAGTGATAGATGCAGACCTTTCACAATTAGGAAAGGCGGTGGAAATATTGCTTAAAGCTGAAAGACCCATAATAATGGGGGGAGGAGGGGTTATTCTCTCAGGGGCTTTTTCTGAATTACAGGCAGTTGCAGAGATACTGATGGCTCCAGTTGTGACTACTTTTAAGGGCAAGGGATCCTTCCCTGAAAATCATCCCCTAGCCATGGGACCTATTGGTATGCATGGACATGCAGAGGCGAACAAAATGATCTTGGAGGCTGATTGCATATTGGCAGTGGGTGCAAGATTTTCGGACAGATCTGTCGGAAGGTACGATGAATTTGGAAGGGGTATGAGCATAATCCATATGGACGTAGATCCTGCAGAAATTGGCAAGAATAAATCAGTAGATGTAGCAATTATAGGAGATGTAAAGTCATCTTTGAGAACCCTTGTAAAAATGCTCTCCAAGGTTATGGTAAAAAAAGATCCAGATAATCCATGGCTCCTGAGAAGAAGGGAACTTATAGAGCATTACGCAGAGACGATAAAAGATTATCCACGGGATCTTACTGCTAGAAAAGCGTTAAAAAAACTTAGAGAAATTTTGCCCGCTAATTCCATTGCAACGACTGAAGTAGGTCAATGTCAGATGTGGGCATCACTACACTTTGACGTTATATCTCCAGGCACCTTTTTCAGTTCAACAGGGCTTGGGACGATGGGGTTTGGTTTTCCAGCTTCGATCGGTGCAAAGGCTGCCATGCCAGAAGTACCTGTCGTCGATATAGCCGGCGATGGTTCATTTAACATGACCGAGAATTCTCTTGCCGTGTCTGTGCTTGATAACTTGCCTGTAATTGTCTTTTTAATGAATAACTACATGCTTGGGATGGTGGCACAATGGCAGAGAACTTTTTATAACAGACGTTATAAAGGGGTTCACCAGCATAACTGCCCAGATTATGTTAAAATAGCACAAGCGTATGGTGCACAGGGTATTAAAGCTCAGTCTTTGTCAGAATTAGAGAAAGCGATTAGATCAGCTCTTAAGATGGAAGTTGCCACTGTCATTGATATTGTGATAGATCCTGAAGAAGATGTTTACCCTTTTGTAGTACCCGGCACAGGTCTGAAAGATATGATCACAGGATCGTGAAAAAATAGTGACTGGAACCACAATTGCAACACCGACTCCTACACTTAGTTCTGAAATAATTGGAAGGTGGCATATACTCTCGGCTCTACTAGAAAATAAACCCGGTGTCCTATTCAGGGTGACGAATCTTTTTCGGGCCAGAAATTTTAACATTGAAAGTATAACGGTGGGTTCCACCGAACAACCCGATCTGTCAAGGATGACAATTACACTTAATAGCGATGAAAGAACGCTTGATCAACTTGTAAAGCAGCTCAGGAAGTTGATTGATGTGGTAGAAGTAAAAGTACTCGACGCAGAAAAAACGGTTTATCGTGAGCTTGCTTTGATAAAAATGAAGGCTAGTGACCCAACTACTAGAATGGAAATAGCCAATTTCGCATCTATTTTTAGAGCAAACATACTAGATATTGGAAAAGAGACAATCACTGTGGAGCTCACTGGGACACCCGACAAGATCGAGGCATTTAGAAATCTTGTAGATCATTTTGGAATCACACAGCTGGCGAGAACTGGGGTATCTGCTCTTCCACGGGGTGCAGAACTTTAAGTGTTACATGCCGACACTAAAGTGAGGATATTTGATACAACGTTAAGGGACGGCGAACAGACGCCTGGTGTGTCAATAACCCCGGAACAGAAAGTACAGATTGCAATCAAACTTGATGAGCTCGGAATTGATGTAATCGAAGCCGGTTTTCCTGTTGTTTCTCACGGAGAATCAATTGCAATCAAAAATATAACCAAACAAGGATTAAAAGCCGAAATTTGTGGCCTCGCTCGTGCTGTAAGATCAGACATAGATGCTGCTATAAATTGCGACCTGACCTATATTCACACTTTTATCGCAACATCAGATATTCATATGCAATTTAAGTTGAGAATGGATCGGGAGCAGGTGCTAGAAAAGGCTGCATGGGCTGTAGAGTATGCCAAAAAACATGGTATTCGAGTAGAATTTTCAGCCGAGGATGCTACACGATCCGATAGAACGTTCTTAAATCAAGTTTTCAAAGCCGTGGCGAATGTCGGTGTTGATAGATTAGACATTCCGGATACGGTGGGATATGCTACTCCCCAATATATCGAGCAGATTGTGAAAGATGTACAAACAAACGTCGAGCTTCCGATTAGTATGCACTGTCATAATGATTTTGGTTTAGCAGTAGCTAACTCAATATCTGGAATAAATGCGGGTGCAACTTGTGCCCATGTAACAATAAACGGATTAGGTGAACGAGCAGGTAATGCGTCGCTTGAAGAATTTGTTATGGCACTTCAATGCCTCTACGGTAGAAAGCATAATGTTAAGACTGAGTTGCTCTATGAGACCTCCAGGTTCATATCAAATACGATGGGAATAATTGTCCAACCGAACAAAGCTATAATCGGTGAAAATGCCTTCGGGCATGAATCCGGTATCCATACTCACGGAATTATAAATAACCCTCTCACTTATGAACCAATTAGTCCTGATCTTGTGGGTAGAAAAAGGTGGCTGCAAGCAGGTAAACATGCTGGAGCTCATGGTATAAAGGCAATGTTGGAAAGTTTTGGCATCAAGCCTACAGAGAAGGAGCTTTATGACATTGTAGAAAAACAAAAGAATCTTGCAGACAAGGGGAAATCTATCACTACTGCAGAGCTCTTATCAATAACTAGCGACATTATGCATAATAATAAATTCGAAGAGAAATTCAAACTGTATGATTTTCATATTGTTACCGGGCTGAATATAATACCCACCGCTGTCGTTAGATTGAACACTGAAGGTAAGGACTTCATTGCTTCAGAAATAGGGGTTGGCCCTGTGGATGCTGCTTTGAAAGCTATACAAAAGATTGCAGGAGAAATGGCCAATATAAAAATCCGGGAATATAGGCTGGACTCAATCACTGGGGGGTCAGATGCATTAGCTGAGGTGTCTGTGAAGGTGGAGGACAAAAACGGCAATGTTGTTTCAGCTAGAAAAGCTGGTGAGGATGTCGTAGTTGCTTCAGTTCAAGCCATGCTAGACGCAATTAATAAAGTGATGTTGCAAAGAGTACTAAACACATAGAATTAAAGTTTATACCTTATTAGATATTTTGATCATTGACTCTAATTGGGTAGATATAGTGTTGCCTTAATACCAGGTGACGGGGTCGGACCAGAGCTCACTTCGTCTGCGAAAACCATACTTCAAACCATAAACGATAACAGTAATACTAAATTTACTATAAGAAAAGCAGAGGCAGGTGATGAGACTTTAGCCAAGTATGGTAAGGCCCTTCCCAAATGCAGTGCTGATATAATACAAAAGTCACAAGTATGTTTAAAAGGACCTGTAGGAGAAAGTGCTGCGGATGTGATCCTCGTTTTACGACGACTATACGATCTGTTTGCAAATGTTAGACCCGCAATGTCGTATCCTAATATTCCGAATCTCTCTCCCAGCGTGGATCTAGTGATAATAAGAGAAAACACAGAGGATGTTTATTTAGGATGGGAATTTGATGCTGATGAGAATACTATGGTAGCACTGAAGGTAACGTCGGAGAAGGCATCAAGACGCATCGCAGAGTACGGCTTCAAAATGGCAATGCTTCGAAATAAAAAGAAGAAGGTGGTAATAGTACATAAAGCCAACGTATTGCCCAAAAGTGATGGATTATTTGCAAGAACTTGCAAGTCAATCGCACAAAATTATCCCGAAATTGCATGTAGCGAATCATATGTAGATACAGCCGCCATGAATTTGATACGGAATCCCGAGGAATTTGATGTTATTATAACAACAAACCTTTACGGTGATATATTGTCTGATGAAGCAGCGCAGGTAGTAGGGGGACTAGGTTTGGGTCCAGCTGCTAATATTGGGGATTCTTTTGCGTTGTTTGAACCGGTTCATGGAGCCGCATTCGATATAGCTGGAAAAAATATAGCAAATCCAACTTCCATTTTATTATCAGTAAAAATGATGCTAGAATGGCTAGCCGACAGATATGATGATAGAGGCGCATATAGAGAGGGACAACGGATAGAAACCGCGATAATCGGGCTACTAAGAACAAACAGAAAAACCAAAGATATTGGCGGGAAGCTCACAACTACCGACTTTACAAAGCTACTATCTCTTTCAATGTACTAATGATTCATTGACGTGCCGACGATCATTTTGTAAAAGGCTAAAGTCTCAACTCGGGACGTGAAGGATAGTCGAGCTGCTTAAAAGCGCCTGGTCATTTGTCTGAGATGGGGAGTGGTTCTTATAGAACACTTTCAAACACATTCGTTTGAGAGGAGTATTGAAACAAGTAATCTGGTACTGGATATGATGGTGGAAAGACGACCACCACGTACTAGTATGAGATGTACTCGATAGGGTTATATCTGCAAGATAAGACGAGCTGGGATGTATCAGTACCAAAAGACATCCGGGATACAGAAAATACACGACAGGGTATATATATATTGTACTCAAATCTTACCTCCTCTATGCGAAGAAAAATCCGAGTTGCCATTGCTGGTGTGGGAAATTGTGCTTCTGCTCTTGTTCAGGGTGTTCATTACTACACTAATGATGGCAAAGATACAACCGGTCTACTTTCTTACAATCTAGGAGGATATGAACCAGGAGATATAGAATTTGCAGCAGCATTTGATGTAGTAGATTCAAAAGTCGGAAAGGATCTTTCAGAAGGTATTTTTGCCATACCCAATAATACGATCAAGATATCTAATATAGATACCATGGATATAAAAATACAAAAGGCGGAGGCCTTCGACGGAATAGGTAAACATTATGCGGAAAAAGTTATGCTTTCTGACAAGCCGCCGGTAGATGTTACAAGGACACTAAAAGACACACAAGCTGATGTGCTATTAAACTATCTTCCCGTTGGAAGTACCATGGCAACTCAGTACTACGCTGAAAAATGTTTGGAAGCTGGAGTTTGTTTTATCAACGCTATCCCTGTATTCATAGCATCCACACCAAAATGGCATCAGGCATTTCAAAGTCGAAATATTGCTTGTGCTGGCGATGACGTCATGAGTCAATTGGGTGCAACAGTTCTACACAAAACTCTTGTAAAATTATTTGTAGATAGGGGCGTAAAGATAGAACAAACATATCAACTCAACGTCGGTGGGGATATGGACTTTTACAATATGCTAGATGAAGAGCGATTGCATGATAAGAGAGTGAGTAAGACCAAGGCGGTTGAAGCGATGGCGCCATACGAGATTCCCATGCGTATAGGTCCGTCAGATTACGTAGACTTCTTACAAAATGATAAGATATGTTATATATCTATGAAGGGAAAATATTTTGGCAATATGCCGGTAGAAGTCGATGTAAAGCTTAAGGTTGTTGATGCATATAATAGTGCTGGTGTTATGATAGATGCTATCCGTGGAACAAAGTTAGCGTTCCAGAGGGGCATTTCGGGGTCCCTTGAAAGTCTCTCCGCTTATTGCTTTAAACATCCTCCTGTACATATGTCGTATTCTCAAGCGAAATTCAATTTTACAGAGTTTATTGAGGGCAAAAGAGATAACTGAAGATATGTTAAAAGCTTGGTCACATACAAACTTATCTTAATGGAAACACGTGAAGAGTATGGTGTTTCCGGGAAAACGTACTACCATATATTACAATCGCAACAAACTAAGTGCTGCAGCTGCAACCGATTGGTATTTAGTTTTCTTTTTTCTTTTAATTTTATATTCATTTTCAATCCTTAGATCCAGTAGAAACCACCTTTTCTTTAGATATCCATCAAAGCTTCGTAACAGCATAATACAATATACCTTGAGAAAGTCAAGGTACGTCAGATTAGATTCGACGAAAATAGTCAAACTGTAAGAACAAGAATACAGTCGAATGAAATCCCAATGCCTATCCTACTTTGTTGTCACCAGTCACAAGAGTTTAGAACTCATGCCACGACTGAGTTCTAACTTATGGCAGACGAAGCAATGTCGGGTTCATTTCTATCCCGTCCTCTGGTTGAGATTTGGGGCTTTCCAAATTGTTCCGATATTCTCTTGTACATATTTAGCTCTTGAGTCGATAACGGTCTAACCTTCTTCATTGCCTCTTCAAAATGCCGCATTTGAATTCTCAGTTCTTCTGAATGCTTATCTGCTTCTTTAGCATTTGAATATTTTGAAATATGTTCCCGTAATGCCATCATAGCTGCAGCCGACGAAAGCGACGCAATATCCGCGCCCGTGTAACCATCAGTATGATTGGCCAATTCTTCAATCTTCACATCCTGACCTAGAGGTTTTTTCTTTGTATGGATTTTGATTATCTGTTCCCTAGACTCGCGATCTGGGGGCGGTACATACAGCAATCTGTCAAATCTTCCTGGTCTCAACAGTGCAATGTCAATGATATCAGGTCTATTAGTAGCTCCAATTACTATAACATTAGTTAATATTTCAAGCCCATCTAATTCGGTCAATAGTTGGCTTATTACCCTTTCGGTTACGTGCGAATCACTAAAATCTCCTCCCCTAGTGGGTGCAATGGCATCAAGTTCGTCAAAAAAAATGACACAAGGTGCAGCTTGTCTAGCTTTTCTGAATACTTCTCTTACTCCTTTTTCAGACTCGCCGACCCACTTTGAAAGTAGCTCTGGACCCTTTATACTTATGAAATTTGCTTCACTTTCGTGTGCAGTTGCTTTTGCCATCAAAGTCTTTCCTGTTCCTGGCGGACCGTAGAGCAATATTCCTTTTGGAGGTGTAGCATCCACACGGGTAAAGAGTCCTTGGTACATGAGCGGCCATTCCACAGCCTCTTGCAATTCTTGTTTTATCGATGATAATCCTCCTATATCTTCCCATTGCACGTTGGGTACCTCCACAAATACTTCCCTCATGGCTGAGGGTTCAATTTCATTGAGCACTTCCATGAAATCTTGCATTGTTACAATGATCTTCCTCAAAGTGTCTCCAGAAATGTTTTCAGAGGATAGATCAATTTCAGGAAGTACCCTTCTCAATGCTCGCATAGCAGCTTCTTTTGATAAGGACTGTAGATCAGCACCAACGAAACCATGGGATATATCGGCTAGTTTTTCTAAATTCACATCTTTTGCAATTGGCATGCCTCTTGTGTGTATTTGCAAGATCTCTAATCGTCCATTCCTATCGGGTACACCTATCTCAATTTCTCTGTCGAATCTACCTGGACGTCTCAAAGCAGGATCAATTGCGTTGATTCTGTTTGTTGCGCCTATCACGACTACTTTGCCCCTTGAAGACATACCATCCATTAAAGATAGTAATTGGGATACTATTCTCCTTTCAACTTCTCCACTCACTTCTTCTCTTTTTGGGGCAATAGAATCTATTTCGTCAATAAAAATAATTGAAGGAGCATTCTTTTCTGCCTGTTCAAAGACGTTACGCAGTCTCTCTTCAGATTCTCCGTAATATTTGCTCATAATTTCGGGCCCGCCGATCGTATAAAAGCTCGCATTTGTTTCATTGGCTACCGCCTTTGCCAGCAAAGTCTTACCTGTCCCCGGTGGACCGTGCAGTAGGACGCCTTTTGGTGCTTCGACTCCCAACCTTTTGAATAATTCTGGATGGCGTAGGGGAAGTTCTATCATTTCTCTAACTCGAGCAACTTCATTTCTAATCCCACCAATATCTTCATATGTGATAGCTGGCACACCCCCTTCTTTCGATATTTGCACTGCCTTTGCACTTTCTTCAGAAACCGTAATTTTGGTAGAATCGCTGATAATAACTGGGCCTGACGGACTCGTTGATATCACTACAAGATCAATTCTCTGGCCCATTACAT
>Ga0126376_10002684_pt1 | contig 10143 bp, 10 predicted proteins | sample PanSoiMetPlot_15_FD_92760 | JGI IMG/M metagenome (GOLD analysis project Ga0126376, IMG submission 92760) | Tropical forest soil microbial communities from Panama - MetaG Plot_15 | ecosystem: Environmental > Terrestrial > Soil > Tropical forest > Bulk soil | place: Panama | collected 2016-02-17 | reverse complement strand
TCCTCGATGCGGATGATGTTGGTGGCGCGCTTGTAGCCGGCGAGGAGGTTTTTGCCGTCCTCGGTGTCGAGGAATGTGCCGAGCGCCTCGACGCGGCGGACGATCAGCAGGAGATCATCCTGGTCTTCGAGCGCGAACACGGCATCGACGAGATCGTGGCGGGCACCTTGTTCGCGGAGTTGGACTTTGAGGCGGTCGGCGAGGAAGTCCAATAGTTCGGTTGCCACCATCTTTGCCAATTGAATATTTTGTTGAAGTACCGAAAGCTTTTCGTGTCCTTGCGGCCACTCTGGCATTGCTCTCCAGACATCACGCTTGCGGAGTTCTTCAAAGCAAACTGATTGCAACGGCAGGCGAATTCTATTTTCTAGAATGATACGAATTATTCCCAATGCTGCACGTCGCAGTGCATATGGATCCTTGCTGCCGGTCGGCTTCTCGTTCATCGCCCAGAACCCCACCAGCGTATCGATCTTATCCGCGAGCGCAGCTGCAACCGACACCGAATCAGTCGGCACACGATCCGCAAGTCCAAGCGGCTTGTAATGCTCCTCACACGCCACCGCGACGCTCTCGTCCTCGCCCTGTGCGCGCGCGTAGTATTTCCCCATCAAGCCCTGCAGCTCGGGAAATTCGCCCACCATGTCGGTCAGAAGGTCGGCCTTGGCGAGCCGCGACGCGCGTTTCGCCTTTTCCACATCGGCACCGACCAGCGGCGCAAGCTCAGCCGCCAACCGCTCGGTGCGTTCTATGCGCTCCCACTGCGTGCCAAGCTTCTCGTGGAACACGATGTCCTTGAATTTCGGCAGCCGGTCTTCCAGCCGCGTCTTGAGATCAGTCTCATAGAAGAACTTCGCATCGGCGAGGCGCGCGCGGATGACGCGCTCGTTGCCGGCGATGATGGCAGCGCCGCCGTCCGCCGCCTCGGTGTTGGCAACCAGGATGAACTTATTGGCGAGGCGTCCTTCACCTCTCCCCGGTGGGGAAAGGTCGCCCCCTCCCTTCCCTCCCCCGCTTGCGGGGGAGGATAAGGGAGGGGGCGGGTAAGGGGGAGCCGAGCTCGCAATGTGCGCCGAACGCTCCTCACCCGACGTCTCGCTGGCGCTCGACGTCGACCTCTCCCCGGCGGGGAGAGGTGAAGCAAGGGGCTTCCTCACCACGAAGCACTTCTGGTTGGCCCGGATCGTGGTACGGATCACCTCGGGCGGCAGGCGCAAGAATTCCGCATCGAACGATCCCATCAGCGTCACCGGCCATTCGACCAGGCCCGCGACTTCGTCGAGCAACGCCTGGTCCTCGATCAGCTCGAACCCTTGCGCAAACGCGAGATTCTTGGCGTCTGCCAAAATGATTTCCTTGCGCCGCGCCGGGTCGAGGATGACCTTGGCCTTTTCAAGCTTCGTCACGTAGTCGTCGAAATGCCTGGCGCGGATCGCGCGCGGCGCCAGGAAACGGTGCCCGCGCGTGGCGTTGCCGGCGGCGATGCCGTCGATTGCGAACGGCACGATGTCGGGGGTCTCGGTCTCGGGGCCGAAGGTTGCGATGATCGAGTGCAACGGCCGCACCCAGGTGAGCGCGCCGGAGCGCGCCGAGCGCTCGCCCCAGCGCATCGATTTCGGCCATGGAAAGGTGCGGATGACGAGCGGCAAAATTTCCGCCAGCACGTCGATCGCGGCGCGTCCCGGCTTCTCGATTAGCGCCACGTAGAAGTCGCCCTTCTTGGGGTCCTTCTGGATCGTCGCCTCGGCGATCGAGGCAAGCCCCGCGCTTTTGAGGAACCCCTGCACCGCATTGTCGGGTGCGCCGACGCGGGGGCCTTTCTTCTCCTCCTTGAGGTCGGGCTGGCGCGCCGGAATTCCCTGCACGGCGAGCGCCAGCCGCCGGGGGGTCGCGAACGCGGTCGCGCCCTCATAGACGAGCCCAGCATCGACCAGGCGATCCGTCACCATCCTGCGCAAATCCTCCGCCGCCCGCGCCTGCATGCGGGCGGGGATTTCCTCGGAGAACAGTTCGAAGAGAAGATCGGGCATCGCGAAAAATCCAAAAGCCAAATTTACGCACCCCCGCCGGCGGTCTTGAGCCAGGCTTCGCCGCAGGCCCGGGCCAGATCGCGCACCCGCAGGATGTAGCTCTGCCGCTCGGTCACCGATATGACGCCGCGCGCATCGAGCAGGTTGAACAGGTGGCTCGCCTTGATGCACTGGTCATAGGCCGGCAGCGCCATCAGGTGGCGCGTGCGTTGGCTGTCCCAGCCGGTATCGAGGTATTTGCGGCATGCGGTCTCCGCCATGCGGAACTGCTCGAACAATATGTCGGTGTCGGAAAATTCGAAATTGTGACGCGAATACTCCTGTTCGGCCTGGAGGAATACGTCGCGATACATGACGGCTTGATTGTCCGTGCGGCCGTTGAAATTGAGGTCCATGATGCTGTCGACGCCCTGCAGGTAGCAAGCGAGGCGTTCCAGACCGTAGGTCAGCTCACCCGACACCGGCGCGCATTCAAAGCCGGCGACCTGTTGGAAGTAGGTGAACTGCGACACCTCCATGCCGTCGCACCAGCACTCCCAGCCGAGCCCCCAGGCACCGAGCGTCGGGCTCTCCCAGTCGTCCTCGACAAAGCGGATGTCATGAAGCGCCTTGTCGATGCCGATGGCATAGAGCGAATTGAGGTAGAGGTCCTGGAGGTCGGGCGGCGACGGCTTGAGGATGACCTGGAACTGATAGTAGTGCTGCAACCGGTTAGGGTTCTCGCCGTAGCGGCCGTCCTTGGGCCGACGCGACGGCTGCACATAGGCGGCGTTCCAGGCGTTCGGTCCGAGTGCCCGCAGGGTCGTCGCCGGATGAAAAGTCCCCGCACCCACCTCCATATCATAGGGCTGCAGGATCACGCAGCCGTATTCCGCCCAATAGCGCTGCAGGGCGAGGATCAGGCCCTGAAACGAGCGCTCGGGACGCATGTGGGGCGGTAGCTCGGCCACGGTGGAGTTGTCTCTCGGGACTAGCGTCTCAGCGGTCAGGTCTCATGGCAGCAGTCTCAGCGGTCAGGTCTCATGGCAGCAGTCTCAGCGGTCAGGTCTCATGGCAGCAGTCTCAGCGGATACAGTGGGCGCGTGGAACCTATAGGTGGCTTGCGCGCGGGGTCAAGCGCCGCGCCTGTCTCGCCGGATGCGCCCTGATATGGCAGCATGGATCGAATTTTTCAAAACGCCGTATTGGCGAGGAAGAGGCCGAAACGACGCGCTGGCGCGCGGTCATCAAGGAGACCGGCGTCAAGGTGCAGGCGGAGTAACCGTCACTGCGGTCGGTATACGCCGCTATGCGGGTCGCGTCGCAAGGTTGGCAACTCATCGCGCGCAACCGGTTCGGCCGCCCGCACACGGGAATCCCGTTCTTGGGCGTCGAGTTCGGCATTCACCCGCCGCCACTCCCGGACCAGCACTTTGGAGATAGCGACAGCCCCGACGGCGGCGAGCGTCCAGGCGATGACAGGAGGCAGGGGCAGCATGGCGGTTGTCCGTTGCAGAGTTCGTGTCGATGGCAGTGCGCTCGTTTCAAGCGATCATATCACAGGCCAAATCGCGCCCAGATGGCACGGGCTTCGAGCGCCGAAATAATGTCGTCAATCAACCCGTGCTGATCGACGGCACGATCCAACAACTGATCGAGCGCAATACCGGCCACGCCCGGAGTTCGCCGCCCGAACAGCGAGCGTTCCGGCGGGATCGGCGGCATCATGACGTCCTCGCCGAAGCGCTGACGCAGGAAGGACCGCACGTCGCCGAGCTGGTCGACGAGCCCAAAATCCTTGGCGGTCCTGGCCACCCAATATTCGCCGGAGAACGCGGTCGTTTCGGGAGCGGTAAGCCGCTCGCCGCGGCGCTCCCGGACGAGACTGATGAACATCTCGTGGATGTTCTGCTGGATCGCCTTAAGCCGCTCCACGTCTTCCTCTTTCTCGGCAAGGAACGGATCGAGCATCGATTTGTGCTCGCCCGCCGTGTAGACACGCCGCTCGATGCCGAGCTTCTTCATCGCCTCGGGAAACCCGAAGGTCGCCCCGATGACGCCGATCGATCCCACGATGGACGCCGGGTCGCAGATAATCTCGTCGGCCGCGCAGGCGATCATGTAACCGCCCGATGCGGCCACGTCCTCTACGAAAGCAATGACCGGCAGCTTCTTTTCCTCGGCCAGCGACCGAATCCGCCGGAAGATGAGGTGTGACTGCACCGCCGATCCGCCGGGCGAATTGATCGCGAGCGCCACTGCCCTGGCGTTGCGGAGCCCGAAGGCCCGGTCGAGCGTCTTGGCAATGCCGGCAATGGAAAGGCCGGGCCGGAGCGGGGTCGAAAAGCCGATCACGCCAGTGAGCCGCACCACCGGCACCACCGGCAAGTCGCTACGCCAGCGCTTGGGCAGATACGGGCGTACGGCCGCTGCCGCACGCGCGGCCAATTGGCGGAAATGTTCGGACATGGGTCCTTCGGGCATGCGTCCTTGATAAGCCGGCATGGCGATATCCACAAGTTGCGCCTTCTACTCCTTTACCTCCCCCCGTCGGGGAGAGGTGAACAACGTCAGCTCCGCACCCCGGCGCAGCACCGCCTCCGCGGCTTGCGTCGGCGTGCCGTCGTCTGCTGCCAGGACGAGGCCCGGCAGGATCGCAGGCGGCGCGCCGCAACCCCTGACGGCACCAACGATGATGCGGATCGCGCGGGCACCCGGCTTGCCGTGCACCGGCAATAGCGCAATCCCACCGAAACCGCCACTCAGCGCACTGAGCAGGTCCGCCACGCCATCGGCGCGAAAGATCACCGTCAGCGTACCACCCGGCCGCAGCAACCGTGCCGCCACATCGATCCATGTTGCAACCGACGTGCGTGCGAGATCATGGGCGGCGCGCCGCCGCCGATCGGGCGACGACTTGTGGCGGGTTGGGTCGTTGAAAGGCGGGTTCATCAGCACGGCATCGCAACTTGCGGCAGGCAGCCCCGCGACGGCGAAGTCCGCTGCCGGCGCGGCGACATCGAGCGCAATTGCATCGACCCGACCGGCGAGTTGGTTGCGTGCGGCATTGAGGCCCGCGAGCGCCGCAAGCTCGGCACTGATCTCCACCAGCGTAATTCGGGCGCCCGGCGCACGAGCCGCCAGCGCAAGGCCGGCCGCACCGACCCCTGCGCCCAGCTCGGCGGCGCGGTCGCCGTTTCGGGCCGGCGTCGCCGCCGCAAGCAGGATGGCATCATGCCCGAAGCGGTGGCCGTGGCGCGGCTGCCACAGCCGCAGGCGGCCGCCGAGAATCGCATCGTCGGTGAGATCGGGGGGAACTGAGGCCGAGAATCGCTCAACCGACATCGGGGCGCAGCTCGCGTGCGAGGCCCGCGTCTTCGAGCAGGCGACGGGCTGATTGGGAATAATGGTCCTCGACCAGCACGCGGCGCGGCAGGATGCCGATTGAGCCCTCCAGCACGCTCATGTTTCGGTCAAGAACCAGATGCGGAATGCCGGCGCCCTCAAGCAGCGCCTCGACGGCAGACACCAGGACGGCATCGTTGGTACGCAGGATTTCCTTCACGGCAACCGGACCCCTGGAGCATTTTCAAGCAAAGCGGATACGAGAAGCGGATACGAATTGTAGCTGAACGGCGCCTACTCCGAAATAAATGTTGCCGCTGCCGATGAGCCTATCGGATGATCGTCACGAGTGTATTGACAAAATCCGTGCATTTGCTGCCGGCAATCGGTATTTCTATGTTGATGGCAGGGAGCCCTATGGGTTGCGCGAGCGATGAATTGGGCGCCGGATCGATCTGTCGTACGGGCCGGCTGGGCATTCCATAGGAGACTTCTGTTGGCCGTCGTCGTTCCGTTTGAAAGTCACCAGCCTGCCTCGATCGATCGTCTCATCGATCTGGTCTCCGGCGATATGGGGCGGGTGAACGCCACTATCCTGTCGCGCACCGGCTCCGATGTCACCATGATACCGGAGGTTGCCAATCACCTGATCAATTCTGGCGGCAAGCGTCTGCGCCCGATGCTCACTCTCGCCATGGCGGTACTGACCGGTTATGCGGGCGACGGCCATGTCAAGCTCGCTGCCGCGGTCGAATTCATGCATACGGCGACGCTGCTTCATGACGATGTGGTTGATGAAAGCGACATGCGCCGCGGCAAGCTGGCGGCGCGCATGCTGTGGGGCAATGAAGCGAGCGTCCTGGTGGGCGACTTCCTGCTCGGCCAGGCCTTCAAGATGATGGTGGAGGTCGGCTCGCTGCGAGCGCTGGAAATCCTCTCTTCGGCAGCCGCCGTGATCGCCGAGGGCGAGGTCATGCAGCTCTCGGCCGCCAAGAATACCGCCACCACGGAGGACGAGTATCTCGCCGTCATCCGCGCCAAGACGGCCGAGCTGTTCGCCGCCGCCTGCGAGGTCGGCCCAGTGATCGCAGGCCGTGCCAAGGCCGAGCAGGCTGCCTGCCGGTCGTTCGGCATGAACCTTGGAGTAGCCTTCCAGCTGGTCGACGACGCGCTCGATTACGGCGGCAAGGCCGCCCGGCTCGGCAAGAATGTCGGCGACGATTTCCGCGAAGGCAAGATCACGCTGCCGGTGGTGCTGGCATTCCGCCGCGGCTCCGACAGCGAGCGCACCTTCTGGCAGCGAACGTTGGAGCGCGGCGAGACGGCCGAAGACGATCTAGAACGGGCGGTCGCCCTGATGGCAAAGCACCGCGCCATCGAGGACACCGTGTCGCGCGCCCGTCATTACGGTGCCATCGCGAAGGACGCGCTGGCGCTGTTCCCGGCGGCGCCAATGAAGCAGGCGCTGGAGGATGCGGTGGAGTTTTCTATTGATCGGACGAATTGAGGGGGGGCGCCACATGTGGCGTCAACCTCCAAGCGCATTCAATCGAGCGACAACGCTATTGGGAATTGTTGGAAATCCGTATTTGTGGGTTTTCAATAATATTCGACGAACTGACCGGAAATAGTCCGAACTCCCTATTTGCAGATTTCCGTCGGCGCGTCATGTACCGCACATTTTGCTTCGACCACGCCGCGGAGTAACCAGCTCGCGGTGAGGCTCTGGTCGCGATGTCTGCCGAGCACCGTCATCGCGTGCTCGCCATCCGTTGCGGCATATTTGGCTCGGATGCCGTGTTCAATGGCTGTTCAACAAGGCTGGCGATCTGGTCATATTCGACCGCAATCCTTACCATCGCGGCCCTAATGTCACAATTGCAGACGTGGCTTGCCGTAGTGCGCGCTTCGTCCGCGCGTTCTCGCCAATACCGTGGATCATCATAGGTTCGCATGGCGATTATTTCGCGAGTAGCCTCGCTTACGTCAATGCGGGAAAACCCCCAACCGGGACATGTATTTATTTCGGCCCCTGCGCCAACTGAGACAATGCTCGACGAGTCGTGACACCGCAACAGGGCACCGCGTGAGACGAAATGCAATTTTCGTTGCACACGCTCGGCGCACGCGCGGCCTTCGCGCGACCCGTCCGGTGATCGGAAGGATCGTCCCGGTCGCCCTTCGGGAAGCATTTCGGGCCTCGCAGCCTTTGCCAGCAGGCCGCCCATGCGTTTTCGGTCCCGACCCGCCGGCTTGCCGCCCGCCTATGCTCGTGGCGAGAAATGCGTCGGACGCTTCAGACCAAAGTATTGCACTGAGGTCCCGAATCCGAAATTCCAATTGCGTTTACGGGACCCGTCGCCAAAAATGCTTCGGGGGTATCTGGGCTGCTGAGTGCGAATGCTTTGGTAGAGAACGGGTGCTTGCGTGAACCAGGAAATGCCCCTTAGCCCCCAATGGCGCCGTGCCCTCGAAATATTGGCTGGCCGGGTTGGTGCCACCGACGCGGAACTGATGACGCAGGGCTTTTCGGCTGAGATGGTGGAAAGTCTTGTGCGCGTTGGATTCGCGGAAACGACTGGCACGGGCCGACCTGGAAACCGGAGTATTGGGACTCTGCGGATCACCGAGCGGGGGCGGGTTGCACTTGCCGTCGCCGCGCCGGTAAACGGTGCATCCGCGGCCTTTTGATCGTCACCAAACACGGCTTGATCAGGTCCGGTCCAACGTGGCCGCTCGTTTGCGCCGCTGCTTGCGCGCCAAGTACCCGCCGCAGCTGCCGGGCTTTCTGCTCAGAAACTTATGCCGCGGCAATCTTTCCGGATCGCCGCTCTCAACAGCACGATTTGGATCGCGCGTGTGATCCTGCGCAATGCGCGCGCGATCGGTTCGTTCGATTTTGTCAACGCTACGTTCTGAGGGAGCGTATCGGTGGCGGTCCTAACCGAACGGTTTTTTCCGCTGCGATTTTGGACCGCCGTCTCCTCGGGCCGTCTCCTCGGACGGGGTTAACGGACCCCGGTCCTGCGGGGGCAAGGGGGAAGATTGGGGACCGGGGTCCGCACGACGGTCGTAACTACGGCCGTCCGCTACGATTCAACGCGAAGGGCAATGAGCGGTTCCACGGGTCCGCTCCTTTTTTCGCGAGGTGAGAATCGCATGTGGGTCGCGTTCGGGCATACAGCAAATGCCGTCGCGGTTTGTGCCCGTTAATTCGGGCGCTACGCCCGCCTCGTTACCCAGCACTCATAGATTACCGGATGATCTTCCGGCGCGCGGCCGACGCGGCACGTTCCAGGTGGCACTTTGCTGCGGATTTCCTCAAGTGTCGTAGCAACAAAATAAGCGTCGTGCCGCTGCACGCCGACGCCCGGCACAATCTCGTATCCCCGCATCGCCCATCTGCCCGGATAATCGCTCGGCCTGCAATAGATCGTCCAGACGGTCGCGCCCCGTTGCGGCATCAGCGCCCCCGCGCTCGAATTGCCGATGGGAGGGACTCTGCTCGGATAGCCCGGCAGCATTTTGCGCACCATCGGGCGCAAGCGGGACTTTCTTGTGCATAAGCCGAGACCATGGAACCACGAACAGCCGACGGGGGCGACTAAAGGCATCCGTATGTTTACGGAGGTGTAATCGCGCAAATTAATTATACATCCGCTGTGCGTGGGCATTCACACAGAACCCGGTCCGTTCAAGTCTGCCACCCCCGATACTACGTCGGGCCGGCAGTACCTCGTCGCCCGCGGGCGTGAGCCAGATGACTGAGCTAATTCGCGTTGCCATCATTGACGACCATCCCTTGTTTCGCGAGGGAGTCGTCACTGTGCTGATGGGCGAAGAGGGTATCGAGGTTGTGCGTGAAGGCGCCACTGCGGCCGACGCTCTCAGAATCGCGCAGGAAGTTCTTCCGGATGTGATGCTGCTCGATATTGGCGTGCCGGGGGGTGGCGTTGAAGCCGCTGCCAGCATTGCCCGCGCTTGTCCGGACGTGCGGACCGTTATGCTGACGGCCTCCGAAAACGAGCAGCATGTCATGTCGGCGCTGCAGGCCGGAGCAAGGGGTTATATTTTGAAGGGCAGCAGTGGCCAGGAAGTGGTCGAGGCTGTGCGAGCTATCGCGAAAGGGGACTCCTATATGGCGCCGAACCTTGCGGCGCGGTTGCTGATCAATAGGGGCAAGCAGGTCGAAACTGTCAAGGATAGTACCCGTAGTCTTAACTCCCGCGAAGAGGAAGTCTTTGCGTTTGTGGTGCGGGGTAGGTCTAACAAAGAGATCGCCCGAGCCTTGAACTGCACGGAAAGAACCGTGAAGCATCACATGACCAAGATCATGCAGAAGCTTAACGTTCGCAACCGCGTCGAGGCGGTACTAAAGTTTCGGTCAGGGCAGAATAAACGCGCTTGATCTAGAGCGGTTCCTCGCCTGAGTGGAGCGGTCTTAGGCCCTCGGTGGCAGTATGGCGATTGCTTCCACCTCAAGCAAATAAGCCGAATTGGCAAGGCGAGAAATCTGCAGCAAGGTCGAGGCGGGCAGTGCAGCCTTGTTTGGAAAGTACGATGCTCGCACTTCGCGGAACACGTCGCCGTTCGCCTCGATATCGGTAAGATAGCTCGTTAGCTTGACGATGTGTTCGAAGTCTCCGCCCACCGAGGCGAGCGCGGTCTTGATGTTCTCCATGACCTGCACGGCCTGGGCGCGAAATCCTTGCGCGACATTGCCGTTTGCGTCGGCGCCGGTCTGGCCGGCGAGATAGACGACGCGGTGTGGGCCGCCTACCTCAACCAC
>Ga0126376_10002682_pt1 | contig 10150 bp, 8 predicted proteins | sample PanSoiMetPlot_15_FD_92760 | JGI IMG/M metagenome (GOLD analysis project Ga0126376, IMG submission 92760) | Tropical forest soil microbial communities from Panama - MetaG Plot_15 | ecosystem: Environmental > Terrestrial > Soil > Tropical forest > Bulk soil | place: Panama | collected 2016-02-17 | reverse complement strand
GACTGATGGTCCATGACTGTTCAAGCTGGCCTTCGTGAAAAGCTCGCACGTTGTCCATCGCTTCACGAAGCGCACGCAACACACGCTCATCAACGCGCTCCGCACAGTGACGAAGCTCCTCCTCATCAATTCTCAATTGATTCAGCTCTATGCTATCGAAGCGCTTCGTGTAATCAATCAGCGCCCGATCACCACGCGCTCGAACGTCATCAATGATCGCCGAGACAAAGCTGATCAACTCAGCGTCGAGCACAACCGACCGTGCCGCCAAGCGATCCATTAATTCCTGCCGCTCAATTTGCCGAATAATTCTTAACATGATTTCAGGATTTACAAGACTCACAGGATTCGATCTGTCTATCCTGCAAATCTTGTAAATCATGTCTTCGCTAGACCACCAGCTCCAACGCCCTTACCAACCGCCCCACCTCGTCAGTCTTCAACTGGTAACTCGCACGATTGACAACCAATCTCCCCGTCGACTCGCCAATCTCCTCAACCACAGTTAACCCATTCTCTTTCAACGTGATGCCCGTCTCCACCAGATCCACAATCACGTCCGCCAAACCAAGCGCCGGCGCCAGCTCAACCGATCCCGAAAGCTGAATTATCTCCACCGGAATTCCCCGCGATCCAAAATGCGCGCGCGCAATCTGCGCATACTTCGTCGCCACCCGAATCATCCCCTGCACCTTCGTCATCACCTCCCGATCTGCCGCAGCCACCACGATGCGACAACGAGAGATACCGAGGTCCAGCGGCAACAAGACGTCCGCTTCCGACTCCAGCAGCACGTCGCGTCCGACGATGCCGCAATCAGCAATTCCATGCTCGACGTAAACCGGCACATCCGCAGGCTTGACGAAAATGAAACGATACTGCCCCGTCTGGTCCATGAGCGCGAGGCGACGTGAATTCACCGCGTCGTCGTTCAAGCAAATACCCGCGCGCGCCAACAACGGCAGCGCCGTTTCCTGTATCCTTCCCTTCCCGATGGCAATCGTGATCATCGATCCTGACCAGTGTTGCGTCCGAGCACTTCCGTCAGCGCGTCGAGATTGAGCACGAAGCCGACCGCAGGTTCCGCGCAACCGAAGCTTCCGGTTAGACCGTCGTAACGACCGCCGCGTCCGATGCTCGTTCCGGCGCCGTGCACAAAGATTTTCAGACTCAGACCAGTGTAATAATCCAGGCTCGACACGTCGCCGAGATCGATCTCAAAAGAGTTCGCGAGACCAAGTGCTTCAATTTCGGTCCAGAGCTCTTCCAACGAGTCGAGTGCAGCAAGTGATCTGGCATTCGTGAGCGCGCGCCGTGCAGCTCGAATCACTTCGCCTTTGCCAGTCAGTTGCGTCGGTTGTGAAAACGTGTGCGCTTCATCGCTGTCATAGTTGTGGAGAAAGCGCTGCAATTCCGCGGATTCGCGAGTATCAATCAAACGCCGCAACTGCTCGCGCGCGGTTGCATTGAGATTCAAATGCGCGGCCAGGCCGTTGAAAATCTCGACGTTATTTATCGTGATGCAGTAACGCGATTGCAGGTTCAGCCGCAACAGAATTTCGGCAGCGAGTCGCAACACCTCGAGATCAGCAGGCTTACCGCCAACGCCGATCAGTTCACAGCCTAATTGCGTGTTCTCGCGTCGCCATTCCGCGTGTGACTGCGTTTGCTGTCGAAACACGGGCGCGGCGTAACAGAAACGCAGCGGCCGTGGTCTTTCAGCCAACAATGTTGCCGCCATACGCGCGACCGAGCTGGTTACGTCGGGCCTTAGCGCTAGCAGGCGCCCGTCGTTATCAGTAAAACGGAAACCGCGCTGGGCTTCGCGCCGGCCCATCCCCTGTTCGAAGAGATCGTAATAATCGACGGATGGTGTAATGACCTCCTCGTAATTCCAGGCTTCGAAGACAGACATGGCAACGTCTTCGACGGTGCGGCGCCGGCGCGCCTCGGCGCCGATGTAGTAGCGCATTCCGGCTGGAATCATGGAAGTCATCTGCTTGAGTGCCAAAAAGAAAACCCGCCACCGGTTTATCTCGGTAACGGGTCTTCGGAATCGTTTTGCGCTCTGATTAGTTTGCGAACACGATCGCCAGCCCGCCACCGGTGTGGTGGTGATGCCAGTACGCATGATGGCCGCGATCGGTGCTAAACATTGCTCTCGGTGTATACCTGACGACTCTGTGTCTTGTCAAACTCTCTAGACAGGATTACAGGATTTTTCAAGATGAACAGGATTCTTGTAAATCTTGAAAAATCTTGTTTCATCCTGTCTAACTTAACCGCCGGGGATGAACGGCCGCGACTGCACGATGTAGATCTGTCCCTTCATGTACGCCCACTCAATATCCTGATCGCGCTCGCCAAACACACGCTTGATCGACATCGCCGCGCGCACCAAACGTCGGATCACATCGTCAGTCAACACAACGCGGTCGCCGGTAATGGGCACTTCTTTCACGCCACCATTCTCATCAAACGTCAACAAGCTGTCTTCCGCTGAGCGCGTCAACACCTGGATCGCGTTCGTGCGCGGGCGATAGATTATCTGCTCCGCGATACGCTGCCCTTCAACCACCTTGATCCCCAAGCCTCTCTTGGCGCTGATGTAGATCGCACCTCTGTTCTCATTGTCGAACGGATCGGCGCTGATCATGACGCCGGAGCTCTCGGAGTTGATTCCTTCCTGGAGCAGCACGGCCATGAAGATCTTCGAATGGTCCACACTCGCGCGCTCGCGCGCCTCGTAAGCTTCAAAATTCCATAGCGACGCCCAAACTTTCTTGATCGCATCGATCAATTGCTGATCGCCACGCACGTTCGGCACAGTCGTGTAGAGACCGGCGCCGCTGAAGTTGGGCAAATCTTCCGAGTTGGAAGAGCTGCGCACAAACAGTCCTTTGCCCGCATATTCATGCGCAACCTTCTCCAGCACCTTCTGCCGCAGTTCCGGATCAAACTCCGCGTTTTCGATCTTCTCCCGCAGTTGGACTAGTTGCTCGCGCCGGTAAGCAGGATCGTGAACAAACTTCTGATCGTTCAGCAGCCCGAAGATTGTATCGTCGAGATTGTTTCGCTGAATAAAATCGTCGTAGTAGTAAAAAGGAATCGTGAAGCCGCCGGGCACAATGATTCCCGTCAGCCGTGCATTGAGCACTTCACCCAGATTCGCCGACTTACCGCCATACGCGAGGCTCGATCGCGAGCGTTGCTCAGTCAAACTTAACAGACGCTTCTCGGATAAATCGTAACGCGGCTTCATCACGTCGAGCCGCTCGGCCTGGCGGCGCTGATACTCGCGCAACTGATTCATGTCAGCGCGCTTTATCGTGTAGTTCTCGCGCAGCGTTTCAAACGAGACCCACCAGCCGTCGTACTGCTTCAATAACTCTTTGGCGTTCTTGATGTACGCGTTGGGAATGCCCCAACCTTTCGCGAGCAGGTTGATGTGCGAGAGGGGCGTCGATGGTTGCGAGGTGATGATTCCGGCAACGGGCGGAAGCTGAACGGGCACTTCGTCGAGCACAAGAATCTCGTTGAAGCCAATCTCAACGTGGTCGTCGAGTTTTTGGATGATATGAATACGCCCGAGACCCTTCGCGACGTTGAGCGCCTGGTAAGCTTGTTCCTTTGCGATGTCGCTCTGCAAGACACGCTGAACACCGGCAAGCGATTTCGACGCCTCATCCTGTCGCAATGAATTCGGCTTGAACGCCACCGGCGCGAAGAACGATTTGTTGATGATCTCGTAGGTGAGCTGGATCTGATCCCCGGGGATCAGATCGCCTTCCCAAAACTCGAACGTCCAGCGTTTGATCGGTATTTGATATGCAAGCGTGCCTAGGATGAAGCGGCGATTGGGCTTGAGGTAGTTGTTTACGAAGAATTCCCTGCCGCGCTCTAGCGAGAGGTATGTGCCGTTGACGAAGTCTTTGTGAAAACTGTAGCGCTTCTTGTTGACGTAGTAGATCTTGTTTCCGTTCTGCCGGTCGATCACGAAATTAGTATGCGGCAGGGCGTAAGGAGTGTTCGCGTCGTAGGTCACCGAAATCTTGTCGAAGTCAGCCTGAGACAAGATAGCCGGCAGCGACTTCGGTCCACTCTGTGCCGCGACAGAGCCACTAGCCACAAAAAGCACAAAAAGGAATTTTCTTTTGAGCGCGCTGAAATTCATCTTATGTGACTTTTGTGCCTTTTGTGGCTAACAATTCTACCAAATCGTCAATGTGGCGCTGTTCGGTGAGGAAACTGTTGATGTTCACGCGCAGCGCGCGCCGGCCGTGCAATACCGTGGTCGTCAACCATGCTTCACCGCTTTGTTCGACAATCTGCTGCAAGCGTTGCTGCAAACGGTCGATTTCAGCACCGTCTAAATCTCGATCCGGTAGGTATCGGAAACAACACACCGCCGTCTCAACTTCACCAACACACTCAAAATCGTCGAGCGCGTCGATCTGCTGCGCCAGGTATTCCGTCAGCTCGATTTGATGCTCGATAGTCCTGGCATAGCCTTCGCGGCCCATAAACTTCATCGCCATCCACAGCTTCAAAGAGTTGAAGCGGCGCGTTCCCATTTGTCCGTAACGGAAGAAATCAAACTCGACGTCAGCACCGCCGCGGTCTTCGTTCAGATACTCCGGAGTCATGTCGAAGGCTTCGCGCAGGACGCGCCCACCTTCGCGCACCAGCGCCGCGCCGCACGCGAATGGCACAAACATCCACTTGTGCGGGTCGAAGGTGATTGAATCAGCGAGCTCGATGCCGCGGAGTTTGTGTCTGTGTTTTGGAGAGAAGGCGAGTGGCCCACCGTAAGCGGCATCGACGTGGTACCAGCAACGATGCTCGCGTGCGATAGCCGCGAGTTCTTCGAGCGGATCGACAGCGCCTGATGAAGTTGTCCCCGCAACGCCGACAATACAAGACGGCAGCAGTCCCACCTTACGGTCTAGCGCGATCGCTTCCTGCAACGCCTCAGGAATGATGTGAAAGCGATCGTCAGTGGGAATCTTTCGCACGCCTTCGCGACCGAGGCCAAGAATGTCAGCGCTCTTATCAATCGAGAAGTGACACTGGTCGGAAGCATAAATAACGAGATCGCCGGGTGCTGCCCGTAGACCGCGATCTCTGATACTCGCCGCCATACTATCGCGCGCGCATTTCAAAGCGATGAGATTCGCTTCCGAACCACCACTCGCGAGGGTGCCAAAACTCTTCGGACCATAATCCAGCAGATCGCAAAGCCAGCGGATTACGCGGGCTTCGATGATTGCCGACGTTGGGCCGTTGCGCCAGGCGCCCCCGTTTTGGTTGAGCATTGAAGCGAGTGCATCAGCCCAGACGCCGATGGGCAGAGGGGTCGGGTTGAACTGTCCGAAGTAGCGCGGGCTTGCAACACCCATCGCGTTTGCGGCAACGTCGTCGCGAAAGCGAGCCAGGATCTCTTCCAGCGAGATTCCCTGCTCCGGCATCGGTTCAGCGAAGAGCTTTTCCAGGTCGGCGGGAGTTGCCTCGGGAGTGACGCGGCGCGTGGCCAGTGTCTCAACGTATTGGTCAGTAATCCGGGCCACAGCATTTCCCAGGAAATGATGTTGCTCAACAAAATCGTCAATCATGATCTATGCTTCTGAATACAGATGATCGAAAGCGCATTGGACAGATTCAAGCATGCTTTAAGGTCTCAGATGCAGACTTTCGCGCTGCATCTGCCTGAAGAGACATTAGCACAGCTTGGGGAGTTCTACAGTTTACTCACACGGTGGAACGAAAGGCTACATCTCGTGGCGCCGTGTTCGCCGGAGGAGTTTGCGACACGGCATGTCCTCGAATCGTTAATGCTTCTGAAACATCTGCCACAGAACGCGAAGGTGGTGGATATAGGATCCGGCGGTGGTTTACCTATGATTCCCTGCCTCATCGCGCGTTCGGATTTAGATGCGACGTTGATTGAGTCGTCGCAGAAGAAAGCGGTCTTCCTGCGCGAAGCTCTCAGTAGGTTGCGCTTGAATGCAGTCGTCGTCCCGCAGCGCTTCGAAGAGATAGAACCTTCACCAGTGTCTTTCGTGACCTGTCGCGCGTTAGACCAGTTCATGCAAAAACTACCGGCTCTGCTTGACTGGGTGCCGGCCGGCAGCACACTGCTGTTGTTTGGTGGTGAGACACTGCGCGAAGAGTTGCACAGAGCGGTAGTGGAATTCGAAGAGCGACTCATTCCGCATTCAGAAAAACGTTTCCTCTTTGCAGTTATTTCTCACGCGACAAAAAAAGATGCTTGACACGCTTGCCGAAGGTGTCTATAGTGCGCCCCACTAAATTCTCACTATGCAAATATCCTCATCAAAAACTGCGGCAATTCTACTGATCTCAATTTGCACTACAGCAATAATCTACACTTTGGTTAAGCGTACCTTTGCGGAACCCGTATCAGTTCACGCACAGCAGCTTCCAATTGAACCTGGCTCAATTGATGACCTGGTGCAAAACGCCACGGCCAATGGAGAGGTATTCGTGTCTGTGCCGATCGAGGTGGCCCATGAAGATGTTGCGGGGTTCGACGAGGCAATGAATTACTACAGTATTGTTGTTGCGGAGACACTCTCAAAGCAAACCCTTGCTGTTAGTGCTTACGATACTGAAACGTGGTTCAAGTTTGCGATTACAGAGATATTGTCGACAAAGCAGCCTCACGTCTGCGTTTCCGGCGCGTGTTCATTACCAGCAACTTTATCTGCGCCGAGTCAGAATGAACTTTGGCTCTCGAAAGCAGGCGGCGCCATAGTTCGAAATGGTGTGACGATCAATTTGGAGTGGAAAGATTTTCCCGATTTCACGATTGGACAGAAATACCTGCTCTTCATCGATCTAAATCAGAGTACGAGAGTTGGTGTGCCTGCGATCGGCCCGGTGGGGGTATTCATGGTGGACGATAGCGGCACGATAGCGTCTGTTTTTGATGAAGAGACGAGTCTCAAATCTGAAATTGCATCGCGTTTTGGAAACTCACTGGGTCAGATTAGAAACACGATCAATCCGTCTCCAGCTTCCTCCTGTAGTTCCGTTCAGCGGCAAACGTGTCTGGATAACGGCGGGAACTGGAATAGTGAAACTTGTTTTTGCAGGCCGCTGGTGGATCCTTGTATCCAAAAGCCCTGGCTTTGCGACTAAGAATCGCTGAAGCGTTTTATTTATCCTCATGAACCTCACAAACAAAAACTCTCACTATATTCTTGGCCTCTGTCTCGTCTTTCTCTATTCCATCGTCGCACGTGCTGTCGACTGTCCGAGATGTGCCAAAGACAAAGTGCCGATGCCTGGCCACGGATCCGCAGTGGACGGATCAGGGCGGCTAAACGTGAACGTTCAAATTGCTTACAACGGAACCGGTTCATGGAGCGATCCCGCGACCGGTCTAACGAATGGCAATATTTGGGATGGGGTTCAGAACGCTTCGCGCGACTGGAATAACGCCACGACAACCGCAGGCCAGCCCACGAACTATCACTTCAATTTGAATCAGGGAACTCCGTCGTCGAATGTGGACGTGCGGATTGTTCAGGGAACTCCGGGTGGTGGAGCACTGGCAATGACTCGTGCTACTCGCAACTCTGATGGGTCGTGGGGACCTCCTTACACGATCACATTGCCCACGGCGGCCCGCAACTGGTCACGCGCATTCCTGCAATCAGTTATTGCCCATGAGCTCGGTCACACTATCGGACTAGCCCACGCGTACCGCAATGTCGCTATCTGCGGGCAGACGATTATGAACCACACGTCCGCAGGAGGAGGACGAGTCACCGCAACAGTTCAGTCCCAGGACGTGGCGATGGCAAACAAGCACTACAGTAACCACTCGGAATGCACTGGACGGTACGCGCAAAACTCGCCCACCATCAGCAGCGGGGGATTCATCGATTCAAAGCCCTTCAGGTATTCCCCAAAGTGTTATCACTTTTACGAGCAGATTCCGGTATACCAGTTTTGCGATTGCAATTCCCTCGGCGCACCGAGTGGTTGGAAGATTGTTGGATATGTCTACAAGCTTGAGGATTCTGTCTGTTTTTAGCCACAGACTAACGCGGATTTTGTCCAATTGATCGTAGTTACGACGGCTCCTCGCGCACGACTTCGTGTGGCTTTTTGTCCTCGCGCAAGCCCTGAAACGACGGGTGCCGGATCACGCCTTCATCCGTCCATTCAGTAAACGCAACTTCCCCGACGAGCCGGGGCTCCGTCCAGACGGCGCGGCGCAAGCCGGGATCCTTCGGTATCTCGGCAAACGGTCTTTTGTTCACCACCAGGCGATCTAACTTCTTTTTCAAGTCAACCCGCATGGCATTCGTGTAACCAGTGCCTGCACGCCCCGCGTAGATCAGTTTCCCTTTGTCATAAAACCCAAGGATCAGTGAGCTGAATGGAAGCCCTTTGTCAGATAGCGTGTATCCCGCGATCACAAACTCCTGCCGCTTGATGCATTTGATCTTCAGCCAGTTGCGACTGCGTGTTGACTCATACACCGAGTCGGCAAGTTTTGAGACAATTCCCTCGATTCCCAACCTGCACGCCTCTTTAAAGAACTGCGCCCCGTTTCCTTCGATGTGATCGCTGTACCGCAAAATGCCGCGGTCTCCCAAAGGCGCGATCAATTCTGCCAGCACCCGCTTCCTGTCGCGCAGAGGGGTTCGAGTCAGACTGAATCCCTCGATATAGATCAGGTCGAAGATGTGAAAAATAAGACCCGCGCCCGCACCCTTATTGATCGACTGCTGTAACCTTTGAAAACTCGCACGACCTGACGCATCCAACGCGACGATCTCGCCGTCGAGAATGGCGCTTTTCAAACGCAGCGCTTTTACCGCCTTCGCAACGCTGGGAAACTTCGCAGTCCAATCGTTCTCATTTCTGGTCCAAAAGCGAACCTGGCCGGCTTGCACGTGGCATTGCAACCGGTACCCGTCGAATTTCAACTCATGAAACCACTCATCGCCTGAAGGAGGGTTAGCAACGAGCGTCGCCAGTTGTGCCGGCACAAACTCCGGCATCGCCGCCTTGCGCGCACCGGGAAGATCCTTGATCTGTTTTGCGTTCATCGGTGTACTGATTTTAGCGGTGATGATCGATTGCGGAAAGAAAAAGTGTGGTGGTGTGACTCAATCTCAGACTAATTCTCGTCGGCACCGCGCTTGCTATCTTTTCTAATCGACTTCTGCTTGTACGGAAAGAAGTCAAGTGGACCAAGGGGTTACGAATGCTGACGAGAGAAAGCCACGGTTCTGTAATAAGTGGCGAAACCACTTCGGCCTGGCGGTTTAGTGCAATGTACGCGACAAGGCTCATGACTGAGATCTATCATCTGGTCCAGCCAGGTGGACAGCATACGCTATGTGGGCTGAGAGTGAGCCGGGCGACGTCAGACCGAAAAACAAATACGCTCCAACTCGTGACTGAGATAACTCCGAACCTCACCTTATGCAAGCACTGTGAGCGGATAAAAGAACAAGATTTTAAGAATCAGTAAAAAAGCCATCCACAGATTTCACAGATAATCTGCGTAATCTGTGGATGGTTTAAGGTAGGAAATATTGAACTATTCTTCGTCGGGGCTACCCACGCCATCGCCGTCGTTGCCGGATGGAACCACGAGCGGTTCACGCGCCGGCATCACGATGTCGTGACCACCAACGATGTCGGGAAACTCATCGAGATCGCGATCTCTTCCCTGATCGACCGTCTCATCACGCTCGATGTCGACGTTGCGGTAGTATTCCATCCCGGTTCCGGCCGGAATCAACCGCCCCATGATGACGTTTTCCTTCAGGCCACGCAGGTAATCGACACGGCCGGAAATCGCGGCCTCAGTCAACACGCGCGTAGTCTCCTGGAATGACGCCGCCGAGATAAACGAATCGGTCGAGAGCGATGCCTTCGTGATACCCAGCAACAGCGGCTCTGCCTGTGCAACTTCGCCGTCTTCCTGGCGCACGCGCTCGTTCTCGTCCTGGAAGCGGAAACGATCGACCTGCTCTTCGAGCAGAAATTCGGTGTCGCCGACTTCCTTGATCTTCACCCAGCGCAACATCTGGCGAACAATCACTTCGATGTGCTTGTCGTTGATGTTCACACCCTGCAGGCGATAGACCTCCTGAATTTCGTT
>Ga0126376_10002681_pt1 | contig 10151 bp, 8 predicted proteins | sample PanSoiMetPlot_15_FD_92760 | JGI IMG/M metagenome (GOLD analysis project Ga0126376, IMG submission 92760) | Tropical forest soil microbial communities from Panama - MetaG Plot_15 | ecosystem: Environmental > Terrestrial > Soil > Tropical forest > Bulk soil | place: Panama | collected 2016-02-17 | reverse complement strand
ATTGCAGATCATCGTCGGAGACGATGGCTCCACTGACGCAACCCCTCAGATTGTCTCGCAATTCGCATCTTGCGGTGTTCAGTTGGTGCGCGGAGACTTGCCGAGGGGGAAAAGTGCCATACAAAATGCGCTGATTCCGTTTGCAAAGGGAGAAATCCTCGTGTTTACGGACGCGGATTGCTATCTTCCGGCCAACGCCCTGAGAACAATCGTGCAAAAGTTTGCTGACCCAAAGGTCGGCCTGGTGACTAACTGCGCGTCCATTCAAAACCAGGGCGAAACATCTACGGTCGAGGGTGAGGGGCTTTACTGGCGCTATGAGCGCTGGCTCCGCAAGGAAGAAAGCGAACGGGGCCTCCTGGCCATGGCCAGCGGCTCGCTGTTCGCCATGCGGCGGGCGTTGTGGACACTATTGAACCCGAACGTTGGCGATGATTTTGCACTCCCGCTCCAGGTTGCGAAAGCGGGTTTTCGAAACGTGCTGGAGACGCGAGTCTCCGCCCTCACGGTGCTGACCCAGAACCAGCCAAGCACGATGTTTCGGATGAAGATGCGCATCATCAGCAAAGATCTGCGCGGACTCCTCCGGGCTCCGGCATGCCTGAATCCCCTACGCATGGGCGGAATCGCAGTCAGCCTGTGGTCACACAAACTATTGCGCTGGGCTATTCCTTATTTCTTGATCGGACTATTGGTTAGTAGCTTCTTGCTGGCTACCACGAATTTCTTTGCCTTGGCGCTCTCCATGCAGCTTGCCTTCTATGTCATTTCGATAGCGGGTTTTTTGCTCGAACGCATGAAAGTCCGGTTTCCCTTTGCGGCGGCCTCCTCGTTTTGCCTTGTAAATCTCGCCGCACTGTTCGGCACGATTCATTGTTGCACCCTGCAATCGGCCGGCCGCTGGAGACCCGTACGCTCCTAGGATTGCCCGCTCGCCCAGTCCGACGATTCCTGGCCTGCATTTATTCCTCCGAAGGATTGACCGATGAACTGGTTCGCTGTGCCCTTGCACTTCTACGGTTGGTTTAACGGTTCGGTGGCGTTCCTTGTATGTGTGCTGTTTCTCCCAGCGGTCTTGCGGATGGCGTATCGCTGGCGATTGCACGATCTACCAGGGGCGCTCAAATCGCATTCATTGCCCACACCGCGGCTGGGCGGGCTGGCAATGGGATGCGCGCTGCTGGCAGGAATTTCCATCGGGGGAACCGGACTTTTTTCGCCGGCCCTCCTGGTCTTTTTGGCCTTATTACTCGTATGGATCACCGGGCTCGTGGACGATTTAACAGGTTTGTCCCCGGGGATCCGGCTGCCGCTCCAGTTCCTTGCCGGTGCATTGGTCGCTCAAACGCAATGGTGCCTCACCGTTTTCGGCCACAAGTGGCTGGATGCCTTTCTCACTTGTATTTTCGTTGTGCTCTTCGTCAACGCATTGAATTTTCTCGATGGTGCGGACGGACTGGCAGCCGGCGTAGTTGGCGTGGTGAGCTTCGGATACGCCATGTTGTATTCGGCGCGCGCTCCTTCGGTCGGAGCGGCCATTTCGTGGAGTTTGCTCGGCGCTTGCCTGGGTTTTCTTCTATTTAATTTTCCTCCGGCAAAAATATTCATGGGCGATTCCGGAAGTACGGTACTTGGTTTCCTCATTGCGTTTCTCGGTTTGGATTTTTATCGCGTCCATCATGCTATCGGAACCCACTGGTTGCTTCCCCTGACCTTCGCAGGCTTACCCCTGCTGGACCTTTGTTTCGCGGTGATGCGAAGAATTCGCAAACGGACCTCTCCTTTCATGGGAGACCGCCAGCATCTCTACGATCTCTTGCAAAAGCAGGGCTGGTCGGCGCGTCCCATCGCCTTTGGCTCATACGTCACCACCGCAGTTCTGGTTCTTCTCGGCTGGCTCTGCAGCTACCTGAATCCCGGGACCGCTTTCCTTGTCCTTGCAATTGTGTTCGGCTCGCTGATTATCACCGGGGTGCGTTTAGGATCCCTTCGCTGATGCGGCGAGAGTTTGAAATGGAGCATACCCATGTTGGTCTGGCAAAAAGAAGGATCGCGTCCCGTCTGCAGGGTGGCTATCGCCGGCGATTTCTTGCCGGCCTCCGGCCTGCAACTTCCCCCAAATTGCACCTGGCATGACGTGGCATCCGGCTTTCGCCGTTATTTTGCCAAAGTGGATGTAGGCATCCTGAATCTTGAGTGCTGCGTCGATGCCGGAGACGCGGAGGAGCGACCCAAAATGGGTCTGGGAGATTCCTTTTCCGCGGAAGCGGAGGTACTCGATTTTCCCGTGACTCTTGGAGCGAAAATCGTTGGACTGGCCAACAACCATATCTACGATTTTGGCGAGGAAGGTGCCAGGCGGACGCAGCAGGCGCTCCTTGGCCGTGACCTCGTGCCTCTCGGGATTAGCCGAAGCCTCTCTGAGCCGCCACAAACCTACCTGTATGAAGCACCCTCTGGCCAACGCATTGGCGTCTGGGCGGCTGCCCGGCACCTCACCGATCTCGCGACGCGCAAGAAGCCTGGCATCGAACCGGCTACGCGGCGCCGCGCGCAAGAAGCGATTACCGAACTAAGAAAGCAGAAGGCAGACTTGACTATCGCCTTCCTGCACGCAGGCTTGGAGCGTACGAATCGTCCCGACCCCGACGACGTTACCCTTATGGACGATCTAGCGAAGATGAGTTTCGATGTCGTTACCGCCTGTCATTCTCATCGCATCAGCGGATACAAATCCATAGCCCACGCTGACGGGTCATTGTCGTTCTGTTTCTATGGGCTGGGGAGCATTTCGTCCGGCGTGATTTATTCGGCGCTGGAGCGGGAAGGACTCGTGGTCATCGTGGGCTTGAATGATGCCGGCGAGTTGGTGCGAGTGGCGGCACATCCTGTTCATCTAGAAGACAGTGGATGGGGCCGCATTCCTTTGTTAGGCGATGCCAATGCCGCTTTGACTCGATTTGCCCAGATGTCTGAAGAAATTTCATCCGGGATTTATAAGAAACATTTCTATAGCGACCTGAAAGGCGATTTCTTCCGGAAATACTATCGCGACATTCAAGCGGCCGTGCAAAACGGTGGCATGCGTGGCTTGGCTACGAAGCTCGGCAGAATTCGCATGCGGCATTTGAATCGGGTTCTTCAGGGGGGCATCACTTGAAATTGCATGCAGATTATCTGGTCTGCGCTGGCATCTTGGCGTCAGACAGGAAGGATTAACGCACGTGTGTGGCATCACTGGATCGGTACGGATTGGTTCCTGTTTGGACGTGAGTACTTCGACGCGCATGCGGGACACCCTGGCTCATCGGGGGCCGGATGACGCCGGCCACTGGATCTGCCCTGCCGACGGAGTCACATTGGGCAGCCGCCGGCTGGCCATCCTCGATCTGTCGCCATTGGGCCATCAGCCGATGCAGGATGCCAGCGGGACGCTCACGCTTGTATTTAATGGGGAGATTTACAATTACGCCGAACTTCGCCATGAATTGCAAATGGCCTACCGTTTTCAATCCAAGTCGGATACAGAAGTCCTGCTTGCCGCGTATTCCTGCTGGGGGCCGGATTGCGTACAACGGCTAAACGGGATGTTTGCTTTTGCCATTTGGGACAGCAAACGCCGGCACCTCTTCGCCGCACGCGATCGTTTCGGCGAAAAGCCTTTCTACTATCACCGCCGGCCTTCCCTGTTTCTTTTTGCTTCTGAAATCAAAGCCATTCTTTCCTCTGGAATGGTTGTCCCCGAACCCAATCTTCAAGCCATCTATCGATTTCTCGCCTATCGGGAAACGGACGCCGCTCAAGACACCTTCTTCAAGGGCATCCTGGCGTTGCCGGCCGCTCACACCCTTTTCTATTCTCCCCAGGAAGACATACTGAAGATAAAGCGTTATTGGGATTTGGATCCTTCCACGGAAATTCGTTATGCCCAGGACAGCCGTTACCCTGAACACTTGCTGGAGTTGCTGCGCAGCAGTGTGAAGATCCGTCTGCGTTCCGATGTCCCAGTTGGTTCCTGTTTGTCGGGTGGGATTGATTCCTCGTCGATCGTCAGTTTGGTGCATTCACTTCATGAACGGAATCGTCAGTACACTTTTTCAGCGCGCTTTGCGGATCATAACTTTGACGAGGGCCAATTCATCGAGCCGGTCACGCAATGCTTTCTTGCCGCTAACTACAGCGTCTATCCGGATCCTCTCCGCATGGTCGAGGAAGTGGACCACCTTGCTTGGCAGCAAGAACATCCCTTCACAGGACCCAGCATCTACGCGCAATGGTGCGTGATGCGGCTGGCCGCCAATTCCGGCGTGACCGTGTTGCTGGACGGACAGGGAGCCGATGAATCGCTCGCGGGATACCTGGGGAGCCGCGGATTCCACTACTTGGATTTGCTCCGGCAACTCCGGTGGATTTCTTTAGCGAAATCTGTCGGTACGCAAGTGAAATGCAATGGCATGAGGAGTTTGGCTGGAATTGTGCCCTACCAATTGCTGGTCGGGTCCAGGTGGATGCCTGATTCTTTTCCCGAGCCATTGTCTCTCACACCGGAATTCTCAAAGATCGCCGCGTGCCCCCCGACGATAGCCCCCGAGAAGTTCAAAAGTTCGCTTCACAATGAGCTGTACCAACAACTGACAAGCACAATGCTGCCGAAACTCCTGCGTTTTGCAGATCGAAGCTCCATGGCGTTCTCGCGCGAGGTGCGCCTCCCGTATCTCGATCACAGGGTAGTTGAGTATCTGTTCGCCATTCCGGAAAATCAAAAACTTCGAGGAACGACAAAATTTGTCCTTCGGGAAGCCATGCGGGGCAGGCTGCCGGACAAGGTGCTGCAACGCCAAGACAAGAAAGGCTTCGATACTCCGCAGACAGCATGGCTGCGTGGCCCAATGAGAAATTGGGTGGAATCCATTTTGCAATCCAGCTCGTTCCAACAGAGAGGATGGGTCGATTACCGTACCGCACGGAAAGTGTGGAACCGGTTTCTTGCGCATCCCGTAAGACATCAAGCGCTGCTTTTCCGCTGGCTTTCTCTTGAAGTGTGGGCTCGCGCGTTTCTCAGGCCTGCGACGGCATTTGAAGTTCGTCCTCCCCTGGTTTTGGCGCCTTCCGTACCTTTTGAACTGGGCACTCGAGTGTCGGTTCAACGTTCGAGAATCTGAATAAAGTGTCCCGATTTCGGGCCTACCTGGCATTTGGCGTCGGCCCGAGTGGAAATTATTAAGGATCTGGCGGAGACACCACGATGTGCACTTTTGAATCTGGAGAAATAGTTCCATGCGCGTGGACCGTCCTACGCTTGACCCATTGGAAATTCCTTCCTTCGACCGGAACCGTAATCTCGGCCTGTTCCAGCGGATTTATGGTCGCCATCACACTCGAAGATTTGAATGGCTCAGGAGCAAAATTGCTGCGCTCCAAAAACAAAAGATTTCTGTCCTTGAATTGGGATGTAACGACGCCAGATCGGTCAGCTATATTCCGGTCCCCATCGAGCGCTATGTTGGCCTCGATGCCGGTTGGCGAAGCGGTTGGAGAAACGGCAAGGCTTACGGTTTCGAAGCCGCGCTCGAGCGATTCCGGGGTGTGCCGCGGTTCGAGTTCCATCGTTCCCAGCATTTCCAGGATCTCCAGAAGATACAAGGAACTTTTGACGTCACCGTCGTGCTCGAGACGTTCGAGTATCTGGAGCCGTCGGAGTTGGAGTCGTATGTCACGCTGCTGTCAAAGAAGCTGAAGGGCGGAGGTTGTATTTTCTCCACAATGCCGAACGAAAAGGGCCTGCCATTGCTGCTCAAAGTAATTGGCTCCAAATTGTCCCGTGTTCCGCGCAGCGAATACACTTTGCGGCAATTCGGGAACGCTTTTATCGGGCGCATGGATAGAATCCCCCGCGGCGTTCACGGGCGCAGAGGTTTCGATTATGCCGCGGTGACAGGAATGCTGAGGCGCTATTTCCCCCACATCCAGCTTGAGTCTATTGAACCCGCCAATGTGCCGCTGTGGATGGGGCTGAACGTCGGCCTCGCGGCGCATAAGGTTCCGGGTCGCCTTTCTGAACTCGAAAAGTAAGCATTTAAGAAAACGGGTGTCTTATGCAACTTTTTAAATCGAGGGTATGGCTTTGCCCGTTCTCGACTATTGCTTTGCTATTCCTTGTGAACGGCGCCCGCGCGCAGGAAACGCAACGCCAAAAACAGGAACAAAACACGCAACAGAACCAGTATCGCGACGAAGCCCAGGCCACCCAGCTGGATCAATCTATGCGAAACTCGCAATCCTACGCCGGAAAGGTATCCCAAAAATACGGAAAGTTTTATCTTGAAGTGGCCCACAGCCGGTCATCCTACCTATTGGAAGGCATTTGGCAGGCGAAGCGGTTCGTGAACAAGAAAGTGCGCGTAACCGGTTCGCTGGATTCTGACAAAAATATCCTCCACGTTGTTTCCATCTCCCCCACTCCCTAAGTCCACGCCAGACGCTAATTTCGTTTATCTCGGGGATGCCATGCAGATGCACTACCGAATCTTCTTTTGCGCCTTCCTCATCGTATTGGTTTGCCCGCCCCTGTGGTCCGTAACTTACTACGTAGACTCCAGCGGCGGTGATGACCACAACAACGGCACTTCCATGAATTCCGCCTGGCGGACGATTGCCAAAATTAACGCTTCAAAATTTTCACCCGGAGATATTCTCCTGTTTCGCCGGGGAAGTGTGTGGCACGAACAGCTGAATTTCCCTTCCTCTGGCACGGCCGAGGCTCCCATCAACATTGACGCGTATGGAACAGGGGAACTCCCGCTGATCAGCGGGGCCGATCCGGTAGACGGCGGGTCTTGGCAAAGAGCAAACGGTTCCGCGGCAGCCGTGTGGCAAAGCGCAGTGGCCACGCAACCCAACATTGTCCTTTTCGATGGTGCCAAAGGTAACAAAAAGTCTTCGATCGCGGAGTTGGCCAGCCCGCTGGACTGGTCTTGGCTTTCCGGCACGCTATACGTTTTCTCTGCGGAAGATCCGTCTTCCTCCTACACCCATCCCGGGATCGAGTCCGGGGCCCGTCCGAGCGGCATAAACCTTACCGGGATGTCCTACGTCTCGCTCAAAAACCTGAAAATAAGCGGGGCCAACGCAATTCCCTACGGGGAGGGAGCCGGGATTTGGGCGATTACCGTGCATCTGCAGGGTCCAACGCCGGGCAATCTGAATATTTCGAAGGTCACTGTTCTTAATGGCGCCGGTGACGGTATTCACATCGAGAATGCCGACCGTTGCACAGTGGATTCCACCGTTGTTCGCGACAACGACGGCGCCGGCATCGAGCTGTACCATAGCAACGGTAAATTCCCCATCAGCTCGGCGGCGATCACGAATAACCAGGTCCATCACAATGGCTTCAATGGTATTTTTATTGTCGGATGTCCGCGGGCAGAGCGCTGCCGTTCCGTCGTTTACCCGGATGGCCTTACGGTGACCGGAGTAAAAATCCTCGGCAACACCCTTCATGACAACGGGGCGGGTATTTACCTGCACGAGACCAACGACTCGCTCATCGCAAACAACACTGCCTATTCCAACAACAATACCTCGCGGCGCGGCGAAGGTTATTGCGTGGGATTGTCCGGCTCCAGCTCCAACATCGTGGAGAAAAACAATTGCTATCAGGCGCGGCTCGCCGGCATCGAGCTTTCCATTGATACCGGCAAGCCCCCGTTTGGGTCCAGCAACAACATCATCCGGTACAACTCCGTACACGACGACGGGACGCACGGAATTTTTACCAATTACATCCCGAGCCAGGGCAACAAGATTCTCTATAACCTCATCTACAATCACCCGCAGGGAAGTTGCATCATGGCCAATTACATCGGCCATGAGATCTTCAACAACACCTGCTATAACAGCAGAATCGGAATTCACCTCTACGTCAGTTCGACCACCCAGAAAACCGCAAACATCTCCGTCAGGAATAACCTCATCTTGCGTAGTTCGCAGTACACCGTCCTGATTGAAAAAGGAGTCGAGGGCGCGTTCGAATTTACGAATAATATGTATTCGCTCGATGGCCAGGCAAAATTCAATTGGAAAGGGGCTCAGCTGGGTTTCAAGGAATGGCGCACGGTGACAGGACTCGATGGGAATTCGCTACTGGCGGATCCTCAACTTGCCTCGCTCGACCCCACTCTACCTCGAGACTTTGCTCCGTTAACGACATCGCAAGCCATAGGTCACGGGACAGATCTGGGAGACGATTCACGAATGGCTCTCTCGCCGACGGGACGCTGGCCAGAGGACGTGAAGTTGCTTCCGCAAGAACCGGGCCGTTGGGATATTGGAGCGTTTCGCCATTCCCCCTAAAACAGTTTTGACAATTCTGGCAGCAAATAGAATCAATTAAGCCTTCCCTGCTCTTCTAATGTCTGCTTTCGCGCACGGTCACACCTGAATCGTCCGGTACGTCGCCCTTTCCTGCCTCTTTGCAGTTTTTACCTACCATAAATCTCCGAACACCCGTAAAGCCTTCGTTTCTCACGGCAAAAAAGTCGTGCAAGTGGAACCCTGTTTGCTCCCCTACAAGCTACGAGCCAGCAGCTCATGGTAGCGGGCGTGGGAGAGAGTCCTTACTCCCTACAGCCAACGCGTCTCACAAATCCTTTCCAAACCTGCGTTGGGGGAAAAATGGAAGCTGAAAAGAATCGGCACGCATGCAAATCATCACGCAATTCATTAGGGACGAACTCGACCAAAAACATCCAAAAAGAAGAAAGAGAGGCCATTCGTTGCGCTCAGCGAGGAGATCTGGGGGGTTTTGAGCATATTTACCGTCTGCATTCGAAGCGCGTTTATGCCCAATGCTTCCGGATGCTGTCCAATCCAGCGGAGGCTGAAGACATGACGCAGGAAGTCTTCCTGCAGTTATTCCGAAAAATCAAGACTTTTCGCGGGGACTCCCGGTTGTCTACTTGGCTGTACCGCCTCACCTTTAATGCCGTTCTCATGCACATTCGGCGGAAACACGCCTCGCTGGTATCGCTCGAAGAAGTCCCGGCTGCCCCGCCGGTCTCCCTTTCCGGCGAGGAACCCAATACGTCGGACAGGGCCGCTGCCTGCATCGCGGCTCGCCTCTATCTTGAAAGAGCGATTTCCCAACTGCCCTGGACTTGGAGGCTCGTTTTCCTATTGCACGACGTACACGGATACAAGCATCTGGAGATTGCGCGAATCATGCGCTGCTCGATAAACACATCCAAAGGGCTGCTACACAAGGCCCATTTGCGGCTCCGCGCAATCTTGTTGCAGAACTACGAGGATATAGGTTTTGTGCCCGGCTTGAGCGCTAGACCCTGTTAGGCGGGTGGGCAGCACTGGAACATTCTTCAAAGTGCCAGGAAGAAAGTCACTGGGAAACTTTTGCCGCCCGCCGCACATCCTTGAAATCCTTGCCTTTAGCTGGAAGGCCATTGGCCTGCAGAATGCCTTTCTTTCTTCTGCCCAGTTACGTTATTCATGGGGCCTTCCATGAAGAGCAAACGTGTGATCGGACGGGTTCCCTTTTTGCTCGCTTTTTCCGGTTTTATATCCACCTTCGCCCAGAATCCCGCCCCGCGACAACAACCGATGTCTCCGCAGCAACCCCTGCCACCCAGACAAGCATCGGCTGACCAGGATCACATCAGGACGTACGCTGGAAGGATCACCAAAAGCAACGGCAAATACGTTCTGCAAGACCTGAGTTCCGCCTTTTCTTATGCTCTTGATAATCAAAAAACTGCGGCCAGATACGCCGGGAAAGTGGTCCTGGTCACTGGCGTCCTGGATTCCAACACCAACATGATCCACGTCCAAAAGATTGATAAGGCCGCTTAACCCGGTCCTTTTTGGTGCCCTAAGGAATGACGAATGCACCAATGTTCCAGGCGGTCGGTTGAGGTGCCGTGATGACCCCGGACGGCCAAGTGGAGCCGGGGGCAAGCCCAAGGTCTAAGGATGAGCCCAGAGCGGTCCCAATACCTATGTCAGGTGAACTGGACTGCAACACAAAATCTCCGGGACCCGAGGGTGTGGAGGAGACAAACTCTGGATTTGCAGAAAAGGAATGAGCATCGAAGCCCGTTGCCGTTTTCCATTCGCTCAAGTTATAGGCCGTATCGAAT
>Ga0126376_10002680_pt1 | contig 10152 bp, 11 predicted proteins | sample PanSoiMetPlot_15_FD_92760 | JGI IMG/M metagenome (GOLD analysis project Ga0126376, IMG submission 92760) | Tropical forest soil microbial communities from Panama - MetaG Plot_15 | ecosystem: Environmental > Terrestrial > Soil > Tropical forest > Bulk soil | place: Panama | collected 2016-02-17 | reverse complement strand
CCGCCCGCGACCCCCACCATGGAAGCGGCCTTTCTGCGCACAGCCTTGAGCGAGCGCGAGCCGCCGCTGATCGTGGATGTGCGGGAGCCGCACGAAACCGCGCTCGGCGTCATCCCGGGCGCACGGCTGATCCCGATGCAAAGCGTGCCGACCGCGATCGGTGAGCTGCGCGGAGCGGGCCGGCCCATCGTGGTTTACTGCGCGCATGGCGTGCGCAGCGCCAACGTGGTCGTGCACCTGCGCGATCGCGGCGTGGATGCGTGCAGCCTGCGCGGCGGCATCGATGCCTGGCTGAGCGCCGGCGGCGCGCTGGCGTCCCCCCCCTAACAGTACGTCGGCGGCCCACCCTTGGATGGGTCCGCCCAAGACCCCATCCGCCCTCGGCTTGGCTCCGTACAGACTGCCAAGAGGGCAACGATGGACGTCGAGCGGTACGTGGAACTCTCCGAGAAGGTCGACCTGGCCGGTCTGGATTGGACGCTGGCGCGACGCGTCGGGCTGTCTGAGGATGAGCGCTTCATCCTGACCTATTTCTCCGACATCGAGTCGCAGACCATCGTGTATCTGCGCGATTTGCTCAAGACCAAGGATGCGCTGGCGCCCGACGTGATGGCCTTTCTGTCGATCTGGAATTACGAGGAGTTTTTTCACGGGCGGGCGCTGGCCCGGCTGCTTGCCGAGTGCGGGCATCCGCTCCTCGAGCGGTGCACCGAGCGCGTGCGCGCCCAGGCCCGGCTGTCCGAGCGGCTGGAGGCGCTGGGCGGGGCGCTGCTGTCGCGCCTGTTTCGCGACCAGTTCCCGGCGCTGTACATGACCTGGGGCGCGCTCAACGAGCTGACCACGCTGCGCGGCTACGAACGCATCATCGAGACCACCGCAAACCCGGTGCTGGCCGAGCTGTGCCGTCGCATCGCCAAGCAGGAGCGGCGCCACTTCGCGTGGTACTACAACAGCGCGCGCGAGCGGCTGCTGGCGTCGCGGTCGGCCCAGCGGCTCACGCGGCTGATTCTGCGCTGGTTCTGGTCGCCGGTGGGTGCGGGCGTCAAGAGCGAGGCCGAGGTCGCGCGGCTCCTGCGCACGCTGTTTCCGGGACCGGCCGCGGCCGGGCTGGCGGCAGCCGTGGACGCCAAGATGGCAGCCCTGCCCGGGCTCGCCGGCCTCACGCTCATGGGGCGCTACTTCGGTCGCCTGAGGCCGACCCGCGCACCGGCTCCCCTTCGGGAGGCGCAGGCCGCATAGCTCAGAGCTGGACCGGATGTCCCAGCTTTTCGGTCAGAATGCGAGCCAGCGTTGCGCGCAGCTCGTCTTTTTCGGTGTGCCAGCTCCAGTGGCCAACCCCCTCGCGCGGTGAGAAATGCCAGGCCTGTCGGAAGGCGGCCATCCAGATCTGGCCGGCGGCGCGGTGGCTGTTGACCACCAGCTTGTTGCCGTCTGCGAACGTCAGCGTCAGCACGCCCATCGCCAGCTCGACGTCGAGCTCGTCGGGATCCACATCCAGGAGCAGCCGTTCCAGGTCGCGCAGCTCGTGGTCAGCGATCTGATCGAACAGCACGTCGTCCATACAAGGCACGCTAGCCTATAGATCGTCCGCCGTCGAGGTGCTAGTTTTCGCAGCGATGAGCAAACTATTAGGCCTTGCCCTGGTTGCCCTCACCTTCCAGCCCGCGCAGCCGCCGCCCGCGCAGCCGCCGCCCGCGCCCAAGCCCAACTGCAAGGCGTTTCAGGGCGGCAAGTGCTGTGACGCCAGCATCGCCGCCCACCTGCCCAAGGAAGCGGTCTACCGGGCCTGCGGCGCCTCCGAGGACAGCTTCCTGGGCGAGCAGGGATCCAAAGACACCTGCCGCTACTTCTTCAAGGCCGAAGGCGGAAAGCCCGAGGACAGCTTCGTCCAGGTCTACGCGCCCCCGACCAAGCAGGTTCCGTCCGCGCCCAACGATCCCTTCTTCACCTGGAAAAAGCTCGGCAAGGTGTTCTTGGCCGACAAGGCCAAATCGCCCAAGGCGGCCGCGATGGTGCAGGGCTCGATCGGCCTGTGGATGCCCGGCAGCGGCTATTTCGTGACCGTCAATGCCTCCACCAAAGTGTGCAGCCGCAAGGACGCCACCAAGCTCGCCGCCGCCATGAAATAGCGCAAAGGAGGTCTCTCATGCTGTCGACGATGCAAGACTTCCCACTCACCCTGGCGTCGCTGTTTCGCCACGGCGCGACCGTGTATGCAGACAGCGAGGTGGTCACCTTCGAGGGCGACCGCTCGCGGCGCGCGCGCTATGCCGAGGTAGCCGCGCGTGCCGAGAAGCTGGCGGCTGCGCTGACCCGCCTGGGCGTGCGCGCGGGCGATCGGATCGGCACGCTGGCCTGGAACACGCAGGAGCATCTGGAGGCCTACCTGGCCGTGCCCGCGATGGGCGCGGTCCTGCACACGCTCAACCTGCGCCTGCATCCCGATCAGATCGCCTGGATCGCCAACCACGCCGGGGACAAGCTGGTCCTGGTCGACGCCACCCTGCAGCCGCTGTTCGAGAAGTTCGCGGACCGCATCGAGGCCCAGACCGTCATCGTCTACGGCGGCCCCTGCCAGCTCAAGGGCGCGCTCGAGTACGAGAAGCTGCTTGGGGCCGAAAAGCCCGGCTTTGTGTGGCCCCATCTCGACGAGCGCACGGCGGCTGGCCTGTGCTACACGAGCGGCACCACCGGGCACCCCAAGGGCGTGGTGTACAGCCATCGCTCGAATTGGCTGCACTCGCTCATGGTGCTCAGCGGCTCCACCTTCGCCCTGTCCGAGCACGACCGGGTGCTGCCCATCGTGCCCATGTTCCACGCCAACGCGTGGGGCTTGCCCTATGCGGGCTGGCTGGCCGGCGCCGACTTCGTGATGCCGGGCCGCTTCCTGCAGGCGGAGCCGCTGTGCCGCCTGATCGCAAGCGAGCGGCCCACCTTCTCGGGCGCCGTGCCGACCATCTGGAACGACATCCTGCACTACGCCGAAGAGCATCCGGTCGATCTGTCGTCGCTGCGCCTGGTCGTGTGTGGAGGCTCGGCGGTGCCGCGCGCGCTCATGGAAAAATTCGAGGAGCGCCACGGCCTGCGCATCATCCAGGGCTGGGGCATGACCGAGACCAGCCCGCTGGCCGCGGTCGCCCACCCGCCGCGGGGCACGCCGCCCGACCAGAAGTGGGCCTGGCGCGCCAAGAGCGGCCGCATCGTGGGCGGCGTCGATCTGCGTCTGGTCGACGATGCCGGCACCGTGCTGCCCTGGGACGGCAAGGCGGTCGGCGAGATCCAGGTGCGCGGACCCTGGGTCACCGCCTCCTACTACCGCGATCCATCGCCCGAGAAGTTCGACCAGGGCTGGCTGCGCACGGGCGACGTCGCCACCGTCGACGCGCGCGGATTCATCCAGATCACCGACCGGGCCAAGGATGTCATCAAGTCGGGCGGCGAGTGGATCTCGTCGGTCGAGCTCGAGAACGCCATCATGGCGCACCCCGCGGTGGCGGAGGCGGCCGTGATCGGGATCCCCGATGAAAGGTGGCAGGAGCGGCCGCTCGCGTGTGTGGTCCGGCGGCCGGGCGCGCAGGTGAGCGGGGACGAGCTGCGCGCCTTTCTGGGCGAGCGCGTGGCCTGCTTCTGGTTGCCCGAGCGCTTTGCCTTCATGGACGCGGTGCCGCGCACGAGCGTGGGCAAGTTCGACAAAAAGCTTTTGCGCGCCCAGTTTGCGGACGGCAAGCTGGCGGTGGAAGCATGCTCGGGCCGCTGATCGCGCTCGCGCTGGCAGCGGCTGCGCCCGCGCCCCCGGTTCATCTCCTGCATGCGGGGCGCCTGATCGACGTCAAGGCCGGCACCGTACGCACCGACCAGGGCATTCTGGTACGCGGCGACCGCATCGAGGCGGTGGGGCCCTGGGCCGACCTCTCGCGCCGCGCCCCCGCCGACGCGCGGCGGGTCGACTTGAGCGGCGCCACCGTGCTGCCCGGGCTCATCGACGCGCACACGCACCTGCTCTTGCAGGGCGACATCACCGCCGCCGACTACGACGAGCAGCTGCTCAAGGAGTCCATCCCCTATCGCATCCTGCGCGCAGCCGCGGGCGCCCGCACCGCGCTCTGGAACGGCTTCACCACCCTGCGGGATCTGGAGACCGAGGGCGCCATGTACGCGGACGTCGATCTCAAGCGCGCCATCGCGAATGGGGTGATCCCGGGGCCGCGCCTTTTCGTGGCCACGCGCGCGTTCTCGGCCACCGGCATGTACCCTTTGCAAGGCTACAGCTGGGAGCTCCGGGTGCCCGAGGGCGTGCAGGTGGTCGACGGGCCGGCCGAGATCCGCAAGGGCGTGCGCGAGCAGGTGCGCTTCGGCGCCGACTGGATCAAGGTCTACGTGGACCGCAAGTACTACCAGGGCCCGGACGGCCGCGTGCGCAGCTGGCTCAACTTCACGCCCGAGGAGCTGCGCACCTTCATCGAGGAGGCGCACCGGCTGGGCAAGCCGGCGGCGGCGCATGCGATTGGCTGGGACGGCATCGACGCCGCGCTCCGGGCCGGCTTCGACAGCATCGAGCACGGCGACGGCTTCGACGACGGCCTCCTCGGCCGTGCGGCCAAGCAGGGCACTTACTGGTGCCCGACCCTGTACGTGGGCGTGTACGTATCGCACGGCCGCGGCGGGATCTGGGAAAAGCTGCCCGAGATCGAGGCGCGTGCCTTCCGGCGCGCCCTTGGCCGCGGGGTCAAAATCGCCAACGGCAGCGACGTGGGTGGCTTTGCGTGGACCGAGAATCAAGCCAAGGAGCTGGAGCTGATGGTCAAGAACGGCATGACGCCGATGCAGGCCATCCGCGCGGCCACGCTGACGGCGGCCGAGCTCTTGCGCGAGCCGGCCAATCTGGGCAGCGTCGAGCCGGGTCGGCTGGCCGACATCGTGGCGGTCGCGGGCGCCGATCCGACCCGCGACATCGGCGCGCTCCAGCGCATCTCGTTCGTGATGAAGGGCGGCGTCATCTATAAGCAGTAGGAGAGTGCATGAGCCAGATCCCGGCCTATCAGAACGATTCCTTCATGCAAAGCACTGACGCGCGTCCGCTCCGGATTGTGGCCGAGTACCTGGCGCCGCTCAGCGTGTTCCGGCGCGAGCACATCCACGACACCATCGTGTTCTTCGGCTCGGCACGGCTGCGCGAGGACGGGCCGCTCGGGCGCTACTACCGGGACGCGAGCGCGCTCGCGCGCATGGTCACGGAATGGTCCAAGGCGCTCCGGCATCCCCGGCATCGCTTCGTGGTGTGCTCGGGCGGCGGGCCCGGCATCATGGAGGCGGCCAACCGCGGCGCCTCCGAGGCGGGCGGGAAGACGGTGGGCCTGAACATCGGGCTGCCGTTCGAGCAGCGCCCCAACTCGTTCATTACGCGTTCGCTCAGTCTGGAATTTCACTATTTTTTCATGCGCAAGTTCTGGTTTGCCTATCTGGCGCGCGCGTTGGTGGTGTTTCCGGGCGGATTCGGCACGCTCGACGAGATGTTCGAGATCCTGACGCTCGAGCAGTCCAAGAAGCTGGAGCGCAAGGTGCTGATCCTCCTGTACGGGCCCGACTACTGGAAAGAGATCGTCAATTTCGACGCGCTGGTGCGCCACGGCGTGATCGCGGCCGAGGACCTCTCGCTGTTCCAGTTTGCCGATCGGCCCGAGCAGGCGTTCCAGCTGCTGTGCGATCACCTGACCCGGGAGTGCCTGGGCGAGCCCGAGCGCGAGACGCCCGCGATCGCACCCTCGGCCGGGTCGGTGTAGAACTTTCACACCGCCCGCCCGTACAAGCAGACATGAGCCGGGGTCGAGTGGCGGTGCCGCTCGTGATCAGCGCCACAGGCGTTGCTGCGCCGCGCCGGCTGCTGGCTGGACCGATCCGACCACCCCTCATCCTTCGAGACCGCGATCGCCGGCGACGCCCCCGGCTCATCGTGCGCGACGCTCGCCCCAGCGACGTGCCGGTAGCCGCGCGCGCGCCGGCGCTCGCGGGGCTCGGTGGCGGCCTGGTCGCGGCGCCAGCGGCTGCGGCCTCAGACTCGCGATCGGGGACAGAAGCCCCTTGACAGCCGCCCGCGCGCTTCCAGATCTCGGGCAGTTGCAGACCCGCGAGCTGGCATCGTTTTCGCTACAGAGATTGGCAAATGGTACGGCGTCCCGATCAAAGACCCCACCCCGTTCGAGGTCGGTTCAAGGCGATCCCGATGCGCACGCCGGATTGCCGTCGCAAGACCGAGACCCGGCGCTGGAAAGGGCCGCGGCCACGCCCGGCCCCGCCCCCACGTGACGACATCGCCGAGCTGGTGGCGGCGCTCGAGGAGCTGGCGCGGGAAGGCGAGGCACCGCCCCCCTACGAGCAGTACCTCGTGATCCCGGGGCTACCCGATGGGAGCGAGCATCGGGTCGAGCTGACCGACGCCGACATCATTGAAATGCTCGAGCTCTTCTAAGTCCCCAAGATCAACAAGGATCAGGCCAGGACACCCTCGACCGTCGCAACCAGCATGAGCAACTCGGCAAAAGGGCCCATGGGCAGACGGCCCTCTGAAGCCGCTGCTGCCTGCACGAGCGCGTCGAGGCGAGCCAGAAGGCGCCTTCCGCCCGGCCAGTCCGCGCCCACCGCAGCCACCAGCTCGCGCAGCGCCTCCACCGTGGACGCGTCGTCGGCCGCCTCGGGCAGGAAGCGCACCGGGCCCGGCCGGCTTGCCGCTGCCCGCACAAGCGCCTCCAGCCACTTTGCGGTGGCGGCCATCTTGCCGTAATCGAGCCGATCCGGCGTGTCGGTGGTCTGATGGTAATGGCGCCAGCGGCCGCCGGTTACGAACAGAAAGGGCACGCCGCGCTCCTGAAACGCCGCATAGTCGGACAGGGGCGGGATCACGCGGCAGCCGGCACGACGCGGGATCACGCCCTCGATCGGGGCCAGGCCGTCGACTAGGGCGGACGTACCCTCACTTGCCTCGGCGCCCAGCACGAACACGGTGTCGCGCACGGCTTTCGGCAGTCCCGGCTCCCCGAGCGCGTGCCCGACCAGATCCAAGGCCACCATCAGGTCGATGCGATCCAGCGGCACGGTCGGGTTGCGTGCAAAATATTCCGAGCCCATGGCCTCGCTCAAGAAATAGGGCGGCTCTTCGCTGTCGAACGCGCACAGGATCACGTCGTGGCCGTCCGGGGGCGCGGCCACGAGCGCACGCGCCAGCTCCACCACGATCGCGACCGCGGCCGCGTTGTCGTCGGCGCCCCAGTACACGGCCGGGCCCGGTCCGCGGCCCAGGTGATCGTAGTGCGCGCCCACCAGCAGGGCCCTTTCCGCGCGCCCACCGCCAACGGTCGCGATCAGGTTGGCACCGCCCGAGCCCGGCACCGACTGCTCGCGCACCCGGAGCCCCGCCTCGCCGAAGGCCTGGGCGATGCGTGCGCGCGCGGCCCGGCCCTCGGGCGTGCCGGGCGCTCGACCCGCACACGCGGGCGCGCACAGATCCGCGACCAGAGCGCGCAGCCGTTCGATTGCCTGCACTGCTTTGAGGCTAGCACGGCGTGAGGTAGGCTCGGGGCGTCATGCAGGTGTTCCTGATCCGCCATTCCGACGCGGTCGACGCCGGGCCTGCGCTGCCCGACCCGGCACGCTTCCTGTCCGGCCGCGGCCGCCAGGCTGCTCGAGCGGTCGGGCAGCGACTGCGCGCCGAGAGCATCCGCTTCGACGCGGTCGTGGCGAGCCCGCTCGTGCGCGCGGTCCAGACCGCCGAGCTGATCGCCGCGCAGGTCGGCTTCCCCGATCTGGTCGCGGCGCTGCCTCAGCTGGCGCCCGACTCGCCGCCGGGCCTGGCCGCGTCCGCGCTGGCCGCGCAGGGGCAGTCGGTGGCAGTGGTGGGGCACGAGCCTCAGCTCTCGGAGCTGGCTGCGCTGCTCATCGGCCAGCGCTCGTTCCCGCACCTGCGCAAGACCGAGGTGGTCTTGATCGAGGACGGCCGCGCCGTGTGGACGCTCGATCCGGAAAAGCTCGAGATCCGGCCGCTGCCATGATGATCCGGTTGTGCAAGGCGGGCCTGGTGCGCCTGGGCGCGGGTGCGCCCGGGCTGCTTTCTGCGCTGCGCGAGCGCGCGCACACACCGATCGTCCAGGACTGCCTGGACCGCTGCCAGACCTGCGAGCAGGGCCCGCTCGTGTTTACCGCCGACGGAATGCCGCTCGTAGCCCTCGACGCGGCTGCGCTTTTGGCCCTGCTCGACCAGCTCGCGGCCGACGAGTAGCGGGCCTAGGTCCGGCGCGGCGGCGGCAGCGTCTTGGCGACCTCGAACTTCAGCCAGCCCAGGTAGCGCGCAAACGGATCGCGCGCGGCTGCGACCAGACGCGGCAGAGCCACGACCTCGTCTTCGGTCGCGAGCGCGTCGTCGAGCACGGCGAGCGCGGCCGCTTGGTCGCTGCGCGCGCCCACTTCACCGCCTGTGACCGGCGTCTGCGGCATCGGCTCGCCGCGCGCGGCCGCCAACCCACGGGCAGCGTGAAACAGGAGGTTGCGCGAGCGCAGGGCCGCCCGGTAGGCCGGGTCCCACTCTGCGCGCGCCGCGTGAGCGCCCGACTCCACGAGCGCGGCCCGTGCCTCCGAAAGCTGCCTGCGAACTCCGGTCAGCATGGTGCCTTCACGTTGCGCCGTGTGCATCATAACCGAGCTTGGACGGTTTGCGGTACTCTCCGCCCGTGGCGCCCGCCCTCCTCCTCGCGCTCTGGGCCGCCGATCCGCGCCTGGCCGAGGCGGAGCGGCTGCGCGCGCAGGCCGACCAGCTCGCCCGCGCGGGCGAGTATGCCAAGGCCATCCCGCTCGCCGAGCAGGCGCTCGCGCTGCGCGACGCCGCGCGCGGGCCCAAACATCCCGAGGTTGCGGAGTCCCTGAACGACCTCGGCTCGCTGTACCGCGAAACCGGCGACTACACGCGCGCGCTGCCCCTGTATGGGCGTGCGCTCCACATCCGCGAGGCCGCTTTCGGCGAAAAACATCTGGCCGTGGCCGAGACGCTGCACGACCTGGGCGAGCTCGACCGGCTGATGGGCAACTACGATCAAGCGGAAAAGGAATACCAGCGCGCGCTCTCGATTCGCGAAGCCCAGCTGGGCCCGCAAAATGCCCAGGTCGCGGCCACGCTCAACAACCTGGGCGCGCTGTATCGGCAGATGGGCTCCTACGATCGCGCAGGCATGCTGCTTTTGCGTGCGCTGCACATCAAAGAGGCCATCCTGAAGCCGGGCGACCCGTCGCTGGCCACGGCCTACAACAGCCTGGCGGTTCTGTACGTCACCATTGGAAGCTACGCCGAGGCCGAGCCGCTGCTCGAGCGAACACTCGCCATTCGCGAGCAGGCGCTAGGGCCCGCGCACCCGTCCGTGGCGACCGCGCTCAACAATCTGGCCCAGCTGTATTCCGACCTGGGGGCCTACGAACGCGCGGAGCCGCTGTTTGCGCGCTCGCTCGCGATCCGCGAGGCGGCGCTCGGTCGCGAGCACCCGTCGGTAGCGGGCTCGCTGGGCAACCTGGTGGTGCTGTACCGCGCGCAGGGACAATTCGAGCGTGCGCTGCCGCTGGCCCAGCGCGCGCTTGCGATCGACCAGAAGGTGCACGGGGCCTCGCACCCCGACGTGGCGACCGATCTCAACAACCTGGCCGAGCTCTACGTTTCGCTGGGCCAGGACCAGCGCGCGCAACCGCTCCTCGAGCGCACGCTCGCGATCGACGAGGCCACCCACCCGGGCGCGCCCCATCCCGACGTCGCGCAGTCACTCGAGAACCTGGCCAACCTGTATCTGCTCGAGGGTGCCCACGCGCGCGCGGAGCCGCTCGTGCGCCGCGCGCTCGCGATCCGCGAAGCCGTTCTGGGTCCCGGGAGTCGCGACGTCGCCGACTGTCTGGTCGATCTGGCGCGGGCGCGTGTTCTGGCCGGGCACGGCGAGGATGCGCTGCCGCTCCTGGCGCGCGCGCTCGACATCTGGGAACGCGTGGCGCGCATCGTGCAGAACGTGGCCACCGAGTCCCGGATGGCCGCGTTTTCGCGCACGCTGCGGGCGCAGCAGGAGCTCCTCTACTCGCTGGCCGCCGAGCGGCCCCATGATCGGGATGCGCAGCGGCTGGCGCTTGCGCTGG
>Ga0126376_10002677_pt1 | contig 10163 bp, 5 predicted proteins | sample PanSoiMetPlot_15_FD_92760 | JGI IMG/M metagenome (GOLD analysis project Ga0126376, IMG submission 92760) | Tropical forest soil microbial communities from Panama - MetaG Plot_15 | ecosystem: Environmental > Terrestrial > Soil > Tropical forest > Bulk soil | place: Panama | collected 2016-02-17 | reverse complement strand
GATCCCACGTGCAGCGCAGCTCGGTCACCTCGCCGTTCGGATCCTTGATCACCAGGGTGCACTTGACCAGGCAGGCGTAGCGCAGCCGCACCTCCCGCCCCGGCGCCAGGCGGAACCAATCCTTGGGTGGATCTTCGCGAAAATCGTCGCGCTCGATCAAAAGCTCGCGCGCGAAGGGAACTTTGCGGGTGCCGAAGCCGGGATCCTCGGGATGCAGCGGCGCATCCACCTGGCGCACCTCGCCCTCGGGAAAATTCTCGATCACGAGCTTGAGCGGGCGCAGCACGGCCATCACGCGCGGGCAGCGCCGGTTGAGATCCTCGCGCACGCAATATTCGAGCAGGCCCACGTCGACCACGCTGTCGGCCTTGGCCACGCCGATGCGCTCGCAAAACGCGCGAATGGCCTCGGGCGGGTAGCCCAGGCGGCGCATGCCGGCCAGAGTCGGCATGCGCGGGTCGTCCCAGCCCGACACCAGCCCGTTTTGCACCAGCTCGGCCAGCTTGCGCTTGGACATCACGGTGTAGGTCAGGTGGAGGCGGGCGAACTCAATCTGCCGCGACGGGTACACTTCGGCCTCGCGGATGCACCAGTCGTAAAGCGGCCGATGGTCTTCGAACTCGAGCGAGCACAGTGAGTGCGAGATCTCCTCGATGGCATCGGAGAGCGGATGGGCGTAGTCGTACATCGGGTAGATGCACCACTTCTGGCCGGTGCGGTGGTGGGGCGCGTAACGGATGCGATACAGGATCGGATCGCGCAGGTTCATGTTCTGCGACGAAAGATCGATCTTCGCGCGCAGCACGTAAGCGCCCTCTTTGAACTCGCCCGCACGCATGCGGCGCAAAAGATCCAGGCTTTCTGCGGGCGGCCGGTCGCGATCCGGGGTCGGCCTGCCCTTCTTGTAATAGTTGCCGCGATACTCGCGGATCTCTTCCTCGGACGCGCTGTCCACATAGGCGCGCCCCTTCTCGACCAGATTCTCGGCAATTTGGTAGAGCTGCTCGAAGTAGTCGGAGGCGTAGTAGAGGCCATGCCACTGGAAGCCCAGCCAGCGGATGTCCTGCTGGATGGCCTCGACGTACTCGACGTCCTCGGTGGTCGGATTGGTGTCGTCGAAGCGCAGATTGGTCGTGCCCCCGAACTCGCGCGCCAGGCCGAAGTTGATGCAAATCGCTTTGGCGTGCCCGATGTGTAGATAGCCGTTGGGCTCGGGCGGAAAGCGGGTGGCCACCCGACCGCCGTACTTGCCGCTCTTCCGGTCCGCCTCCATCACGTCGCGGATGAAGTTACCTGCTGACTCGGGACCGGAGCTGGGGCCTTCTCGCTCACTCATCGGAAGATGGAGGGTATCAGCGTGTGCAAGGCGTCGCAAACCCGTTGCAAGCACTCGGTCGCCGGGGGTGCGTGTAACGCAGTCGCTTCATACGCTCGTTTAAGGCGTCACGCATTTGTGGCGCTGGCGCTGGTGCCGTTCTTGCTTGCGTGGCTGCGCATGGTGAAAAAACAGGCTCTGCTCTTCGCTCTCGCGTTCGGTCTTTCGATGGCGTTCGGCTGCGGTCCTGAGCCGGGCGGCGGCGGTGGCGGCCATGTGGGCGGCTCGGGCGGCTCGGCGGGCTCCGGCAACGGCGGCAGTGGCGGCGGCGGCGGCACCGCCATGGTCGCGGCCGTCTACGCGCACTCAGACAGCACGCTGTACAAGGTGGATCCCGATTCGCTCGCGGTGACGTCGGTGGGGCTGTTTCAGTGGCCCAGCAACAGCACCGATCAGATGACCGATATCGCGATCGATCGCGATGGCAACATGATCGGCATCTCCTTTATGAGTGTGTACGCGGTCGACAAGAGCACGGCCGCGTGCAGGCTCCTGTCCATGCTGGATCGCAGCTTCAACGGCCTCTCGTTCGTCCCCGGGCAGGGCCCCGACCCGTCGGCGCCGGAGGTGCTGCTGGCGGCCGCGCTCGATGGCTCGGTGTATCGTCTGGATCCGATGACCGGACGATCGACGCCCCTGGGCAACTTCGGGGGCGGCTTGAGCTCGAGCGGCGATCTGGTGTCGGTGACTGGCTTTGGCACGGTGGCGACCGTCAAGCAGTCGCAGCCCGGCAACGACTTCCTGGCGCGCATCGATCCGGCGACCGGCACCGCGACCGTCATCGGCGATACCGGGTTCGCGGATGTGTGGGGACTTGGCTACTGGAAGGGCAAGATCTACGGCTTTACCGATGGCACCCAGTTCGTGCTCATCGATCCCACGACCGGCGCCGGTTCGCTCGTGCTGTCCAGCAGCGTGGCCTGGTGGGGCGCGGGTGTGACCACCTCGGCTCCGGTCGTTCCCTGAGGCACCTCGCCCCCAAATTCAGCTCAGCGCCGATCCAGTAGCTGGCGCCGCGAGCGGCCGGCGACTGGCTTTGCCATCGTGTGCCCGTGCGCGCTCGTACGCTGGCGCACGCTCAATCGATCGACTGGAAGATCGCGAGCCGCCGAGGAGCTCGCGTGCGGGCGGGCGCAGTTGTTGCTCGCTGCGCTACATTCTCGGGTCGGATGACCCTGCGAGCGCGCCGCGTGAGCTTTGCTCGGTGCCCGCGCCGCATCGTGCGCGCTCGGATTTCTCACCGCCAACATTGAGGATCTGCCGCATGGCCGAAGCGTGTCGGCCACTGGCACAGCGGTTGCCAAGCAGCGCCGCATGCAGAAACTCTCAGTGTTGGTGTTCTTTTCCCTGTCGGCGCTCGGATGCGCCTCCGGCGGCTCGGACGCGGGCGACGCCGCGGGCGGCCCGGCGCGAGACGGCATGGTCTCTCACACGCCGGACGCAGGCGCGAGCTCGGATGGCGACTCGTCCAACTCGTGTCAGGCCGGCGCCACGCGCCCGTGTTATCCCGGAAATCCCTCGCAGGCGGGTGTCGGCATCTGCCGCGCGGGCGTGCAGCACTGCGAGGGACAGGGCGAGTTCGGGCAGTGGCAGTTTTGCCAGAATGCGATCACGCCGCAAGCCGAAGCCTGCGGCGACGGGCTCGACAACGACTGCGACGGCGAGGTCGACAACGGTTGCCCATGCACATACATGCGCACGACCGGCTTCACCGCCTCGGGCGGCATGGTGTGCTGTGAGGCCGGAGGTACGCTCGCCAGCGTGAGCGATTGCGGCAGCGGCAGCAACCATTGGGCGCAGGCGGCCGGCAACTGCGGGGTGGCCTTCGAGGGCCGCGACAATTACGGCGGACCCTGCGCCAACATCGTATGCCAGGGCACCCTGCAGATGGGTGTGTGTCGGTAGAGCGTTCAGCGCCCAAAGCCGGGCGCCAGCATGCGGCTCATCAGCTCCGGGTTGCGAACGCCGTGCACGCGCATCCACTCGTCGGCAGCGTAGGTGAGAGCGCGGCCCGCCTCGCCACCTGACAGCGTACCTTGCAGGCGGCGCGCCACCGCCGCGTGCAGCCCCATGTCGGCGTTTGCGAAGCCGGTCGCGGCCGCGTCCAGATGAGACAGCGCGGCGGCGTCGTCGCGTGCGCGCGCGGCCAGGGCGGCGTAGAGAAGCTGGGCCAGCGGCTGCGACCAGGGCATGCGCTCGCGCGCGAGGCGCCTGGCGTCGCGGGCCGCCACAGCCAGCAGCCTCGGGGAGGCGTCGTGAAGCGCCAGCGCGCAGCGAGCGCGCAGACCCAGCGACTCGATGCGAACGTTCTGGACTCGGAGCAGAAGCGAGCGCCGAAACGCCGCCCAGCGCTCCTGAATGCGGCGCCAGGCCCCGCGACCGTCGCCCGCGTACAGGTCGATCTGGACCAGAGCCAAAAGCTCGTAGTAGTGCTGCAGATGGAATCCCTTCTGCGACCACTGGCGTTGCGCTTCCATCACCTGGCGGCGTGCTTCGTCCGGATCGTCGGCCGCCAGCCAGGCCACGTTGGTCCGCCAGCACCGAAGGCCGGTGGCGGCATACAGGTCGCCCCGCTCTTCGGCCTCGTCGAGCAGCAGCGGGACCCGCCGGCGCAGCTCGGACAGCTCGCCCAGGCAGGCCAGGGCACCCAGCGCGAAGAACTGCGCGGTATCGATCTCCCAGGCCACGCCGGTGCACTGATCGCGAAACCGACGCTCCGCGCTCGTGCAGCCCTCGAGCGCGCTGCGCCAGTGCCCGCACAGGAAAGCCGCGGCGCCGCGCGCCAGCGTCGCCAACCCGAGCGCGTGCGGGTGCCCGGTGCGCTCGGCCAGCAAGTCGGTGAGCGCGAGCAGACGCGCGACGCGCGCGCGCGTGGGGCCGCCCCCGATGGACGCGTAAGCGGCCTCCATGGCCACGCCGCGCGCGATGCGATAGGGCTCGCCCGCGCTGAGCGCGAGCCGCAGGTGGCGGGCCTGGAAATCGTTTCCGCGCACGGTGTCGACCAGGCTCAAGGTGCTGGCCACCGACCAGCAGATGTCGATTTTGGTCAGCTGCTCGGGCGCGATCTGGCTCGGGTCGCGCTCGCGAAAGCGCAGGCCGCGCACGCGGATGCGGGCCCGGCCCAGGAGCAGCGATGCCAGCGCGCGCCGCGGTGTGGACGCGGGCCTGAGACCGGCCACGCGCAGACCGTCGCGGATCTGATCGAGCCCCGCCTCCAGGCGGCCGCTGCGCAGAAGCTGCTCGGCGGCCCGGCGGCGCAGCTCGAGCGCGCTGGCGGCATCGGCACCCGCGGCCGCCGCCTGGTAGGCCGAGGCCGCCTCCGCACCGCGGCCCGCATTGGCCAGCGCGTCGCCCAGGCGGCGCAGAAGATCGCCCCGCTCGCGGTCGGACAGGTCCCCATGATCGAGCGCCACCCGGTACAGCCGGGCGCAGCGGTTGAAGGCCAGCGCCTGCACCGATCGATCAGCCGCAATGGCGGCCGCATGCGCGGCTGCTGCCGGCTCGCCGGCACCCATCAGGTGCTCGACCAGCGCCTCGGCCTGGCTGTCGTCGAGCGCATGCAGAGCCGAGGCCAGCCGAAGATGCAGGGCGCGCCGCTCGGGGGCCGATAGCGCCGCCAGGGCGACCTCTCGAATGCAGTCGTGATAGATCTCCCAGCCCCCCTCCTCGCGCGCGCCGCGCGCTCGAATCAGATGCTCCGAGCGCAGCAGAGCGGCTGCATAATCCTCCTCGCTGCCCAGGCCGGCAGCCCGACTCGCCACCGCGCGCGCGACCGGGCGGCCCGCCACCGCCAGCAACGCCAACAACGTGCGCGCCGAGGTGGGCAGGAGCGCGATGCGCACGTGCAGCGCATCGGTGAGCGTGATGGGCGGGCGCACGGCCGCGTCGGCCGCGAAAAAACGCGCGCTGCGGGTGGCATGGCGGGCCAGCTCGTGCACGAAGAACGGGTGGCCGCGCGACTCGCGCGCGATCTCGTCCGCGCTCGCCGGCGCTGTGTCGGCGAGCAGGGCACACGCCAGATCGCGCGCCTCTTCCTCGGGCAGCGCGTCCACGATCACCTCGCGCACATCCATTTCGGCGGTCGCCCCCTCTTTGGCCCGCAGCGCCTGCAAGAAAGCGCTCGCGGGCGCATCCTCGGTGCGGTAGCAGGCCAAAAGCAGAAGCGGCGGCGGGTCAGGGGGACGCAGCACACGCGACAGCAGGGCCGCGCTGTCGGCGTCTCCCCACTGCAGATCATCGATCGACACCACGAGCGGGTACTTCTGGCCCAGGCGCGCCAGCAGCTCGCGCAGGGCCTGAAACGCGCGCCGCCGCAGCTCCTGCGGATCCGGCATGGTGAAGCTGCGCAGGGGCGGCTCGGCCACCGCGGGCACGCGCCGCAGCACGGGGAACAGGCGCGCCAGGGCCTGCACGTCGCGCGGCAAAAGGGACGCCACCTCGGCCTGATCCTCGCCGAAAAGATGCGTGCTGAGCGCGTCGATCAGATGATCGATGGCCTTGTAGGGCACCGACTCGCTCTGAAAGCATCGGCCCTCGAGAACGACGGCCGGCTCGCGCTCGGAAATCCGGTCGAGAAAATGGCGCACCAGCGCGGTCTTGCCCATCCCCGAGGGGCCGTGCACCAGCACCGCCACCGCCTGACCTTGCTTGACCTGTGCCAGCGCCTGCCCGAGCTGGGCGAGCTGATGCCGGCGCCCGACGAACACCGTCTCGGCCGGCAGCGAGCTCAGCGCGGGGGCGACCGAAAGTGCTCCTCCCACCTGCGCCAACACCGTTGGGCCGGGCGGGCGCCGCTCGGGCAGCCGCCTCAGCAGATCCACGCACAGCTGGTTCAGGTCGTCGGGCACGCCGTGCGCGACCCGCCTGGGCTCGGGCGGCTCGCTGACCTGTTTTTCGTGCAGGACCTCCTTTTCGTTGCCCTCAAACGGCAACCGATCGGTCAGCGCGCGGTACAGGATCACGCCCACGCTGTACCAATCGCTGGCCTCGGTCAGCGCCTGGTTGGCCGCGTGCTCGGGCGACATGTAGGCTGCGGTTCCAATCACACGCTGCTCGCGGCTCCGGTCGAGCCGATTCGCCAGCTGCTCGGTCACCAGCCCGAAATCGCAAATCACCACCCGGCCGTCCTTGGTCACCAGAACGTTGGACGGCTTGAGGTCGCGGTGCAGCTTGCCGGCGCCGTGCAGCGCGGCCACACCCTGCGCGAGCTGGCGCAGAGCCGCCCGCAAACGCAGGATGTCGACCGCGTGGTGGGGGCCGCTGCCTGTGCCCGAGCTCGGGTCCGCGCTCGCGATGCGCGCGACGGGCGCGGTCACGCCATCCCAGCCGCCCTCCCACCGCTCGGGCGCGCGCGCGCGCACATACTCGACGAAGTCGGCCCCGTCGACCAGCTCCATCGTGAAAAACCACTCGTCGCCCAGCGAGACCAGCTCGAACAGGTGGACCAGGTTGGGATGGGTGAGGTCCGCGAGCGCGCGAAACTCCTTTTTGAAGCGGTATAACGTTGCCGGGTCGAGCTGGCGCAGGGTCTTGAGCGCCACCGAGCCCCCGCGCTCGCGGTCGAACACCTCGTAGACGACGCCCATGCCGCCGGCGCCGAGCTGACGGACCACCACGAAGCGCTCATTGCCCCCGAACTGGCGCCGCGGGCCATCCAAGGGCGCCTCAGCGCAGTCGGTGGCGTGCCAGCAGGCGGTAGAAGTGGATGCGGTGGATGCCGGCTGCGCGCGCGGCCGCCGACACGTTGCCCGCATGCTTTTGCAAAAGCTCCTCGAGATAGCGCCGCTCGAAGGTGTGGGTCCAGCGCTCGCGCGCAACCCGCCAGGGCTGGCTGGTGTCGATGGTGGGCTCGGCCGGGGGCGCCGACTGCAGCGCGGTGCGCTCGCGCAAGGCCAGGCAGCTTTCGATGTAGTTGCGCAGCTCGCGCACGTTGCCGGGCCAGCTGTGGCGCGCCAGCTCGGCGCGGAACTCGAAGGTGCGCATCAGCTTGGCCTCGGCGCGCTCTTGGGCGCCCAGATGCGCCAGCATCTCGTCGACCAAAAGCGGCAGGTCGTCCGGGCGTTCGCGCAAAGGTGGAATGCGCACCTTGACCACCGCCAGCCGGTAGTACAGGTCGGCGCGGAACTGGCGCGCGTTGACCGCCGCCTGCAGATCGCGGTTCGACGCGGCCACGATGCGCACGTCGATCGGGTGATAGGCGTTCGCGCCGATGCGTTTGATCGAGCGCCGCTCGAGCGCGCGCAGGAGCTTGGGCTGCAGCTCTGGCGCCAGCTCGCCGATCTCGTCGAGAAAGATGGTTCCGCCGTGGGCGGCCTCGAACGCGCCCTCGCGCTCGGAAACCGCACCCGTGAAGGCGCCGCGCTCGTGCCCGAACAGCTCGCTCTCGAGCAGATCGGACGGGATGGCCCCGCAGTCCACCACCACGAACGGTGCGTCGCGGCGCGGGCTCTCGCGATGGATCGACTCGGCGGCGGCTTCCTTGCCGGTCCCGGTCTCGCCCTCGATGAGAACGGTCACGTCCTTGATCGCAGCCCGCTCCAGGGTCGCGAAGATGGCGCGCATGGGGATGGACTGCCCGACCAGGATGCCGAACCGGCTGCGCTCCGAGAGCGGGATCTTGACCATGTCGCTCTGCGGGTCGAACTTGATCTTGGTGCCGCCCAGGAGCAGCGTCGCGCCCGGAGGCAGGTAGGCATCCAAAACCGGGATACCGTCGATGCGGGTGCCGTTGCGGCTGCGCAGGTCGCGGATGCGGACCTGACCCTCGTCCATGAACAGCTCGCAATGGAAGCGCGAGACCGTGCGATCGGAAAGCGCCAGATCGGCCGAAGCGTGGGTGCCGATGACCACGCGCTCGCGTGTGGAATCATAGGTGCGGCCCGCGTCGGGCCCGGACAGGACCGCGAGGTGAACCCGGCGGACCAGCGTGTGCTGCGGCTGGCCCGAGCCCATCGAGTGGGTTGTGGTTTCGTCGTCGGCCTGCGCCATATCCCCCCTTCAATTCTAGCGGCGAGGGTGCACTTCGATCAAGGAACTTCGCGAGAATGCTTCGCTTCTGCCGTCGGGCGCAATTGCTCCGGAAGATTCACCGCAGAGAGCGCGGAGAACGCAGAGAAAGCGTTCACGGACATGGTGGCACCTCCTGGGTGCGCCGGGCCGAGCCGGCGTCTCACCGCAATCAGGACGCCGGCGAGGCCTGGCGCCAGGTGCCACCGTGAACGCACCCGCACCGGTGAACGTGCCCGTGCTCTGTGCTCCCATGCACGCGGCGTGACACGCGCACTGTGGCGCGACGCGTGCTTCCCATTTGGTTGCGGCGCAGCCGCGATATATTCTCTGCGATGAAGATTCTCGCGAGCCACTTGCCGACCGGCTACTCGGCTGAGCCCTCGCCCTTGCCGCCGATGCCGTACTCTTCCATCTTGGCGTAGAGCTGGGGGCGCCCGATTCCGAGCTGGCGCGCAGCCTCGGATCGGTTGCCGGCGGCGCGGGCGAGCGCGCGCACGATGAGACGCTTCTCGAGGGCCGCCACCGCCTCGCGCAGCGTGACCGGCTCACCCTCGGGCTCGGCCCGGCTCTGCTCGCTCTGCTCGCTCTGCTCGCGCACCGGCTCGGGCAGATTGGTGAGGTCGATGACCTCGCCGCCGGCCAGCACGGCCGCTCTCTGGATCACATGGATCAGCTCGCGCACGTTGCCCGGCCAGCGGTAGGCCAGAAGGTGCGCCATCGCCTCCTCCGACACCGCGCGCGCGCTGGTGCTGTCGAGCGCGTGCGCAACCAGAAGCGGGATGTCGCTGCGCCGCGCGCGCAGAGCCGGCACCTCGATCTCGATCACCGCCAGCCGATAATAAAGGTCCTCGCGCAGCACGCAGCCGGGCTCGCCGGGCCGGACCGGCTTGTGCGTCGCGCTGACGATGCGCGCCCGGCTGACCGCCCGCTGATCGCCGCCCACGCGCTCGTAGGTGCCGTCCGACAGCACGCGCAGGATCTTGGTTTGCAGCGCCCCGTCGAGATCGCCGATCTCGTCGAGGAACAGGGTGCCGGCGCCGGCTGCTTCGAGCCGCCCGCTGCGGCGTGCGGCCGCGCCCGTAAACGCGCCCCGCTCGTGGCCGAACAGCTCGCTCTCGAGCAGACCGGGCGGTAGCGCGGCCAGGTTGACCGCTACGAAGGGCTCCCCGCTGCGCGACGAGTACTCGTGAATCGCGCGCGCGACCATCTCTTTGCCGGTGCCGGTTTCACCGGTGATGAGGACCGGCGCGTCGGTGGCGGCGGCCCGGCCGATCAGCTTCCAGATGTGGAGCATGGCGGTCGACGTGCCGACCATGCCCCCACGCGCCGCGCCTTTTGCGGCCGGCGTGTCGAGGCCGCGCGCCAGCACCCGCTGCTTGACCGCGCGCTCGACCGTCGCCAGCAAGGCCGGGAACTCGAACGGCTTGGTCAGGTAGTCGAACGCGCCGTCGCGCATGGCGCGGATGGTGCGCTCGCTGTCGCCGTACGCGGTGGCGACGATCACCGGCACGTCGCGCGCCGGTCCGGCGCGCAGCTCGCGCAGGAGCTCGAGGCCGTCGCCGTCGCGCAGGCGGATGTCGAGCAGCACGCAGTCGATGGCCTCGGCCTCGAGGAGGCGGCGCGCGTCGCCCAGGCCGGGCGCGCCGAGGCCGCGGTGGCCGAGCTTCTCGACGGCCTCGAGCAGCGCCTCGCGCAGGCCCGGCTCGTCCTCGACGACCAGGACTTGCGTCACGGCTTCTCCACCGGCACCGCGAGCGCGAAGCGGGTGACGTCGCCGGCG
>Ga0126376_10002676_pt1 | contig 10165 bp, 7 predicted proteins | sample PanSoiMetPlot_15_FD_92760 | JGI IMG/M metagenome (GOLD analysis project Ga0126376, IMG submission 92760) | Tropical forest soil microbial communities from Panama - MetaG Plot_15 | ecosystem: Environmental > Terrestrial > Soil > Tropical forest > Bulk soil | place: Panama | collected 2016-02-17 | reverse complement strand
GTTTCTCGGCGTGCTCCATGATTTGCGTCGAGAACAGGATGGTTTTCCCGCGACGCCGCAGGTCGAGCACCGTCTCGCGCATCTCCTCGGCATTGACCGGATCGAGTCCCGAGAACGGCTCATCGAAGATCACGAGGTCGGGATCGTGCAACAGCGACGAGGCAAACTGCACCTTCTGCTGCATACCTTTGGAGAGCTCGGACACCCTGCGCGACCGCCAATCCGAGAGACCCAGTCGCTCCAGCCATTCGAGCGCGCGGAACCGCGCGGTGCGTCGATCCATCCCTCGCATTTCGGCCAGAAACAGCAGGACATCGAGCACCCGCATCTTGGGATACAGGCCCCGTTCCTCGGGGAGGAACCCGATGCGATCCGCGTAGTCGCGCGCGGTTCCCGTGCCGTTGAACAAGCGCACGCTGCCCTCGTCGGGGACCGTGATGTTCATGATCATGCGGATCGTCGTCGTCTTGCCGGCGCCGTTCGGCCCCAGCAGGCCGAAAATCACGCCGGGGGGCACGTCGAGTGAAAGACCGTCGACGGCCGTATGGCCGGAGAACCGCTTCGTGACGCGGTCGACGACGAGAATGGATGTAGCCATAGACCCCGCAGGAGAAAACGGATCCGACGACCTCGAGTTTCGGCGGGAAAAACTACTCGGTCGAGACCGGCTGCGCAGCGGATTCGAGCGCCGCGCGCAGGGTGTGCCAGGGGAGGCTGGCGCACTTCACCCGCACCGGGAATTGCCGCACGCCCGCGAGCGCCGCGAGCTTGCCGAGTTTCGCGGTATCCACCGGCGTCCCGGGAGGGGATGTCAGCATCGCGTGAACCTGGCGAAACAGCTCCTGAGCGTCCGCCGTGGACTTCCCCTGCACGGCGCCGGTCAAGAGCGACGCCGCAGCCTGGGAAATCGCGCACCCCGATCCCTGGAATCCGATATCGGCGATCCGGTCGCCCGCCAGCTCGACCTCGAGCGAGATCTGGTCGCCGCACAGCGGATTGGCGCCCTCGGCCTGGCGGGTCGGGTGCGCCAGTTTCTTGAAGTTGCGGGGCGCGCGATTGTGCTCGACGATGATCTGCTGATAGAGATCGCTGAGGTCCGTCATCCGGCGAACACCTTGGTCACTTTCCGGACGGCGCTCACCAGAGTGTCGACGTCGGCGCGGGTATTGTAGAAGGCGAACGACGCACGAGCGGTCGCGGGCACCGCGAAGAAATCCATCACCGGCTGCGTACAATGGTGGCCGGTGCGGATCGCCACGCCTTCCTGATCCACGATCGTGCCTACGTCGTGCGCATGCACCCCCTGGACCGTGAACGACACGACGCTCGCCTTGTGCGCCGCCGTTCCGACGAGCGTCACCTCGGGCAGGGCACCGAGCCGCGCCGTCGCATACGACAGGAGATCGCGCTCGTGCGCCTGGACGGCGTCCCAGTCGAGCCCGCGCAGGTAGTCGATCGCGGCACCGAGGCCGACGGCGCCCGCGATGTTCGGCGTGCCGGCCTCGAATTTCGCCGGCGGCTCGGCATACGTCGTCTTCGCGAACGTCACGGTCTTGATCATGTCGCCGCCGCCCTGATAGGGGGGCAGCGCGTCGAGCCGCTCGGCCGTGCCGTACAGCAGCCCGATGCCCGTCGGTCCGAACATCTTGTGTCCCGACACCGTGTAGAAATCGACGCCCAGCGCGCGCACGTCGACGGGTCCATGCGGCGCTGCCTGGGCGCCGTCCACCAGCACCGCCGCGCCCCGCTCGTGCGCCAGCCGCACGATCTCGGCGACCGGGTTGATCGTGCCGAGCGAGTTCGAGACGTGCGCCACAGCCACGAGCTTCGTTTTGGGGCTGAGGAGACGGGCGAACTCGTCCATTAAGAGCTCACCGCGCTTGTTCATGGGCGCGACACGCAACACCGCGCCGCGCTCGGCGCAGATCAGCTGCCAGGGGACGATGTTCGAGTGGTGCTCCATCGCCGTGATGAGCACTTCGTCGCCCGCCCGCAGCTCCTTTCGACCGAAGCTCGATGCGACGAGGTTGATCGCCTCGGTCGTGCCGCGCACGAACACGATCTCGCGCGGCGCCGCGGCATGGAGGAAAGCGCGCGCCTTCTCCCGGGCGTCTTCGTAAGCCGCCGTCGCCCGCTCGCTCAGCTCGTACACGCCCCGGTGCACGTTGGCGTTTTCCGTCGCGTAGTACTGCTCGGTCCGCGCGATCACGGAACGCGGCTTCTGGCTCGTAGCGGCGTTGTCGAGGTAGACGAGCGGCTTGCCCCGCACCGTCGTCTGCAGCAGCGGGAAATCGCGCCGCGCCTGCTCGACATCAAACGCGGGGAGAGGAACCGAGGGTGGAGCGTGCCGAACGGTCGTCACGCGGCACTCCCGACCATTTCCGGAACCCCGAGCCGCGCCCGGATCTCGCTGTCCAGCCGCTGCCGCGCGCCCGGGACCGCGATGCGATCGAGAATCTCGGCGCCGAACCCGTAGGTGAGCAACCCGCGCGCTTCCGCGGCGCCGAGGCCGCGGCTTCTCAAATAGAAGAGCGCCGTGGGATCGAGCGGCCCGACGGTCGAGCCGTGGGTGCACTTCACGTCGTCGGCGTAGATCTCGAGCTGCGGCTGGCTGTCGGCGCGCGCGCCGCGCGACAGCAGCAGGTTGTTGTTGGTCTGCTTCGAGTCGGTGCGCTGCGCCCCGGGGCGCACGATGATGCGGCCGTTGAAGACGCCGTGTGACTCGCCGTCGAACACGCCGTTGAAGTATTCGTGGCTCTCGCAGTGCGGCTTGGCGTGGTCGATCGTCGTGTGGTGATCGACGTGTTGGCGGTCACTCAGCACCGACAGGCCGTTGAGAATGAGATAGGCGTTCGAGCCGTCGAGCACGCCGTGGATATCGTGGCGCACCAGACCCGCGCCGAGGGCGACCGTCGTGAAGACGAGCCGCGAGTCGCGCGCCTGATGGAAGTGCGACGCGGCCACGTGATTGCTCAGCGCCCCCTCGCGCTGCTCCCGGCAGAGATCGAGCTGCGCGCCTTCCTCGAGTACGACCTCGGTGACCGAGTTCGTGAGCGACACGCTCCCTGTGTCTCCTTCGTACGCCTCGACGATCGCGGCTCGCGCTTCGCGCTCCAGCACGATCAACAGGCGCGGATGCGTCATCGGCCGCGGGTTGCGGGGAATGCGGCAGCGCACCCGGATCGGATCCGTTACGACGGTGCGGGCGGCGACGCGAATCACGATGCCGTCGGCGAGAAACGCGGTTGCCAGCGCGGTGAAGGGGCTCGTGGCGACGTCGGCGTAGCGGCCGAGGTGCGCCTGCAGGAAATCCGGCGCCGTGGCGACCGTCGCGCTCAGGGTCGAGACCGTCACCCCCGCGGGGACGGGATCGAGCTCCCAGCTCGAGCGCTGCAGCTCGAACGGCGTCTCGCTGATCGGCTGCACGTTGGTGAAGCGCCACTGCTCGAGCCGCGTCGTGGGAAACCCGACCTCGGCGAAACGCGCGATCGCCCGCTCGCGCATTTCCTTCAGCCAGGGCGGGGCGCCCGACGCGCCGTTCGCGGCGAACGCCTTGTAGGCGCCGAGGAAGTGCGCCGTCACGCCCCGACTCCGGCGTAGCCCTTCTCTTCGAGCGTCAGCGCCAGCTCCTTGCCGCCGGAGCGCACGATGCGCCCCTCGGCGAGCACGTGGACGAAATCGGGGACGATGTAGTTGAGCAGCCGCTGGTAATGCGTCACGACGACGAACGAGCGCTCTTTGCTGCGCAGGGCGTTCACCGCCGCCGCGACCGTCTTCAGCGCGTCGATGTCCAGCCCCGAATCGGTCTCGTCGAGAATGGCGAGCCGCGGCTCGAGCACCGCGAGCTGCAGGATCTCGTTGCGCTTCTTTTCGCCGCCCGAAAACCCCTCGTTCACCGCTCGGTTCATGAAGCTGTCGTCCCAGCCGATCGCTTTGAGCTTGTCCTCGAGCACCTGGAGGAAGTCGAGCGGATCGAGCTCGGGGAGCCCCTTGTGCTTGCGCATCGCGTTGACCGCCGAGCGCAGGAAGTAGCTGTTCGTGATGCCGCGGATCGCGACCGGATACTGAAAGGCGAGGAACAGCCCTTCGCGCGCCCGCTCTTCGGGATCGAGCTCGAACAGATCCTTGCCGTCGAACCGCACGCTGCCCGACGTGACGCTGTACGCGGGGTGACCGGCGAGGAGCTGGGCGAGCGTGCTTTTCCCAGAGCCGTTCGGCCCCATGATGGCGTGGACTTCACCCGTACGAACGGTGAGGTCGACGCCCTTGAGGATCTCGTTGCCCTCGACTGTGGCGTGGAGGTCGCGGATTTCCAGCAACGGCACGGTGGTCTGTGGCCGGTGGTCAGTGGTCGGTGGCGTCATCCAACGCTGCCCTCCAGAGAGATCCCCAAGAGGTTCTGGGCTTCCACGGCGAATTCCATGGGGAGCTCCTTGAAGACCTCCTTACAGAAACCGTTGACGATCATCGACACGGCATCTTCGGCCGAGAGGCCGCGCTGCTTGCAGTAGAAGATCTGATCTTCCCCGATCTTGGACGTGGACGCTTCGTGCTCCATGATCGCGGAGCTGTTGCGCACGTCGATGTAGGGGAAGGTGTGGGCGCCGCACTGGTCACCGATCAGCATCGAGTCGCACTGCGAGTAATTGCGCGCGCCCTCGGCACCCTTGAGGATCTTCACCAGCCCGCGATAGGTGTTTTGTCCATGGCCGGCCGAGATGCCCTTCGAGACGATGGTGCTCTTCGTGTTCTTCCCCATGTGAATCATCTTCGTCCCGGTATCGGCCTGCTGCCGGTTGTTCGTGACCGCGACGGAGTAGAACTCGCCGATCGAGCCGTCGCCCTGGAGGATGCAGCCGGGGTACTTCCACGTGATCGCCGATCCGGTTTCGACCTGGGTCCAGGAGATCTTGGAGTTCTTGCCACGGCAGGCGCCGCGCTTGGTGACGAAGTTGTAGATCCCGCCCTTTCCTTCTTCATCGCCCGGATACCAGTTCTGGATCGTCGAGTACTTGATCTGTGCGTTGTCGAGCGCCACGAGCTCCACGACGGCGGCGTGCAGCTGGTTCTCGTCGCGCGACGGCGCCGAGCAGCCCTCGAGGTAGGAGACGTAGCTCCCCGCTTCGGCGACGATCAGGGTGCGCTCGAATTGTCCAGTGGCCTGCGCGTTGATGCGGAAGTACGTCGACAGCTCGAGGGGGCAGCGTACCCCCTTCGGGATGTAGGCGAACGAGCCGTCGGTGAAGACGGCGGAGTTCAACGCGGCGAAGAAATTGTCGTTCACCGGCACCACGGAGCCGAGGTACTCGCGCACCAAGTCCGGGTGCTCGCGGATCGCCTCCGAGATTGGGCAGAAGATTACTCCATGTTTCGCGAGCTCCTCACGGAACGTCGTGGCGACCGACACCGAGTCGAACACCGCGTCGACCGCCACACCGGCGAGCCGCTTCTGCTCCGCGATCGGGATGCCGAGCTTTTCGAACGTTTCGAGCAGCTTGGGATCGACCTGGTCGAGGCTTTCGACTTTGGGACGTTGTTTGGGTGCGGCGTAGTAGCTGATCGCCTGGTAGTCGATCGGGCCGTACTTCACGTTCGACCATTTCGGCTCGGTCATTTTGGTCCAGTTGCGATAGGCCTTGAGCCGCCAGTCGAGCATCCAGTCGGGCTCGCCCTTCTTCATGGAGATGAGCCGGATGACGTCTTCGGACAAACCGGGAGGAACGACCTCGGCCTCGATGTCGGTGGTGAAGCCGTACTTGTATGGCTGGAGAACCTGGGATTCAATCGACGTCATACTTCCGTCCGAAACGTGATGGCGTATTCGCAGGCGTTGCAGCCGTCGACGATGTGCGCGGTGCGCTCGACGCTCGCCGCGAGCACGGTCTGGAGAAACTTCGCCTCGGCCGCGCAGACTTCCGGAAACCGTTCCGCGACGGACTTGATGGCGCAGTTGTGCTCGGCGAGCCGGAAGGCTCCGCCCGCGGCGTCCGATTCGGCCATGTACCCCGCATCGCTCAACACGCGCGTCACCGCTGCCAGCCGGCCCTCGGGCGCGACGCCCTCGAGCTCGGCCTGGAGCCGGCGGGTGAGATCGGCGTACAGGTCTTCGAGCATCGCGGCCGTGGCGGCGCGTCCTTGCCGCTCGGCAACGCGATCGAGCAGATCGGTGAGCGTCTGCTCGTAGCGCTTGGGGAAGAGCGCTTCCCCCTGAGGGGACAGCCGGTAGGCGAATGTCGGCGCGCCAACGCCGCGCTGCTCGCGCCCGTATGACACAAGCCCCTCGGCTTCGAGCTCCTTCAGGTGGTGCCGAATCGCGTTAGGAGTGACGCCCAATTTTGCAGCAAGCGTCTTCGCCGTGAGCGGCTGCTCCCGCTTCAACGCCTGCAGGACATCACCGCGCAGGCCCTTGTGGGCCGCGAGGCCCGGATTGGGAGTATCCATGCGACTGAATCGTATCGGTGCAGCGGCGAGTTGTCAAACAAAATCAAATATTATTTGTGTGAATATATAACACCTTGTAAGTCATAGTGTTACGGTGATGACACCAGTCACTGAGAACTCGATTCGAGTGCATCCTCGGCGGGTACGATTACTGCCGTCCTGAGGTTTACGGTCTAGTAAACAGTGTCGCAGTCCGAGCCGTCGCGGTTCACTCTCGGAGGGGAGGAACGCTGTATGACCGCTTTCGATAGACAGTGGCTGGGAGGAGTGCTCGCAGTCGGCGGCCTCTTCGTTCTGGCAACGGGTCGTGCGGTCGCACAAACCACGACCGGCACGATCCGCGGGTACGTGAGGGACTCGAGCGGAGCGCCGCTCGAGGCGGCAGAGCTTCAAGCCCGTAACACACAGTCAGGCTTCCTGCGCACCGCAACCAGCAATGATGCGGGCGCCTACGTGTTGCCGGCTTTACAGCCCGGAGTCTACGACGTCACCGCCCGTCATATCGGGCATTCGCCGCAAGCGCGACGGATCGAAATCCAGATCGGCGCTACCCAGTTGGTCGACTTCACACTGGCTGCTGGAGCGATTGAAGTTGCCGGTCTAACCGTGCAGGCCACACCCCCGGCGATCGAGACGCGAACGTCGGAAGTCGCGACCAACGTCACACAGCAACAGATCAACAACCTTCCCACCAGTAATCGCAATATCTTCGATCTGGCCGCCCTCGCCCCCGGGATCGTCACGCAGAACGATCAAATCAACTCGACGCGACGCACCTTCGCGGCCGGCGCCACCGGACCGCAATTCGGGGCGGACGAGATCAATGTCTTCATTGACGGCGCCAGCTACAAGAACGATCTGCTCCGGGGCGGCATCGTCGGCCAGGATCGCAGCCGCGGCAATCCGTTCGCGCGCAGCTCCATTCAGGAGTTCCGCGTCATCACCCAGAACTACAAGGCAGAATACCAGAAAGCGACGAACGGGATCATTGTGGCAACAACCAAGTCAGGCGGGAACACTTGGCGCGGAAACGCATTTTTAGGGTTCAAGGATGCGGGGCTCGTCGCCCTCGACACATTCCAACTGAAAGCGAAAGCCGCCAATTCCAGCTTCAAGAAGCCCGACTATACACGCTATCAACTGGGGCTCTCAATCGGTGGGCCTCTCATTGTCGATCGCCTACACGTGTTTGCCTCCTACGAGGGGAACTATCAGAACCGCACCAGTCTCGTGAACATCAACACCACGACGGCCGCGAACTATCCCGCGCTGAACCCGGTCAACTTGGGTCAGTACAACGGGAATTTTGGGTCCCCGTTCCGCGAGACACTGTTGTTCGGCAAGCTGAGTTACGAGGCCACGCCGCACTCTTCGTTCGAGCTGAGCCTCGATGGCCGGACCAATAGCGACATCCGGGACTTCGGAGCGTTGTTCAATCAACCCGATCACTCGTTCCAGTTCGCCAACCGGCTCATGGTCGACACGTACACCGGTCGGCTGAAGCACACGTATGTCCACGGCCCATTGGTAAACGAAGCGACGGTGGGATTCCAGCGCTACCGCGATCAGTCGATACCCGACAATCCAGGCACCATTACGCAATTCTTCTGCTGCAACTTCACGGCTTGGATAGGCAGCAACTTCACGATTCAGGACTTCAAACAGTACCGCACGACGCTGCGCAATGATCTGACGTATTCGGGATTCAATCACGGCGGGCAGCACGTGTTCAAGACCGGAATCAACATCGATTTCATGAAGTACGATGTCGTCAAGCGGAACTCCGAGAACCCGCTCTTTGTCTGGACCGACGCCGACAGCTTCAACATTCCCGAGCATGTCGAATTCCAGTTCGGCAATCCGAGCTATGGCGACAACAACACGGAGATCGGGGCCTACCTGCAGGATGACTGGAGTCCGACGCCGAAGTTGACGTTCAACGTCGGGGTGCGGTGGGATTATGAAAGTAACATGATCAACACGAGCTACAGGACACCGCAGGACGTGGTGGACACACTCACTAAGTACGCCTCATCGTTGTTCCTCCCGTTGAACCCGAGCCGTTACTTCACTGACGGCACGCAGCGCTCGGCCTACAAGGGCGCCTTCCAGCCGCGATTGGGATTCTCGTATCAGCTCGATCAGGCCGGGAAGACAACGCTGTTCGGCGGCTGGGGCATCTTCGTAGATCGAACCGTGCACGATCTCACGGCGCAAGAGAAGGAAGCGCTGCAGCACCCCACCTATCGGATCAACTTCAAGCGGTTCCCTGGTGATTCGAACAACGCGAGCCTGGCGACGTGGAATCCAGCGTACCTCGGCGATTCGCCGGCCCAGATCCTGGCGGCGCTGGGGCCCAATGCGAACGCGCGAGAGGTGAAACTGTTGCCCAACGACCTGCGGCCCCCGCTGGCGCAACATTTCAGTTTCGGCGTGCGGCAGCTCCTGGGAAGCTGGGGCATCCAGGCGTCGTACAACGGCGCGCGCACGAACCATGTGTTCACCTTCAGCTGGGCCAACATCGATTTCCCGTGCGGCAATGGGAGCTGCTTCACATTCCATGGCATTCCCGGCTTCAGCAACATCCTCATGGCCAGCACGACGGGCAAAGCCTGGTACGATGCCCTCGAAGTGCGCGTGGACCGTCCCTACCGCCGCTCGAGCGAGCGGTTCGGATGGGGTGCCGGGTTGGCGTACACGTTTGCGAAGCGCCAAACGCAGGGCTTCAACGACGACTTCAGTTTCCCCAACACCACCTTCTATCCGAAACAGGTCCGCAACGACGAGCGCAGTCACGTCGTCGTGAACTGGATCGTCGACATGCCATATCTATTCGGGGTTCAGTTCAGCGGCCTGCTTACGCTGGGTACCGGAACCAAGCAGGATGTTGGAGACCGGTTCGCCAACGTTGCCGACACTTCGCAAGCGGGTGTGATTCCCGAATTCGGCGGGTTCTCACCCCCGAAAAGCAGTTTCATCCTTCCTAGTGCATGGGCATTTCGGAATTTGGACTTGAGAATGCGCAAGGACTTCCCAGAAATCTCCGGAACTTCCATCAGCATTACCGTCGACCTCTTCAACGTCTTTAACTACCAGAACTTCGGATGTTTTGACACGTTCAACCGCCGATCGGCGACTTTTGGCGACGCGTCTTGCACAATCAGCGACCCTCGCCGACTCCAGATCGGTGGCGAGTACAATTTCTGACTCTCTTCCCCGGTGGGGCGCCGATTCGGCGCCCCACCGGGCTTTTTCATCACCGACATATCTTGATCCATATGCTCGGCCGACACTGGACAGCACTACTCGGACTTCTCCCTGCCGCTTTCGCCTGCGCCGGTGACGGCCAGCAACCCACCATCGATCCGTCCTCGCCGCGGGCCCAGGCATTCCTCGATACGCTGGAGCAGCGCACCTTCGCCTTCTTCTGGGAACGCACCGACCCGCAGACCGGCCTGACGCCCGACCGCTGGCCCACACCGTCGTTCTCGAGTATCGCCGCTGTCGGCTTTGCCCTCACGGCCTATCCCATCGGCGTCGAGCGCGGCTACATCACCCATGCCGACGCCGCCGCCCGCACGCTCACGACGCTGCGCTGGTTCTGGCAGGCGCCTCAAGGATCAGGGACCGCCGGTATCAGCGGATACAAGGGCTTCTTCTATCATTTCTTGTCGATGCCCGGCGGTGCCCGTTTCCAGCAGGTCGAGCTCTCGACGATCGACAC
>Ga0126376_10002674_pt1 | contig 10166 bp, 10 predicted proteins | sample PanSoiMetPlot_15_FD_92760 | JGI IMG/M metagenome (GOLD analysis project Ga0126376, IMG submission 92760) | Tropical forest soil microbial communities from Panama - MetaG Plot_15 | ecosystem: Environmental > Terrestrial > Soil > Tropical forest > Bulk soil | place: Panama | collected 2016-02-17 | reverse complement strand
GGCGCGCAGCCCAGCGCCACCCGCGCCAATAATAAGAACGTCGTGTTCGTGGGTGACGTACTCTGCCACTAGACGATCCTCCAGTCGCTCCATACACCCATCGAGCACAATCGCACATAAAGATCGGAAAACCCGACCGTGAAAAGGCTGCACCAGGCAAACAGCATGTGACGACGGTTCAGACAACTCACACAGTCGTAGACGCGCCTTCGGGCCGGAGCACCCGCTAGACGATCGCGAAGCCCCCCGACCAAATGACGGAGCGAGTGGCAACTGAAGGTGTAGCAACTGAGCAGCACGAGGTTCGTCAACAGAACGAGAGTGCCGAGGCCAATGCCAAACCGCCCCTCGAACCAGAATGCGTTCCACACGTCACGAGCCAGAATGATCAGAAATAACAAGGCCAGATAAAGAAAATAGCGGTGGATATTTTGCAGGATCAGAGGAAAAGAACGCTCACCAAGATACGTTTTTCGTGGCTCGCCTACTGTGCAGGATGGGGGGTCGGCCCAGAAGGCTTTGTAGTATGCGCCCCGATAGTAGTAACAGGTCACTCGAAACCCTCCCGGCGCCCAAAGGATGAGCATCGCCGCCGTTACCCAAGCGGGTATCCAAATTGGCTTGGAACCGAACCAACCATTGGGAATACCAAACAATTCGGGCGAATAAAAAGGAGAGAGGTATGGTCCGAACCGGAAATGCTGTCCTTGGAAAGCTGCCCACGTCGCATAAACAATAAACGCTGACAGTCCAAGAAACACAGCCAGTGGCTGTATCCACCAGCGGTCAACGCGCTGCGTCTGTCCAAATCCGGAGCGCAACAACGGGACGTCTATGTGAGACATTGGGCCTCCTCCCGCGGATTTTTACTCGCGCGCGGTCAAGCTCCCATCGGTCTGCCGGTTTAGGCGGTAGTCATCATACAGCCAAAACCACAATCAATGTTGGAAGTGTACGCCTTACACCCTGGCGGTGAATGGGCAGCACAACATGTGTCTTAGGCAGTACAGTCAGCCACTCTTGGATACCGAAGTGCTGTGGTAAAGTTGCGTTGGTTCGATGAGTTGTCCGATTGGATGGAGCCACATTGAAGGACAAAGGACGCAAAATTCGCTGCTACGACTATGTGAACCACCCCTATGAACGCGTCCGCGATGCGCTGAAGAAAAATGCTCTCATTGTGTTTCAAACTGCGACCAAGACTGCTGCATCGCGGGCACAATCGGTAGCGGCTGAACTGCGCGTGGATTTTGCTGGTGTCGGCATTAAGACGGATATCAAGATTGATGTGAAGGGCATCGAAGAAAAAACAGCCCGTTCCGGTTCAATGCGCACAACGAGGCTGACACTGGAATGGGAGGCCGCGAAAATGCCCCGACTCTTTCCGCTCATGAAGGGTGAGCTTTCCGCGTATCCGCTGACTGCGACCGAAACGCAGTTGGATTTTTCCGGCGTCTACAAGCCCCCCTTCGGCACCGTGGGGAAGACAATGAACGCGATTGTCGGCCATCGCATCGCAGAAGCATCGGTACACAGTTTTGTCCGCGATGTGGCGGCATATCTTCGGCAGGCACTTAGGTAAATCACAGCTGCGCGAATGCGGCCGGCGTAAGAAACGCGAGCGGACCCTCGATGGCAAGCTGGGACTTTGTTATCCCGGCGTTTCCAATTGCTTCGTGCGGTTCGGCCTTGCCCACCCTGTGCCTGCGAAATCTAAGTGAAACGACAGGTCTCTAAACAGATGGCAGCACCGGCTGAATGGAGAACGCCCAACATGCACCGAGCGACGAGATCGCTCCTCGAGAGTGCGGATGGAAGCATGGCGACAGCGGCTACTCGGCAGAAGAAGAAGCTTCGTCAGCGAAAAAGAACCAGGAACTCACTATGAACCCAGAATTCCCTTGACTCCGACCGGCTTCTCAGGAAGGCGATGTCGCGAGTAAGCCACGGGAGAACTCTATTCGCTAGCAGATGAGTAAAATGGCGCACCGCCGGCCTTTCATTCTGGAACCGGTTGCGACAGTGCTGCGTTGGAGATCGCCGAATCATCCTTTTTTTCCGCGCCAGCGGTAAAAGAACGGAATGCCGGCCAGAATCACTAGCACTCCGAAGGATGATCGCACGGGACGCTCCGTCCATAAGTTCACCGTGAGTGCGATGGCCGCCACCAGGAAAATAAGCGGGATCCACGGATATCCCCACACTCGATAGGGCCGCACCAGATTCGGGTCCTTGTGCCGCAAACGCATCAACGCAATTGCCGTCAGTGCAAAGAAAATCCAGACCGCGAAGACAAACAATGAGTACAGTTCTTCGAAGGTGCCTGTCAGTGCGAGCAGAGTCGCGACGAATCCCAGGAAAATGAGGGAACCGCTAGGTGTGTGGAATGTCGGGTGAATCCGCTGCGTGAAGCGGAAGAAGACTCCATCGCGCGCCATCGCATATGGAATTCTCGCTCCTGTCAGCACGACGACATGAAGCGCTCCGAGTGCCGAGAGTGCCATGGCGAGCGTGAGCCACTTGGCACCTGCCGAGCCCCAGAACGTCCGCACTACATCCGAAGCCACGTGCTGGGACGCTGCCACCGATGCGAATGGCAAAACATGGAAGTAAGCCACATTCGCCAGCAGATACAGACCAGCAACAGTGATTAATCCCAGGATGATAGCGCGCGGAATATTCTTGTGAGGTTCTTTAATCTCCTCACCCAGATGACCGAGATCGTTGAATCCGTTATAAGCCCACATAGCTGGGACGAGAGCCGTCAGCAAGACAATTACTGTCTGAAAGGTGAACGGAGAGACCGCCGGAGATGGTACTCCCGCTGCATTTTTGCGGAAGAGTATACCTCCCACGACAATAATCAAGATCGTGCAGATCTTCAGGGCCGTGATCAAAGTCTGAATTGCGCCGCCGATGCGTACACTCAAATAGTTCACGGCTACAACGATGATGACTAAAAGCGCGGCGAGTGGCTGAGCGGTAGTGAAAATAAATTCGTAACTCCCCATATGCACCGTGAACCACGGCGCAGCGAACGGCGGAAACAGATAACTCAAGAACCGTACGAAGCCTGCGGCCAGAGTCGCCATTGCCACCGGGCGGTCGAGCAGTGAACTCATCCAGCCGAACAGGAATCCCCAGAGCGGGCCCAGCCCTTTGCTTAGGTAAACGTACGGGCCCCCGGCTCTTGGAAAAGCCGCACCCAATTCTGCGTAACAGAACGCGCCAAACAGCACGATGACTCCACCGATGACCCAGGCGAGCAAAACACGCGCCGGCGATCCGGCGATGCGCGCCATATCGCTCGTAACCAGAAATACTCCGGTGCCGATCGTGTCGCCGATGACGATCGCGGTGGCAGACCACAGCGTCAGACCGCGAACCAGTCCTGGCCCTTCCGCATCCCTCTGAGGATGAGCAGACATGAGGAGTTTCGAGCCTACTCTGACCTGCGGAGCCCGGTCAATGTTTTGATAGAGCGCGTGTTCACTGGCGTTGATGGCTCGGCCGGACTATGATCAAGCCTGCGTAAATACCATGCTGACGACCTATCCATGGGATGAAAAATACCGTGTGTCAGACGTGAATGATGTGCTCACCCCCGCGCTCGTCGTGTATCCGAACGTCATCGCTGCGAACATCGCGCGGACACTTCGTTTGCTCGATCAGAAAGCGGAGCGCTGGCGCGCCCACATTAAGACATCAAAGCTGGGATTTACGTTGCGGATGCTGCTCGAACAGGGCGTCCGAAACTTTAAGTGCGCGACGACACTCGAACTACTCACGGCATGCTCGCTCGGGGCTGAAGATGTCCTCGTTGCATATCCGGTCATGGAGGCGAATGCGCGTCGTGTGCGCGCGATCGCGGAGCAATTTCCTGCGGTGCGGATTTCCGTGCTCGCCGAGACTCCGGAGCAAGTCATGCAATGGCGCGACAGTCGCGTGGGCATCTTCCTCGATATCAATCCGGGTATGAACCGCACAGGGATTGAGCAGAACCATTCGGCCCGAGTCATGCAATTGATTCGCGAGATCCAAAGCGCCCAACTGGAATTTCGTGGCCTGCACTATTACGACGGACAGTACGGCAGTATGGACGATAACGAACGAACCTCAGGGGCGTACACGGGCTATGACAGGCTGCTGGATCTGGTGCGTCAGATTCAACAGAAAGGATTTAATGTCCCCGAGGTCGTGACTGCAGGTACTCCCACATTTCCGTGTTCACTCACATACAAGGGATTTCAGAACTCTAATTTTGTACACCGAGTCTCCCCCGGGACGCTCGTCTACAACGACGCAACCAGCCTGGCGCAGCTTCCTCAAGAATTTGGATATGAACCTGCGGTGCTAGTGATATCGCGCATTGTGAGTCGTCCTGCGGACAACATCATCACCTGTGACGCGGGACACAAAGCTGTTTCCGCTGATGCAGGCGTGCCGACATGCATAGTGATGGGACGCTCTGAACTTATCCCGCTTTCACCCAGCGAAGAACATCTCCCACTGCGGTTGAACGAATCGCGAGGACCATCGTTAGGCGAGGCGTTGTATCTGGTGCCTCGGCACGTGTGTCCGACAGTGAACAACTTTGATCTTGCACTCGCGGTTCGAGGTGGCAAGATCGACTCGGTGGAAAAAGTCACAGCGCGAGGTCGTGAGGCGCCGCTACCTGACCGCATCTCAGGGCTGGCCAGCCTCGATCTGGTCGAAGCTTCCACCGCGAAAAGCTGATAGCAAGTCCAACTATCTCCGAGCCTTGCCTTTTTTCGCTCTGGGTGCCGCTCGTTTATTCGCTTTCCTCACCGCATATGCGATGCAATCGATTTCGATCAGCATGCCGGGAGTATGTCCCAAATCGCTGCCCACAGTGGTTCGCACAGGATAGGGCCGCGAGAGTCGGCGAGCGTAGACCGTGTTGTAACGGGCAAAGAGGCTCGTGTCACTCAGGTGAACAGTCACTTTGACGACATCCCCCAATGAAGCCCCATCCGCTTCCAGAACGGTTGCAATGTTGTCGATCGTTTGCTCCGTTTGCTGTTCGATGTCGTCCCCGACGAGCTGGCCCGTTGAGGGATCGATAGGGCCGGTTCCAGTGACGAAGATGAAGTCCCCGGCCCGCCACCCCTGCGAATAGGCTCCGCGTGGCGGCGCGGCTTTCTTGCTCTGAATCACGTACTTAGCCATAGGATCGTATTCCTTCCTGTAATTTGTCGAGGAAGTATACAGCGGAAGAGCGTTTTCCTTCGTGCAACTCACGAATTCTCGACCAGAGAATTTATCGCCAATCCCCCATGTTTTAGAGCCGCATAATAGCCTTCGTCAGGCCAGCAAGTTGCGAGTAACGAAAATCTCGGCCACCGTCTTCGATTGGCCAGTAATCGACGAACGCCCCTGCCCGCGATGGGCGAGCTTTTACTTCACCTTTTGCTTTCGTTTAGGCCGGCGCTATTAGACCCCACGACGTACCTTCCCCGGTTCGAGAAACTTCCCAATCTGCTCATTCAAGAACTTCTCGTCCGCCGGACTTCCTCCGGCCCCCGCCGTGTGTCCCCACAAAGACGGGATGGGCACCAGCGAAACATTCGGCATGAACCCAGCCTCATATCGCGCGTCGCCTAACGGAAAGTACAGGTCCGTCTCGGACGGCATATAAAGAAACGGAACCTTGATCGACCGCAGCGCCTGCTCCGTATCTCCGTTGAATCCCGGTGTACCCCCAACGTCGTGATGCTCCCAGGTCCGGCATTGCAGGATCAAATCGTTGGCATCCGCGCCCGGAATAAAATTCGTCCGAAATTCGTGCAACACACTCTCAAAAGTCGTCCCAGGTTTCGCGCCTTCCCTCCATAATTCCTTGCGCCACCACTCTTGCGAGAACAGCCATGCAGTCCACACGGTACCGAATGCTTCCATCCCTTTGGTCGGTTGGCTGGTGTAGTCGCCATCTTTGAATGCCGCATCCGCAGTCAGCGCCGCGATCTGCCCCTCGAGCCGCACCACGCCATGCCCATAGGTCTTGGCCGTGCCTGCCGTCGCCACAATTCGGTCCGCAAACATCGGATAGCTCACCGCCCACTGAAACGCCTGCTGCGCTCCCATCGAAAATCCAATGATGGCGCGCAGATGCGTGATCTTCAGTTCCTCAGTCAGCAGCCGATGTACCGCCTCCACGTTGTCGCGAATAGTCATCTGCGGAAACCGCGGCCCGTGCAACGGCTCCGGCGTATTGCTCGGTGACGAAGAATGCCCATTTCCGAACATCTCAGTGGTAATAAGAAAAAGCTGCGAAGGATCGAGCGCGTGCCCGGTTCCGATCAACCATTCATAGCCGTGATAATCAGCCATGTAGTGCGATGGCAGAAGGAGCGCATTGTCCCGCGCGGCATTTAGATGTCCGTACGTTCCATAACTGATCCGCGCCACCGGCAAGATCGCGCCATTCTCACTATGAAAGTTCGCGATCACAAACTCGTGATGTTCCGCAGCCTCCGGTTTCAATGCGTCCTTCGAGCTACCTTGGGCCCAAATGACTTGAGAGATCACCAACACAAATAGGAGCTTCTTCATAGCCGCAATTCCTCTGTGTAGAGTTGTGTTCGCAAGGATTCCACCCAGTATAAAGTGGGTGCCCAACGTCTCGCTATTTTCGCCGAGTTGTTACGGTTTCCATTTCTCTCTGTGGGATCCAATATAAGTATCTGAGCGAGTCAGGCGTTAACACTTATAGGGCGCTTTTAGTGTAATTGAAGTGTTTCATCAGTTGACGGAACCCTTTGCAAAGGGCCCAAGAAAACTTTGTCTATGGACTAAGCTCGGGTTTCAGCCGATGAGAATCCGGAGATGGGCAAGACATCAAGCAGGCTCTTCAACTCAGACTCGGAATCGAGGACGCTACGGACACGACCGCCAAGTTTGGTAAATGCGGATCCAGAAATGTAGATGACTTTGATGTTCGGCCGATCCCTGCAGATCAAAGCGACAGCAGCATCGCAGCGAATGATCGGCATGAAGAGATCGGTTACCACGAGATCTATGCCACCGTCGAACTCGCGGGAAATCTTTACCGCTTCCATCCCATTGCAATCACCGCATATGCATGGACTGGCGATGAATGCAGGACGCGCGATCTTTCCTGAATCAGAGGATGAGGGCTAACGGCTCGCCCACCCACGCACATGAAACATCTGGCCGCTTGAAAACTTCACTTGTCTCCCGCAGATTTCCTCGATAAGCACCAACCGATGGTAATAAGCACTAAGAGCTCGACGGCAACGATTGCGAAGTCGCGCGCGATATCGATAATGAGGTGCATCGGCGACATCCCGTTTCGCAATCCCTTTCGGCGGCGCCCGCTCTCACTAACTTCTGCAGGGCCTGAGACCCAGCGAGCGTCGCGGTCGTTCGCAACGGAGGCTGCTTTCAGCTCTCAAATGACATAAGGTATCCAGCGAGCTCGTACTTTCTGCATGTAAGCCACGTATTGCGGATCGTGGCGCAAGAAATCCTCCTCCACCAAGCTCTTGGTTGGAATGAACCAGAGGATGCGGAGGACCATGAGCAGCGCATTGTGGGGGCTGTACGCTCGCAGAAGGAATGCGAGGGTCGTCAGGAGTCCGCCGGTGTACACCGGGTGTCGCATGTAGGCGTAAGAGCCTCTGCTGACGACTTCGCGCTGTGCAGGGACGAAGCCGATATTGCGTCCCAGACTTACGCGCGCCCAGATCAAGATCAGCAGACCAGCCACAGCGATCAAGTCCGTCGCCCAGTTCGCGACCAACGGACGTCCCTGCTCCAGGAAGCCGAGTACAAGAAGATCCCAGTAGGTAGCGACAAACGCTAGTAACCAATACCAAGGATTCGGAGTGACGCGTTTCGGCGGCCGCCGGATCACCATTGTTACAACCAAGATCAGAACGTTTAGAGCCGCGGCGATTAGCGGAAATCCATGATGCCAGTGTTGGTAGCGATAGTAGGCGAGATACACCAATGGTATGCAGGCTATGACAGCGATGGTGCGATCGAGCCACGGGAGAGACAACATACGCATGAAGGCGAGAGAAAGATTCAGCGTCGCCGAAGCGGGGACCGCCTGATTGGTCGCCATACGTTCTCCTTTCGAGAAGATGTGCACTAATTTCCGATTCGCAACGCTCAAAGTCAGGGCAGAACTGTGAAGTTGGCTGTGCTACGAAAAGATCCACCGGCGTTTGTGACGGTGATAGGTCCCGAAGTTGCACCTGCGGGAACGGTGGCCGTGATTGTGTTGGTAGATTTCACGGTGAAAGTGGCCCCTGTTCCGTTGAAGTTCACTTTGGTTGTGCCTACAAAGTGAACACCCGAAATCGTTACGTGCTGGCCGATAGGTCCGCTTGTGGGAAGGAATTTCGAAATACCTGGCTTTGGTTTTGGCAAGCCGTTACTGATCTGAATCGCCGTGCCGCCGCCATCGTGGGGTCCGATCGAAGGACCGCGGCTGTTTGTAATGTAGAGAATTCCGTCGGCCCCCTGGAGAGGCACACTGACCGGCAACCGTCCGTCAGTTACATCTTCAAAGCCAACAAGTAAGCTAAGTTTGCCCGCTAATGTGAGCTGATAGGCCGTACCGCAATTGCAGTCGGGGGGGCCGCCGTTCTCTGTTGTTCCATAGAGATTTCCATCCGAAGCTTGGATCATTCCTCCCAGCGGATACCAGCCGGGGAAAGTGCCCGTGGGATCTAGATCAAAAATCTTGGTGAATGTCCCATTAGGGCTAATTTTGAACAGCGTTCCCCATCCTCCTGCGGAAACTCCACCTTGTGTGGCCGCTCCATAGAATTGGCCGTCGCTCGCCTGAATCAAGGCTGCCTGCAGGAAAGCTCCATCTGGATAATTGAGATGTTGCGGCTGCACAAATGAGTGCAAGACGGTCACGCCGATAGACTTCGAAAATCGAAACACCGTTCCAACGCCATCAGTGCCGCCGAAGTACGTCGTGCCGTAGAAGTTGCCATCTTTCCCTTGAATCAGGCCCGCATAAGGATTCGCCCCGTCGAGCCCGTCCACGGTGTCAAAAGTGTGCAGCGTTGTGAATGCTCCGCTTGAACTAACAGAAAAAATCGTGCCCTCATTCCCAACTCCATATCTCACGGAGCCACCGGAGTAGGTGGTGCCATAGAATTGGCCATCGCTTCCAAGGATCAGGCGGCCAGTAGGACTTGCACCTTCGGCGGGATTGCCGCCAACACCGGCAAACTGATGCAGCAATGTGAATTTGCCAGACGGAGTGATCCTAAAAATCGTTCCGCAGCCCAGCAGACAGTTGCCGCCTGCGTTGGGGTTTCCACCCAGGCTTGCTGTCCCGTAGAAGTTCCCATCCCTGCCCTGGACCAACCCTCCGTAGGGATACATCCCATTGACGGCGGTGTTCGTATTAGGGTCGTATGTGAAGTTGAAAAGCACGGTCTCGACGCCGTCAGAGGTGATCTTGAAAATAGTTCCGCAGCCTTCAACCCCGAAGCCGTCGGCGCACAAGCCACTGCCACCGTTCACGGTGGTACCGTAGAAATTCCCGTCTGCTCCCTGAATCAATTCGGAATACACAACCTTCCCGTGGGAATAGCCATTGGGAGGAGTTCCGTCATACGGGAACTTGTAAAGCACATTGACAGTGGGAGAGCCAGGCTGACTACGATTTACGGCCGTTACTTGCGCCGCGATCCAAGCCGCAAGTAAGAGCGGGACGAATAACGGAGCAAGAGTTCGTGGCGTTAACGTTCTGCGTTCCATTGGACTTCTCCTGCGAACAAATTGCTTGGACAGGCCAAGACTTGTTGGTTGAACGAGGACCATCTCAAGACAATCACACCACTTCGTCACAAGTGCCAAATTCGATCTTCTTACTCTCACCTTTAGTCTTCGAGTAGAGTGGCTAACCCGAGCATCGGCTTTGCAACATGTGATGTGAGATAGATAACCCCGCGCCTATGCGCCTCTACTTAGAACTGCGGAAAAGTGCGCGCAAAAAGTCCAGAGAATTGCAGAGGGAGGCGAAAACGGCCTACCGGGGTCGCTTGCAGCAGGTCTAGGCTGGTTAGGATTGACTTGCGGAACGCTCTACGAGTTGCTGAAGGTGAAAGAGACAGAGCCTGGAGTCTTCCGTTAATTTTCGGGGCAAAGGCTTT
>Ga0126376_10002673_pt1 | contig 10167 bp, 7 predicted proteins | sample PanSoiMetPlot_15_FD_92760 | JGI IMG/M metagenome (GOLD analysis project Ga0126376, IMG submission 92760) | Tropical forest soil microbial communities from Panama - MetaG Plot_15 | ecosystem: Environmental > Terrestrial > Soil > Tropical forest > Bulk soil | place: Panama | collected 2016-02-17 | reverse complement strand
TCAATGAAGTAAAGGATCGGCTGGCAGATGTAAAACGAATCGAAGACTTGAATGGGGATTTCTCAGTTCTGACGTTGGGTACGGATTGTGTTTATGAACTTTGGCCAGCCTACAGTAGAAAGTTAACAGACAAGTTAAAGATCGCTATCGGTACATTGGAAAAGTTCAGCGGATCATCGAGTTTGGAGGAGATAGAAAAACTCGGTTCTGAACTCAGAGATAAGATTGCCGACGTGAACAGTGCCCTACAAGACAGCGGCGACGAAAACCTTAAGAAACAAGCGGGAATCCTAGTTGCGTCATTGAGCCGACTTGTCGCGGACGCTTCATTCAAAACGAATGCAGTACGAAGTGTAGAAATCGATTGGAGATTCAATGGCTACTTGCCAGATAAAACGCTGCCACCGGTCGATCCAAGGTTGCCACGAACGGCAATTCTGTTGCGTATCTTAAACACAGGCACTGAACAAATAAGCGATTTGGAGATGCATCTGCAAACTGAAGCAGAAAGAATCACAGTCGTTCACGCAACACAAGCTATGGACGAACCTTTGAGCCCCGGATCATCTGGGGTTCTGAGATTTCATTTGAATTATGACTACTTGGAAGGCGAGCAGTGGTTTTTGGCTTATGCCAAATTCAGCTCAGGAGGTGTTAAGAATCTTCAAACGCCGGCGAAACGTTTCAGCCTTCGGGCTGAGTCATTTTCTCAAAAGATAGGTGGCGGTAATTCGATCTTGGACGCTTTTTTTGTTGGCGTGGGAATCCCAGAGGATAGAAGGGATGTATTCCACGGACGAGATCGTGAACATTCGCGCATAGCTGACAGTCTTCGGAGAACTGTCCCCAGTGAGGTGTTCTTTCTAAACGGTCCACGTCGTGTTGGTAAGACCTCAATTTTGAATAGTCTAAAATGGGCGCTTCCCGAACGGGAACTCAGCGACATCATAACTGTCTCATTGCCAGAGGCTATTCCGAAGAGTACTCCCGCATTTCTTAGGGGAATAGCCGTGGAGATTGTTAGCGCCGTTCATAGACACCTACAGGTCGATAACTACTTAACCCTTCCTTCTGCTGATGAGTTCGAGATTGAGCCTATAGGAGCGTTTAAGAGTTTCTGCGACCACGTTCACCAACAATTGCAGCCGCGCCGGGTCTTGTTGATGATCGACGAAACGCAGAGATTAGCGCACGCTGTAAAGGAGGGACGAATAGACGACAACGTTTTGAGCCTGTTCAGCTCGCTGATGTCTCGAGCCAGCGGAGTCTTATTCATCTTTACAGCATCGGTGTTATTTCGGGACATCCGAGAGATGTCGAACAATCCAATTTGGGGAAGACTCGTGCAGTTTGCAACAGGGTTTTTGAGTTCGGACGCCGTCGAAGCTGTTCTAAGAGCTGGCGTTTCGCCCTATCCAATCCAGTTCACGCCGGAAGCTCTGAAACGGGTATGGCAAATGACAGAGGGGCATCCGTGGGTACTGCAAGCTATCGGAAAGCGCATAGTCAATGTTGTACTGAATGCACAGCAACGCCTCACGGTTGGTCCGGCCGATGTCGATCAAGCCGTGGAATATATTGAAGAAAACGAAGACCAGTATTCCGTCTATTGGTGGAATGAGGTCAGAAATGAGGGTGGCTTCATCGATGAGACCGATTGGGAGGTCGCTAAGGTCATCATCGAAGAGCAGGAGTCATCTGGAAAAGGACTACCCAAATCAAAACTCTTCCAAAGAATGAGCCAATTAGGGAAGCCGATCACGAACGAGCGGATTCAAAAACTTACGGATATGCAAACAATGGTGAAAGAGACGCGCAACGGTCTCGACTTCATCCGAATCAAGGGGTTGTTCTTAGAAAGATGGCTTAAGGATCACGATAAGGTGGTGAAGCGGTCGGAAATGGGGGCACACGCTGCGCCAGTTTTACAAAACGTTGCGCTCTTCGTAGACCATGAGAACGTGGCGATATCAATGGAAAAATACGTCAAGGAGCTATCAGCCTCACAACAGACAGCTTGGTCTCCCGCTCGTGATCCGATTATCTTGGCACGCCGCCTAGCACAAAACGCCAGCCGGTTTGGCACTGTAGTGCCGCCCCGCTACGCCGTTGCGAATTGGCAACATTTTGTAAAGGATATATCGGCGTACGCTCAGGCTATGTTCGAAATCTCGCAGCCCCTTGGTGGAAAGAATACGTCCGACGAAAGATTGAAACAGCTAATCAGAGACACGCTCGAAGACAAACCCGAAGTCGGCATCTATATTATCGCCACAGGTGACTCTGATTTTCGCGATACTATCCAAACTCTTCTAAAACGCAACAAGCGGGTAATCCTTTGGGGATTCAGAGCAGTCGGAACTTTGGGATCTAACGTCCATAACATATTCCGTGAGATGGAGACATGGCAAAACCTCACTATAGAGTACCTAGATGATTTATTAGTAAGAGATGTCTCATCTACTTCGACCTCGACGGTTAGTTAGAACTTATTCCTAACTGAAGGGTACGCAACGTAATTCGATGGTACAGGAGTATTTCAAGCTGGTGAATCACAATTCAAACCTCAATCAGCGTAATCATTAGCGAAGAATCTGACATGAATAAGTGGTTAAACCATCCATGGACAATCGCCATTATTGGAACCACAATGGCCACGATAATGGCAGGGGCTGCCGTCGCAGTGTTTTCGAAACAGTTGGTACCGATTGTTTCGAGGCTAGCGAGTTTCTTATCCACACCTATTGAGGTTCAAGCATGGATTCTCGGTGTCTTACCATTACTTTCAGCAGCTGTTTCAGTGATTGTGTTGTTCGGAGTTAACCACATTCGTCGGAAAAGAAACTTATTAGTTTTTGCAGGAATCCGATGGAGGTCCGCTTCTGATAATAGGACCAGTATTGAGCCTATGTGTGAACGATGTTGGAGACCATTGCAATCTGAGACGGAGCCTGAAAAGCGTTTAGACCGTAACGGTCTAGCTTTCGAGTTTACTCCACATTACGCAAATACACTTCGATGCTTAAACTGTTCCATGACTACGCGGCTTCCGCGACCTTGGGAGGATATCAAGAGGGAAGCCGAATTGTTCTTTTCCTCTATGCACTAGGAGTATGCTGAAGAACAACCCAAAACTGCCGCCGTATTTTGTTTTCAACGCCACAATAAACTGCGCGCTCTCTTTCCTAATCTATCCATACCTTCAGCGGAGGAGGAGACAGCACACCCTACTCGCGCCGATCAGATCTATGAGGCGTGCGTAATCGGATTGCTTGAAAGAACGCGTGACCGCACAAGATTTCGTTTGCTGTTCGATGAGAATTGCAACTACGGTTTTCAGCGCAATCTCTGGGCACTAGAGCCGATGGGACTTCTGACGGCGATAGCCGGTGGGGCTCTGATTGGCTGGCGGGCTCTCATGTCCTATCAGGACGCAGGCGTACTATCAGTGTTGGTGATGGCGTGCCTGGCGCTGGATGTCGGTTTAGTTTTCTTATGGATCTTTTGGGTCAAAGCGGAGCGAGTAAAAGTCACGGCCGATGCATTTGCAGAACGTCTGCTGGCGAGTTGTGAAGTGCTTTAGCCGGACACCGGATGAAAGAAGGAACAAACAAACATGACACTGCCAAAGTTCACCCTGATACACGATGACAAAAAGATGATTGGGCACTAAAGAACGACAACACGAATCGAACAGTTGCTCGCTGGGACACCAAAGAAGAGGCAACTGCCGGCGGAGAGCTCAAGGATGCCGTCGGCAACGCAGGCGGCTCGGTAAAAATTCAGAAGCGTAACGGTCAGTAGCTTTGCCCACGACTCAATGAGTGGTTCGCCTGTTTTGAGACGATCAATTGCATTCAAGCCCTTTCCGATCTTGTAAAACTTCTCAATGTTAAGTTCCTTCACGTCTTTTGTATCCCTTGATCTCACGACAGACCCCACAATTCAGGGGCAAGTCGGAGTTCTGCATTCAAACGGATGCTTCGAGATCTAATTACTGATAAACCATAGTAGCTATCGTCGTTTATTCAAACAACGGATACTTGCCTTGGAGGTTAATGTCGCTGACGGACTAAGACGTGAGCTACTGCGAAACAGCAGCAGACAAGAAATCTGATCCTTGGGGATATGCGTCAGGCAAGATTGCGATGGGGTTTGAGAGTAAGAACACCTAAAGCAGACCTGGCTCAAACTACCGCAAGAGCGCGCGTGCAAATCACTTCGAAAGACCCAGCTCGTTGCGAACAGCAGTAAGCACGCCGCGAACGAAGACATCGTCTTCGCGTGTTCGCTTCCAACCAACCCCGTTGAGAAGTTTTCGTACCGAAGGATACTGGCCCTGCTCATGAAGCGTGTAGGCCGTACCACGAATGAGATCAGCGGCCGCGCTTCTCTTAGCCAGGAAGGATTGCCTTTTGAATGCTTGATAACGTCCGCTCAACTGTGCAACTTCGTTGGGAAAGGCTGTATGTAAAGACCCAGGAGATACAGCTTTGTTTCTGGTTGTCTCTAGTTGTCTCTGGTTTGCGTACAAGTGCAAACCTGTGATATAAGCCGGGGTGTTCTCCTACCTCTTTCTCTCGGAGGTCCTGACTATGCCGAGGCAAGACCAGCTACAACTTCCGACTTATATGGTGAAATCCATCAATCAGTTGTAATAAGTTGCTGACGTCTGTGAACTATCCCTTCAACGTTTTCGAACGCGACCAACAGTTTCTTGGATGTGATCGAGCCGCTAGCAAATGGGAGGGCCATCGTACAAATACGAGGTAGGCGAAGTCAGAAAGATGCTAAGCAATGCGGTAAAACAGATGACGAAGAGGCACGGTAACGAGGAAGTCACCATTGACGATCATATGGCTCCTCGCAGTGGACAATCTTCGCAACCTGTTTTTGACGCCGACGACAGAAATGCAGGGTTTCTTCCCAACAGTCACGAGATGCGGTGTAGTAGAGCACGACTTGGAGGTTATGAAAGCGACCGGAGCTTTTGCAGAAAGTGCCATCCAGTCACGCAACTTAATGTTTATTACGTGCCGCCGTTACAGGGCGCTTCAATACTTCAATATTGACTGATGGACTTGCTTGACAGCGATTTGTATCAAGTTGCGTCACGGAGGCGTGACGAGAATGATTCCGTAATAGTTTGGCTCGCTTGTGTGAACTGACGAACAGAGATCACATCGCCCTACCGAGTAGTTGACAAAACAGACCTGTGAGACGTAAAAGGTTGCGGCGAGCGGTGTGCGGCCTCAAAGGAACTGACCTCATATACTGAGAAGACCCAAGAACCACATCGAAGCGAGAGTTCTAAGAGTCCCAAGCGCAATTTAAGCTCAACTTGCTCGACATAAGGGGCAAGTTCCAACTCACTTTCCTGGAGGGAATCAATGAATACAGAAGATTCCCGGGACACCAAGCGACCCCGCCCAGAGGCAGCCGATGTCACAGCGGAACAACCTAGCAATCCGCCAGAGAGAAAAGACGGACCCACTGCTTCCGCAGACCCTAAAGGCGGGGAAACTCTTCTCCCTGAAAGACTCTATCTTTCATCCGAGAGAATCCAGGTCGAACTTTACAAACAGGAAGAGCCAAAGAGCAACTGGGAACGCAGAGGAAAGATCGCTGCGGATTTCGGGACGGTGATTCTGGGAATCGCATCCCTCCTCATTTCGCTGATTGCTTTGAATCTAAGCCGTCAGACTACTGCTAGGCAGAATGAACTCAAAGCACAGGAACTAAAGGCCGCCGATGAAGAACGTCGGGTAAGGTTCTTGTCAGAATTGAATGACAAGGTGTTTTCACAGTTCAAAGGTGAGCAAGATTCCGCGGAGAAGACTCTTGCCGCCATTAGGCTCTCCACCTATGGGGAAGCAGCTTTTCCAAGCATTCAGGTCGCATTAGGAGTCAGGGAACCCACTGTTCGCCAAGGCGCAGTAGAAGTCATGTCACAAATGTTCCAGTCTGGAGTGGTAGAGCGATCCAAACTGTTTGACGATCTTCTCAAGTGGAATTCCGATACAAGGAATCCATATTTACGTCGAAGTACGATTGACTGCTTCGTCTATTTGATTCCATACCTTGACGATCAAGAGAAGCAGCAAGTTACCACAGTCCTGAAGGAGACATTGAAACACGAAGACTGCTCTCAGGAAGAGGGGGCGGCTGTCATTTTGCGGGTCGCCGTTTTCATCGGAAACTCAGCTTCTTCAGAAGCGTCGGAGCTGCTACAGGGTATCGCCAACAATCGTTCTTGCTTGAATGTCGCTCCTCGACGTCAGGCAATTGACTATTTACCCACCGTTGCCAAACGATTGTCGACTTCTGATCGGGCGAAGCTCTTGGACAATCTGCGGAAACTGAAAGAAAAAGCTCCTGAGGATATAAGGGGAAACATTGAAAGCGCGATTAACCAGATCGCAGCGATGTAGTCAGGAGGCTTCAACGGGCGAACCATTTCATTTGCTTTTGTGCGATTTCACTGCGCTATTTGGGCGACGGTTGGCGGGTGCCTGTTTTCAGTGCGCCGGGCTCTTGCTTCTATGCATCGTGCATGCCTCGCCGGTGAGTGGTGTTGTACAGTCCGTAGCCAGTGTTCATGGGAATGTATCAATAGAAGGAGGGGGTTGGCCTGCCAAGAAGTCGGTCATAGTTGAGATAGTTCCACGAGGTCGCGGTAAGCCGGCGAAGCCAAAGTATAACGGCTACAATGAAGCCAATGGCAATTACCAGATCGAGAATATTGCTCCAGGCACTTACAATCTGATAGCACATGATGAGTTGACCTACAACTATGTCACGAAGCCAAACATAGTATTTAAAGAGGGTGACAGCTTAGGGATCGACTTCATCCTGAAGACGAGGAAACCGCAAGGAGCCTTACGTGGAAAGCTTTCTTCCGATTCGGTGTCATACGTCGAGCTTGTAGTTAATACCGCTGGCTGTGACGGATGTGTTCTTAAGAGAGTAAATCTTAAGTCTGGCGAAGAATTTCAGACCGAACTCGTTGCATTTCAGGACTATCTGCTCACCTTCGAATCGGAGAAAATACCCGAGTCCAAGAAGCCCGAGCCAATTCAAATGTCTCTCGGATCCTTACCCTACCGATTGGATCTAACCGCCGAGAATGGAAGCCTAGTTGCGAAGCTTGTCGAGATACAGCCAATAAATCGTGACACTGTTGAAATTGTTGCTCAGACAAGCCTGGAGCCTACGCAAACCGTTCTACAGACCGAATTGAGACCGCTTCCTCTGCGATCCCCTAATCTCCTCTTCTTGCTGAGCCTATCGCCACAGAGCTCAACAAGGCCTGGAGTGTCGGGTGCCTCTAACTTGGAGAACCGTTTTGTCTTGGACAAAACAGGTGACAGTAGCAATCAGATCGCATACTCAGTACAGCCTGTCGCTTCGACTTCGGGCAATGAGTTGCAATTGGTTCAGAGCGGCTATTCGAGTCAGCGCGGCATCAGTATTTCGGGTGACCCGAAAAACATTGTGACCCGCGGTGGATCCACGGAAGTTCATGGGAGAGTAGACTATTGGTTCAGAAACGAAGCACTGGATGCGCGAAATTTTTTCAGTTTGGCGGATTTCGACTTGTTTCGTAAACAGACGCTGGGATTCCAACTCGGCGGTCCGCTGATAAAGAATCGCTGCTTCTTCTCATTAGGTTACGACTTCACCAGAAGTAAGACAGCCCCGACCTTTTCGCCTGTGCTAACGTCTCAGATCTTACAGCTTAATCAGCAACTTGCCCGTTTGGGTTTGCCTCCGGAGAACCTGCGTCGTTTACTTACCTCCTCGGCGATGGATGTGCCCCTTGTCCGAATAGACTATAAGATAAACAATACCGACTCATTACTCTTGCGTTACAGTTTTACAGATGACTTGACGCACAACGAGTTCTCGACTTCACCCGGTAATACATCCGCCGCGCCATCTTCCGCACGGACTGTTTTCGATCGAAATCATTTTTTCACTGTTCAGTATCCAGGTGAGTCGAGTTCAAAACATTTTGCAGTATCATACCGTTATCGGCATGACGAGATTTCATTTACACCGGTCGAACCGCTTGAGCTGTCACTGCTGATCCCCGGTGTTGTTCTCGCGGGTCGGACGCCTAATCTTGCGACTGGTGATTACGAACAACAAAGCAACCATCTATTTTCGGCAACGTTGACCAGAACAATCCGTTCGAAGCACACGATAAGTCTAGGAACACAATTCGGACTGGACTCGACTTTGTTTCGGTTTGCCTCGTTCGATTTTGGCCGCGCTGTGGCCCCCACCATAGCCGCACTCTCGACTTCGATACCAACGATAGATCTTTTTGAAATCGGTCAAATGGGCCAGCAAGTTAGCTTCGACGCCTCAGTACTAAATTTCTACTTTCAAGATGTGTATAAGCCGAAAAGTAACTTGACGTTCAACCTCGGTATTCGTAATAAAGTAGAGTTTCCGCCATCGTTTCAAGATAAAGAAGTAAATGGATTGCAACCGAGTGCTAGCTTTGCTTGGGATATCCAGAATCGCGGTAAAACGGTTCTGCGGGCGGGTTATTCGATCTACCGTGAGCGCCGGCCTCAGCTTCCCATCGCCTTCGAGTTATTAATGGGCGGGCAAGGGTTGCAGCAACACGTTCCACAGCCAGTACGCCGCGTCATGAGCTTTGTTGGGAACGCTGCAGCCGGTCCTGCCGTGCTACAGTTTCTGGCAGGAAGCTTACCGTCCGGCCCACAATTGGCGATCACTTACGAGCCGAGTAGTCGCAGTCCAGTTTTACATACCTTCACCGTCACGTTGGAACAGAAACTAACAGCCCGACTAGACGTACAGCTATCGTATCTTTCTGAGCACAGTAACAGGCTTCTGACGACGACAAACGTCAATTTATTACCTCCCATACTTATTAAAGGAAGGGAGGATTTTAGAGGCCTCGTACTGAATCCCGCGTTTGCGCAGATTTATCAGTACCAGACAGTCGGCAGCGCTAGCTATTCCGGCGCATCCATTAGCGCCCAATTAAAGAGGCTTAAAGGCGTGTCGCTTTCTGGCGCCTATACTCTTTCGAGAATGGTTGACGACACCGTCCCGGGTAACTTTGAAGCCACGCCCGAGAATGCTTTCGATCGTCGGAAGGACCGCACACTTTCCGACTTTCACGCGACACACAGGCTTTCCGTGTTTGGACGTTGGGACCTACCGATCCACACGAATCTGTCAAAAACACCTGGAAAGAAAACAAACCCCTTTGCGCGGCTTCTGGGTCAGCCGTTCGTAGAGGGAAAATCTGATCTTAAGTCAGGAAGATACTTCAATGTTATTACCGGGTTTGACGCAAACCATGACGGGAATCCCCTAACGGATCGTCCCGTTAATGTCGGACGCAACACATTTCTCGGGCCGCGTTTTGCTCAGATTGATCTTCGCATGGGGTCACTGATTAGGGTTAGTGAGTCAAAAAAATTCGAGTGGGCCGTAGACTTCTTCAACCTTCTTAATCGTACGAACTTTGCAGGCGTCAACACCGTTCTTGGGAGCCCCGATCTCGTTGGGCTGGATCCCAGAATTATCTCGGGGAGAAAAGGCATTTCCGACTTTGATTATCGGCAGCCTCTTGCACCTAATGGATTTGGTCTTGCCACGAGTGCTTTTTCTCCGCGACGTATTCAGATTGGACTAAAGTTCTCGTTCTAAATCGCACAGCGTTCTTGCTTGTCATGTTCCTCGGGAAAGAGATGGTTATGAAAGCTGGGATGTTGCTCCCTCACCGCAGCTCTTGGCTTACGGAATAAATAGTCCTTGAGCATTGGTTTAGCCCGTACTTCGGCTCCGCTCTTGCCAAATGGAAAGTGGTTTTCAGTGTAGAAGCACCGAATTTCCGCGATCGTAACAAAAGCTGAACTGATGAATGCAGACCTTCATACGAGGAATGATGCTATGTTGTCGAGGCCTTACCTTCAATCATCTTTCCAATCTGAAAGTCATGTCTCGGAAAGAAGTGAGGGTCGCTTAGAGTTTATTGCATCCCATCTCTTGTCCGCTTGTAAGCCTCCCTTAAAACGCGGCCATTGAAAAACTAGAGGTTTCCGGGCGACTATGACACCAGGAGGCCTCAATGCGGAAGAGCAAATTCAGCGAACACCAGATCATCGCGATCCTGAAAGC
>Ga0126376_10002672_pt1 | contig 10168 bp, 7 predicted proteins | sample PanSoiMetPlot_15_FD_92760 | JGI IMG/M metagenome (GOLD analysis project Ga0126376, IMG submission 92760) | Tropical forest soil microbial communities from Panama - MetaG Plot_15 | ecosystem: Environmental > Terrestrial > Soil > Tropical forest > Bulk soil | place: Panama | collected 2016-02-17 | reverse complement strand
GCCTGTTGTTTATCCATGGTACCTGCTCTGGCTGTTGCCGTTTCTGCGGTCTGCAGCAGCGTTGCCGGTTGCCATCTGGACGGTAAGCATCATTCCTACTTACTACGTCTGGCATCTGCGCACGCTCGGACGGCCGTGGTTTGTTCCCGGTTGGATCATGCTGCTGGAATACGGGTCCGTGGCAACGGCCGCTACAATCATCGGATTGCGCCGTGTCACGCGACCAGCAGTGCTCGGATGCTCAGCCGACTAAGCCGGCAGGCTCGGATACCTGGATCTCTCGTGCGATGACCACGGTCGTGCAGGAACTGCCCAGCTTGGGCAGATCGCGGCTCGCGGCCATGCGAATCTTCAAGCTGGGGCGTTGCCCACGAATGATCGGACAATAATAGTCGGGCTGTGCCAGCGCGCCCTGCAGGCGCCTTCGCCCGGCACAACCGCCATGGCATGAATCCCTGAACTCGCAATGTTGGCACGCTTCGGGAAGTGTGCGCGCCAGTTCGAAGGGCGCGGAGTTCAGTATGTCTTTCCCAGTCACGAGCAAGTCGGGGAGCGGCTCACCCGATCCAGGCCAATAAACGCACGGCTGTGTGGTGGCCCGCGGTGTAACTCGTACGGTGCTTACTCCACATCCTCCTTCGAGTGGCGGAAGGCCTGCCATGGCGCGCACCAGTGGCTCGCCGATAGCGATCACATCAGTGCTCTCAAAGAGTCGCTGAAATCCTTGCCAATATTCTTCGTACGTCAGCGCGTAGAGATCTGACCGTACTGCCTGATAGACGTTCACACGTAAGGGGGCGCCGAGCCTTTTGGCGACTCGCGCGACGTCTGCCAGGCGCAAGTGGTTCGACTTCATCATGACGGCGATGATGGTTACCGGCACGCCCAGCCGCACACAACGCTCAGCCTGTTGATGAATGAGTGACCAATTGCCGGGCCCGCGTTGCGCATCCTGCTCAGCCTGCGTGGGGTAATCCAGGGAAAACTCGATATCGTGAAAGGCGCGCACTTCGCTGTCTTCCAAAACAGCAATGCTCTGGCCGTTGGAAGTTATGGTGAGCTTGACCGGTTGTGTTCGCAGGTAAGCCAGTATTGCCTTAAAGTCTGGATGCAGGCCGTTTTCACCGGTGCCCAGATTTACCGAGCGGACCGGCAGGCGTTCCATGACGGACCTCACTTGATCCAGCGAGAGACGGTCTGTGCGGGTGGGATCGCGGTAGCAGAAGACGCAGGCGAGATTGCACTCGTTGGTCAGCCCGAGCCCGAGCCCAATGCTGCTACCGCCCGATGTGGTCAGAAATGGCATTGTGGACTTGCTCACGCACGATGCTCCAAGACAGGACTTGAGCGACGTGCCAGACATTGAGTGTAGCGGGCGATTGCGGCAAATTCCGGCCGCCTGCCGAGCTTGCGCTCAAACTCGAAAATTCGCCCATAATCAGCCTCGCGAGAAATCCGTGGCGGCAAATAATCAGCAATCACGCGCACACCCCGCTCGGCAGCTACCGTGAGCGAGGCCGCTTTCAGCATGGCTTGCAGACCGTCCGCTGGAAATAGTCGCAGTCTGCCTCCGTACAAAGACTCCTGTCCCCACTCCGCGCTAAGGTTATTTTCTGCGGCGTCCAGATCGCCTGCTTGAATAGCGGCCTTTAATACCTCGCCTGCCTGGTTGCGCACCAGGACGGACAGTATCGCCGATGAATCTCGCAACAAACGGCTCGCGCCACACAACACAGCATGCGGATCATCGACGTACTCCAGCAGGTTGTGGCAAAGAACTACATCGAACGATGCATTTGGGAGCAAGTCCGTCAGTCGGGAGGCGTCGCCGAGCTTCAGCGTGATCTTCTCCGCAACCCCTGCATCTTGAGCGGCCTGCTGCGCGAGATCGAGCATCGCCGGAGAGGAATCCAACAGCGTGACGCGAATGCCAAGGCGCGCCAGACGAATGGCGTTTGTTCCTGTGCCGCATCCCAGATCCAGTGCGCACAATTTATCCCTGGCTTCTGCTAGAAATTCCTGCAGGTTGGCAAAGGCCAGGTCTACGCGCAACCGGCCTTCTGGAGTTTCGAGGTAAGCGGCATACCTGGCAGCGTCGCTCTGGAAACGATTGCTGTCGGCCTTGGCCATCATCTTCATGCGATCTTCAAGCGACCTGAAATGCTGGCCCTCGCTAAACGCTGTCATATACGAAGGACCGTGCCCAGGCAGAACACAGCCTTGCGGGTGTGCTAGGCAGGATAGCACTCAGCCGGGTATTGCGCCGTGAGCGCAGTTCATTAAAGTCACTGACTGTGCTCGGCACCGTATTCGTGTTGACAATCGGGTCATCGGTTCATCGGTTCATCGGAAGAGAAATCAACACCCTAATGCAGTGAGCGCATATTTATTCTAACGCCCGTGCTGATCAGCCAGTGGAGAGGCCTCGCTTGAGTGAACACGTCAGGTCGCTCGTCGGCAGTGCCCGGCTCTCTTACAGCATCACGCGCTGTTCTCCGAGGCTCTAACTCACCGGATCATCGGTCTGCTCTATGGCCCCTTGCCATCGGCAGCCTCCTTCTGGCTTCTGGCGAAACTCTATCCTCACTATTTTCCGAATGGGGCAACCTAGCAGATTCCAGAGTTGCAGGGAAGTGCCTCAGTTTTGCGTTAACTAAGATAAGGAGGTACGGGACCATCGGCGTGCTCTATGCCTTCCATGGGCTGCATTCTGGTATCTCTGGCGGAACTTTCGCCAGGGCGTTCTGCTCAGCCAGACCCGAGCCCTCACGGCTAAGGTTTTTGTTCCCATGAATCTTGTTGCAGCTTCAATTTGACAAGATAAGATATGCGCATGAATTCCAGTAGTTCTGCTCCCTCTCCCGAGATCGCATCCTATGTTCCCTCTTTCGGAGAGGACATTTTTCTGAGTTACGGGCATATCGATAACGCATACGAGTGGGTGACAGCCCTGCACGAGCGCTTGCGACTCCGGATTCCGGAGATCGTGGGCAAACCGGTTCGAATCTGGCGCGATAAAAAGCTGGGTGGAGCAGATGCGCTGTGGGATGTTATTGAACAAAGAATTAACGCGAGCGCGGTGTTCATTTCCATTTTGAGCCCGCGTTATGTTACTTCTGACGCCTGTGCCAGGGAGGTAGCATGCTTCCACGCCGCCGCCGAACGCACCGGAGGGCTAACCCTCAACAATATGGCGCGGATGATCCGTGTTATCAAGACCCCGCACCCGGACGCCCCTGAGCCTCAACAATTGGCAGAAATCGAGACCCTGGGCTTTCCCTTTTACAAAGTGGACCCACAGGACGAGAGAAGCTTTGAGGAATTCCAGGCCGATCGCACTCTGCCTGGCTTTACTGAGTTTTTCACAGTCAGCGAACAACTCGCACAGGGCGTCGCGCGACTGCTTAAACAGATGCACGACCAGAGAGTCTCCACTGACCAAGCCAAGACCGCGTTTGTCGCCTACACGAGCTCTGATCGCAAAGCAGATCGGGACACCCTGATCAACAACCTGCGTAGCAAGGGCTTTGGAATATTGCCGGCCGAGCCTCTACCAGAATCTGCTGCCGATCTCAACCAAGTATTGGAAAAAGGTCTCAAGACCAGTACGGTAGCGATCCACGTTCTTGGATCGAAAGTGGGAACTACCTTCGATGATGACCCACGGGCGGTCATCCGATTACAGTATGACCTGGTCCGAAACTCCGAAAAACCCGTACGTCAAATTCTATGGATACCTGAAGGCTTGAGTGAAATCGACTCCCGTCAGCAGCAGTTTTTAGATGAACTCAAGACTGTTGGCGACCAGAAGACGGAAGTGCTGCGGACCGGGCGGGCCGCCTTTATCGAGAGTGTCCTGGATGAACTCGAGCGCAAACCGGAAGCTAAACGTGCTGACCAAGCCAAGTCAGTGTTTCTGCTCTATACACGCGAGGATCTGGAGCAGCCCGGCCTCAAACAAATTCGCAACTATCTTTTGAGTCACGGTTATCCCCTGGAACAACCCGCCTTCCAGGGTGATCCGGCAATGCTGCAAGAGCTGCGAAACCAGAGCATCAGCGCCACGGATGCCGCTCTGATCTACTACGGAACCGCGCCGGATGGGTGGGTGGAAATGATGAGAATGACCCTGCGCAAAGCGCTGGCTACTTCAGAAGCCCGCAACCGATACATGCGCGTGGTTTATCTGTCCGTGCCCGATGATGCGCTTAAGAAGAACAAATATCTGGAGTTGCCATCGCCAGAGTTGCCCGAGTCCGGTGTTGCTCGTCCTCTGATGGTCCTTGGCGATTGTGGGCCATTTGATCCCGCCAAGTTGAAGCCGTTTCTCGATCAGCTGACTGTAAGTGCGTCATGAGTTCCAGCATCACAGCGCGAAAAATTGAAACCCCATTTCCGGGATTGCGCCCATTTCTGGAGGAAGAATCAGAACTTTTCTTCGGTCAGGAAGGCCGAAGCAATGAGGTCATCTCAATTCTGTCGCGGCGCCGTTTCGTAGCGGTTGTAGGCAACTCCGGCAGCGGCAAATCTTCGCTGCTTCGCGCGGGCGTGTTACCGGCGTTGCGTTCCGGACTTTTGGCGGAAGCGGGTCCGCGCTGGCAGGTGGTGGACATGCGCCCGCGCAACGATCCTTTTGCCAACCTTTCCTTCGCACTGGCTGCAGCGGGATTTACCAACGGCACGTCTCCGGACGATTTGCGAACCAATCCCTGCGCGGCGGTAGATTCTATTCGCTCCACCTTTGACAGCAAGCCGGCTCTGACTGCCAACGTCTTCCTCCTGGTTGATCAATTTGAAGAGTTGTTTCGATTCACCGCAAAACATGAAAGTTTAACTGCCGATTACGACGAAAAAGCAGCTTTTGTTTCTCTTCTTTTGACCACAGCAGCCCACCCATTATCGTCCTCCCCTTCGGCCTCTATTTATGTGATGATCACCATGCGTTCGGACTATCTGGGAGACTGCTCTCAGTTCCGTGAACTGCCGGAGACCATGAATCAGGCGCAGTTCCTGGTGCCGCGCATGACGCGAGACCAGCTTCGCCGTGCCATTGAGGGACCGATCGGCATTGTAGGAGGCGCAATTTCTCCGCGTCTGGTGCAGCGCCTGCTGAATGAGGTGGATGAGGATTCTGATTATCTGCCGCTGCTGCAACATACCCTGATGCGGTCCTGGCAACATTGCACCGCAAGCGGAAGTGCTTGCGCTGAAATCACGGAAGATGACTACGAGAAGATCGGCACCATGGAAAATGCTCTCTCCAAACATGCCGACGAGGCTTACGACGATGCAAAGCCGGTTAATGGTGACGGAGAGCAAGTTGTCAAAGGGGTATTCCAGCGTCTGCGGGAGCGAGATGCGCGAGGCCATGAAACTCGGCGTCCCACCTCGATAAAAGAACTCCGTGCCGTGACCTCCAGCACTACAAAGGAAACGACGCTAAAGGAAATTACGGACGTCATTGAATGTTTCCGCCGACATGGACGGACGTTTCTGACACCCTTTGATGTCCCTCTGAAAGACTTAAATGATACGACGGAAATCGACGTTACCCATGAATGCCTCTTGCGTAAATGGCAGCGTTTGGCAGGAGACTGGGTTCGGGAGGAAGAAGAGTCGCGCCGCATTTATCTTCAGTTAGCGGGACGCTCGGAAGATGACCCATTGACAGGAGCGATTCTCGACCGTGCTCTCGAATGGTGGGACCAGCGGCAGCCTAATCGCTCCTGGGCGGAACGATACAACCCGGATTTCGAACATGCGGAAACTGTACTCCGGCTCAGCAAAGAACGCCGTGATAAAGAACAGGAGAAACAAGAAGCCGACAGGCGCGCGGAAGAACAGCACAAAATTGAGGAAGTTCGACGCCAGGAAGCAAAACAAAAACACCTGGCTTACATCTTTGCAGCAATTCTCCTGGTCGTATTCGGAGGGTCCTATCTCTATTCTGCTTTGGGACAGCAAGCCAAACTGGCTCGAGCGCGCCAGTTTTTGAATCAAGCCATCGTTCAGGGCCAGGATGAAAGGCGACTGCCGACCAGCGCTCTTCTTACTGCGGAGAGCCTGCGCCTGGAGCCGGGCAGCAGCATAGCGAAGGACTGGCTTCAAAAGGCAATTGGTGGATTGCCGGTCCGTCTTGATCTCTGGCCAGGCGTAAAACCGCGAATGGCTTCCTATAGTCCTGATGGAAGCGCTGTCGCGGTTGTGGCAGATGATGGAAAGGATGTACAGCTGCTTGATCGTAGCTCTGGAACGATAAGCGCTCACCTCCCCCATCCTGCTGAAGTCAAATCTCTGGTTTTTGTCAGTGGAGCTGTAATCACTGGCGCCGATGATGGAAACGTCCGGCTCTGGCAGACAGATTCCACCGATGGCAATCCGCAGGTCCTCTCGTGCGGCACTCAACCGGTCACAATGGTTGCTGCCGCCTCTGATGGGTCAGTGGTTGCATGTGCATCCTCAAAAGGTGATGGCAATCTGCCTGTTGTTCTGGGATGGCGAATATCCAAGAAGCCGGCGCGAACCCGTCGCTGGAGCGTGGATCTCGCAACCGATCAGGGGCAGCCTGGACATTCCCCAACTGATTCAACCACTGATACCACATCAAGCCAGCCTACCTGCGGTCATAGCAATCAGATCCTGCCTCGAGCCCTATTCGACGGAACAGAACCAATCACTTCTTTGTCTCTGAACAGCATCGGAAACAGGATGATCGTCACCCAAAGGAGCGTTGCCCGTGTTTTCGACACCGGGGAGACCGGCCGGGTAACCACAATTGACAGTGATACCGCTTCGATCACGGCAAGATTCAGTTCTAATGATGCCAATACCTTCTACTATGGCGAGGGAGATGGCACAGTTGGTTGGTGCGACCTGAGCACAAATGGCAACGCCGTACTGTTCAAGCTCCACTCCGCCGTAAAGACACTAGCCATGGCGACAAATGGTCGACAGCTAGCGGTGGCTGGCGTTGACGGACTGGTCAACATCTGGGATGTAACTGCCGCGTCGGTCATCGCAAAGCTATATCTATCGGGCCCGCCGGTCTCACTAGCCGTGACGCCCGAAAATGAAGAAGTAATTGCCTTTGACACAGCAGGCGCCCACCGCTACCAGCTTGGCAATCTAGTGCTTCGAGCGTTTAATACCAGCTCGCGCTTTGCGCCTGACGGAGGCACGCTGGTGCTTCGGCAGGGGGCTAAGTTCACCATCGTTAAAATCAAAAAGGGCAGCGCAGACCCTAAGGAGCGTCCAGCCGGTTCGCTCCATCCATTAGCTCTCAGCTCAGATGGTCGTCGCGCATTTGTTGCAGGCAAGGGCCATTACGGCGTCGCCGATTTGAATGCAACCGACCTTGGAGCATTTGCGTGCACGGTGGAGCCTGCGCCGCAAATTTATACCGGGACGGCGTTTAGCTCGCACGACCACTATGTTGCCACTGTCATAGTGCGGTCTCAAAATCCAGAGGACATCCGCGGTTTGATTGTATGGAGCACAGAAAACTGTAAACGGGTCGCGGTTTCATCTGAACTGCCGATTTCCGCATTCGCGTTCACGCCTGACGAAAAGTCCGTTCTGTTCATCCATTCTGCGAAGATAATGAAAATGGAACTACCTGATGGAGCAATAACACAAGTGGATGTGGACGCTACATCCGCGAGCACACTCTCCATTAGCCCGAATGGAGCACTGCTGGCCATCGCAAACAATCCTCCCTCCTCCAATATTGGCCAGCCGTCATCTTCACAAGTGGCACCAGCGGTGAGAGTTTTTCGTTGGCCATCATTGCAGGAGGAGAAAAAGCTGCAGTTCAACGCACCGGTTCGCCTGCTTTCATTTAGCACCGATTCCAACCGCCTTCTCACAACAACCACAGATCGTGAGACACAAGTCTGGGATCGGTCCGACTGGAGCGAATTGGCGGGATTCAGCAGTAGCGCGCAACCTACAGCAGCCGCACTGACTCCCGCGGGTGAGGTGGCTGTCGTAACACGCGACGGTGTTTCTTTGTATTCTCCCAGGCCGCTTATCGATGATTTGTGCAGCCGCGTAGAGCGCAACGTGGCACCGGATCAATGGACAAAGTTAATGCCGGGCGAAAAGTGGCATAAGACCTGCGACAAACTTCCATAAACGAGCTTTCACAACGCCAGCTCGGATCTGGCTGCGGGGGCGCTCCACCAAATCTTTGTCTAATTTGCGAACGACTATGCCGGCTTGGCCTGCAGGCTCCATCCTGCTTCGGTTCCGTGGGCACAGCCTGTAAGAGCGCGCTTTGGATGAAGTGTGATAACCGTCACAGCGCCTCCCACGGTGGAAAGCCTAAGCTAATGTTTCTTAGGGACTTCTGACCGACCTTCATTGAAAGAGGAAAAAGCATGGTGGTGGCTCACACAACTCCAGAGGCCGACCGAATTGTCCGTGATTTCTCCAGAAATCCCATGCTTGTGTACTGGGAGATGACGCAGGCCTGTGGGCTGGCCTGCAAACACTGCCGCGCTTCGGCCATGCCGTGCGCGCATCCCATGGAGCTGACTACAGCGGAAAGCAAAGCTTTCCTGGATCAACTGGTTGATTTCGGCAATCCATTGCCGCACGTGATTCTGACCGGCGGCGACCCTCTGCGGCGCAAAGATATTTACCAGTTGATCGACTATGCGCGCGGCCTTGGGCTGGATATTTCAATCACACCCAGCGCCACTCCGGAACTGACCAACGAGGCCATCGCCAGGCTCAAGGAACACGGCATTCAGGCACTGGGCCTGAGCCTGGATGGATCGAATGCCGAAAGGCATGACACTATCCGCGCTGTGCCGGGGACATTCGAGCGCACGCTGGAAGCGGCGCGACATGCAGGCAGCCTGGGACTTCCAATCCAGGTCAACACTCTGGTCTCGCAGGAGACCGCCGACGATCTGCCGGCGATCTACGAGTTGCTCAGGACCAGTTTCCCGGTAATGCGCTGGAGCCTCTTCTTGCTGATTTCCGTGGGCCGCGGCAAGGCGTTGAATGAAGTATCTCCGGAAGAGGGTGAGCGCATCATGGAGTGGGTGCTCGATCTGGTTCCGCGCGCGCCCTTCGCGGTGAAAACCACTGAGGCGCCTTCCTACCGGCGCATTGCCATCGGCAAGATGCGCGCTGCGGGAATGTCAGGCGCGGAAATGAAAAAGACAGCCGTCTATAAGGGGTTCCAGATTAGAGATGGCCACGGCATTGTTTTCGTCTCCCACATAGGCGAGATTTTCCCGTCGGGGTTCCTGCCTTTGCGTTGCGGCACGGTGCGTCGCGATTCGCTGGTAGATGTGTATCGCAATTCCGAAATATTTTGCGCCCTGCACTCACCTGAACGGTTCCATGGAAAGTGTGGCGAGTGTGAATACAGCCACATCTGCGGCGGCTCGCGCGCGCGTGCCTTCGCGCATACGGGCGATGCGCTCGGGGCTGATCCGTTCTGCCCGTACGAACCCTGCACCGCTCCCCTGGCTGTGGTTCAGGACAGTTGTTGATTACTTTCGCGGAAACATCCGCGAATCATAGCTGAGTTGCTCCAATGCCTTTACCACGATTCGTCTGTAGTCGGGATGCGCAGGATTGATCAGGCAGTTTTTTTCTTTGGGGGCGAGAACAGAGGGCACCAATAGCAAACAATGTTTCCCTCGTCGCACGAATTCGTCCCCGAATCGAGCAAGTTCCTGCGGGGCCGCAGCCTTGCGCCAGTTTGGCGGCAAATTAGCAGGCTCGATGCTTTCTCGGGTCAGGTCGTCAGGGACCTCCGCAATAGCTAAAACGAGATCGGCAGGTGCGTCCTCCGTATCGAGATGGACAAAATACTCCAGCATGGCCAGTGATTGATGTTCTGAGGTATAGCTGAGGCGGGTTCCGGGACTCGACCATCGTCCGCCGTAGCGGTATGCTCCCTCACCGTCAAACGGACTACGAGCATACCTTTTGCGGAGTACTCGATAAACCCGGCTCAACTAACTCCGCCAAAAGCGATGCGGCCAAGGATGTTTTCCACCTGCCGCGCCCCAAGTTCCGTATCGATTGCCGCGACGGGTGCGAGGCCACCCAGGGCACGGTTGGGCCGCTTGAGCCAACGCATGGCACGTTCGTGATCGCCGAGGTATTCGCTGGCAATCGCGACGATTCGGGCCAGTCGATAAAGTCG
>Ga0126376_10002671_pt1 | contig 10169 bp, 9 predicted proteins | sample PanSoiMetPlot_15_FD_92760 | JGI IMG/M metagenome (GOLD analysis project Ga0126376, IMG submission 92760) | Tropical forest soil microbial communities from Panama - MetaG Plot_15 | ecosystem: Environmental > Terrestrial > Soil > Tropical forest > Bulk soil | place: Panama | collected 2016-02-17 | reverse complement strand
TAGAACAGCTTCGCCTGTAGTCCCCCGAAGCGCGCAGAATTTTCCCTGCGCCTTCGATGGAAAGCGATCAGAGAGAAGCCTTTTCTACATGTTCAGCGACCCATTTAATTCTTGCCCAGTCTCGGAGCGAAACCCATCAGGCTGTGCCGCGCTGAAAGGCCGTTGATGGGATCGCTCCGCTCAATCCATCCTACGGGTGTTCCGATGCGTGTCGATACAATCGGAATTCACTCTAGCCACCCTCCCGTGCCACCCTGTACAATCAATGCGCTCTGACAAACACGGTATAAGTGCCAATTGCTCACGGCGGGTACGTAGGCGGATTTTGGGGGAATGATCTGTGGAAATGGTTGCAAACGAAATGATGCGGCTGACCTTCTGGGGGGCCGCCTTGCAGATCATGGTCATCAATATTCTGCTCTCCGGAGACAATGCCGTCGTGATCGCGCTTGCGGTACGCGCGCTGCCGCGGCGGGAGCGGTTCTGGGGCATGGTGCTTGGCGCCGGCTGCGCGGCAGTATTGCTGATCCTGTTTACCGGCATCGTCGCGACTTTGCTGCAGCTGCCCTATCTCAAGCTGATCGGCGGACTCGCATTGTTCTGGGTTGCCATCAAGCTCGTAGCACCGCAGGCGCACGATGCTGAGGACTCGCCGGAGGCGGTCGAAGACCTGTGGCGGGCAGTGCGAGTCGTCGTCGTCGCCAACATCGTAATGAGCCTCGACAACGTGATCGCGGTCGCGGCGGCGGCGAAGGGAAACTATCTGCTGCTGGGGCTTGGATTGACCATCAGCATTCCGGTCGTCATCGCGGGCAGCGCGCTGTTCCTGGCGCTTCTTGAGAGATTTCCGTGGATCGTATGGGCCGGTGGGGCGTTGCTCGGATGGATCGCCGGGGGGCTGCTGCCGGACGACGCCGTCGTCTCCCAGTATATCGCCAGGATGTACGGAATGCCCATCGTGCCCAGTATATGGCCGGACGCCAAAGCGATTTCCGAATTCCTCTCAGACGCCACGAAGGTGTCGCTGGAGACCGACTATTCATGGCTGGGAAGTGCGGGTCGGCTGATGTTCGAATTCGCGATGGAACCTATCGCAGTGATTTGCGGGATATTGGGTGCGATGTTCGTCGTGCTCATGGGATTATATTTGGTGCGCTCAAATCGCATGGCGGAAAGGAAGCCCGCCCCGTCAGGTAAGCACGCATAGCGTGCGTAGGGTGGATTGAGCTGTTGCGAAACCCATCAGGGCCGTTCCCGCGGCGGGGCCATCCAGGGGTTTCGCTTGCACTCAACCCATCCCACGCTGCTACGTTGACCGACAGCGCAAGACCATGTCGATTGAAAGGCAACCAGAGCATGAACGAAGCATTGCGGGACGTCGGGTTGGCTCGCATCGCGCCACAACGGATCGGGGCGTCCGCCTGTCCGCACGACTGCCCGTCCACCTGTGCGCTCGATGTGGAGATTCTCAACACCCGCACCATCGGCCGCGTTCACGGCGCCGCTGACAACGACTACACGTCGGGCGTGATCTGCGCCAAGGTGGCGCGTTATGCCGAGCGGGTGCACCATAAGGATCGACTGCTCACGCCGCTGCGCCGCACGGGCACCAAGGGGAGCGGCGAATTCGTAGCGGTGTCCTGGGACGACGCACTCGATATCACAGCTGAAGCGCTGCTGCGTGCCGAACAGCGCCATGGCGCCCAGTCGGTATGGCCGTATTACTATGCCGGCACCATGGGGCTTGTCATGCGCGACGGCATCAATCGGTTACGCCATGCCAAGAAGTATTCGGGTTTTCATTCCAGCATCTGTGTCAACCCGGCCTATAGCGGCTTTGCGGCCGGGGTCGGCAAGATTGCAGGGCCCGATCCGCGCGAAATGGCGAAGTCCGATCTGATTGTGATCTGGGGCACCAATGCGGTGAACACCCAGGTCAACGTGATGACCCATGCGACCCGCGCCCGTAAGGAACGTGGCGCCAAGATTGCCGCTGTGGATGTGTATATGAACGGCACCATGCAGCAGGCGGACTTGCCGGTCCTGATCCGTCCCGGCACTGACGGAGCACTCGCCTGTGCGGTGATGCATTGCCTGTTTCGCGACGGACGCGCCGATAACGACTACCTCGCGCGCTATGCGGATGCGCCTGACGAGCTTGCCGCGCATGTACGCGAGCGAACGCCGGTTTGGGCGTCGCGCATCACCGGCTGCGATGTCGCCACCATCGAGGCTTTCGCAAAGCTGATCGGCGAGCACAAACGTGCATTCTTCCGCCTCGGCTACGGCTTTTCCCGCTCGCGCAACGGCGCCGCCAACATGCATGCGGCGAGTTGCATCCCGGCCGTGACGGGTGCGTGGCTGTTGGAGGGCGGCGGTGCGTTTCACGGTAATGCCGACATCTACCACCTCAACAAGACTATGATCGAAGGGCTCGATGTCCTCGATCCGTCAGTGCGCCTGCTCGACCAGTCGCGCATCGGCGCCATCCTGGAAGGCGACGACGACGCACTTGCCGCCGGGCCGAAGGTGGCGGCGCTCTTCATTCAGAACACCAATCCGCTATCGGTCGTGCCTGATCAGGAGCGGGTAAAGCGGGGATTTGCCCGCGAGGACCTGTTCGTTTGCGTCCACGAGCAGTTCATGACGGAGACAGCCCGTGCGGCCGACATCGTTCTGCCGGCGACCATGTTCCTGGAGCACGACGACTTTTATCGCGGCGGCGGTCACCAATACATCATCCTGGGGCCGAAGTTGATTGATCCGCCAGGCGAATGCCGCAACAATCATGAGGTTCATTGTGCGCTCGCATGGCGCCTGGGCGCAGAGCATCCGGGCTTTGCCATGACGCCCCGCGAATTGATCGACTGGACGTTGCGCACGTCGGGTTGGGGCACCCTCGCGGAGCTGGAGGCGAAACGATGGATCGACTGCCAGCCCGATTTTGCGACCGCCCACTTTGTCAATGGCTTTCCGTGGCCGGACGGCAGGTTCCGTTTCAAGCCGGATTGGAGGAACGTGCCGTTCCGCAGTCCGGTCAGATCGGGACCGGTGGACGGCATGCCGGTGCTGCCGGACCATTGGGATGTGATCGAGGAGGCGGACGAAGCCCATCCGTTCCGCCTCGCAACTTCGCCGGCGCGAAATTTCCTCAACTCGACGTTTACTGAAACGCCCGGCTCGATCGCGCGGGAAAAGCGGCCCGAGGTTTTAATTCATCCCGACGATGCCGCGGCTGCCGGAATCACCGACGGCGATGAGGTAGTGCTCGGCAATCGGCGTGGCGAGGTCCTGGTCCGTGCGCGGCTCTACGAAGGCGTGTGCCGCGGTGTGCTGATTGCGGAGTCGATCTGGCCTAACGACGCCCATCCGGATGGCCGTGGCATCAATACGTTAACGGGCGCAGATCCCGTCGCGCCCTACGGTGGCGCGGCATTTCATGACAACAAGGTGTGGATCAGGCCGCGGACGCGTGTTACCTAATCGAAGCCCATCACCCTCCGATACCTGTTCACGATTTTTAACGTATTTGAAAGAGGAAGGCGGGATCGATGTGCGCTTTGAATTCGTGATTTACCATTGCGGCACAAGGCTCTTCCACTGTAAGTTTTTGGTTGCGCTGCTCAATCGCGAGCCTTGCTTCGGCCGTATTTTTAGGTATTTATTGCCGCCAGCAATCGGAATTTTTGGCCGTTCGTTCGGCCGTTGGCGTTGATGCGCAATCGTACCGAACTCATCCAAGGTCCCGGCTTGTTGGCGCGAATTGCAGCGAATGCATTCGCGTCCCATCTTACGTTCTGACTGATCTAGGAGACAGACGATGCAAAAAGGCACCGTCAAATGGTTCAATCCAACTAAGGGCTATGGGTTTATTCGGCCGTCGACTGGAGAGAAGGATGTGTTTGTCCATATCTCCGCTGTCGAGCGCGCCGGTCTCAGCACCCTCAACGAGGGACAGGTGGTCGAGTATGAACTCGTCACCAACCGCGGCAAAACCTCCGCGGAAAACCTCAAGGTCGCGTAGCGGCCCTTGCCGGGACTTCCGGCAAACGGGTGTTACCCCGTAGCCCCCGGTTTCCAACCCCGGGGGTTTTTCTTTGCGGACGGCATTTTCCTTCAATTGCAAATTCTACGCTCTCAGCCGACTCTTTAGCGACTCTTTAGAGCATTTCCCGATTAGAGCGGATGAAAGGCGCAGCGTAGCGTGGGCAAAATCGCCTGCTACGGCGGTCGCGATTATATAAACACCGACGGCGATTTTGCCCACGCCGTCACGCTGTTCTTCGACAAGGGCTCAGGAGGCTCGACCGCGTGGGCAACGTATGCAATGCGATGTCACGCATCGGCGGGTTGCCCACCCTTGTCCGCGTATTGCCGTAGCGAAGAAAGGGCCATCGCACCTGCGCGCTGCGTTACGCCGCGGCCTTGCAACCGGCGAGTTCCTCCAGGCCCGGATAGTATCGCGCCGTCATGCGCCCTACATAACGGCGCAGGTTGTCGCGGCGTTCTGCGGCGCTGCGGGTGCGTGACTCGAAATGAGGGCACAACATCGCGCAGGCAAAAGCGAATATGGTGGCGTCAACACCCTTTGGTTCGCTGCCCAAGAAAAACGGCTTATCGCCGAGGAAATCCGCAATCGCGTCGATCGATCGCGTTCCGAGTGCGAGAATTTCATCGGGCGAGTGCCGTCCAAGACCCTGGCCATGAAGCGTACCGCGCAGCTTGCGGCGGATCATCGCCGCCACGACCGGCCGAATCGGAGCCGGGACCTTATCAAAGAACCGGACCGGGCCTTTGCGGAAATTCTCGTCATTCATCCATCGGTCGTGCACGCCGACCCAATAGAGCTGGTCTTCGGCCATTTTCTCGAAGGCCCAGGCGGTCGCCTTCTGGGCGGTGTCGAGCCCTTGGTCGAAGTCAATGTGGTATTTTTTCTCGATGTGCCAGCGGATGAAAGTTGAATCCGGGACCACCACGCCCTCGTCGTCGATATAGGGAAGTTTACCTTTCGGCGCCTTGGGAAATCCGGTGGTATCGGTGCGGTATGGCAAGTTGGCCATCTTCAACAGCGTTTCGACCTTCATGACGAAGGGACTGGAGTCCGGTAACCCGAAGGCGGGCCCGAAAGTGTAGAGGGTGATCATGATGTTTTCTCCCGATTGCGCGGAAGTCGCATGCTTCCCTGAAGCGGCTGTGTTCTCGTAAATCGATTCTATGATCGGAATAGGGAAACAAATTGTTATCGATTGCGAACCCGATCTTCACGTTGCGCTTCCAGAAATCGGAATAGAAATTGGCGCGGTTATTTGTCATCGGCTCCTAAGGCGGCGGATCCGGAACGATCAACTGAGCGGACGGCAACGGTGTTGTGGCGTTGCGCACTATGCCATCCGCCGTGATGCTCGATTTTCCACCGGCCACAAGGCCGAGCGCCAGCGGATAAATGCGAAGCTCGGCCGCGAGCACACGTGCCGCCAGCGTGTCCGGCGTGTCGTCGTCCAGCACCGGCACCGCGGCCTGGGCGATGATCGGCCCGGAATCGACCTCCGGCACCACGAAATGAACCGTTGCCCCGTGAATCTTCACGCCCGCCTCGAGCGCCCGCTCGTGGGTGTGAAGTCCTCTGAAGGACGGCAGCAGGGCAGGGTGGATGTTGATCATCCGCCCGCTCCATCGCGATACGAGCCAGGGCGTCAGCTGCCGCATGAAACCCGCAAGGCACACGATGTCGATACGATAAGCTTCGAGCTGTGCTTGCACTGCCCGCTCGAACGCCTCGCGATCCTTGCCGAAATCACCGTGATCGACGACCGCAGCGGCAATCCCCTCGGCACCGGCGCGCCGTAGTCCGCCGGCATCGGGCCGGTTCGACAGTACGACCGCAATTTCCGCCGGATAATCGGGTTTCCTGGCGGCCGCGATCAACGCCGCCATGTTGGCGCCGCGGCCGGAAATCAGGATGGCGACGCGCTTTCGGGAACCCATCGGGAGGCTTATTTAGAATGGTCGGACGGAAATTCCTCAAAGGCAAGATGGCCAATTAAGTTTACCGCATCCTCCGGCTTTTCCCATGACAGCGCCTGCGAACTAAATTTCTCAATCTTGCCGATCTGGAAAACCGTCTCGCCCTCGTCGGATAGACGTCGTTTCACATCATCTGCTTGATAAGCTTCAACAATAGCGACCATTCCAATTCCGCAATTGAACGCGCTTAGTAGCTCTTTCTCGTCCTCTCTGGATGAGGTCAGGTATGCACAGTCTTTCAACCATTTGAAAATAGCTGGAACCCTCCATGAGCCAAGTTCAATGCGTGCCCTAACGCCGCGTTGAGGGGCAGGCAGAACTCGGTGTAGCTTACCAATTGCACCACTTCCGGTAATGTGGGCTAAGGCTTTGATACCGGGAGCGCTCTTTAGGGTCCGAAGTAAAGACTTCACGTAGATACGAGTTGGCGTCAAAAAAGCTTCGCCAAGCGTTTGATTGGGGCAAAACGGCGCAACGTCCGACCAAGTCAAGGATGATGCACTAACTAGACGCCGAACGAGTGAATAACCATTAGAATGGACCCCAGATGATGCCAAGCCCAACAACACGTCACCCTCTGTTATTGCCTCCCGTCGGGGAAGTTCACAGCCGCGCTCAACTGCGCCCACTACGAAGCCGGCTAAGTCGAAGTCACCCGGAGTATAAAAGCCTGGCATCTCAGCCGTCTCGCCACCTACCAACGCTGCACCAGCGACTTGGCAGCCTTCAGCGATGCCTTGAATTACACGCTTTCCTAAAGCGGGATCGAGGCTTCCGAGTGCAAAGTAGTCAAGAAAAAACAATGGCTCGGCACCATGCACGAGTACGTCGTTAACGCACATTGCGACCAAATCGATTCCAATTGTATCGAGACGATCGGTTTCAATCGCAACTCGAAGCTTGGTGCCTACGCCGTCAGTTGAGGATACCAAAATTGGATCTTTGAAGCCTGCCTGCTTCAGATCGAACAACGCTCCAAACGCGCCTATCCCTTCAATCGGCCCTTTACGAACAGGGTTGAACGTTGCGTCGGCAATGGGAGTGATTTCTTTGATGAAGTCGTCGGCAAGCTTGATGTCGACACCCGCATCACGGTAGGTCGTTCGACTGGCTTTGGCCTTCCTAAGCGCAGACATGGTCGGGTTCCAATTCGAATCGACTCACTGAGTTGTTCAGCTTCTCCGGACCTGGACAAGCGTCCATGGTATTCATCAACAGCTTAGCCGGAAAAAAACATTGCAGGTAGGTAACCCAGTACGCCTGGATGCCAATGTCTTCGACAGGAAGGCTCATTGCGACCAATCGCCATTTGAGAGCTGTCCTGAAAAAAGCGGTAGGCAAAAAGCATGACAAAGACACAATAGGCAACGCTTGAATGCGCATTTGCGTTAGGCGGACGAATGAGAGCTTGCTGGCCAGTCCGCGCGGCGCGATCGATGACGGGTTCGCTTCGCCCATCCTACAGGCAAGTCTATCCGATTGAGGACACAGACATGGATGCCGTTGCGATCAAAAACGCCGGCGACGACCGCATCGAGGTTCCGACGGCGCGGATCGGCCTAATCATTCCCTCCGTCAATCGGCTGAGCGAGCCGCAGTTCGCCCATTTCGCTCCGCCCGGTCTCGGCATCCATGTGACGCGGGCGCGCATCGCCGGCAAATGGCGCAAGCCCGTGACAGAGCTTGCCCCCATCATCGCCCAGGCGGCCGGCGCGCTTTCCGATTCAAGCCCCGATCTCATCGTTTATCACTGCACCGACTCCTCGATGCGCGAAGGCCTCGATGGCGAACGGCACATTCTCGATATCGTGCGGCGCGAGGCAGGGATCGAAGCGGTATCCACCAGCGCCCTTGTGGTCGAAGCCCTGAATGCGCTTGACATCAAAAAGCTCGTCGTCATCGGTCCTTATCAGGACAACGACGTCATCATCGCCTACCTGCAATCCTGTGGCTTTACGGTGGTCCATGACGTGGCGCTGCGCCTGCCGGGCCACGAATCCTCGGCCGCGCCGCCCGAGCGCTGGGTTGAGACTACGCTCGACAATGCGCGCGAGGAGGCCGACGGCTACTTTCTGAGCTGCACCAACACCACCCAGATTGAAGCCATCGAGGAGCTGGAGGGCGCGCTCGGCAAGCCGGTCGTGAGCAGCAATCAGGCGGTGCTGTGGGGCGCGGTGAAGCGGCTGCGTGCGCGGCTCGGCGATGATGTCGCAATGCCGCGCCTCGGGCGGCTGATGACGAAGTAGGCGGCGCCGAACGCGCAAAGGGTCGAGCTACCCTGAGGCGCGCCGGGAAGCCACCTCCACGTCAAAGTCCATTTCTTGCCGGTCTCCGGCCGAAGAGGTGGCCAAACCGAGGGAAGATCACGATCACCCCGGCCGTCGCCTCGACGATAAAACAAGCCACAAGGGCGCTCGTGTAGTTGCCTTTTGCCTGCTGCAGATAGCCAAGAAGTCCGGGTCCGAATGCGAAGGCGAACTGGTTGATGGCAACGATCAGACCAACGATCCGGGAAAAGTATTGCCGGGGGAACTCCTGCTGAATGATGAGCCCTGGAAGCGAGGTCAGATTCCCAAGGCCGAGGCCGAAGAGAGTACAGCCGAAATAGAGCATCGGCGCGGATGAATTTGCGGCGAGCAATGCCATTCCGGCGGATTGGACCAGGAAATTCCCGCATGCGACTCCCCGCCGGTCGAGCTTGTCGACGAACAGGCCGACGAGGAGGCGGCCCACCACCGCCGCGGAGGTCGTCACGCTGACGGCCCAGCCGGCGCCGGCGGTTCCCAGGTTCGGCGACAGGTAGGCGACCTGATGGGTGAGGAATCCGACCTGCGCTACCAGCCCCAACGCGAAGGGAATGGATATTGTTTGGAAATCCCGACTGCGCAGGACAGCCGATAGCTGCCAGAGCGGCGCCTCTGCGGCGGGCACCGGCACAGGCGGCTGCGTTCGCATCGGGTCGCCACCCTCGTCCGCGGCATCGCGTTCGCCAATGCGCTTGCATCGCAGGACAAACGCTGCCGTCGGCAAGATGACCACAAGCATGAGAACCGCGACGCAGGACAGCGCTGCAGCGAAATTCAGGCGCCCGACCAAGAAGATCAGAAGCGGTGCGATGACGACCCCGCCGGCGCTTGCGCCATTGAGTGCCAGGCTGATGGCAAGGCCGCGCCGTTTGTCGAACCAGGGTGCAATGATGATATTGATCGCAGCGCCGCTCATCGCGGCCCAGCCGAACGACATCACGGCGAATGCCGCATAGACGTGCCAGGGGCGCGCGACGAGCGTGAGCAAGACGACGCCACAGGCCATTGCGGTGGCACCGCTTGAGACGGTGAGCCGCGCTCCGAACCGTTCGAATACGCCTCCGACAGAAAGGATCAGCGTTGCGCCCAGGAGGTAGTATGTGGTGATGGCGGTGGAGATGTCGGCCATGGGCCATCCGTGGCGCTGCTGAAGTGCGACCAGATAGATGCCGGGGCCATAGAATCCGAGTCCCCATCCGAAGCAGGCGATCACGAATGCCGCGACAACTACCAGCCAGCCGTGATAAATGCCGGTCGTCGCAGACGGCACCGTGGTTTCAATCCTGCTCAACACGTTCATGTGCCACCTTCGCTCATCGGATTATTGCGCCCTGGCGTTCGGCGCTTGAAAATGATGAGGCAGCTTGTGCATTGCCGGCCATTTTCGGACATCGTCCTGCGACAGAGTCCGATTTCGGCTATCAACGCAAAATGCCGCGGAGTAGCTTTGGCCGATGTTGACCAAGATGCCGGTGGAACTTGATCGTGAGACTTGTGAGCGTGCTCGCCTTGCGCGCGATGCCGCTTATGACGGGCTATTCTTTGTTGGCGTGCGAACCACGCGCATCTACTGTCGTCCGATATGTCCGGTGCGCCCGGCCAAGTCGGAAAACGTGGTGTTCTTCCCGACCGCCGCGGCTGCCGAACGGGTAGGCTTTCGCCCATGTCTCCGCTGCCGCCCCGAGACGGCACCCGGAAGCCCGGCATGGAGCGGTACCGCAACGACTGTGGCGCGCGGCATGCGCCTGATCGAGGACGGATTTCTTGACCGGTCGTCAGTCGATCAGCTTGCAGGGAAGCTTGGCATCGGCCCGCGGCACCTCCTTCGGCTTTTCCTTC
>Ga0126376_10002670_pt1 | contig 10169 bp, 10 predicted proteins | sample PanSoiMetPlot_15_FD_92760 | JGI IMG/M metagenome (GOLD analysis project Ga0126376, IMG submission 92760) | Tropical forest soil microbial communities from Panama - MetaG Plot_15 | ecosystem: Environmental > Terrestrial > Soil > Tropical forest > Bulk soil | place: Panama | collected 2016-02-17 | reverse complement strand
TTGTGAGCACCTGGGTAAAACCAGGCGCTTTGCCCGTGCGTAGACGGTCAGCGCCGCCATTGGCGCGCTCGATTGGTCCGGGAACCCTGCCATTAGCATCGCAGTACCCCATAACGCCGCGCGTGCTGCCGGCGGCATTGACGGCACGCCGTTGCCGGCGAGGCCGCCAGCGCTTGCGCACAGGCCCTCCCCCATGGGCGGCGATGCGGCATGACTGCACCGCCCCGACTTCAGCGCGAGCGCCTCTTCTTGCAAGGTGTGGTGGCCGTGCTTGCGTGCGTGCCGATCCTCGTTGGTCTCGCCGGTGTCAGCGCTGGGATTGCCGCCTTCGACACCCGCCTCGGCGCGGTCGAGCCCGGCGAGGCGTTTGATGCCCCCAACCGCGATGTCGATAGCCATGTGCGCTATCTCTCCGGGCTGATGCTGGCCATCGGCGTCGGCTTTTGGAGCACCGTGCCAGCAATCGAAGCCCGCGGTTGCCGGTTTCGTCTGCTCGCAGCCTTGGTGCTCGTCGGTGGCCTGGCCCGATTGACCGCGGCGCTCCGCCTCGGCCTTCCCGGCACCGGCATGGTCTGCGGTCTGGTCCTGGAGCTGCTGGTGACACCAGCTCTGGCGCTGTGGCGCGAGAGCCTCGAGCAGCGCCTCAGGTGCGGCGCGGCGAGGCCATGAGCATTGGGCAACGTGGCTGCGAAACGCGCATTTGCGCCACGGTTGTCCTCTAGCTCAGGGCCGGCGCGGCACGAGCCGCGATCAGGAGACTGCGCCATGAAGACGGCCCCAACAGTTGCCCTCGCGCTCATTGCCCTTGCCAGCCTGACCGCCCCCGGCAGCGCCAACCGCATCAATAGCGGTGCGGCGGACGGGCCGATCCACACCCACTTTTGTCCACTCCTCGCCAAACAGCTGCAGCTTGCGCAGTTCGAGGTTGCCTGTGCGCCGTCGGCAGGAACCAACGAGACCATCGAACGCGTACGCCAGGATCCGAGCGAGCTTGGGTTTGCCCCGCTCGATGCGTTTTTGCACGTCGGCACCGAGTTGGCGGCCCGGTCGGCCCTCACCGTCGTGCGTCAAGACGACGTGCGCCAATGTCTCTATGCCGCAACCCGCAATCGCGACCTTGCGAGCTGGGCGGCGCTGTCGGCCAATGCCGACCGCCTCCGCTTCATTGTGCCCGCCACCGACACCGCCACCTTCGCCTATCTCAGCCGGATCGATCCCAACGGGCTCGGCCGCGCCAGCCCGCCACGCGCTCAGCCATCGCTGGCGCGCGCCATCGCCGAGACCATGAGCGCGGAGGACACCGTGAGCCTGTTCGTTGCCTTTCCGGATCCCGACAGCACGCGCTTTGCCGACATCACTGATCGGGGCGGCCACGTCATCGCCGTGATCGACCGCAACATCCTGCGCCAGGAGGTCAACGGCAAAAAGGTCTATTTCGCGCAGGAGACCGAGATCGAAAATCCGCGGTGGACCAAGGCCGGGCACAAGCTCATTACCGCCTGTACCCCACTCGTGGTCTTTACCGGCGCCGCCGACCAAGTCGCCGACGGCAAGGCCCGCAGGGATCACGAAGATCTGATCCGCACCATCGCCGCGCTCAATGCCGGCGCGCTGCTGCCGGCGCAGGGCCTCTTCAGCCAGCTGTTGAAGCGCACCAAGGAGCTCTCGGCGCTGAGCACGGAAAAGATGCTCGCCGCCACCGAACAGGCGCGGGTCAAGGCCCGGCCCTACACCGATCGAGCCATCGAGACGGCCAAGGAAACCGCCGAGCAGGCAAAAGACGCCGCAGCGCGCGCCGTCGATGCGGCCAAGCCCTACATCGACCGATCCAAGGCGGCGGCCGAAAAGGCCTACGACGATGTCATAAAAATGCATAAGGACCGCTTGCAGACCCCGCCGGACGCCCCCAAGGAACCTTGAGAGCCACCGGCGCCGCGGCGGCACGAACTTCTGCAACCTGCGGCGCGCATGGACTTGCCACCGCGGCGGTCGAGAGGCTAGCAGTGGGGCCATGCAGCAATCCCCCCGCCTCGCCGATCGATTAGCACTGATCACGGGAGCAACGCGCGGTATCGGCCGTGCCGTCGCGCTCGCCTATGCGCGCGAGGGCGCGCACCTGATCCTGGTCGGGCGCACCGCGGGCGCCCTGGAGGATGTTGACGATGAGGTGCGGGAGCTGGGCCGGCCGGCAACGCTTTTGAACCTCAACCTCAACGACCACGACAAAATCGATGCGCTCGGTCCCACCATCTTTCAGCGCTGGGGCAAGCTCGACGTGGTGGTCGGCAACGCCGGGGTGCTTGGACCCCTCTCCCCGCTCGGCCACGTCACCGCTGACGCCTGGAAGGACGTGATCGACCTTAATCTTAATAGCAATTGGCGGCTGCTCCGCACGCTCGACCCATTGCTGCGCCTATCCGATGCCGGCCGCGCCATCTTCGTGACCTCCGGTGCCGCCCGCAACCGGCGTGCCTACTGGGGCCCCTATTCGGTGTCCAAGGCCGGGCTGGAAGCGCTGGTGCAAACCTACGCAGCCGAGATGACCAACACCAACGTCCGCGCCAACCTCATCAATCCCGGGCCGATTCGCACGGCGATGCGCGCCAAGGCGTTTCCCGGCGAGGATCCCGCCAGCTTGCGCCGGCCGGAAGACATCACCGACAAGTTCGTGGAATTGGCGCAGGCCACCTGCACCGATAACGGGCGGATCTTCGACCTCGGCAGCAACGAGGTGTTGTAAGGTGAGCGCCGGCTAATTTCAGGCGATCGGCACCACCATGCCATCATAGCCCGGTTCGACGTGCGCCGGCAGTTCGCGGCGTAAGGTGTCGTAGTCAAGCTCCGAGGTCATGTGCGTCAGGATCGCACGCTTGACGCCGAGGCGTTCGATCCAACCCAGCGCCTGCCCAACGGAGAAGTGGCTTGGGTGCGGCAGCGGCCGCAGCGCATCGACGATCCACAACTCGAGGTTGGCGAACAGCGGCAGCGCCGCCTCGGGAATGGCGCTGATGTCGGGCGAGTAGGCCACGTCACCAAAACGGAAACCCAGCGAGGGGACATCGCCGTGCTGCTGCGGCAGCGGTATAATGTCGATACTGCCACCGGCGCCGGTGATGCGCACGGCCATTGGCGGGTGCAGGGTGTGGGCATTGAGGATCGCGGGATAGGCCGAGCCCGGCGGCTGCCGGAAGCAGTAGTCGAAGCGTTGCAGCAGGGTGTCGCGCGTGCGCTGATCGGTGTGGATGTCTATGCGCCGCCGGGCGTTGAAGGCCATGCCGCGCAGATCGTCGATGCCGTGCGTGTGATCGGCGTGATCGTGGGTAAAGAGCACGGCGTCAACCGTATCGACGTCGGCATCGAGCAGCTGATTGCGCAGATCGGCGGGGGTATCGACCAGCACCCGCGTCAGCCCGCGACCCGAGGTCTGTGCGATGAGGACGGCGCAGCGCCGGCGGCGATTCTTCGGATTATTGGGGTCGCACGCACCCCAATTGTTGCCAATGCGCGGCACCCCGCCCGACGAACCGGTGCCGAGAAGCGTGATCGTCCGGCTCATGACAGGGCCATGCTGGCGGGCCGGACCTTGGCGTAGAGCCGGAAAAAATTCTCGGTGGTAAGGCGGGCGATTTCCGCCTCCGAAACACCCTTGACGCGGGCGAGCTCGGCGGCGGTGTGGACGACATAGGCCGGTTCGTTGCGCTTGCCACGAAACGGGCCGGGGGCCAGGTAGGGGGCATCGGTCTCAACCAGCAGGCGATCAAGCGGCACCCGCGCGGCGACCTCGCGCAGGGCCTCCGACCTCTTGAATGTCAGGATGCCCGAGAACGAGATGTAGAGCCCGAGCGCCAGGCCGCGCTCAGCCAACTCGTTGCCCCCGGTAAAGCAGTGCAGCACCGCCGTGAAGGCGCCCTTGCCCATCTCCTCCTCCAGGATGGCGGCAACATCGGCATCGGCATCGCGCGCATGAATGACGAGCGGCAGACCGCTGGCGCGCGCCGCCGCGATATGCTGGCGAAAGCCCGTGGCCTGTGCCTCGCGGGGGCTGTTGTCGTAGAAGTAGTCGAGCCCGGCTTCGCCGATCGCCACCACCTTGGGATGGGCCGCGAGCCGCACCAGCTGCTGCCAGGGCAGGTCGAGTTCCTCGTGCGCATAATGCGGATGGGTGCCGACCGAGCAGAAGACGTTGGCGTGCGCTTCGGCAATGCCGATCAAGGGCTCCAGGCGGCGCACCCGGGTCGAGATGCTCACCATGCCGCCAACGCCAGCGGTCCGCGCCCGCGCCAGCACGGCGTCGAGCTCGTTGGCAAACTCGGGAAAGTCGAGGTGGCAGTGGTGATCGATGAGCATCAGGTGCTGGGCTTCCTCGCCGGTTTGGCGGCGGCCTCGGCGCCGGCCTCCAGGTAACGCGGAAACACGCCGCTCGGCGTCGGCAACTGCCGTCCCGGCTCAAGGCGGGCGGCGGCACCCAGTGCCGCAAAGCTGCGCTGATCTTCCGCCTGCCCGAGGCTGTCGAGCAGCTTGGTGGCCGAGCCCGGCATCACCGGCGCTGCCAGGATCGCCACCTGCCGCACCACCTCGGCGGTGACGTAAAGGATGGTGCCCATGCGCTGCGGATCGGTTTTGCGCTTGGCCCACGGTTCGGCACCGGCGAAGTAGCGGTTGGCCTCGGCCACCACCGCCCAGACCGCATCGAGGTACTGCTTGATGCCCTGCCGGTCCATGGCGGTGCGCACCTTGCCATAGAGCGCATCGGCCGCCGCCAAGATCGCCTCATCGGCGGGCTCGAGTTGACCGGGCGCGGGAACTATGCCGCCGCAGTTTTTGGCGATCATCGCCAAGGAACGCTGCGCCAGGTTGCCCAGATCATTGGCGAGATCGGCGTTGATGCGATTGACGATCGCCTCGTGGCTGTAGCTGCCATCCTGGCCGAACGCGGCCTCGCGCAGAAAGAAGTAGCGCACCTGGTCGACGCCGTAGCCACGGACCAGATCGAAGGGATCGACCACGTTGCCGACCGATTTCGACATCTTCTCGCCGCGGTTGTAGAGAAAACCGTGCGCGAACACGCGCTTGGGCACGGCGATGCCGGCCGACATCAAGAATGCCGGCCAATAGACGGCATGGAAGCGCACGATATCCTTGCCGATGATGTGCACGTCGGCCGGCCAGTAGCGCCAGCGCGGCGCCGTCGGGTCGGGAAAGCCGGCGGCGGTGATGTAGTTGGTGAGCGCGTCGACCCACACGTACATGACGTGCTCGGAGCCATGGCGCTTGTCCGCCGGCGTTGGCACCTTGATGCCCCAGTCGAGCGAGGTGCGCGAGATCGACAAGTCGGTGAGCCCGCCTTTCACGAAACTCACCACCTCGTTGCGCCGCTCCGGCGGCAGGATGAAATCGGGATGCGTCTGGTAGTGCTCCAGCAGCCGATCGGCGAATGCGGACAGGCGGAAGAAGTAGGTTTCCTCCTCGGTCCATTCCACCGGCGAGCCCAGCGGCTCGCGCCGCACCCCGTCGGCATCCAAGGTCGTCTCGCCGGCGTCGAAGTAGGCCTCCTGACGCACCGAATACCAGCCCGCGTACTTGTCGAGATAGATATCGCCGGCCCGCTCCATGCGCCGCCAGATTTCTTCCGAGGAGCGATAATGCCTGGGCTCGGTGGTGCGAATAAAGTCGTCCTGGCTGATGTTGAGCGCCACCATCATGTCGCGGAAGCGCTGCGAGTTGCGGTCGGCCAGGGCCTGCGGGCTCAACCCCTCGGCGATCGCGGTCTGCTTCATTTTGAGGCCGTGCTCGTCGGTGCCGGTCAGGAAAAATACGTCCTTGCCGTCGAGCCGTTCGAAGCGCGCGATGGCATCGGTGGCAAGCGCGGTATAGGCATGGCCGATGTGCGGCACGCCGTTGGGATAGAAGATCGGGGTGGTGATGTAGAACTGCTGTTTGCCGCTCATGGCGCGATTTCCGCCCTGGTTGATCGGACTGAGAGTGCGACGGGCGTCCCGGCTCGGACGCGGCTCAGCGCATTCGGCCGCGCCCCCGGAGGCGGAGCCCGCCGGGTGGGCAGAAGTCGATCGTGGAAGCCTTGTTGATCATGATTTTGGGCATCGCCGCGAACAAAAGCGCGGGCTGGCCTAACATGAATCAGGTGCCGCTGCCACCGGCAATAGCGGGCTTAAGGCGCCCTGGTGCTGGCCAGCGCCTCCAGTGCGGCGAACAATGAGGTCAGCGTCGCCTTACGGTCGAGATTGAGTTCAGCGGCGTCCGCCTTGTCGCTGACCGCGGCCTGCCAGAGCGCCGCCCACTCCCCGAGCCGCTCCGGGGCGATCAAGCGGTCCGCCAGGGCGCGGTCGGCGGCCTCGCCCTGCCCCGTCGCCCGCGCCCGCAGCAATCGGGCCAGCGCATCCAAGAAGAGGTCGAAGAACGTTTCGAAACGCTCCTCGGGGGCGCCATAGCCCATCTCGTCGGTCAGGGCGTGCGCTGCCTGCCAATCAAGACGCGGCAGCGAGGCGAGCAAACGCTCGATGCGAGCATAAAGGGCAAGCCCGCCGCTGGCGCTGAGCTGCAGCACCCGGCGCACGCTCCCCCGCGCCAACCGCTCGAGCGTGTCCCAGGCGGCACCATCGGGCGGTTCCAGGCCACGCGTCGCCAGCGCCGCTGCGGCCGCGGCGCGCAACGGCTCGCCGGCGAGCGTGCCGAGGTCGAGCCGGCGACAGCGCGAGCGGATGGTGGGCAGAAGCTGGCTCGGCTCCGCCGAGATCAACAAAAACAGGCTCCGTTGCGGCGGCTCCTCGAGTGATTTGAGGAGCGCGTTGGCGGCATTGAGATTGAGCTCGTCGGCGGCGTCGACCAGGACCACGCGCCAGGCCGCTTCGCCGCTGGTCAACGCCAGGAACGACTTGAGCTTGCGCACCTCGTCGACCGGAATGCTTTGCGCCAGGCGCTTGGCTCGGGCGTCATAGGGGCGGCGCAACAGCAACAGGCCCGGATGCGACAGCGCCCGGACCTGGCGCACAGCCGTTGCCTCGGCGGCGACGTCAAGCCGCGCGCCCGGTGCCTCGCGTTGCTGCGGCAAGGCCAGCGCGTGGCGCGCCAGCCGGTAGGCCAAGGTCGCCTTGCCGATCCCCGCCCGGCCGGTGATCAGCCAGGCGTGATGCATGCGCGCGCTGGCGAAGGCTTCAGCCAAGGCGCGCTCCGCCGCCTCATGACCGAACAGCCGCGGCGTCTCGCGCGGATGCGGAAAACCCTCGAGCCGGTCCGCTTCGGGCTCGGCTTCGGCCTCCGCTGGCGGCGCGGCGCGGGCCATCAGCCCGGCTCCGCCAGCAGGCGCGTGGCGACGGCGTGCCAGACGGCCTCAGCCGTAGCCTCGGTCGAGGCCGCCGCGTCGACGACGACGCACCGCGCCGGCTCGGCCGCCGCCAGCGCCAGGTAACCGGCGCGCAGGCGCAGGTGGAAGTCGAGATCCCGCGCCTCGAAGCGATCGGTGTCGACGGCCCCCGGCGCCGTTCGACCGCGCCGCCCAACCCGGCCGAGGCCGTCGCGCGGATCGAGATCGAGCACCACGGTCAGATCCGGACCGCGCTCGCCCACGACCAGGCGCTCAAGCGCCTCGAGGCCGTCACGCGCCACGCCGCCGGCGACGCCCTGGTAAATGAGGGTTGAATCGGAAAAACGATCGCAAATCACCCAGCGGCCGGCGTCGAGGGCGGGCCAAATGGTTGCTTCCAGGTGATCGGCCCGTGCGGCATTGAACAGCAAGGCCTCCGACAAGGGGCCGTGCTTGAGCGTGCCGGGGGCGAGAATAAAGCTGCGCACTTGTTCGGCGAACGGCGAGCCACCGGGTTCGCGGGTCAACAGGGCGTCGATGCCTCGCTGCGCCAGGCGCGCGGCCAACAGCTGGGCTTGGGTCGACTTGCCAACCCCCTCGCCGCCCTCGAATGTAATGAACTTTGCCTGCCTCATGCCCTGGCCGCCCGGCGCCGGGGGTGCCCCGGCGCGCTCACCCGCGCCTCCTGCGGGCCCTAGGGGATCCAGCGGGTAGCCAAATATAGCAACGTGTCAAGCCCGCGGCGCATGACCCCGGCGCGGCCGACATCCTCGGCCACGTACAGCGGCACTTCGTTGGTGGTTTCGCTGGGCGTGGTCACGCGCAGCCGCGCCACCTGCTCGCCCTTGCGCAGCGGCGGCTTCAGCGGACCGTTGTAGATGATTTGCGCCTTCAGCCGCGGATTGGCCGGTTGCCGCGCCAGCCAGATATTAACGTCGCCGTTGCCGGTCAGCGGCACGAACATGCGCTCCCCGCCCCATACCCGGGCATGGCCGACCACCTCGCCCGCGTCGAACAGCTTGACCTCGGAAAAGTTCTTAAAGCCCCACTCCATCAGGCGGCGCGTTTCGTCGCGGCGCTCCTCGGCGGTGCCACAGCCGTTGACCACGGCGATCAGCCGCCGCCCCTCCTGTTTGGCCGACGCGACGATGCCGTAACCCGATTCCTTGATGAAGCCGGTTTTGAGGCCATCGATGCCCGCGACCAGATTGAGCAGCGGGTTGCGGTTGATGAACTTGTGCTTGCGGTAGGGAAATTCCTTGACGGCGAAATAGCCGTAGTAGTCGGGATACTCCTGGATGATGTAGCGGGCCAGGATGGCAAGCTCGCGGGCGGTCATCTGGTGGTCGGGCTGGTAGAGCCCGGTGGCGTTCTTGAACACCGACTTCTTGAGACCGAGCGCGCGCGCCTCATCCGTCATGCGCTGGGCAAACACGTCCTCGGAACCCGACATATTCTCGGCCAGCGAGATGGCGGCATCGTTGCCCGACTGCACAGTAATGCCCTTGATCAGCTCCTCCACCGAGGCCCGCGTGCCCAACGGCACGAACATGGCCGAGGTACCGGACGGCGCGCCGCCCCGGCGCCAAGCGTTCTCGCTCATCAAGAACTCATCGGTGAGCTTGATTTCGCCGGCCTTCAGCGCCTTGAACACCACGGCCAGCGTCATCAGCTTGCTCATGCTGGCCGGGTACATCAGCTCGTCGGCATTGCGCTGGTACATGACGGCGCCGGTATCGGCATCGAGAAGGATGGCCTGCGCCGCCTTGACGGAGAACTCACCTTGCGCGGTGGCGGGCGCGGCGGCGACCGCGCCACGGATCATGGTCAGCACCAGCGCCAGGCCGATGCCGAGGCTGCGCCACAAAGAACGTCCCCTATGCATCAGTTTGACCCGCGCTGCATCACATGGTCCCCTCATCGATCGGCCGTCGCCTGGCGCCTGGCCGCCGGCGACACCGGCACCGGGATTTTACCACGCCAGCGCCACCAGAGGCACGCGCTTAGAAACATAGTCTGCAAGGCTAACGCCTGTCATTGGGGTCGCGTGCCAGCGCGATCTGGAACCAGGGCTGGGAGGCGAGGAAGCGCTGCTCGTGACGATCGTCGCCCGACAGCGGCGCCGGCCCGGCATAGCGCACCCTGACGCGGGCAAGCCCGCGCGCCTCGAAGCCAAGGTAGCGCGCCGCCGCCCGCGACACGTCGATCTCGCGGTTCATCACATAGGGCCCGCGATCGTTGATGCGCACCAGCAAGGTGCGCCCGTTCTCGAGGTTTGTGACGTAGGCCAGCGACGGCAGCGGCAGGGTTGGATGCGCCGCCGACAGCGCCCACATGTCGAAGATTTCGCCGTTGGAGGTACGCCGGCCATGAAAATCCTGCGCATAGTAGGAGGCAAGGCCGCGCCGATCGTAGCTGGGGTCCTCGCGCGGCAGGTACCAGCGGTCGTCAACCGCATAGGGTGGGCCCACCTTGTAGCTACCGCCACCCTTGGGGATCGGCAGATTGCCGTCGACGAGCCGCGGGCTGGCGCGGCCATAACGGTCGGCTGCCCCAAGCGAGCAGGCGCCGGTGGCGGCTGCCACCGCCGCCAATGCCAGCCAAGAGGAGAGCGCTCCTCGCCGCGGCCTACGCATACCCGGATCCGCCAGTGCGCGCCGCGAACCAAAGGCTGGTCCGCCGCGGCCGATCAGCCTGACAAAGGGCCGTTAGCAACGGGTTAAGCGCGCCGACCCGGCCGCGAACGGGTCACGAGCTTGAGCCTTGCTGGGGCTCATCTCCCCGTCAATGGCGCCGGTGCAGGCAGGCGTACTTGCGGATCAGTTGCCGCGTCACAAGCGGCATGGCG
>Ga0126376_10002669_pt1 | contig 10169 bp, 11 predicted proteins | sample PanSoiMetPlot_15_FD_92760 | JGI IMG/M metagenome (GOLD analysis project Ga0126376, IMG submission 92760) | Tropical forest soil microbial communities from Panama - MetaG Plot_15 | ecosystem: Environmental > Terrestrial > Soil > Tropical forest > Bulk soil | place: Panama | collected 2016-02-17 | reverse complement strand
TGATGCTGGCTGCGGCGCTGCACCACTACACACCGTCACATCTAGACCCGTCCCCACAGCACAGGAGACACGATGTCCGGCGCGTCCACCACCCGCACCTATCAGATCGCCGCCATCCCTGCCGACGGTGTCGGCATGGAGGTCGTCGCCGCCGGCCGCGCCGTCCTCGACGCCATCGCCGCCGGTTCGAACGGCGCCTTCGCCTTCGGCTGGACCGAGTTCCCGTGGGGCTGCGGCTACTACGAGAAGACCGGCCGGATGATGGATGAGGACGCCCTGGAGGTGCTGCAGCGTTTCGACGCCATCTACTTCGGCGCCGTGGGCTGGCCGACCGTCCCCGACCACATCAGCCTGTGGGGGCTGCGGCTGACCATCGCCCAGAACTTCGACCAGTGGGCCAACGTGCGCCCGGTGCACTTCCACCCCGGCGTTCGCTCCCCGCTGCGCAAGGCCGACGACACCCACCTCGACTGGGTCGTGGTCCGGGAGAACAGCGAGGGCGAGTATGCCGGGCTGGGCGGGCGCAACCTGGCCGGGCGCGGACCGGGCAACGAGGTCGCCCTGCAGACCGCGCTGTTCACCGAGAAGGGTTGCGAGCGCATCATCCGGTTTGCCTTCGACCTGGCCCGGACCCGTCCGGTCACGAAGGTCTCCAGCGTCACCAAGAGCAACGCTCAGCAGTACGGCATGGTGCTGTGGGACGAGACCTTCGCCCGCGTCGCGCGGGACTACCCGGACGTGGTCACCGAGAGCGTGCTGGTCGACGCCATGGCCGCGAAGTTCGTGCTCAAGCCCGAAGATCTCTCCGTCGTCGTCGCCTCCAACCTGAACGCCGACATCCTCTCCGACCTGGGCTCGGCCCTTGCTGGCAGCCTTGGGCTGGCCGCCAGCGCGAACTACAACCCGGAGCGGCGCTTCCCGAGCATGTTCGAACCGGTGCACGGCTCGGCGCCGGATATCGCCGGGCGGGGCATCGCCGACCCCATCGGCGCCATCCTGTCCGGCGCGCTGATGCTGGATCATCTCGGGCTGCGCGACCAGGCCGCCCGGTTGCGGGACGCCGTCGACGTCACCACCGGCTCCGGCGTGCTGACCCGCGACATCGGCGGCACCGCCACCACCGGCCAGGTCGTCGCCGCGATCATCGAGAACCTGGCGCTCAGGCCGGCGGTTCTCCCAGCCCAGGGCACCTGAACACCTGTCAGAGTCCGCCGGCAACGTCCAGCGTTGCGCCGGTGATGTAGGAGGCGTCCTCGGACAGCAGCCAGAGCACGGCGGCGGCGACCTCATCGACGGTGCCCATCCGCGCGAGCGGGACCTGCCCGAGTACCCGGTCCCGGTGCTCCTTGGGCTGGCCGAAGCGGGTCTCGGTGGCGATGACACCGGGACGGACAACATTGACCCGGATGCCCTGCCCGGCCAGCTCCCTGGCCAGGCCGCGGGACATCGTCTCCAGGGACGCTTTGCTCGCCGCGAAGTGGACCCAGTTGCCGGGGGCTCCGGTGCTGACGGCATACGCCGAGGACAGCGTGACGATGCCGCCTCCGCCGCCCCCGCTCTTCGTGGACAGCCGCCGGGCCGCTTCTCGGGAGCAGAGGAACGCGCCAAAAACGTTGGTACGGAAAACGTCTTCAAGCTCGCTGGCGGACAACTCGGCCAGCGTGCGAGGCGGCCCGGCCCAGACGGCGTTGTTAACGAGGCCGCCCAGCGGGCCGAGGGCGGAATCCGCGGCCGCAAAGGCCTGCGCCACGTTGTCTTCGCAGCCAACGTCCGCCCGGATTGCGATCGCCTGGCCGCCAGCGGCCTCGATCTCGCCGACGATCTGCGCGGCATTGCCGGGCCTAGAGCGGTAGATCAATGCGACCGGTCGCCCAGCCCGGGCTGCCCGCAGCGCGATCTGGGCACCGATGCCGCGGCCACCGCCGGTCACGACCAGGGCCCCCGTGTTCGTCTGATGCCTGGTGGCTGTCGTCACGGTCCCTCCTGGAGTAAAATGACTTTACGACCAACAACGTAAAGTGACTTTACATCTATGTCAAGTCCGGAACAAGTCCAGCGCCAGCCGATCGCGCCAATGATGCGCGTGCTCTGGCAGGAGGTGCGCGACCGCATCCACCTGGCCTTCGCCGAGGAGGGTTACGGCGACGTGCGGGCGGAGCACCTGGCGGTACTGCAGTACCCGGGTCCCGACGGCCAGCGGCCCTCGGCCCTGGCCGCCCGCTCGGGCATGAGCAGGCAGGCGATCAATCACCTGGTGACCCACCTCGAGCGGGCGGGATACCTGGAGCGCTACACCGAGCCGTCTGACGGCAACGCGCGGCTCCTGCGGCTCACCGAACGCGGGCGGCGGCTGTATGAGCGCATCGAGGCCGTGGCAGCCGCGGTCGAGGCGGAATGGGCGCAACAGGTCGGGGCGAGCCGGCTGGAGGAGCTACGCACCATCCTCGGCGACCTCCTGATCGCCCGGAAGGATCAGCCGGCCAAACAGCGCACGTGAAACCCACGTGGCCGCGGACCCAACAGCGCTCCGCCCGGCGAGGCCGCCGGGCGGAGCGCTTCCGCGCATGGCCGGGTGAGTCAGTACCTTCGCAGCGCTCGCGGCGAGGTCAGATCGTGATGACGACCTTGCCGCGGGCGCGGCCCTCGGCCAGGTGCCGGATGGCGGCCGGGGCCTGGGCCAGCGGGTAGGCGCGGTCGATGGCCGGTGTGATCGCGCCGGACTCGATCAGGTCCTTCAAGACCATCAGGCCGGCGCGGTTCTGCCGCGCGATGAAGGCGGTCAGCCGCTGGCTCACCCACGGTGACATAAGGAACGCACGCAGGTTACGGCCCATGCCGCCAGAGCACCGGTCTTTGTTCTCGCCGGTGATGACCAGCGTCCCCCGTGGAGTGAGGGCACGGCGCAGCTGCCGCACCGGCCGGTTGCCACCGATATCCCCGACCAGAACGGCATCGGGGCGCTGAGCATGCGCAAGCTCGGCGAGGCGCTCGGGGTCGAGGCGATGTCCCTGTACAACCACGTCGCCAGCAAGGACGACCTCCTCGACGGAATGGTCGACCCTCGTGTTCAGCGAGATCGGCCCGCCACCTAGCGGTACCGGCTGGAAGGCAGCCATGCGCCAGCGGGCGATCTCGGCCCGCCGGGTTCTGGGCCGCCACCGCTGGGCGATCGGCCTGGTGGAGTCGCGGGCCTCACCCGGCCCGGCGACGCTCGCCCACCACGACGCCGTGCTTGGCTGCCTGCGCCACGCAGGCTTCTCGATCGAGCTGACCGCCCACGCCGCCTCGTTGCTCCACAGCTGTACCTACGGATTCGCGCTGCAGGAGGCCAGCCTGCCATTCAGCACCCACGAGGAAACGGCCGATGTCACGCAGCAGATCCTCGATCAGTTTGCCCCGCAGCAGTACCCTCACCTGGCCGAGATGGCCGCCCAGCACATCCTGCAAGGCGGCTACGAGTACGGCGGGGAGTTCGAGATCGGTCTTGACCTGATCCTCGACGCACTCGAACGAGCCGCCGAGAGCGACCGAACCCCGGGCCGGCCCGCCGGGACCGCCTAGCGTTCGCGCTGATTGAGGGTTATTGCACCCTTACCTTTTGGCTAGTATCCTCCCGCTGAGCTGGGCCCTCCTGCCTGATAACGGGGTAATTCCGACGTCCCGTAGTGGGCAAGGAGCGTGATTCGCGTGGCCCGGGTTCAGCCACCGGGTAGGGTGCCCGGCCGCCGGCGCTGGCTGCAGCGCCTGCTGGGAGCCTGCCTGGCCGCCGCCGTGCTGGGCTGGCCGGCCACGTACGCCAGCGCTGCCGTCACACCCGTACTGCCGCCGCCCACGGGACTGACCGCCACGGCTGCGGACAGCTCACAAATCACCTTGAGCTGGACAGCGCCGACGCCCCCGAGCGGTTACACGGTCAGCGGCTACGCGATCTACGAGGGGACCAGCTCAGGCGCAGAGTCCTCGTACGGCAACTCCACCAGCACCAGTTACACGGTGACCGGCCTGACCAGCGGGACCACGTACTACTTCTACGTAATCGCGACGACCACGCAAAACTGTCTTGTTCTTGGCTGCCCGCCAGCCCTTCATAGCTTGCCGTCCAGCGAACTGTCCGCCGCCACGAGTTCTCCCACGCTTCCGGCACCTACCGGGCTGACCGCCACCGCTGCGGGCAGCTCTCAGATACGCCTGAGCTGGACTGCGCCGGCGGCCGCGGCAGGTGCGTCCGTCACCGGCTACAAGATCTATGACGCGACCAGCTCCGGCGCAGAGTCCCCGGCCGACAGCTCCACCAGCACCAGTTACACGGGAACAGGCCTGACCAGCGGGACCACGTACTACTTCGAAGTAACCGCGGTCTACCAGGTCTGTTCTGGCGGTAAGTGCTCGAAGCCGGAAAGTCCGGTGTCCAACGAGGCCCACGCGACCACGAACCGCGCTACCACAGGGCCCCAAAAGCAGGTCATCAACTTCGGGCCGCTGGCCTCTCACGTGGTCGGCGTGAGCTTTACCGTCTCGGCGTTGGCATCATCAAGGCTGCCGGTCTCGTTCGGCTCCGATACGCCACGTGTGTGCTCGGTGTCCGGGCAGGTGGTCACGACCGTCAAGCGCGGCAGATGCACGATCAGGGCCAGCCAGCCCGGAAACACCAACTACACGCCCGCTCCGGACCAGACGCAGTCGTTCCGGGTCAAGCCGCTCGTGGGGAGGCTGCGCCCGCAGACAATTACGTTCGCGGGCCCGGCTGGCGTGCCGATGGCGCGGCGGACGGTCAGGCTGTCGGCGTCGGCGTCGTCGGGGCTGCGGGTGTCGTTCCGTTCCGACACGCCGGGTGTGTGCTCGGTGTCCGGACGGGTGGTCACGACCGTCAAGGACGGCAGGTGCACGATCACGGCCACCCAGGCCGGAAACACCCGTTACGCGCCCGCTCCGGACCAGACGCGATCGTTCCAGGTAGGCCCCGTCCCATCGCACGTGCCCCGGGCGCTGGTCATCGTGCTGGTGGCCCTCCTTCTTGCGGCCATGGTTTGTGCGGCCGTAGCGGGCGCGCTGTGGCTGCGCTGGCACTGGCAGCAGACCCGCGAGCGGCGGACCCAGACGACCACGACGAGGATCAAGACCGAGCCGCACCCCGACTCACCTGGCACGGTGCACCTGCGCGTCACCGGGCCCGACGTCTCCGGGGCAGTCCGCATCGAGCCGCACCAGGCATACGTATACAGCCGACTGGAAAGGGCGCAGCGATGAGCGCGACCGGATCCCCGCAGACACCGAGTGCTCTGGCACTGTTCACCGACCCGGGTCAGGGTTTCCCCGAGGTAGCCGGTCAGCCCCTGCTATCCGCCCAGGTTGCCGGGGGCCTCCCCGCGCTGGACGAGCTCGGCCAGATAACCCGCGACGCCGTTATCCGTGAGGCCAGGGCCGCGGTCACCGGGCTCTTGGATATCAGTCTGATCGACGTGCTTCTCTCCGCCTGGCGAACGCATCATGATCTGACCACGGCCGCGCGGAACACGCTGAACGTGCCGGGCAGCACCGAGCTGGTACCCCTGGCCGAGCACCAGATCACCAGCACGATGCATCCCTATGTCAACGTGTTTGTCGACGGCCATCACGTGGCCACCATCCATCTCGACCTGTCGCTCCTGTTCGATGTCAAGGCGGTCCTTGCCGGGATCCGCGACGGGCAGCTGGTCGAACTGCACTCAGGGCACTGTGACGTCACCGCCACATTGGCCATCGAAAAAACCAATGTCGCCAGCAAGCAGATCGGCTTCGAGCTGCCGGGCGCCATCCCGCTCAACCCGGGGATCCGGCTGCTGAGCGCCTCGGCCTACGCAACCGACCCGGGATACGCCGAAACGCTCCACTGACCGCTCCGGACGGGCCTGCCCTTTCAGCCTGAGGCTATTTCCAGGTTTTGCCGTTCCAGCGCTGCAGGATCCCGCCTTTCTCGTCGGCTCCGACCGCCCAGGCGTTGCGGGTGGAGGTGGCGGCCACGCCGAGTAGCTGGCTGAGCGGGCCCGGGGTCGGGCTGGCCACGCGTGCCCAGTGGGCGCCGTTCCAGTGGACGATCAGGGTCTTGAAGCCGGTACGCGTGTAGCCAACCGCCCAGGCGTTGCCGACGGAGGTCGCGGTCACGGCGGTCAGCACGCTGTTGGGTGCGGGGTTGGGGCTGGCGACCTGCCGCCAGGCGGTGCCGTTCCAGTGCACGATCATGGTGGTTGTCGTGGCCATGGGGCCGAAGCAGTGTCCCGCGCAGCCGACCGCCCAGGCGTTACTGGCGGAGGTAGCGGCCACGCCGTTGAGCGCGCCGACCCGGGCCGGCGCCGGGCTGGGCATCCGCGTCCAGGCAGTGCCGTTCCAGCGCAAGATCACCGTCTGCGGGCTGGCGGAGCTCAGGAAGCAAAAGGCGGTGCAGCCAACCGCCCAGGCGCTGCGCCCGGAGACCGCGGTCACGCTGCTGAGGGCGCTGCCCACCCCGGGGCTCGGGCTGGGCACCCGCGTCCAGGCGGTGCCGTTCCAGTGCAAGATCAGCGTCTTGATGCCGCCGAATCCCTGGAAGCAGTTCCCGGCACAGCCGACCGCCCAGGCGTCGCCGGCCGAGGTCGCGGCCACGCCGAACAGGGCGCCGCCGCCTTTCGGGGTCGGGCTGGGCACCGTCTTCCAGGCGGTGCCGTTCCAGTGCAGGATGATCGTCTTGCCCGGCGAGGCGCCGCCGCCGCCGACCGCCCAGGCGTTGCGGGCCGAGGTCGCGGCCACGGCGTACAGCTCGGTTTCGCCGACCGGGGTCGGGCTGGGCACGCGCGCCCAGGCAGTGCCGTCCCAGTGCAGGATGAGCGTCTTGCCGCTGCTCACCTCCCCGCCGGCCGCCCAGGCGTTGCGGGCCGAGGTCGCGGCCACGCCGAAAAGCTGCCCGCCGGGCACCGGCACTGCCCGTTCCGGCACCCCCGCCCCAGCCATGGCCGACCCGGCCGCCGGCCCGATGGCGGCGGCGGTGGCGACGGCTAGCAGCCCTGCCGCCACCACGACCCTGATACGCGTGAATCCCATCGCTGACTCCCCTCAGAACAGATCCCGCTATTTCAGAGCCGGATCCCCCTTTCCAGATACGACGTCAGCGGTACTCCGCGGGTTAGGGTCGTGTCCCCTTAGGGGTTTGCGGGACGCTCTAGACCGCGGGGGCGGTCAGTTCCAGCTGGACGCCATCGGGGTCGTCGAACGGGAGCACGTCGATAGCGAACCCCGGCAGCCTGGTGATCTCCCCGTGGGCGACCCCGCGCTCATCGAACAGCCGCATCGCCTGCTCGAGGTCGCCGCGGCTGGCGACGCTGAAGCTGAGATGGTCGAGGCCGACCCGGTCGGGGTCGAAACGGTCACCCGATGGCGCCATGGGCCGCAGGCCCATGATCAAGTTGCCGCGGGCCATGACCACGCCGCCGAAGAGGATCTTGAACGCCTCGGCCGCGGCCGGGTCATCCGCTGGCGGCGACTCCACCGCGACCTCGAAGCCGAGCAACTGAGTGTAGAACTCGCGGCTGCGTGCCAAGTCGGTCACTGTCAGCCGCAGGTGATGGATCTCACCAGTAGGAATCTGCCCCGGCATCGCGCCCTCCCTCACTTGCGGAACGCCCCGCGCCCCGCCCGATCCGGCCGCCATGATCAGCATCCCAGTCCAGCGCCCACCGGGCATACGGAATCACCCCCCGGGCGGCCATGCTTTAGTTTGCCCCTGTGAGCGGTCCTGACGAAGGGTTGACGCAGACGTGGACTTCGAGATTCCGGCCGATCTAGCCGCCTACCTCGCGGAACTGGATGAGTTCATCGAACTCCAGATCCGCCCGCTGGAGCAGCAGGACGACAACGTTCGTTTCTTCGATCATCGGCGCGAAGACGCCCGCACGGACTGGGACCGCGGCGGCCTGCCCAGCCGGGAATGGGAGGCGCTGCTGGCCGAGGCGGTGCGCCGGGCGGATGCCGCCGGGCATTACCGGTACGCCTTTCCGGCCGAATATGGGGGCCGGAACGGTACCAACCTGGGCATGACAATGATCCGCGAGCACCTGGCGGGCAAGGGCCTCGGCCTGCATTGCGACCTGCAGAACGAGCACATGATCGTCGGCAACAACGTCGGCCTGCTGCTGATGCTCCACTACGGCACAGAAGCTCAGCTGGCGCAGTGGGCCGAGGACCTGGCATCCGGCCGGAGAGGCTTCGCGTTCGGGATCACCGAGCCCGCGCACGGCTCGGACGCCACGTTCATGGAAACCACCGCCAGGCGGGCGGAGCGCGGCGAGGGCTGGGTGATCAACGGTGAGAAGACGTGGAACACCGGCGTACACGCCGCCTCGCATGACCTCATCTTCGCCCGCACGAGTGGCAGTCCCGGCGACGCGGACGGGATCACCGCGTTCCTCACTCCGGTGGACTCACCCGGTTTCACCGTTGAGGAGTATCTCTGGACGTTCAACATGCCGACCGATCACGCCCGCATCACCCTGCGGGACGTTCGCGTACCGGGCAGCGCGGTCTTCGGCGGCGAGGGGCGCGGCCTGCAGGTGGTGCAGCATTTCTTTAACGAGAACCGGATCCGGCAAGCCGCTTCCAGCCTCGGGGCCGCCCAGTACTGCGTCAGCGAATCGGTCGCTTACGCGCGTGAGCGCAAGCCGTTCGGCACGCCGCTGGCCGCCAACCAGGCGATCCAGTTCCCGCTGGTCGAACTGCACACCCAGTGCGAGATGCTGCGCGCGCTGATCCACAAGACTGCCTGGCTGATGGACACCCACGGTCCGTTCTCGGTCTCCGACAAGGTGTCGATGTGCAACTACTGGGCGAACCGGTTGTGCTGCGAGGCGGCGGACCGGGCCATGCAGGTTCACGGCGGCCTTGGCTACTCCCGCCACAAGCCGTTCGAGCACATCTACCGGCACCACCGCCGCTACCGGATCACCGAGGGCACCGAGGAGATACAGATGCGCCGCGTCGCGGGGTATCTGTTCGGGTACATGCGCCAGCGTGCTCCCAAGGGCGTGACCACAGATTGATAGAAGAACGCCACCTTGCCGCCGCGCTGCGCGACGTCCTCGGCACGGTCACCATCGAGGGCCTGACCCGGCTGTCCGGCGGCGCCTCCCGGGAAACCTGGTCCTTCGACGCGGTGGGCACCGGCGGGTCGCGCACGGAACTGGTGCTGCGCCGCGACCCGCCCGGGCGGCCCAGCGAGCCGGGGGCGATGAGCCGGGAAGCCCGCGTGATCGCAGCGGCCCGGGCGGCCGGGCTCACCGTACCGGACGTGCTGCTCAGCACCGATGATCCCGGTCTGTGGGGCACGGCCGGCCTGGTCATGCGCCGCGTCGCCGGCGAGACGATCGCCCGCCGGATCCTGCGCGACGACGCCTACCGGCAGGCGCGGAGGGTGCTGGTGCGTCAGGTCGGCGAGTTCGCCGCCGGCCTGCACGCGCTCGAGGTCCCCGGGTATCTGCCCGCACCGGACCCGCTGGCCAGCCTGCGGGCCGAGCTGGCCACCTACGAGCAGGCCAGCCCCGTCTTCGACTTGGCTCTGCGCACGCTGGAGGCGGACCGGCCGCCGGCTCGCCCACCGGTGATCGTCCACGGCGACCTGCGGCTCGGCAACCTCATCATCGGCCCGGACTGCCTGCTCGCCGTCATCGACTGGGAACTCGTCCATGCCGGCAACCCGGCCGAGGACCTCGGCTGGTTCTGCGTCAAAGCGTGGCGCTTCGGCGCCGCCGCGCCAGCCGCTGGACTGGGCAGCCGGGAAGAACTGCTGGCTGCCTACCGCGCCGCGGGCGGAGCCGACATCACCCTTGACGAGCTGCGCTGGTGGGAGATATTCGGCACGCTGCGCTGGGGAGCCATCTGCATGGAGCAGGCCCAGGCGCACCTGTCCGGCGCGCACCGGTCCGTCGAACTGGCCGCGGTCGGGCGCCGGGTCTGCGAGCAGGAATGGGACTTGCTGCTCCTGCTCGAGCCGGATGCCGCGGCGCGGGCCGCCGCCTGCCGTCCGCGCGTCACGGGCGCCGCGCGGCCAGCCCCGGCCCCACACGGCCGGCCCACCGCGAGCGAGCTGCTCGAGGCCGTCCGGGAGTTCCTCACCGGCCAGGTCATGCCGGCCTCCACCGGCCAGCTCGCCTTCCACGCCCGCGTCG
>Ga0126376_10002668_pt1 | contig 10169 bp, 11 predicted proteins | sample PanSoiMetPlot_15_FD_92760 | JGI IMG/M metagenome (GOLD analysis project Ga0126376, IMG submission 92760) | Tropical forest soil microbial communities from Panama - MetaG Plot_15 | ecosystem: Environmental > Terrestrial > Soil > Tropical forest > Bulk soil | place: Panama | collected 2016-02-17 | reverse complement strand
GGTGCGAAGGAGGCCGCCAGGCCGTGGCGCTGCGCCACCGCCCGCACGGTCTCGCGGTAGTAGACGTGTGCGTCGGCGGCCCGCAGTGCGGGGGCGTGCTTGATCGACAGCTCCTGCTGCCCCCACCCAAGCTCCGGGTAGTACTGCTCGACAGCCAGGCCCTGCGCCTCGAGGGCGGCCACGACATCGTCGATGATGTCGGCGGCTCTGCCCATGCCGTCGCTGGAGAAGCACAGACTCTGGTCGATCGGCACCCAGGTGTCCTCCCGCACTGGAGGAGCCGCGGCCTCGTGAGACGCACCTTGCTCAGCCGGCCGCATGAACTGCGCTTCGCGCCGGGCCAGCGTCCACTCGGGCTCGAACGCCGCCACCAGCTCGACCCCGAAGCCCCGAGCCCGCTCGATCATGCGCTTCAGGAAGCGGCGGCCGTCGGCGGCGTAGGGCTGCCGGTCAGGCGTCATCATGTCTACGAGCAGGACGCCGGTATGCGGGGCATAGGGCGCGACGACGAACGTCTCGGGATCGGGCACCAGCCGGATTTCCCCGACGGGCCCCATGCCCTGGACCGGAGCCAGCCGGTCGAGCATCGAAAAGGCCTGCATCGCAACCGTCAGGCCGATGCCGGTCTCCAGCCGCTCTCCGAGCCGCGAAAGCCCAGTGGCTTTGCCGCGGATGACGCCGTCGTTGTCGCAGTAGAGGAACCGGATCAGCCGGAGGCCAAGCTGCTCAGCCCGTCCGACCACGCGCGCTCGCAGCTCGGCGAGCTCGCCGGGTGGTGGCGGTGCTCCGATCCTCACGGCTCGTCATCGTATTGCGGTCGGGCTTGAAAAGGCCAGCCAGGGGCGCGGCAAGGTCAGGTACACGCTCCGGCGAGGCTCAGTGTCACACCGGTAGGGAAGCCAGGAGGCGGCGAGCCTGGAGCCAGGTTCCCCTTTCCGGCAGCACCAGGCGGGGGTGTCGGGGTTGGAAAGAGTTCAGCCGGGACGTCCGCCACCTTGGTCAGTTCGCCGTTGCGGTACAGCCAGAGTGACCCCGGGCTGCTGAACCATATCCCGTGGGAGTCGGTCAGGATAAGGTTGGGCCGAAAGGCGGAGTCCGAACCACTGGCGATGGTATGCGTCTGGTTGGGGCCGGTCAGCAGCAGTACCTGGGGAGGTGGCGGTAGGTACGGAGTTGGGACCGTGCCCGAGCTGACCGCCGAAGGCGGCAGGCCCTTCGGGATGATGACGTTCAGGAACAGCACCGGATGGCCCTGGGTGTCGGCGCCCACGATATTCACGCTGACGCCATCGGGTGCGGTGTACCACGTGCTGACGCTTCCGTCCCGCAGGTCCATCCGATCGATTGTGCTCGGCGGGGCGACAGAGTTGGGGGACGGCGTCGCCGGCTTCCCGAACGTCACGGCCCAGGCCGCCCCGCCGGCGATCCTGGCGAATGTTTTATAGGTCGGCTGCACCGCCGGATCAGATGCTTGCGACTGCGGCGGGTTCGATCCGACGCGATGGGCACCCGCCGGATTGGCAGGGTCCACGACCCACAGTTCGGAACCGACGGGGCCTGCTTGACTGCTCCCCTGGCGATTGAAGTAGATGCCCCCGGGTCCCCACCCAAGCACCTGCCCGCTGCTGTCGCCGCTCCAGAGCTCGCGTGCCTTGCCGGTTGCCACGTCGTGGACGAACACCGCCGAAGTCGCCTGTTTGCCGGGCACCCCTGAGGTGGTTGTCGTGTAGGCATACGCCCTGCCGTCCGGAGACACCCATTGTGCCGGTACGGGCAGCCACCTGCCTCCGGCGTACGTGAAGCCAAAGGGCTTGACCTGTGTCGAATCCAGCGTCCTGTCGACGGCAACCCCTCCGTCAGGGAAGCTTATCCGTGCCTGGGTCAGGTAACCGACCACGGGTAGGGTGCATCGGAACCCGACCTGCGTGGTCATGTTCAGCGTCCCGACCACCTTGAGCTCACTCGCTGGTTGGGGCGAGGTGCCACCGTGGCGTGCGAGGACCAGCGACGCCACGACAGCTAGCGCCAGCACGACGGCGACGCCGCCCGCGGCCCACTGCCGGCGTGATCCGCCGAAGCCCAGGTCAATGGGCATGGACGTGATCACCCGGGAGCGGAGCCCGGGCTCAGGCTCGGCGACGCCGAGCGCCCCGCGGATCTTTCTCCGAGCCTGCTCGTCGTCCGGGGTCGTCATCCGAATACCTCCTCAACCTCGAGCTGCGGGCGGAGCCGTACGACCGCCCGGTGAATCCTCGACTTCACTGTGCCGATGGGCGCCCGCGTGATGGCCGCGACCTCCTCGAGGGAGAGGTCCAGGTAGAAGTGCAGGACCAGCGCCAGGCGCTGGTCGTGCTTGAGCCGCCGGATGGCGCGCCGCAGGTCGGCGCCTCGCACCACCGGGTCTTCCACGCTTTGCGATGGGGTGCCGAGACCGCTCAGCTTCAGCACTTTGTGCCATCGACCGCGGAGGGTGGAACGGCACTGGTTGGCCACGATCGCCAGGAACCAGGGTCGCATCTCGGTGCCGGGGCGCAGGTTGCCGAGGCTGCGCCAGGCGCGGAACGCTGCCTCCTGGACCGCGTCCTCCGCGGCCTCCCGGTCGTGGAGCATGCCGAAGGCCAGCCGGAAGGCGGGGTCGATGACTGGGCCGACCAGGGCGTCGAAGGCGCTGCGGTCACCAGCCTTGGCCTGGTCGACGAGCTCAGCCGCGGCGACGTCTGCCACCGGCACTTCTAGGTGCAGGGCCCGGCGAGGGCCAGCAAGGCGCCCGTCGGAAAGCCGGGTGGGGGAGAGGGGAAGTTGGGTGGCGGTGTTGCGACGTTCCGCGAAGCCGCGCCAGGTGGAGGTGTCGGCTGCGGGAACAGGGAGGCCGGGATATCGGCGACCTTGGTCAGGCCGCCCTGACGGTAGAGCCACAACGACCCGGGGCTGTTGAACCAGATTCCGTGGCGGTCGCCGATCACGCTCGAGGGCCGAAACTCGGAGTTGGAGCCGTCGGCGATCTCGACCGTTTGATTCGGCCCGGTGAGCAGCAGAACACGGGGCGGTGGCGGGTAGATCACGTCTGCCGGCGGCGTCACCTGGCCGCCGGGGCTGTTGGGCGGGGCCACCATCCTGGGTGTCGGCATAACCGTGAGGATCGGGTGACCCTGTGAGTCTATGCCGGCGATGCTCAGGCTCGTCCCCTCGGCGGCGGTGAACCACGTGCTGAGGCTGCCGTCATTCAGATCCATTCTTATGACCTGGGAGGGGTTCCTCGCGACGTTGCCACCACCTGCTGGGATTGGGGGCCTGGCGCTGCCTATCTTTACGGACCAGGCGTAGCTGCCCGCAATCCGGGTCCCGAACTGAAAGATCGGGGAGTCGGCCTCGCTTGCTGGTGCCGGCTGCGGGGGATTTGGGCCGACGCGGTGGGCTGCGCTCCGGGTCGCCAGGCCCGCGACCCAGACTTCCGTCCTGTCCCCAGCTCCTTTGCCTTCACCGGCCGGTTGGAACATGAAGTACACGCCGCCCGGCCCCCAGCCGATCAGCTGGGTGAAGCCCGCCCCACTCCAGAGCTTGCGGTCGGTGCCGAGCGCCATATCGTGGACGTAGAGGGCCGCGCTCTGCAGCTGGCCCGGGACCCCCGTCGTGTTGGTGATGTAGGCGTATGACTTGCTGTCAGGAGACAGCCAGGCGCGGGGCACGGGAACCCACTTTCCGCCCACGAAGGCGCTGCCGGACTGAGGTGTCCCCCTCGCCTGCTGCTGGACGTGGTCCACCAGAACAGCACCGTCCGGCAGGCTGATGCGCGCTTCAGCCAGATAGCCCTGGACCGGCAGCATGCACCGGAATTCGAGCTGCGTGGTCATGTTCAGGGACCCGACCAGCTGCCCGGACGTCGTCGAATGGACGGAGCTGCCCCGCCGAAAGAGCATCAGCCCCGCCACGACCGTCAAAGCCAGCAGCACGGCGATGCCCCCCGCCACCCAGGGCCGGCGCGAGGCTCCGCCGCCGCGGCCCTCGGCCGGAGTAGAGGCGATCACGCGCGAACGCAACCCGGGATGAGGCTCGACGACCCCGAGCGCCTGGCAAACCCTGGCGCGGGCCGCTCTCTCCTCGTCTGAAGTCATCGGTTGCAACCTCCCTCCTCTCCAGCGCCGCCGGTTCCCTGACTGCCCCGGCTGAAATTTATACGTTCGGACCGGCCATCGGAGTTCCGGTCTTCACAATGTTGTCCGAGATGGCAAGACGTGTTCGTGGCATCCCACGCGCTGCGCGATTCGCAAGGCGCATGCGAATCCTGGCCGCGGTCATCCGCGAACCTGGCCTCAGGCCGGGTCAGCTCGCAGCGCGCGCAGGGGTCTCGGAGAGCACGCTGTTCAGGGACCTCGGGATGCTGCGGCGCCAGGGCTACCCGGTCACCTTCAGCGACGGCTACCAGCTCCAGGAGTCACTGGGCCTCGACGGACCCAACCCGGCTCTCAGCCTGGGCGCGGTCTACGAGCACCAGCTCGATCTGCTCAAAGATCAGCTTCCGGCGACACTGGCGGACCAGGTGCAGGCGGAGCTTGAGGCCGAGGCGCCGGCGGCCCTCGCCGCGATCGTGGCCGCGGTCATCGAGAGGCAGCTTCAGCGGCGGCTCGAGTACGCCGGCGGCCGCAGACGCAGGCCCGAAGCGCGCGGCGCTGCCGTTGCCGCGGCGCACGGTTCTTAGAGATCTATATTCCGAGGCGTGAAACCGATCCTCCTGCTGTCCCGCGGACACGGCGATGCCGACTTCCTGTATGCCTGCCACATGGCGGTCGAACAGGCCATCTATCTGCGATTCGAGCCAGGTGATGACCTGCTGGTCGTGTCCACCCTCGAGCTCGACCGCGCTCGCCGTGAATCGCGCGCCGCGACGGTAATCGACCGCAAGGATGCGGGCTGGGTCGACCAGGAGGACACTCTGGCGGCATGGTCGGACCTGGCACGGCGGCTGCTGGCCGAACGCGGTCTCACCGAGGTGCGCGTCTCACCGCTGTTGCCCGCCGCCGCCTACGAGGCGCTGCGGGGAGCGGGCGTACGGGCGGAAATCGAGCGCCGCCTCTTCCTGGACGCTCGGCGCCGTAAGTCGGCCGAAGAAGCCGAGTACATTCGGGCCGCCCAGGGTGCCGCCGAAGCCGCATGCGTCGAGGTGATCGGCCAGCTCGCGGCCGCCGAGGCGAAGGCCGACGGGCTGTTGTGGCTCGAAGGCAGTCCTCTGACTTCGGAGCGGCTGATGGCGAGCGCGCAGGCCGCGCTCAGCCAGATCGGATACAGTGCCGCCGAGATGATCGTGGCGGGCTCGCCGGAGTGTGCCCTGCCTCACTTCCAGGGAGCCGGGCCGATCCGGTCGAACGCGCCCGTGATCATCGACATCTTTCCCCAGGGCCGGACGTCGCACTACCACGGAGACCTGACCCGGACCGTGGTTCCTGGGCACGTCTCAGACCTCGTCCGGCGTATGCACGAGACCTGCGTTGAGGCTCTCGACAGGGCGATCGAGCTGCTCGGCGAGGGTGTGAACGGACGCGATGTCCATCGCGCTGTCTGTCAGGTACTGGTCGACCGGGGCTTTGGCGCCGCTACCGACGGGTTCGCGGGGGACCCCGCAGCGCCCCGAATGATCCATTCAACGGGCCATGGCGTCGGCCTGGAGGTTCACGAGGCACCTCCGCTGCGGGACCTCGACTGCACGTTGCAGGAGGGTGACGTCGTGACCGTCGAGCCTGGTCTCTATCTGGGCGGCCTTGGAGGCGTGCGCGTGGAGGACACCGGCCTGGTGGTGGCAGAGGGCTTCCGCAACTTCACCAGCCTTCCCCGCAGCCTGGACCCTGCCGACTACTTGTGAGTTGGGACGTACGCGTTGTGTGCGTTCGGATTAGCATCCATCCCGGATGAACGATACGGTCGCCGAGGACACACTCGGCCAGCGAATAAGGCGCTTGCGCCAGGAGAGGAGGATGACGCTCGCCCAGGTGGCGGGACAGGACTTCACGCGGGCCTTCTTGAACCAGGTCGAGATGGGCAAGTGCTACCCGTCGACCCGACTTCTCCGTGTAATCGCCAGCCGGCTGGGCGCACCGGTTGACTACCTTGTCGACGGGTCCGCCCGCCTGCTCGAACGCGAGCTCGCAGTCGAGAGGGCCAGGCTGGCCCTCATCAAGGGGGACGCGAGGCGGGCGCTGGACACCGTCCAGATTGCGCTGGACGAGCGGATGTCCCTGGGCAGCGACGCACGACTCTGTGCCGCTGAGGCGCTGTTGATGCTGGGCCGGAAGGAGGAGGCGGGCCGCCTGCTGGAAGCGGAGGAGCCGCTGCTGAAGGAGCGGGCCGATCGCGACCGCCTGCGCCGTATCAAGGAGATGCGCGGCGGTCGCAAGACGGTGCTCGACGCGCCCGCGTACGAGCGGCTTGCGGACAGGGCCCTCCGCGAGGGGCACCGCGACCTGGCGCTGGAGCACTACCGCGCCGCGCGAATCCTGCGCGAGGCTGCCGCGCCAGCCTGAGCTTAACGCGGCGCCTCCTTGAAGGGGCGGCACCTCGAAGCGGGCCGCGCGCAGGTGCGGCTCCGCTACTCCAAGTAGCCGAGCTGCGTGTTCACCAAGAGGTCAACCTTGGTGGCGTGCCGGGTAGGCCCGGCCAGGCCGGGCCGAATGAGTTGTTGCGAAACGTTGCCAGTCGCTGCCCGTCAACCTGACCGGGTGAGAAGGCGACAACCTTCTGCGCCAGCGCCGAGGGGGTCAGGACCCACCCTACGAAATCATCGATTTCTCGGGGACCCCAAGGGAGGGGGAGGCCTGCCTTCCCCTGCAGGTTTAGCCGCCGGTGCCCGCCTCTTGCGTGGCTTGTGAGGACGTCCAGTCGAACGTGGGCGGGTCGACGAATGGAGGCCCGATCTCGAGGACGACCTGGGTGTGGGACTTCAGCACGATTTTGCGAGGGTCGCCTGTATATGGCGTCCCATCCACCCAGATCTTCAACTGATCCGCGGAGCCGAGCTTGGGGAAGGTCGCGACCTGTGTGTTGCTGAGGGGCTGGCCCCAGATCTGAAAGAAGTCGCCGAGGGTGAACTGCCTCGAAGCCGACTCCTTGGGGGCCTCGATGTGGACGATGCCGGAGCTCTGATGAGTGTGCATCCAGTACAGGCAGGTGCTTGTGATCCCGACCTGGGCTGGAATCGCGGCCGGCTGCCCTTTATAGATCAGGTCGATGTGAGCGTGGTTATGGACCGCCAGCTGCTCGCCGGATTCGCAGCGGACGTTGGCGATCGGCTGACCGGTGGCTGGGCTCCGGTTGAGGAGGATCGCAACGATGAACCCGATGAACACGAGCGCGAAGACGCCGCCGACCGTTACCGGCATCATGGGGATGTCCTGCCGGGCACGTGCGGGCGCGCGGCGCTGGTCGGTCTTGCTCTTCGTGCGAGCCTTTGGCGAGGCCAAGTCAGTGCGCCATAAAATACAGCGGTCCTTTCTGGTCCCGCCGGGCGCGCACGCTCCCCCGGCTGCGCCGGGTACTCTCCGACTTCGCGGGGGGAGAGCCTGCAGATGACGGGGCCCGAACCCATAGAGAGGAGATGAACCCTTGCTCCGGGATTATGAAATTCTATATATCGTCCGGCCCGAGCTCGATGATGAGCAGCTTCAACTGGCCGTGTCCTCGGTCGACAAGCTGATCGACAACCTTGGCGGCACCAAGCAGAAAACGGACATCTGGGGCCGCCGCCGCCTCGCTTACGAGGTGAAGCATCTGCGCGAAGGCCAGTACGTGCTGACCGACTTTCAGCTCGAGCCGGTTCGAGTGCCCGAGATGGAGGCCACGCTCAAGATCTCCGACAACGTCTTCCGGCACCTGATCGTGCGGAAGCCCGAAATCAAGCGCGCGGCGAAAGGGACGAAGCAGGAGGCCCAGCCTGACGCCGCCGCAGACGCTGCCGGATCCCCCGCCGAGACCGGCCACGAACCTGAACTGGAGCCCGCCGCGACAGCCGCTACTGAAGAGGAGGACGAGGAGTGAGCAACCTGAACAAGGTGATGCTGATCGGCCGTCTGACGAAGGACCCCGAGATGCGCTACACGCCGAGCGGCCAACCCGTGACGTCTTTCAGCATCGCCACCAACCGATACGGCAAGAGCGCTGACGGCGAGCGGCGCGAGTTCACGGACTACCACAACATCGTCGCCTGGAACATAGGCACGCGGACCCTGGCCGAGCTCGTTGCGCAGTACACGAGGAAAGGCTCGCTCGTCTACATCGAGGGCCGTCTGCAGACCCGGTCGTGGGAAGGCCAGGACGGGCAGAAGCGCCGGACGACCGAGGTCGTCGCCAACGACGTCCAGTTCCTGGATAGCCGCGGGACCAGCGCCGCAGCCGGCGGCCCGTCTGACGAGATGCAGCCGCTGCCCGACGACCCGGGCACCGGTGTGCGTGACGTCGACCCTGACGACATCCCCTTCTGACAGTTCTGAGGGAAGGCCCAGAGGAGAGACCAATCAATGTCCGATCGAAGAGAAGGCGGCCCCCGGAGGCGGCCAAGCCGCAAGGTCTGTACTTTCTGTGTCGAGCGAATCGACTACATCGACTACAAAGAGGTCAGCAGGCTGCGCCGGTTTCTGTCCGAGCGGGGCAAGATCCTGCCGCGACGGATCACGGGAACTTGCGCCAAGCACCAGCGGCCGCTGACGGACGCGCTGAAGCGCGCTAGGGCCATCGCGCTGCTGCCGTTTACGACAGACACAGTGCGATGAGCCAGGGCGGGCGCGGGCTCGTCGGCGCCCGCCGAGTGGTTGCGCCGAACACCCTCAGGAGCGAGGCATGATCTTCCAGCAACAACTGCGCATCCCTGGTCCTACACCGATCCCGGAGCGAGTGCTCCGGGCGGCTTCCCGACCTATGATCGATCACCGTGGCCCGGAGTTCGCTGAGCTGTTGGCGGACGTCACGGCGGGGGCCAAGCGTGTGTTCCAGACGAGCAACGATCTGCTGGTCCTGACCTCTTCGGGCACCGGAGGTTTGGAATCGGCGGTCGCCAACCTGATCTCGCCCGGTGACGAGGTGGTGGCCGCGGTTTGCGGCAACTTCGGTGAGCGCTTCGCCGGGATCGCGGCCGCCTACGGCGCGCGCGTCGTCCGCCTGGCAGCGGAGTGGGGCGAGCCCGTCGAGCCGGCAGATCTGGCTGAGGTACTGGACGCCCACCCCCAGGCGTCGCTCGTGTTGCTGACTCACAATGAGACGTCGACCGGCGTCACCAACCGGCTCGCCGACCTGGCCCGGGTCGCGCGCAACGCCGGCCGTGTGGTTGCCGTCGACGGGGTTTCGTCAGTCAGCTCGATGGCCATCGAGGTGGACCGGCTGGGCATCGACGTGGCGGTCAGCGCCAGCCAGAAGGGCTGGATGGCACCGCCGGGCATCGCCTTTGTCACCATCGGTGAGCGGGCCTGGGAGATGTCGGAGCGGGCGCGAGCGCCGCGCTACTACTTCGACTGGCGCTTGGCCATGAAGCAGGCGGAGGGCGGCTCCACTCCGTGGACGCCGGCAATCGGCGTCATGTACGCCGTCCAGGAAGGCATACGAGTGATGGAGGAGGAGGGGCTCGAGAATGTCTTCAGGCGTCACCGCCGGCTTGCAGACGCGACCGCGGCCGGGCTGTCGGCGCTCGGCTTCCACCTTTTTGCGGCTGAGGGCCATCGGTCTGCCACGGTGACCAGCGCCGTCCCCGTGCCGGATCTCGACGTGGGGGCGTACCGGAGGTTGCTGAGGACGAGATACGGCGTCGTGATCGGTGGTGGACAGGGCAAGATGGCTGGCAAGCTGGTGAGGGTCGGCCACCTGGGGGCGGTCGCCGGCGGCGACGTGGTGCAGGTCCTGTGGGCGATGGAACGAGCGCTCGAGGACCTGGACGTCGCGCCGGCAGACGGCCGTGCGATGGCTGCTGCGGCACAGCACCTGACCGAGGAGGAGGCGGCCACGGCCGCGCCTTAGGCGCAGCAACCGGGTGGCGATGCAAACCGAACGGTTGGTGCCTGATTACCCCCACCCCCAAGACCACCCTACCCTGGGGGAGATAGGTAGTGTGTGCACGGCAGCGTATGGCGGCGCGTGGCGGCTGTCAAGACAGCATGTAAATCCCGGCCAGCGTAGGCACGGGCCGTGACGCGTCCCCG
>Ga0126376_10002667_pt1 | contig 10170 bp, 5 predicted proteins | sample PanSoiMetPlot_15_FD_92760 | JGI IMG/M metagenome (GOLD analysis project Ga0126376, IMG submission 92760) | Tropical forest soil microbial communities from Panama - MetaG Plot_15 | ecosystem: Environmental > Terrestrial > Soil > Tropical forest > Bulk soil | place: Panama | collected 2016-02-17 | reverse complement strand
TTGTCAAGCTCAGCCAGCTCCGCCCTGGGCAGGGGCGGGCCAGCCACGCTCTGCAGCAGCTCGACGGCCTTGTCCGGGCGTCCCTCGCGCACCCTGATGTGGGCCCTGAGCACCTTCGTCGTCGGTTCGGGCAGCGTAACGTCATCGCGTACGCCCGCTAGCGCCTCGGCGGCACGGAGGTCTTCCTCGGCCTCGGACCACAGACTCTTCGATTGCTCGCCTGCCTCAACCCGGGCAAGGTCGGCGGCGGTTCGCGCGAGCTCCAGGTATGCCTCGGCCAGCGCCTGCTCTGTTATCCCGGCGTCGCCCTCCAGCCGGTGTTCTTCCCGTAGTTCCTCGGCCACAGCATGGGCCCAGTCCAGCCGGCCAAGGCGGCGTGCCTGCGTGAGCGCCTCCCGCCACGCCCCGATTCCGGTGGCAAGATCGGCCTGAAAATGGTGGAAGACCGCTTGGCGCATGAGCGACGGCCACTTCGCCGGGTACTGCCCGGCCAGTTTTTCGTAGTAGGCCGCGGCGGCGCGATTGAGCGGCCGGAAGTCCGGATCGGTTTCCCTCAGCAGGACGCGAAGCGGCTCTACCACCTCGGGGTGGAACCGGATTGTGTCGCGGGCCTCGCCCTCGACCCATAGCCATGAGTAAGAGCCCGCGTAGGTGAGCAGCGATTCCCAGAGATGGCGAAGGTCAGCATCGGTCTGCGGTGGCGTGGTGCCACCCGGCTGCCACGTCTCCTGCTCGGCTGGATTGCTGCTCTGTTTACGGGAGGTGTCTGTGAGTGCCCTAGCCAGGAACGGCTTGAGCACCTCCGCGACAAATCCGTATGTCAGCGTGCTTGGTATGACGCCGAACCTGAGGAGCCAGCGGATGCGCTTGTCATCGATTCGGCTCACCACCCGGTCGATCACGTAGCGAAGGCCCGGATCACGCAGCCGCTCGACGTCGGCCGCTGTCAGGGACGAGTCCTCCCGTACCAGGTCAGCGAACACGGCGAGGGTGAAAGGGGTTCCGCCGCTTTGGCGCGCGATGGCACGGACAAGCTCTCCGTCAGGCAACCCGCGTATCTCCCGCAGGTAACGGAGCCGTTCCTCGTCGTCGAACTGGTCGACCTGGACATTGAGCCTGGGCAGGGCGTCCGATGACGGGTGCGGCTGCTTGGGCGCGTCCTGAAGCCCCGAGGGCGCGCCCAGCTTCTCGAACAGGTCCTGGCGGCCCGCGAAGACAAGCCTGATCTGAGGTACCTCATCGTGCATGCGGCGGAGCATGCGCACCAGCGCGGTCGGCTCACTGCCGGGCCGGAGCAGCAGTTCCTCGACCGTGTCGAAGACCAGGACCACCTGCCTGTCACCAGCGGAGTCGATCAGTGTCTGGGTGAACCTGGCCAGCAGATCCTCGCCATCCAGATCGTCCGCCCGTACTGGCACCTCGACGCTGCTCGAGGTATCGGAGGACCGGCGGAGCAGGACACGGTAGTCGCCGTAGCTTGCCAGCAGATCCTGGAACGGTGCGTTGCCGATCTGCCGGTCGAGCTGTGCGGAGATCTCGGTGAGCAGCAACCATGGGGCACTAGTCGCCACAGTAAGCATGACCGAGTCAAAGTCGATCCGCGCGCAGGGGATACGGCTGTCCGCAAGGACGCAGCGGCGTGAGATCAGCCACCGCAGCTGCATCGTCTTGCCCATGCCGCCACGGCCCAGAAGCTGCATGACCCGGGCGTCACGGCCGTCCAGTACCTGCTCGAGCGCGCGTTCCAGGTTGGGCCGCCGCAGGTAGCGTTCGGACTCGTTGTATTCCGCCTGCCACATTGTCCGGGCGGCGAGGTAGCTGCGCCGTTCGCGGTACAGGTCGAGCAGCTCAGGATCCAGCAGCGTCAGCCTGGTCGGCGCCTCAAGCACCTCGAGCAGTGCCGCACAGGCCGGAAGGTCATGTGCCCTATCGGCCTCGCCGTAAAGACGGCGGAACATGTCGCGCGCAGCCGGTGGGTCGCCGAGCAACAGTTGGTCAAGTGCGTCTACGGCGCGCCCGGCGGTGAGACTGCGTTCGGCCGCGGCACAGGCAAGCTCGCGCAGCGGTGGTGGTACGGGCGGTTCCAGCGGGACCCGGTCCGCTGCGAGCCACCACTCCCGGAACGCCGTCTTCCGCAGGCTGCCCACCACCCGGTACCGGTGCGGCGCGAAACGGAGAGGTTCGACCTCGTCCGCCGTCAGCAGCTTGTCGAGATCCGGCCCGCCAGGCGGCCGGAGAAGATCTTGGTAAGTACCGCGGTCGAATGACCTGAGTGCCGCGCAGCGGCTTAGCGCGAGCCGATGTGAGTCAGGCCGCAGCGAGAAAAGCAGACTCTCGGGGTCGGTGCCTTGCTGCAGGCGCTGTGCGATGTCGGCGGCGGACAGTTCCATGGCTAGCTCACCGCGCTTGCCTTGATGATCTCGAGGATGTTCTTGAGCTGTGTGCCGCCGAGTTCTTCCCCTGGGAGTTGGCGGACGGCTTTGAGCACGTCAATTACCCTCTCGTCGACTGGCAGCAGTTCGAGATGTGCACAGTAGTCGCCGCCAAGTCGGCGCATCTGCTGCCTGCAGAAACGACTGATCTGCAGGGGCTCGGGCAAGGTCAGGGCCGAGCGGCTGCGGAGCTCCTTCATCTGGTCCGGCCGGTCGATCAGGACTACGTGGACCTTCGCCATGCTGGGCTGGCCGAGGGAGTCGAGCAGAAAGGGAACGACGTAGTTTTGCAGATCTTCGTTGTACATCTTGTGCAAGTGGTCCAACGCCAGCAGCAACGGCTCATCTCCGGCGATATCAGCGAGCATTGTGCAGAATTCGGCGAAAACGGCCCCAATCACCTGCTGATAGTTCTCGCGCTTGTCTTCGAAGGCTTCGGCGGTGATATCCTCGCGGGCCTTTTCCGGGTCGTATTCCGGCAGCGGATCCCTGGAACCCGCCGTCTTGTACCGGGCCAGGCGGTCGTTGAAGCGCCGTACGTACGGATCGGCGCCAGGCACCCAACGCCCCAGTTCGTCGCGCAGAGCGCGGAGCACATCGATCCACCCCGCAGCGAACTGATCAGGGTCGTTGTTGTCCCCCCAGGCGTCGCCCAGTCGCTTTTTGCTCGTGCGTCTCACCCCACCGACGTCCAGGTAAACGACGCGTCGGCCACGCATGTGGTAACTCAGCAGCGCGGCCTGTGCCACCGCGGACTTGCCCACGTCCTTCGCCCCTTCGACCAGGTACACGGGGCTTTCCGGGCCGGTACCCGCTGGATCGAGATTGGTGAGAAGCTGCCAGCGCTCACGCGAGCGGTCGACATAGCCCGGCACCTTGCCGAACCATGTGCAGTAGGGCTGATCCTGTACCGGGTTGCCCGCAACCGGGCTGTGAACCTTGAGCAGAAGGTCAGGCCTGCCGCGCAAGTGCAGCGAGGGCATGGCCCAGCTACGGTTGTCTGAGCTGCCCTTGGTGGCCGCGAAGATCTTGCGGCGCCCCTTCGCGACCGCTATGGGCACGGGGTCGCCCTCGGCCAGAGACCCGTACAGCGCCTGCGAGAACGGTATGGCCGCATCCGAGGGTATGTTGCCCTGCATGGCGATCACCCCGAGAGCGCCTAGTTCGAGAAAGGCATCGGTGAACGTCCAGGTCGCGTGCACCCCCTCGGTGTCGAAGCTGTCACCCTCCTTGGACCTGCAGGCGTTGAGGACGACCAAGCGCGGTGGTGGCCCGGCAAGGTCGGCCACATCCCCGGCGGTGAGGTCCCATGGCTTTTCGCCGGTCACCGGAAACGTCAGGACGGTCGCGTCGTCATCGACCCGGCCGTGCGTGATCACGTGGAGAATGTCCGGGCGGAGGATTTCCAGCCTCCTGTTGAACGCGTCGTACGTCGGCTTGACCAGCACCTCCACGTGCCAGCGTCCGGTCATCGAGTGCAGCGCACCCATGATCGTGTCGACCTCGTCATCGACACGGAGGCGCGGGTCGTTCGGCTCGCCGACGACGACGAGCATTCGCACCGGCAAGAGCAGTTCCGTCGTCTCGCGGGGCTGTCCCTCGCCACGCGACCAGGAACTCTTGGGGTTCATGAACGGCCGATGCCCGTCGGGGACCCGAGTCATCAGTTCCCAGGGCAGCGGCCGAAGGTCCGGCGCCTGCACGTCCAGCAGGGTCGGCAGCGGCGCGGCAGAGTCCGGCTGCACGGCGTTCCGCCACCAGTCAACCGCCTCGGTCCTGGCCAGGAGGCCCCAAAGGTAACGGCCAGCGTCGACGGGCTTGAGATCGGTGTCGCTCCTGGAGGTCATGGTCTCGGAGAGCGCCTCAGCCACTGCGCCATCCCGGCCGCCGACCTTGACCGGCGGAAGCGGACGGGGCAGGGCGCCGAGCGACTCGTTGCTGATCTGCTGGCCGTCCGTGCTCAGCCGGATGCCGCGGACCGGGTACTTATCATCGGCAGTTGGCCTGTCGATTCTGATAACAACGGTTTGCAAGGTCGTAACCTCGATCTATCCGATCTTTTCGCCTGTCAGATCCGGCTCCCAGGCCGTGGGAAAGAGGCGGTCCGCGAGCGTCACGAGTGTTCGCAAATCCGGGCTTGTTGCCTCGAATTGATCCATCTCGTCGCGCGCACCCTGGCGTTCCGATGGTGCCTGTGTCGCCTGCGCGGCCGCGCGGCACGCCTCGGCCAGGACTTTTCCCTTCTCAGCGCCGGCCACGTTGCGCTGGGCCTGCGTCCGGGCGGTGTCGGCCTCCTGCCGCGCCTGCGATGCATCATTGCGTGCGTCCGCCAGGTTCCCGCGCTGCACGCTCGTGCCGAAAAGGGCCCCCGCCGCTGCGAAAACCACGGCCTCCAGGCCACCGAACAGGTAGATAAGCCGGTCCCACTCCCGGTCGCTGCGGAGCAACGCCATGACGATCAGGGCGATAACGAAAACGGCAATCAAGATCATTGCCGCAGCTCTCTCCCCGCGGCCGGGCAGATTTTCGCCATCGTGAGCAGTCGTAACACTCACTGCGCACCCCCCCGCGCCTGAAGATCTTGTAACCAGCAATCCTGTTCGGGCCCGATGGCCTTGTCCTCCCTCATAAGTAGAGAGACCCAATGGGGGGAGGTCTGATACATAGACATCAAGGCTCGCGGGAGTTTTTCCGGATGGGTGCCACGGCCGGAGCTAACTTCAGCCCCGCTCATGCGAAACAGCACAATTAGTCGCTCTGGCCACGCTATCCAGGGCAAGACAGGCGGTCCCGTTGCTGGTGGCCCACAGGCCGGTGCCGGCAGTCAGGCCCTGCTGGGTGGTAGGACATCGAACGTCGGCGGGGTGCCTTGCAGGCTGATTCCGGGGATGAGGGGCCGAGGGCTCGCCAGCTGACGGCGAGCGGGCCATATGCGCTCCATGACGCGGCCCATTGTCCAGCGCGGCAGAAGCGCTCGAGGAGCCGCCCCGATGACCGTGGCAGCGGCATCGCAAGGTAAGAACGTAGCCGCCCACGGTTCTCGACGTCCTGGTGCCGAGAAGGCACGTTATCTTGGCCCGCCCCGGCGGCCCTTCCGCGCGGTCATCGGCCTCGGCACGCCGGCGTACCCGGGCGGCGGGGGACAGGACACCCGCATCCGGGATATGTGTCCTGACTCAGCCAGCCGTTTAGGTCACTATCAGTGACAGCAGAAAAGCGTATCGTGACTTCTCCCTGCCGATCACCGCGCTCGCGCCCAGTCGCGTCTTCGTCGCCTTGGTCCAACGACATGCCTGAAACGGGTCAGCTATCCGACCTATCCGGCCGGGAACATCTTCCTGGCGGGGAGGCGGGACAGCAAGCCAGCGGCAGGCAAGTGTCCCGTCTCGGTGAATCCGGACGAACCGCCGGATCGGACCAGATTCAGTGGGACCGGGACCACTTTCAGTGAGACAGGACAACACAGGGGAGTCGCCATGGTGATCGCCAGATGCGGTCCCAGGCTCGCTACTTGACATAATGTACATTATCGGCTAACCAAGCGCGGGAGTTGCATCAGATGCAAGAACTCCCGGCCTAGTCGTGGAAGCCGTATCCGCTTCAACCGGGACCGGTATCCCGTCTGGCGGGACTGGCTGGACGGTGCCGGCGCGCATCCCCGCCGCGCCAGAGCGATCGAGCGAATGCGGTACGCCGGGGTGCTGGATCTGCCCGGTGCGCGGGACGGCTGGTGACCGGCGGGCACGAGCCTGCCGGGACCAGCCCGGCGGGCCGGTCACCCGCGCACGGTTCTGTGACGACGAGGCGACCAGGCGGCTGTTGCGCTCCGCCCGCCGCGGCAGGCGCTGGCCTGGGCCGCCGCCCGCCTGGGCGGCCCGGTGATCTCGGCCCGGGCCCTGCGCGGCGGGATGTCCTCGGCCGTGCACCTGCTCACCACGCAAGACGGCGCGGGGCAGCGGCGGCAGACGGTGCTGCGCCGCTACGTACGGCCGGAACTCAACGCGGAGGAACCAGATATCGCCGCGCGCGAGGCCCGGGCGCTTCGCGTCGCCGAGTCCGCCGGGGTGCCCACGCCGCTGCTGCTCGCGGCCGATCCGGCGGGAGCCGATGCCGGGGCGCCAGCCGTGCTGACGTCGCGGCTGCCCGGCCGGGTGGACTGGTGGCCGGCTGACACCGGCCGCTGGCTACGGCGGCTGGCGGAGATGCCGCCGCGCATCCACGACTCCCCGCGCCCGGCCCCGGCGCATATGTCGTTGCCAGCTCGCAGCCGTTCCCGCCGGCTGACAAGCCAGGTGCGATCCCCTGCACAATGCCGCCAAGCAGCGGTACCAGACGTGGAGAAGCGGCTACCGCAGGACCGCCGCCAGCAGGTCCATCCCCAGCGCCGTCAGCGCCGGAAGGTCCACCGCGTAGTGCACGTAGCGGCCGCGCCGCTCCGTGGTGAGCAATCCGGCCCGGCGCAAGACCGCGAGGTGGCGGGAGACCTCCGGGGGCGTGAGGTCCCAGGCCTGCGCCAGCTCGCTGGTGGTGTGCGGGCCGCGGGCGAGGGTGCGCACGAGCCGGAGCCGGACTGGGTGCGCGAGGGCGTCGAGTCTGCGCTCGACCGCATCCAGTGATGCCGGCCCGGGAGTGCTGGACTCGGCGACGGGATACTGCACCACGGGCAGCCAGCCCGGTGCGTGCACCGTCACGAGGTGCGGGCTGCCAAAGACGCTCGGGATGAAGGTCACCCCGGCCCCATTGGCGCTCGCCGCGTTGTCCTGAAGCTTATCTACGACGATGCGGTCGCCCTCGGGCGCGAGCGCGACGGCCCCGGAGACGGCTACGAGGGCCGCGCCGAGGCCCCGGCGGTCCCTCAGATCGGCCTTCACCCGCATATCCGCGGCGATCCGTGCGGCGACGCTCGCCCAGGCGGCGTCGAAGAACGCCGACGCGCACTGCACCAGCGTCTCCCGCACTCTCGCCCGTACCGCCTGCGGGTCGGCGAGCAGCCGCTCGGCGAACGCCTCCTGGAGCGCGCCGCGTGCCTGCGCCTGGTACAGGGCGCGTTCGCGGGCAGCCGCGTCGGTGAGCGGGGAGGGGCCGCCGAAATGAACCCGGCTGTTGCCGCAGGTGGTGACGAGCGCGGAAGTCACGTACGCCTCGTCCGCGATCCGGTCGACGTCGTCGAGCTCCTCCGTCAATGTCGCGCGCGGTTGCGCGGGCAGCAGGAAGTCCGCGCGCGAGGACCGCCAGAGGAACTCGGCCTCCTGCAGGCGCTCGGCCAGTTCCGGCCGCAGCCCGGCGCGCACACCCGCTGCCCAGGCGGTCAGGTGCGGGTGATGCTCGGTCGCGGTCAGCGCGTGCAGCGTCGCGGTCAGCTCGGCCAGCGGCGAGGCAGCGAACGACACCCGCTCGGGCGGCAGCCCGGTGATGTCGATACACAGCGTCACTCGGCCATTATGGCTGGCGGCACGCCATGACCCCCGCCCGGTTGACGGTTGCCGTCAACTCACGCGACCGTGGCCGCTCCCCAGTCGCACAGTGCTCCTATGACAGACAGTGGCGTCAAAGCCGCTCCGTCCTCTCGGCCCGCTCCCGAGCGCACCGCCGCGCCCGCCACCTCATGGCAGGCGCGGGGTATCCGCCTCCGCGCCCTCGTCCGCGCCTCCGGTGGCCCCCGATACGCCGTCGCCGTTGGCGTTGACGCGGTTGGCACCGGCCTGCTGCGGCCGTTCCTGATCCTGTATGGCGTCAACGTGCTGCGACTGCCGACAGTGACCTCCGGCCTGGCCATGACGGCGGGCGTGACCGCCGGGCTCAGCTGCACCCCCGCGATGGGCCGCTGGCTGGACCGCGGCGCGCGGAGCGTGGCCGTGGCCGTCGCCATGCTGGTCCGCGTCGGCGGCACCGCGCTGCTGCTGGCCGCCCCGGCGGGCAGCACGTCCACCACGTGGCTGTTCGCGGTCGCCGCGCTGTTCCTGGGCATCGGCAACCAAGCCTTTCCCGTGGCGCACGCCGCCCTCGTGGCCACCGTCTCCACGGGCCGCGGGCGCGACGCGGCGCTGGCGGCGGGCCGGTCGGTGCGCAACGCCGGCCTCGGCCTCGGCGCGCTGGCCGCCACCGCCGCCCTCGCTGGCGGTACCCCGGCCCTGCGCGCCCTGGCGGCCGTCACCGGGCTGAGCTACCTGCTGTCCGCCGCCCTCGCCTGGTCCGTCCGCATCCGCGCCAGCACCAGAACCTCGCGAGAGCACGGCCCGCAGCCGCCCGCAGCCGCCCCCCGGATGCGCCTGCTGCTCGCCGCGAACGTCATCTACGTCTTCTGCCTCAACGTGCCCGAGGTCGCGCTTCCGCTGGTGCTGGTCACGCAGCTGCACGCGTCCCCGGTGTGGGCGGCGTCGGTCTTCGTGACCAATACGGTGCTCGTGGTCGCCTTCCAGGTGCCGGTCACGGTCTGGATGTCGCGTTTCTCGCGCCGCCGGGCCCTGGCTATCTCGGGGATCGTGATCAGCGTCTCCTACCTAGGCTTCCTGGGCGGCGTCCAGCTCAGCCACGGGTGGGCCGCCCCTGCCCTCCTCGGCGTGTCGGTGCTGTGCACGCTCGGCGAGATAATCTACGCCGGCAGCTCGACGGCCCTGGTGGCGGCTACCGCCCCCGAGCACGTGCTCGGCCGCGCCCTGGCCCGGCTCCAACTGTCCACTGGCTTTGGCCTCGCCGTCTCTCCGGCAGTCATCACGGCCCTCGCCGTCCACGGCCCCACCGCACTATGGGCTTCCCTCGCGGCCGCCACCTTGCTCTCCGCCGCCGCCGTCACCCGGTGACCGGCGGCGCAGGACCGGCGGCCAGTGCCCGTTGGCCGTTCGGGCGCCGCTCGCCTTCCTCGAAACCCTCTGATTATGCCGACCTCCCAACCCCACACACGGCCGCAACCAGCGCCTTCACCAGCCAGGCCGGCATAATCCCCAAGTCCGCATAATGGGCGCTGGTTGTCATGGCATTCAGCCTGGTTAACGCGGGGACGTTCAACGCCTACACCGGGGCGTGCCAAGTGCTGGCATCGGCGCTCCCAAGCACCCAAGGTCTCTGGCCCCGCATCCTTTAGCCTGGGCCAGCACGCCAAGTGCCGTTGCAGACTTTGGGTTGCGGCCTCCCGTTCTGCACGATCAGACGAGCGGAATGGGCCTAGCAAGGTACGCCGATCGTGCACAGCGCAACAAAGGTCAGGCGCTGCCGGGCATGAGCGCCGGCGTACGTACTCCTCGTGGCACCTCGATCTCCCCCCGTATCCCTTCATGGCCCATCTGGAAGTCGTGGTCTTGGCCGCCTCGATCCCGGGCACCATCCGGAAGACCGGAAGACCTGCCCCCGATTGGTGCTACTCCCGGTTCGGCAGTACCCGTGCCTGCCAGCCGAACAACGGGAGCTGAGACAGACGTCTTGATCTGCGTCTGAGCCGCTGCTGCGGTCAGGCCTTGCGCCAGACCGACACGTGACTGCCGCTCATGGCGAGGAAGGGGCTGCCCTTCCAGTCAGCCGACCGGGACTCGAATTCGAGGCCAGCCCTTACATACACGACCTGTGATCCGGCAGGGGTATCACGATCGCCTCGGAACACAGCGCCACGAGATCCTTGGGCGGCTCTAAGCCCCGCGCCGATCCGACGCCGGGCGCTCAGCGCTTGGTCTCGTACCTGGTCAGGACCACGCCGCCGGGAAACGCCCGGGTCTCCACCAGGTTCAGGTTCACCCAGTTGTCCAGG
>Ga0126376_10002666_pt1 | contig 10171 bp, 11 predicted proteins | sample PanSoiMetPlot_15_FD_92760 | JGI IMG/M metagenome (GOLD analysis project Ga0126376, IMG submission 92760) | Tropical forest soil microbial communities from Panama - MetaG Plot_15 | ecosystem: Environmental > Terrestrial > Soil > Tropical forest > Bulk soil | place: Panama | collected 2016-02-17 | reverse complement strand
TTGTACATCTTCTCGGCGCCCTGCGGGTCGCCCTTGCGCTCCAGGATGCGCGCCTGATGGTACAGGGCGCGGTCCCGGTACAGCTCGCCTTCCATCTCGAGCTTGCGGAACTCGTCCAGCGCCAGATCGAGCTGGCCCTTGCCCTCGAACGCGTAGCCGCGCCCTTCGCGGGCCAGAAAGCGCAGCCGCTGCTCGCTGTCGCTCTCGGCCAGGAAGTCGCCGTAGCCCTTGATGGCCTGGTCGAACTGTTGGCCGTCGAGCTGCACACCCGCGCGCACCAGCATGGCTTCGCGAGCAGCGCCGGTCGACCGGTATTTGGCCAGCATGGCGTCGAGCTCGCTGAGCGTGGCCTGGCGCCGCTCGTCGGCGGTCTTGAAGCGCGGGATGCCGTCCTCGTTTTGCGCCTTCTTGGCCGCCTCGTCGTCGGCCGCAAGGTCGGTCTCGTACATCCGCATGGCCCGCGAAAGGGCCAGCGAGGCCTCGCCCTCGATGCGGGCCGAGTGATCCGAGAAGGCCGTGGTGCCGATGATGGCGACCAGCGCCACCACCGTGCCAATCACGATGGGCCGGCCGTTCTGCTTGAGGAACTCGTAGGCGTGCTGCCAGAAGCTGACGAACTCGTCTGGACGCTTGAGATCCTTGCGCGTGTAGCGCTTCGCCACGGTGGCGGTTCATAGCACCCGATCCGCGTGGTGTCAACGACTTGGACTCAGACTTGCGGTGGCGCGTTGCCCCGGCTACCCTGCCCACCGTGCGCCTCCTCGTGTGCAGCCTGCTGGTGTTGGGCGGCGCCGGCACCGCGCACGCGGGCGACGAGCAGTGGCAGGTCACGCTGGTGCCCGCCTACGCCGTGGTCGACTTCGACGCGCGGTCGCCCTCGGGCGTGGGAGCGGCGGCTGAGCTCGGGTACGGCCTGAGCGATGCCTGGACCGTGCGCACGACGGTCGTCTTGTCGGCTCATCCCGCCGACGCCGACAAGAGCAAGATGCTACCCGAGGGCACGCTCACGGTGCTGGGCGGGTTCGCGGGCCTGCGCTATGCATTCGATGTTCTCAAGACCGTGCCCTATTTGGATCTCGGCCTGGGATTTCTGTGGGCCCAGGGCGCCGGCGGAAGATCGTCGACCAACCTGAGCTACGAGGCTGCCATCGGGTTCGACCACCTGGAGTCGCCGCGCTGGTCGTGGGGACTTCAAGTGGCCTACCATGGTTTCTTGCCTAACTATTCGCAACTCCCGGTGTATTTGTACGCAGGCCCTACCTTCGCGTGGCGCTGGGAGTAGGCTTCCGGGTCTACTTGCGCCGAGGGCGGCGGCGGCACAGGAGCCGTATCGGCGTGCCCCGAAAACCGAACGCAGCCCGCAGCTGATTGGTGAGGTAGCGCCGGTACGCAAACGGGACCGCCTCCGGGAAGTTGGCCTGCACCACGAAGGTAGGCGGCCGCGTCTCGGCTTGCGTGATGTAGTACAGGCGCACCGACTTGCCCTTGTAGTGCGGCGGCGGATGCTCGGCCAGGATGCCCTCGAACAGCCGGTTCAGCTGGGCGGTCGGGACCCGGCGCGCGTACTGGGCGAACGCAGAGCGGGCCAGCTCGACCACACGCTCGACCTGGCGGCCGGTCAGGGCGCTCGTGGCCAGGATGGGCGCCCAGTCGACGTGCGCAAGCTCGTCGCGCACCCGGCGCCGCAGCGCGTCCTCCTCGGCGTGGGACAGAAGATCGGCCTTGCTGAGCACCAGCACCAGCGCGCGCCCCTTTTCGGCGGCCTCGCCCGCGATGCGGGAATCCTGCTCGCTCGGGCCTTCCCGGCCATCGATGATGAGCGCTACCACGTCGGCCCGCTCGATGGCCCGGTGCGCCATGTCAACCGCCACCCGCTCGGTCATCGTGTAGGCGGTGCGATGCTTGCGGATGCCGGCGGTGTCGATGAGCACGAACGGTTGGCCCTGCCACTCGAGCGGGGTGTCGATGGGGTCGCGGGTGGTGCCGGGCGCTTCGTGGACCAGCACCCGATCCTCGCCTAGCAGCCGGTTGACCAGCGAGGACTTGCCGGCGTTGGGCTTGCCGACCAGGGCCAGCTTGATGGCCTCCTGCGCGCTCGTCTCCGGGGTCGCGGGCGCGCCGGGCAGACGATCGAGCACGGCATCGCACAGCTCGGCCATGCCGCGGCCGTGCTCCGCGCTGACCGGCCACACCTCGGGAAAGCCCAGCTCGAAAAGAGGCCCGATGGCGGCTTCCGCAGCCGCGCTGTCGACCTTGTTGGCCACCAGCAGCACGGGCCGGCCCAGCCGACGCAGATCCGCGGCCACCTCGCAATCGAGCGCGGTCGGTCCCTCCTGGGCATCGACCACGAACAGGACCAGGGCCGCCTCCGCAATGGCAAGCCGGGCCTGGCGGCCGATGGCGGCCAGAAGATCCGCCTTGGCCTCGGGATCCAGCCCGCCCGTGTCGACCAGCCGAAAGCTTTTGCCCGCCCAGTCGGCGATCGCGTAGCGCCGATCGCGGGTCACGCCGGGCTGGTCGTGCACGATCGCGCTGCGGCGGCCGACCAGCCGGTTGAACAAGGTCGACTTGCCGACGTTGGGGCGCCCCACCACGGCCAGAAGGGGCAGCTCCGGCTCGCTCACCCGTACCCCATCCGTTTGAGCGACGCACCCGAGCGGCTCCAGTCGGGATCCACGCGCACCAGGAGCTTGAGGTGCACGGGGAGCCCGAGCAGGCGGGTGATCTCGGCGCGTGCGCGGGTCCCGATCTCCTTGATGACGCGGCCACCGCGTCCCACCAGGATCGCCTTCTGCGACTCGCGCTCGACGTGGATGGTGGCGTCGACGACCAGATCGTTGGCCTCTTTGCGCTCCTGCCAGCTTTCGATCGTGACCGCGCTCGCGTAAGGGACCTCGTCACGCGCGGCCAGGAACACCTGCTCGCGGATCAGCTCGGCGGCCAGGAAGCGCTCGGCCGCATCCGTGACCATGTCCCGGGGATACATGGGCGCGCCCTCGGGCAGGCGCGCCCAGACCGCGCGCACGATGCGGTTGAGGCCGTCGGGCGAGGTGGCCGAGATCGGGATGATCTCGGAAAAGTTGCCCTCGCGGGTCCAGGCCTCGATACGCGGCAGAAGCAGGTTCTTGTCGGCCACCAGGTCGATTTTGTTGAGCACCAGGACGACCGGGCGCCGCACCGGTTGCAGCCGTTCGATCACGAAGCGTTCGGGCGGCCGCGTGGCATCGACCATGTACAGAATCACGTCGACGTCGGACAGGGCGGCCAGCGCCTGCTCGACCATCCAGCGATTGAGCGCGCCCCGGCCCGCGTGGATGCCGGGCGTGTCGATAAAGACGATCTGCGCGGGCGGCTCGTCCTGGTTCAGGATGCCTAGGATGCGGTTGCGGGTGGTCTGCGGCTTGGGCGTGACGATCGCGATCTTCTCGCCCAGAAGCTGGTTGAGAAGCGTCGACTTGCCGACGTTGGGACGGCCGACAATGGCGCACAAGCCAGCGCGCGCAGCAGGCATCGTGCGCTTCCTTATCATGCTTTGCGCGCGCATGCTATCTTCCGGATATGACGAGCGCAGCGCCGACGGAGCGATCCGAGCATCGCCCCACCTCCTTCTCCAAGAGCCTGTTTTTCGGCGTCATTCCGGAAGAAATGGTGTTCCCCTACCCGCGCCCGCCGGAGGCCGAGCGCGAGGGCGTGCGCCTGGTCCTCGAGGCCTGGCACAAGTTTGCCGCCGAGAAGGTCGACTCCCCGAAGATCGACGCAGACGCGGCCATCCCCAAGCCGGTCTTGCAGGAGCTGAAGGCGCTCGGTCTGTTTGGATTGGCCATTCCCGAGGCCTATGGCGGCGCGGGCCTTACGGCCACCGGCTACGCGCGCGTGTTTCAGGAGGTGGCCGCGGTCGATGGCTCGCTGGCCGTCACGCTGGGTGCGCACCAGTCGATCGGGTGCAAGGGCATCGTGCTGTTCGGCAGCGAGGCCCAGAAGAAGAAGTACCTGCCGCGCTGCGCGAGCGGCGAGTGGGTGGCTGCGTTCGCGCTCACCGAGCCGTCCTCGGGCAGTGACGCCGCCTCGATCAAGACCCGCGCGGTCCGGCAGCCCGACGGCAGCTTCCGTCTGAGCGGCAACAAGATCTGGATCTCCAACGGCGGCTTCGCCGACGTGTTCACCGTGTTCGCGCAGACCGAGGTCGAAAAAGGCGGCCAGAAGAAAGATCGCATCAGCGCCTTCATCGTCGAGCGCGCCTTCGGGCTCAAGACCGGCAAAGAGGAGCACAAGCTGGGCATTCGTGGATCCTCCACCACCGCGGTCTACCTCGAGGACGTCCCGGTGCCGGCCGAGAATCTCCTGGGCCAGGTTGGCGGGGGCTTCAAGGTGGCCATGGAGGTGCTCAACAATGGCCGGCTGGGTCTGGCGGCCGGCTGCGTGGGCGCGGCCCGGACCCTCATCAAGCTCGCGGTCGGGCACGCCACCGCGCGCCGCCAGTTCGGGCGGCCCATCTCGGAGTTTGGCCTGGTCAAGGACAAGATTGCGCGCATGATGACCGAGACCGACGCGGCCGAATCGATGGTGTATCTGAGCACCGGCCTCATCGACGCGGGCGCGCCCGACTACTCGATCGAAAGCGCGTGTTGTAAGGTGTTCGCGAGCGAGATGCTGTGGCGTCTGGCCAACGAGTCGCTTCAGATCAGCGCGGGCGCCGGGTACATGAAGGAGTACCCGTACGAGCGCCTGCTGCGCGACGCCCGCATCAACCTCATCTTCGAGGGCACCAACGAAATCTTGCGCCTCTTCATCGCGCTCTCGGGCATGTCCGAGCCCGGCGAGCGCCTGGCCAAGCTGGCCGCGGTGATTCGGGAGCCGGTCAAGGCCTATGGTCTGCTCATCGACTACGTGGTCCACAAGGTGCGCACCTCGAGCACCTTTGGCGAGCACCTCGATCGTCCGCACGGGCTGCTCAAGAAAGAGGCGGTGATGATCGAGGACTCCGTGCGTGACGTGGCGGCGGCAGTCGAGAAGGTGCTGCGCAAGCACGGCCGCCGCATCGTCGAGATGCAGTACACGCAGCGCCGGGTGGCCGACCTCACCATCGACCTCTACGGAATGATCGCCTGTCTGTCGCGCGCCAGCTCGGCCCTGGAGGCGCAGGGCGAGGCGCGCGCAGAGCGCGAGGTCAAGCTGGCCAAGGCGTTCACCGGCCAGGCCTTCGGCCGCATCCGGCGCACGCTCAAGCAGTTCGACAACAACGACGACGAGCTGCTCAAGAGCATTGCCGACGACGCGTACGAGATGTCGGCCTACCCGTTCGACGCCGCGCTGGCATAGGCTCGGCCGAGGAATTTTCGCGCCCGCCCGCCCGTATAACAGACATGGACTACCGCGCCTTCGAGCAGCGCGTGCTCGACGTGCTGTTTCAGTCAAACGTTGCGCTCACGCCGGCCCACATGGCCTATTACGCGCGCGTCCCCATTGCCGAGGCGGAAAAGCATCTGGAATCGATGGTGGAGCAGCGGATCCTGCACAAGGAATGCGACCTCGAGACCGGCGCGGTGATCTACGAGTACCCGCAGCGGGCCCTTCTGCCCGCGCGCGACAGCCAAGCCCTGGTGCCGGTCGGCCCGCGCCCGATGTACTCGCCGGTTCTGGCGGCGGTGCTCTCGGTCGTGCTGCCGGGTGCCGGCCACATGTACTCGGGCCGCGAGCGGGCCGGGGTGTTTTGGATGATTGGGACGCTGTGCGGATACCTCGCGCTCATCATCCCCGGGCTCATCCTGCACATCCTGTGCATCGCGTCGGCGGCCAATGTGCCGCGGGCGTAACCAGCCGCCCTGACCGCCCTCGCGCTACCGTGCCAGCAGCCGGATGGTCCAGCCCATAGGTCCCGGCGCGACCACCACATCGCCGTCGGGCCCCGCAAAGCGGGCCAGCGTGCGCGGCTCGGGCGCGCCCATGGCCGCAAGCGCCGCGCGCGCGTCGTCGGCGCGCAAGGTGAACACCAGCTCGCGTACCCGGCCGCCCTCGATGCGGACGTCCACCGACTGGGGGGCGCCGTCGCCGGTGGCAGCCCAGCGCAGGCGCGTCTCCCCGGCCACGCTCTCCAGCTCGTACCACTTGCCCTCGCCGCGGGGGGCAAAGCTCTGCGCCAGCTCGCGCCGCTTCATGCCCACGTGTACGCCGAGCACGGAGTCGCCGCTCAGCCGGGGCGGCTGCGCGGAGCCGCAGCCTCCCGCAACTGCAACCAGAATCAGCGCGGTCCTTGCGAGCGCGGACACTTGCCGTCATTATACAGCCCTTCGCATGGCGGACTACGAACGTGCGTTTTTCTTTCTGCTCGACGGTGCCCGCGTGGACGTGCTGTCTCATCTGCTCGCGCGTGGTGAGCTGCCCAATGTGTCGCGCTACCTGGCCGAGCGCGGCTCGAGCGGGCAGGCCACGTCGGTGTTTCCGACCGTCACCGGGGTCGCCTACATCCCGTTCGTGACCGGGCGCTTCCCGGGCCCGGCCAACATCCCGGGCATCCGCTGGTTCGATCGCGAAAAGTACGGCCGCACTCTGTTTTCGGTGTCGCGCTTTCGCAACTACAACGGCTGGGGCAGCTACCTGATGGATCGCGACCTGGCGCCCGAGACGCGAACGCTGTTCGAGCTCTTGCCGCCCGCCTCCAACATCTTCTCGGGCATCTCGCGCGGCACCGGTCTGCGCCGCAACGCGGCCTACTTCCGGCGCATCCCCTACGTCTATCACTTCTTCCGCACCGGGGATTGGGATCCGATCGATCGCCAGGGTCGCGGGTTCCTGCTGCGCGCGGCCGCACGGAGGCGCGAGCGCTTCACCTTCCACACCACGCTGTCGGTGGACGAGTACTCGCACAAGCACGGGCCCTTCGCGCCGCGCGTGCTGGCGGCCTACCGCGCCTTCGACCGCGTGCTGGGCGAGCTGGCGGCGGCCCTACGCGCCTCCGGGCAGCTCGAGCGCTCGCTGCTCCTTTTGTCGGCGGATCATGGTCACGCCGAGGTCGCGCAGCATCTCGATCTCGAGGGCTTCTTCGAGCGGCGGCGGCTGCGCACGCTGTACTTCCCGCTGTCCGCCCGGCGCTGGTTCGACTGCGACGTGGCGGTGATGGTGGGCGGCAACGGCATGGCGCACGTGTCTTTGCGCGGGCGGCATGGCTGGCGGGTGCGACCGGCCGGGGACCAGCTTTTGGACGAGCACCCGGGCCTTGCCGAGGATCTTCTGGCCGAGCCGGCGGTGCACCTTTTGGCCTGGCGCAAGAGCGGCCCCGACGGCACGCTGTGCGTGCGCACGCGCACGGGCACGGCCGAAGTAAAGGCGGAAGATGGAACCGTCCACTACCGGGTGCAGAGCGGCACCGATCCGCTCGGCTACCCGCCCCTGCCCGAGCGGCTCTCGCGCGCCCAGCTGCTCGAGCGCACGCAGGCGTCCGAGTATCCCGACGCGCCGCTGCAGCTTGTGCAGCTGTTCGAGTCGCCGCGCACCGGCGACCTGGTCATCTCGGCCGCGCCCGGTTTCGATCTGCGAGCGCGCTTCGAGCGCTGGTCGCATCGCTCCTGCCACGGCACCCTGCACCGCGAGCACATCCAGGTTCCGCTCCTGTCGAGCCACCCGCTTGTGCCCGGTCCCTGGCGCACGGCCGACGTGTTCTCGACGGTCCTTGCCGCGCTCGGCCAGCCGGTCCCGCGCTCGGACGGCCGAGCTCTGTTGGTGTAAGAGGCCTGAGGCCTGAGGCGTGAGGTTTGAGGTTTGAGGTTTGAGGGCCGGAGGCCTACGCCAGGCTTTCTTCCTTTTTTCGCTTGAGCGCCTTGAGCGCATCGAGCTGCTTTTGCGCTTCGCCGCTCAGGTGAGCCGCTTCCAGGCCCGCGATGATCCCGGCCAGCTCGGCCACCTCGGCTTGCGTGCGCGTGCGCAGTGCGCCGTGCATCTCCTTGAAGTGCTCGAAAAATTCCTGGAGCTGGTCACCCCTGCGCAGGTTGTAAACCGGTCCCAGCCGGCCATCGCGCACGCTCGCGAAGTAGTTCGAGATCTTGTAGAGCGGGCCCGCCACCTTGTGCGTGATCACGATGCCGTACAGGGTCAGCGTCACGCACAAGACCACTCCGAACGCGACCAGCGCCAACAGGATGATGCGATCGCCGGTCTCGAAGCTCGACTTGATCTGCTCGAGCGTGGCCGGATCATCGGCCTTCTCGAGCAGCGTCACCTTGACGGTTTCGCTGGCCTCGTGCGTCTTCTTGACCACCCAGTAACCCAGGCCGAGCGTCAAGAGCGCGCTCACCAGAACGATCACCGCCGTGTAGCGAAGCTGCATCCGGTCGAGCAAGAAATTGCGCAGCTGCCGCTTGCCCGTGAACCCGCTGCCGCCCGCCCCTGCTCCCGCCTGCCGCGGCGCCGATGCCGCGCCCTCGCCTGCTTGAGTGCTGGTCGTCGTCATGGCTCCCTCGCACAGCTCACTGCTGCGCCTTCAAGAAGGTCGCAATGTTCTCCCGCACGCCCTGAACCGCGGCTTCCAGACAATCGCGCATGCCGGCTTCGGCCTGGCCGGGCCGGTTGCCGACCTGCACGGTGGCGCCGCCGTCGGTCCACATGATGATGCTCTTGCCCGGATAGGTGGCCAGCAGCACCTTGAGGTCGCAACTGACCTCCGAGTAGCTGCCCGCCGGTTGCGTGGTCAGCCGAACAATGTTGCCATCCACGTAATACCCGGTCTGACCGCGCTGCATGCTTCCGTCGAGCGCAACGTTGGGGGTCTTCTTGAGCTCGCGCACCAGGTACTCGCGGAACAGCCTGACCGCGTCCGCGCCGCCCCCGTGCGACCTGTTGGCCAGGGGTCCCACGCTGAGATAGAACTTGGCTCCGCCCGCACCCGGGCTGGTCCTGCTGGCTCGGGTTTGAATGGCCGCGATGGCCTGCTTGGCCGCTTGCGCCACCGGCTGGTTGGGGTCGCGCGTGGCGGTCTGCAAAGCGGCCAGCGCGCTCGCATCCCCGATCTTGCCCAGCGCCTGGGCCGCCACCATGCGGACGGCCGAGTGGTCGTCGCGCAGCGCGCCCTCGAGCGCGCTCACCGCGCGCCGGTCGCCGCTCCGGCCCAGGACCAGGCACACCTGAACGCGCACCTTGTAGCTGTCGGTGGTGACCAGGGTCTGGATCAGGTCGTCGATCTTGTCGCCGCGCGCGGCCCGCGCCCACATCATCAGGAGGAGCGCCCAGGGCAGAGCGTGCGCACGCATGGGTCAGCGTTTAGCAGGATATCAACTACCGATAAGTCCTTGCAAGCGCAACATAGTGATCGGCCGAGCTTTCGATCCAGTCGAGCTCCTCTTGCGTGAGCGGCCGCTTGACCCGCGCCGGCACGCCCAGGGCCAGCATACCCGATGGGATCTTGACGCCCGGCGCCACCAGCGAGCCCGCGCCCAGAATCGAGCGCTCCCCGATCTCGGCCTGGTCCAGCACCGTCGACCCCATGCCCACGATGACCCGATCGCGGATGATGCAGCCGTGCAGGGTGACCGCGTGGCCGACCGTGACCCGGCTGCCCACGAGCGTGGCGTGGCGCCCGTGGGTAACGTGGACGACACTGTTGTCCTGGATCGAGGTTTCCTCGCCCACTCGAATGTAGTAGACGTCGCCGCGCAGCACCGCGCCGAACCAGATGGTCGAGCGGGCGCCGATCTCGACGTCGCCGATCACGGCGGCGGTGTCAGCCAGGAACACATCCGGGCCCAGGCGCGGCGTCTTGCCCTGATGGCTTCGTATCATCGCTTGGCGACCCAGACCGCCAGCGCGCCCACGCTGCCGCCGACGGTGTCGGCCACCCAGTCGTGCCAGTCGCAGTTGCGTCCGCGCACGAAGAGCTGGTGAAACTCGTCGGACGCCCCGTAGATGGAGGCAAACAGGGCTCCCGCCAGCACGGCCGCGCCACGCCCGCCGGCCGCGCGCGCGGTCAGGCCCCCCAGGATCGAATACTCGAGCGCGTGCAGGACCTTGTCGTACGAGAACACCCACACCTGCGGGAGCTTGTGCGCAGGAATGGAGGAGCCGATGAAGATCAGCACCATCCACGCCAGCACGGGCCCCCAGGCTCGGCTGCTCACATCTTCCACTTCCCGAACTCTTCGTCGGGAAGATTCTCGAGCAGCTCGCGATAGTGCTCTTCGGGCAC
>Ga0126376_10002665_pt1 | contig 10173 bp, 11 predicted proteins | sample PanSoiMetPlot_15_FD_92760 | JGI IMG/M metagenome (GOLD analysis project Ga0126376, IMG submission 92760) | Tropical forest soil microbial communities from Panama - MetaG Plot_15 | ecosystem: Environmental > Terrestrial > Soil > Tropical forest > Bulk soil | place: Panama | collected 2016-02-17 | reverse complement strand
CGATAAGACGATAAGCAAGAAGAAACTTTGCACAGCATCAAACCGAAACAGATGATGCAGGACAGGTCAATCCGGCGATAATAAGCGTAACCAAAAATCCATGGCACACGTCCCAAAAACAGAGCGCTTGGATGCCCTTTATCCGGTGCAGTCAGGAAGGGGCCCCGGCGCTCATCCACCGGTGGCTCCGGACGACCGCGAATTGGTGCGGCGCGCGCAGCGCGAAGACAAGGAGGCTTTCGAGGAACTCATCCAGCGGCACCAGCACCGCGTCTTTGCCGTAGCCGGAGGAATCCTAAAGCGGCGTGAGGACGTCGAGGACATCGCGCAGCAGGTTTTTGTGAAAGCGTACTTCTCGCTGAAGCGCTTCGACCAGCGCGCGGCATTCAGCACCTGGCTCTACAAAATTACGGTGAATGAATGCTGGGACATGCTTAGAAAGAAGAAGGTTCGGCCGTTGGTTTACGAAGCAGACTTGAGTGAGGAGCAAGCAAGGCAGGTTGTTAGTTCGGCAGAGAAGGACAAAGACCAGCCGGACGTCAGCGAACGGTTGGAGGCCAGGCAAAGAGTCGAGCGGCTCCTGGACGGATTGGACGAACGCGACCGGCTCATGTTGATCTTGAAAGAAGTGGAAGGATTTTCGATCGAGGAGATTGCAGAAGCCCTAGACTTGAATGCCAATACCGTGAAAGTAAGGCTTTTCAGGGCACGGCGCCGCGTAGTGAGCCAGGCCAAAGCTCACGAGAGCTGAGAGGAAGACCCGGCAATTAGGAGGCTGGGATGTCGGACAAAGTGAACGAGAACGAAGAATGTAGAAGATTCCGCGACGGTCTCGAAGAATCCGCTGCAAAACTCGAAGGTGCCGTTCGTATCGAGAGTTTGCTGGCGCTGTTGCCCGAAGAGCAGCGCGCCCACGCCGCCGCGTGTGCGGAGTGCCGTGAAGCCGCGGACGATCTGGTCAAAGTGAAGACACTTTTTCATGGCGCCACGAGTTTCGCTGACGAAGAACGGCCCTGGTTTGCCGCGCGCGTCATGGCCGCCATTGCCTCGCGTGAAAAAGAGCTTGCGGAGCGCGTGAGCGCATGGGCCGAGTTCCCGCGTTTTGCTTCGCGCCTTGCTTGGGTTGCGGCCATCTTGTTGTTGGCGGGCACCACCTGGTTTTACGAAAGTGTGGTGCGCGCTCCAACCTACGCTCCAACGGGGCAAGAATCCATCTTTGAGATGCCGCAGCAAACGACTCCCGACGATGCTTTGGTCAGCATGGCGGGTGACCGTCCATGAGTCAAACCATGAACGACACGCCTGCAACGCGCAAGGCCGCCATATGGGTGGTCATCGTGTTTCTGTTGGGCGCAGTCGCCGGCGGAATGCTTGGCTTTGGGTATGCCCACCACTCCGTCTCCGCCGCGAACGCGCCCCTGCCTGAACCTGAGCGCCGCGCCAAGAAAGTGGCAGAGCTCACCGAAAAGCTAGGACTCACGAGCGATCAGGCAAAACAACTTGACACAATTTTGCTACAGCGCCACACCGAAGTGAAAACCATTCGCGAGCAGTCCGATGCCCAGCTCGGACAGGTGCGCCAGAAAGGCCGGGACCAGATTCGCGCGATTCTCACGCCGGAGCAAGAACCGAAATTCGAGGAATTTCTCCAGAAACTCGAGGCGGAGCGAAAGCACAACGCCCCGAGATAGTCTTCGTTGGTCAGCCAACTTCTATTTTTACTGTCATTCCGAGCTCAGCGAGGGATCGTGGCGTGATCTCAAAACCATCGAGGCCGTTCCAGACCATCTCGAGCTCACACTTTGACGATCAATTTCCCAATATTCCCGCCGGTGAACAGCATGTTGATGGCTTCGGGAGCCTTCTCCAGGCCTTCGACCATCGTCTCGCGGTCCTTGATTTTCCCGAACATTTTCCATTGGCCGAGCTGCGTGGCCGCCTCCATGAAGCGTGGCGCGTAGTCGAGAAGGATAAAGCCCTCGACGCGCAACCGCTTCACCAGCACGGTGCCGAAGCTCGCCAGCCCGGGATCTTGCCTCGTATAGCCGGAAATCAGCCCGCAAAGGACTACTCGCCCGTGCAGATTCATGAGCCCGAGGACCTCGCTCATGATTTCGCCGCCGACATTTTCAAAATCAATGTCTAGGCCGTTGGGAACCGCAGCGGCCAGTTTCTCTCTCCAGTCCGCGTGCTTGTAGTTGATGGCCGCGTCGAACCCGAGTTCTTTCGTGACCCAATTGCATTTTTCGTCGGTCCCGGCGATCCCCACCACGCGACATCCGCGAATCTTCCCGATTTGCCCCGCGATGCTTCCCGTCGCGCCCGCCGCCGCGGAAACAACCAGCGTCTCGCCTTTCTTCGGCTGCGCGATTTCCATTCCAAAAAAAGCAGTCAGCCCGTTGATGCCAAGCGTGCCGAGGAACACCGTGTCGGAGACGAACGGAATCTTCGGCACTTTCTGGACGAGTTGTTGGCTCGCACGGGAGTCGATAACGAAGTATTCCTGCAAACCGGTCGTGCCCGTGACGCGGTCGCCTTTTTTGTAGTCAGGATGACGCGATTCAACGATTTCCGCGAAACCGAGTGCGCGCATGACCTCGCCGATTCCCACCGCAGGCAGATAGCTGTCCATCGCCATCCAAACGCGCATCGTCGGATCAATCGAAAGATACGTCACGCGCGCCAGCGCCTGCCCGTCCTTCAATTCCGGCAGCGCCGCTTCCTTCAGTTGCAAATCTCCGGGCGCAAGCATCCCCTGCGGCCGCGCCTGCAAGATAAATCGGCGATTGATTCCAGTCATTGGTTATCCAGACGAACTGGTCAAACGGATTGCGAAATAATGGCTGTCCGGAGTCCACGCAGCTTTCACGACTCCCAAGCCGTGTTCGTGAGCATCGGAAGAATAATCGAGGGTGCAGAGCTTTTGGTATTCCGCCGAGTCAAGCTCGATTTTGCTCTGGTAGCTCTTAGAGGAGGGTTCTCCGGTCCATTTGCGGATCGGAGAAATCATAACGCGATCGCCCATTTGAGATTTGTATTCTTTTGGCCTATCCGTCTCTGGACGGAGCGACCCTGGAAAAAACGAGGCAAGAACTAGAGTCAGGATCAAAATTCTTCGCATTGGAGTTCGTTGAGCGAGGTAACTTTTGTCGGAACAGGCAAGAGCGCCTGTCTCCGCTAGAACGGAATATCTTCGTCGGAGATTTCGGGGCCGCCGGCCGGGCCGCCTCCGCCGCCATAGGTGTCTTCGGCGGGAGCGGACTGATCGAAATCGTCCCCGCCGCGCGAAGCGCCTCCGCCGGCGCCCGCTCCAGCGGCAACGCCTTCGGCGCGGCCGCCGAGCATGCGGAAACTGGTTGCCACAATCTCAAAGCTGGTGCGTTTCTGGCCTTCCTTGTCCTGCCACTCGCGCGACTGAATGCGCCCCTCAATGAAAAGGAGCGAGCCCTTTTTCAAATACTGCTGCGCGATTTCCGCCTGCTTGCCCCAGACGACAATCTTGTGCCACTCAGTGCGCTTTTGGCGCTCGCCATTGCGGTCTTTGTAGGATTCGTCGGTCGCTAAAGAGAAATTCGCCACCGCTTGGCCGTTTCCGGTGTAGCGTGTTTCGGGATCGCGCCCCAATCGACCGACCAAGATAACCTTGTTAACGGACATTTGTGCTTCTCCCTGATACGGCGACGATACCACGCGGCGAACGAAAAGGGAAATTGGCGGTGGAGGCTTAAAAGCCTGAGCGGCAACCGGGGGTCGGAGCTTTTGGGTCCGATATCGCTTCGGGCTTTGGACCGTAAGGAAAGGCGGCCCTGGTACAGCTTCCGAGGCTGTACCAGGACCAAATTGACAAGCGACACAGAGGCAGCCTAACGTCTCGTTTCGCGAATCGAACGCATAGGAGTGCCCTGTGAAACAAGAAACATTTGTCGAATCGCAGAATTGGAAAAAATTTGCCCAATGGGCCGCGGCCTTGGCGGAAATTCTCGTGATCGCCGGAATTCTGGCGATAGCGTTTACGGCGGGGAATTACATCGCGGCGCAAAGGGCTGCGCTGCAAGCCGCGAGCGCTGTCGGCGTCTTTGAATCGCATGGCGACGTCGGCGCTGTACTTCACTCGGGATCAGTGGACTACGACGGCGCGAAGCAAACCTACACCATTGCCGGCAGTGGCGAAAACATGTGGTCCGCCAAGGACGCGTTCCAGTTCGCGTGGAACAAGGCGTCCGGGGACGTCACCCTCACCGCCGACATTTCGTTTCTCGGCAAAGGCGCGCAAGAGCATCGCAAGGCGGTGCTAATGGTGCGCCAGAGCCTCGACGCGGACTCCGCCTACGCGGACATCGCGCTGCACGGCAACGGGCTCACTTCGCTGCAGTACCGCGACGAAAAGGGCGCGGCCACGCACGAGATTGAGGCCAGCGTCTCCGCGCCAAAGCGGTTGCGGCTGGTGAAGCGGGGAGCTTATTTCTCGATGTGGCTGGCCGATGAAAACGGAAAGTTTCAGCTCGCCAGCGGCTCGACGCGTATCGCTCTGCAAGAGCCGTTCTACGTCGGCATCGGCGTTTGCAGCCACGACGCGAACGTGATCGAGAAAGCGGTCTTCTCCGACGTGAGCGTCGATACGAAGCCCGAAGCGCCGCCAACGACCGGCTCCGCCTCGGCCACGACGGGAGCAGCGAACGCAACCCCTGCGGCCTCCGCGAACGCGGGAGCGACCCCTTCGAGCACGCTTTACAGCGCGCTCGAAGAGATCTCCCTCGACTCCACCGACCGCCGCGTCGTCTACATCGCTCCTGAGCACTTCGAGGCGCCCAACTGGATGCCTGACGGCAAGCACTTGCTCTTCAACCGCAACGGCCGCATCAACATAATTCCGCTCTCCGGCGGCTCACCGCAACCGCTCGCCACCGGATTTGCCACGCGCTGCAACAACGATCACCTGATTTCCCCCGATGGCACGCAACTCGGCATCAGCGACAATTCGCAGGAAGATCACAAGTCGCTGGTCTACATCGTGCCCATCGCTGGAGGCGCGCCGCGCCGCATCACGCTGAAATCACCTTCCTATCTGCACGGCTGGTCGCCCGACGGCAAAACGCTGGCCTTTGTCGGCGAGCGCAACGGCAACTTCGACATCTACGCCATTCCCGCAGCGGGCGGGGAAGAGAGGCGCCTGACCACCGCCAAAGGCTTGGACGATGGTCCCGAATACACGCGCGACGGCCAGTACATCTATTTCAACTCCGAGCGCACTGGCCACATGCAAATCTGGCGCATGAAGGGCGATGGCAGGGACCAGGAGCAAGTCACCTTCGGCGAGGACAACGACTGGTTCCCCCACATCTCGCCCGACGGCCAGTGGATGGTCTTCCTCACCTACGACAAGTCCGTCTCCGGCCACCCCGAAAACAAAGACGTGTCCCTCCGCCTCATGAACCTGAAGGACGCAAGCGTCGCTGGCGCAAATTTCAAAAACGCCAAGATCGCCGTCCTTGCCAAACTCTTCGGCGGCCAAGGCACGATGAATGTGGCCTCCTGGTCGCCGGACGGCAAACAACTGGCCTTCGTCAGCTATCAGTTGGTCCCTAAATAGGTTTCAGGTAGCGCCGGGCTTCAGCCCGGCACGTCTACCATCACATCGCCCGTCCCCACACCGTTCCGCCAGGGTCAATCCGAACGTCGTTACCCCGGCATGTATCGAAACTTCCCAGCCCGAGCCACTTGGGTGGAGAAAGGTTGCCCGCCCGCATCCAACTACGTTGGCCACGCAGAAGGTACGGCCCCAGTCCAATAGCCATGCAACCAGGGCGATATGAGAACCGAAGCGCTACAGCTGTGGCGGTAATGCTTACCAGTCCGGACACTGCGTTCCCAACCGAGATGACAACGACTGAGAACATAAGCGGTCGAGGTGCGCGCGTCGTCACCACGGGCCTCTGGCGGCCGGATGACGTTCTGGTGATAAAGTCGCTCGAAGGAGACTTCTATTCTGAGGCGCGGGTCATTTACCGCCAGGCAATACGTGAAGATGTCTATGCCATCGGCCTGGAGTTGATCGAGCCGACGGGTCGTTGGCGAAGAGAATGACCCAGCTCGGATTTTTTGAATCGACCCAGCCAGCAACGCCCGCTGCTTCGGGCCTCAATTTCCTCTTTTTATCCACACTCTTTCCTCATCGTAGCAACCCTATGGGTAGTGCATTCAGGCGATAAGTCCTTTGTGTGCAGTTGCTTAGTGCCCAATCTAAAGTGGAAGGTCACTTGCTCTACACGTTAATGGGCCATGTGTCCTGATTGCTCTCGGAGTAGCTCGCGGTATGCGACGGCCCTACTGCATTCTCAACGTGCTCGGTGACGTCCTCGACGACGGAGAACTACGATTCGTTGGGGCGACGAAGACATTGAAGGCCGCGAGGCGGTGCGTCAAAGTACTGGGGGAGTCTGGCCCAGGCACGTTCGTTATCTACAATCAGCAAACCGGAGAGCGCTTGCCCATTGAGGTCGGTGGCGAGCGGGCAGTCGCCAAGCTGGCTGGCAGTAGGCCGCGATTCTTTCAAGCACTACACAGCAAGAGGCTAAGAACGTAGCCATCGCTTTACGGATTCGAAAGGAGAAGCCGAGGCGTCCCAACCCTCAAATTCCGCCCAAAACAGGGCGCCTCGGCCTTTCGCTGCGTACTTTGTGCGGTTTCTGGGGTAGGCCCATTTTCGCCAGGAACCAGTTCTACCTGCACCGGATGGTCTGGGGTGTTGCCTGGCTCGCTAGATAGATGAGGCTATGTGAGCGCCGGTCGACGATGACGAATGGTTTGTAATAGAAGTCGAGAAGGGCATCGCTGGCCCCCAATCGCAGCGACTTCATCGAGCCCGATATGCGCAAACCGATTGACCACCGGTACCGGGGCCGATGGACAAACGGAGGGAGCAAAAGCACGGGTCTAAATACCCGCCACTACGGTAGGACAAATCCTGCTTTGACGGCCAGCGGCGAACGGCGAACCGGTGGGGCTGGGCGAGAGAGGAGCGAAGTACGAGGGCGTCCGAACAAGAACTGCCGAGCGAGGGTGGGCGAGGACTGCGGACCGAGCGTTAGCGGGCGCCGGCGCCTGCGCCGAGCTCCTTGAGCTGGGCACGCGCGTAGCGATCTTCCTCGCTGCCCGGGAAGAGTTTCGTGATTTCGCGAAGTTCGCGGATGCCGGAAGCCTTCTGGCCGAGCGCGATCATCGCTGTGGCGCGGTGAAGCCGCGCCGGAGCGAGCTTGAAGCTCTTCGGGTAGTTGTTGATGACTTTGTCATATTCCGAGATGGCCTCTTGATATTTCTTTTGCCGGTAATAGATTTCGCCGATGTAAAACTGCGCGTTGGAAGCGAGGTCGGTTTTGCTGTAATACTTCAGGTAGTCCTGGAATTCGGAACGTGCCAGGTCATACTTGCCGCTCTGAATGTCTCTCAGGCCGTTGGAATAGAGCATGTCAGCAGAAGGAGCGGGGCCCGAGGGAGCGGCACCAGCCGGGGACCCAGACGGCGAAGCGTTGCTGGCGGTTGGCGTGGGAGTTCCCGTGGCAGGGGCGGCCCCGCCGGAAGAAATCTTCGAGTCGATGCTCTGCACGGAATTCTGTAGATCGACGAGCTGCTGATTGAGCTTGCCGAGACGCGACTTGATTTCTTCGAGATTGTCGGAGAGGCCCTAGACCTGCGTAGACATCGTTTCGAGGCGCGCGCCGGAGTTAGCCTGGACGTCCTGCACCGACTTTTGCAGCGAGGACATAGTGCCGCTGAGGCGGTTGATGTTGTCGTTGAAACCGCCAACGATGGTTTTGAGGGCGGTATGGTCCTGGAGCATCTGCGTGGACATATCTTTTTGACCTTGCAGCAGTGAAGTGACGTCGCGCTGCAAGTCAATGATCTCCCTGGCAACGGCTTGGACCGGACGCGGGCCCATGAGGCTACCGGCGAGTGCGCCGGCAAAAACGGCTGCTCCGAAGATGGCGATGTTGCGTAGACGCATGACAAATCCTCCTAGAGGGTGCGAAAGGATCCAACATTCATTCTAAAACAAGCCCGATACAAGAACGAAGCCGGGAAGCAGCCTCAACTCTAATTAAGAGGGCCGCAGGTGGGCAAGAGTTTGCCCGGCCCTGCGGCCTATTAGTCACGAATCGGTTATGGCCGCCGACAGAAGCGAAACGCCTCAGTTGGCCTTGACGAAATGTCCGCGGCGGTTCTGCTGCCAGCAGGGTTCGCCGTGCTCGGTGCAGAAAGGCTTCTCCTTGCCGAAGCTGACGGTGGTGAGCTGACCGGCTGAAACGCCAAGCGAAACGAGATATTGCTTCACGGCGGCGGCGCGGCGGTCGCCGAGGCCGAGGTTGTATTCAGTGGAGCCGCGTTCGTCGCAGTGGCCCTCGACGGTCGCTTTGATTGATGGGTGCGCCTTCAGGTAGTCCGCTGTTTTCGAAAGCGCCTCGCGCGCATCAGAGCGAATGTCGGCTTTGTCGGTGTCGAAGAAGGCATCGCGGACTTCTACACTGAAGTCGGGTTCTGGAGCCGGTGCCACAGCCGCCGCGGGAGCGTTCACGGAGACAGCAGCGGTTGCGCTGGCAGAGCCACCGGGACCAGTGGCGGTAATGGTGTAAGTCGTCGAGTCGGTCGGCGAAACTTTGGTAGAGCCCTGAGCGTTCACGGCGCCGACTCCCGGGTCAATCGAGAGCTGCGTAGCATCGGTCGAATTCCAACTGAGCGTGGAGGATTCGCCTCTATTGACGCTAGTTGGATTGGCCTGCAGCGTCACCGTCGGACGAGCGGGCGTAGGTGGCGCTTCGGCTTGTTTTGGCGGCGCGGTAACTTTCTTGGGGCCGCAGCCAAAGGTCAATACAGCAGCAGTGAGCAACGCGAACAAGCTTGCGCGATGGGACAAGCGTGAAGCCAAATTCATGAATCCTCCTGAACAGTAGAATCCCCGTGTACGCCCCAACAGAGCCACTATCCTAACACCAGCGGGCTGGGTCCGGGCAATGTATCGTGATACGATATATTATACCCAGCCGTAAAACACAAGCGGTTCAACAACAAAGAACCGGATTTCCAGGGGAGCAACCGATACGGACAACCACGCCCACTCAGTCCACAGATGAGATGCGCGGACGGCCCCCAGGGTTCCGGACTTATGTTCAGAATCTTAATTGAAATGATCCTCTCAGGGGAGCTGAATAATATATCGACCCAGCCTGGACTCATCGCGCAAAAGGCGCGATGGGACAGAATCTTCGGCCGCCCGCCTGCGGCAGGCGGGCAAAATGCGGCTCGGAATGACACGTGCCGGGCGCATTCTTGGGCCGACGCTGCTTAATGTGTGGACCAGTTCGGCGATTCGTTGTGGCCGCCGTTGGTTAACTGGTGCGCCTGAGAACCGTCGGCGAGCATGGTCCAGATCTGGCGCTCGCCGGAACGCGTGGATTCGAAAACCAGATGGCGGCCATCGGGCGCCCAGCTCGGGCGCTCGTTACGGCCTTGATCGCGGGTCAATTCCAGAATCTGCTGAGAGGTAGGATCCATGATGTAAAGGTCGTAGTTGTCATTGGGGCGGCGCCAACTGAAGGCCAACAACTGGCCGTTAGGCGACCACGCGGGGTCGATGACGTAGCCTTTGTCCGGCATGTCAATTTTCGTGACGCCGGTGCCGTCAGGGTTCATCAAGTAGAGTTGTGGCGTACCGCCACGGTCGCTGACGAAGGCGATGGTTTGGCCGGTCTTCGGGTTCCAGGCCGGAGATACGTTGGCAATGTTGCCGCCGGATTGCGTCAGGCGCTTGGGGCGGCTCCCGTTTATGTCGCTGACGTAGAGTTCAGTGCCGCTCCCCTGCATAGAAGAAGAAAAAATAATTTGCGTGCCGTCAGGCGACCAGGCTGGAGTGCTGTTGGTGCCGGAAAAGCGGGCGAAAGAGATAACCTTCCCGGTGTCGATGGAATACATGCAGATTTGTGCGCTAGTGACACCTCGGTACGGTGCGTAGCAGGTGAAAGCGACGCGCGAACCGTCCGGGGACCAGCGAGGTGTGAGAGAGATGGAATGAAGACCGGTGAGCTGGTGCTGGCCGGCGCCGTCGTAATCCATCACCCAGATTTCCTTCGTGGTGGCAGAGGTGGAGCGAACGAAGGCGATTTGCGTTTGCGCGATGCTGGG
>Ga0126376_10002664_pt1 | contig 10174 bp, 5 predicted proteins | sample PanSoiMetPlot_15_FD_92760 | JGI IMG/M metagenome (GOLD analysis project Ga0126376, IMG submission 92760) | Tropical forest soil microbial communities from Panama - MetaG Plot_15 | ecosystem: Environmental > Terrestrial > Soil > Tropical forest > Bulk soil | place: Panama | collected 2016-02-17 | reverse complement strand
TCTCCGCCACCATCAGTACCTTCCGGAGCCCAAATAACTCTAATCCTGGGTGGAACCGGTCAAACTGGAGCGCTGCCCGTTGTCGCAGCCGTGACGGGAGATCCCTCGAACCCGCCATTGGGTGTGAGCTGGGTGGTGACTTGCGGTACGCTCAATTGCACTCCTCCTGGTTTGCTCTCGAACTCCCAGGCTACTACCTTCACCGTGCCGGGGCCTTCGAGTAACCCTCCGGTGAATCCAGGCGACACCATTACTCTGACGGCGTTCGCCGTCGCCGACCACAATTATAGCGCTTCAACGTCGTTTACCGTGAGTGCGCCCGTCTCCATAAGCTTTACTCAACCTCCGCCAAGCACGCTGTTGACCAACGCAAAGCCAACGCTCATCGCGACCGTGTCCAACGATCCCTCGAACGCCGGGGTGGACTGGACAGTGAGCTGCGCCAACATTCCGTGCGGTTCCTTTTCTGCTTCGCATACTGCAAGCGGTGCACCTGTGACATTCACTGCTCCCCCTAGCCCTCCGCCAGCAGGCACGCACAACGCGGCTGGTGGCGTTACCATCATCGCCAAAGCCACTGCCACTGCCAACGGGGATCAGCCAGCGATCGCTAACGCCGACGTCACCATTGTTGCCCCCATTACAGTGGCCATCACCCAGACCGTTCCCACTAACTCGACCGTGATCAATCAAAGCGCACCCCTGGTGGCCACAGTAAGCAATGATCCAAGCAACGCCGGAGTAGACTGGAGCGTGACCTGCGGTGCAAGCGCCGGCAACTGTGGATTGCTTTCTCCCGCACATACCGCCAGCGGCGCCGCAACCACCTATACCGCGCCAGCCGCCGTGCCCCCGGGCGGGACCGTCACGATTACCGCGGCGTCCACGGCCTCCTCGAGCCAGACCGCCACGTACACCCTTACAATTACCGCAGGTGTTCCCCCCAATGGCTTGCTGTCGGGGCAGTTTGTCATTCTGCTGAGCGCCACCAACTCCACGAGCGGTCCATTCGCCCTGGCGGGCTACCTAACAGGAGATGGAGTCGGCAACATCACCGCCGGCCTCATCGACTTGGTAGCGCCAAACCAAAGCGGTGGATTCGTGTCCGTATTGCCGAGTACCTATTCGATTGGGCCGGACGGGCGCGGGCAGATCCAGCTTATTACCAACAGCAGTTTCGGAGTGAGTGGATCGGGCGCATTTACCTTAAGCGTGGTCTTTGTTACTCCGCAGCATGCCTTGCTGACCGAAGCGGACAGTTCCGGAAACGCGACCGGAAACCTCGACAAGCAAGACGCCAGCGGCTTCGCGGGGTTCAGCGGAACCTATTCGTTGCAGCTTTCGGGATTCGCGACAACTGGTCCCAACTATTTTGTTGCCAGTGCGCTGACCATCCCTTCTGCGAACGCGTACTCATACATCACCGACCAGTCGAACCAAGGCACAATCACCAGCGTGCCGATTACCACCGTCTCGCACGGCTTGCCTATCTCGGGTGGTCCCGTGCCGGGCTCGTATACCTTTACTGCCCTCAATTTGGGCCTTGGGACCTTGTTCGGTTCTCTCGATGTGTGGGTCGTCGACGCTACTCATTTCGTTGTTACGGATTGGAGGGATATACCCGCTCTGTTCGGCCACCTCACTGCGCAGCCCTCCTCCCCCGCTATTTCCGGTACCTATGCATTCACCGAAGCGGGTGCGACGGCGGCGAGCAAACCGCAAGCGGCGGGAGGAATCGTCACCTGCGGCTCGAGCGGAACACTTGATGTTGTTTCGCTGGGCGGCACACCACTCACTGACCAGTCCGCGAACGCAACCTGTGCGGCGCCCGCCAATGGTCGCGGGCTGATCTCCATCTCTGCCGCATCGGGTGCTTCGACCGGCGGCATCAATCAATTCGCCGCTTATCCGACGACGGACCAAGAGCTTTACATCATCGAACTCGACGGTGGCGCTGCCGGAACGTCCGGCCCTTCCGGTGCGGGAGTGGCTCTGCCGCAGACCTTGCCCGTTCCTATTTCGGCTTCCGCCCTCCACGGCGCGTATGCGTCGGAGTCCGCGGCCAACACCGCCCTTGGCTCCCAAGTGTTTGCTGGGCAAGTCCTGGCGGACGGTGTTTCCGCGCTGAACGGCACTGCGGACGTAAACTCCTTCGATGCCACCGCCGCACCGGCCGTTGGTGCGCCGTCCACTGGGGCAGCTCTGAGCGGTTCGTTCACCGCCGCTGGCGACGGGCGCTTTCCATTGGTGCTCGCGATCACGCCTGCTAGTGGACAGCCGCCGGCGCAGATCACGCCCCTCAACTCAGCCTGCTATATCGTCGACGCGAATACTTGCATGCTCCTCGTGCTGGACTCCACGGCCCCTGGCACAGGCATCCTGCAACTGCAGAATACAGGGCTTTAGCGTCTCGTGGAAAATGCTTGGCGCGACTCCATGTGGAGCCTCGGTACCGAAGACGCCTGGGAACCCGCAATGCAGGATGCTGCCCCAGATCGAACTGACTTCACCAGGAGGCTCCATGGCCACGCATTCTGTTTCACGTCGGTTGATCCTGAGCATTGCACTAGCCTGCTTCATGCGACTTCCGGCTCCGTGTCTCGCCCAGGAAAATCCGAATACGCTAGCCACTGAACCCGAGATACAAGCTGCGGATTGCCCGCCGTTCACGACATTCCCGCAGGTGCCGATCACGATTGTGGTGTCCTGCGAGAAAGCGGATTCCGTCGGAGTTACCATGCCGCTGAGAGCGGATGCGCGGGGGCAGGCCCAGCAAAAATCAGTCCGCGGCCGCTATGAGTACCGCGAATATCGTAGCCCGCGCGGCCAACAGCAAGAGTTCATGTTTGACAATCTCATGCAATTGGCTCCCATAGCCGGGTTCACCGTCCTGTACTCGGCCCGCCCGTCGGTAATCACCGCACGAAGCGGCCAGACCTGGGTCCTCATTAAGGTCGATGATGACTCGTACAACATAAGCGTGGTTCGTGACTCCCAGATGTCCTGCGACCCCGTCAACAATGCGGAAGAAGTAGCCCGCGAGATGGAAGTCCGTAGTCGCGTCGCCATTTACGGCATCCAGTTCTCTCCCGACAACCAGATCATGGAAGAAAAAAGCTCCCAGTCTCTCAAGGCGGTGCTCAAGTACATTGGTCAGAGTCCTGCTCGCGATCTGGTGATTGAGAGCCACTTGGTGAGTAGCAAAGGAACGAAAGAAGACGACTACGAAATCACAAGGGAACGAGCGTATGCAGTTGGGAACAAGCTTGTCGCGCACGGTATCCCGGCGGAACTTCTTCAAGCAAAGCCCTTTGGCAGAATGCAGCCACTCACCAAGAGTGACACTCCCATGGACATCCAATGCAACGAGCGGATTGAGTTGTCGGAAGCCCGTAAGTGAAGCCTAGTAGGGAGAAAGGGCGACATTCGGATCGTTGTGGTTATTCGCTTAGTTTCGGGCGAACATCTGCGGAGCTGTTCTTCTCGCCCGCCCGCAGTGAGCGGATGCAGAAGTGTGTCCAACTAGGTCCGCACTGATAAACCAGCTGAGTCGGCAGATCCTCCGGCTGCACTGTATACTCTCCCAACTCCACTGCACGGATCTGCTCCACCCTGCTCATCACGATGCGATTTCCCGGAAGGGCCCGAATTCGAAATGCATTCGAAGCCGCCTCATAGTTGCTGTAACTGAAACAGTGGCCAATGCACGCCTCATCCACGATATGGGCGCCGAAAAAGCGGTAGTTTCGCGGTTGGCGGATCGTGAAAAGCATGCGCTCTCCGGCTGGGACCGTCTGGACCAACTGCTGAACTTCTTGCTCGATGCTGCTCAGCGTACCGGTGTCCCGGTATAAGAGAGCGAAGAAAATAATTGAGGTCCCTAAGATGGCGGGAAAGTGCCATTTCCTTTGCGTTGCGCACGCAATCAAGCCGCAAAGGAGCACGGCCGATATGGAAGTCGTGCGCGGGGCTATAGCTCGCAAAGGCACAGTGATCTGGTACGTATCAATCGCATCGGGCAAGAGAAGAATGCAAGCTTCCACAAGGACATAGAGCTGCAATAAGATAAGGTTCTTGGCGGGGAACCCCGCCTCCGTACCGCGACCCATGAGGTCGCGGCTAATCGAAATAATCGCAAACAACGCTAACCCAGCTAGCAGAGCCACAGGAACCATGTACAGTCTCGCCATGAGCACCTGGTCAAGCCCGTTCCAGAAAACCGCAGCATGTGGCGGGGGTTCCACGCTGTAATGGTGGCGCAGGTACCAGCTTGTGGCGCCCAGAATTCCAAGCGCTGCTGTGGTTGGGAAATAAGGTCGGCGCGGCCAAAGCTCAGCAATTACGATACTGGCACCTGCTCCAACAAACCACAAGAATCCAAGAGGGTGGGCGATCACAATGATGGGCGAGAGAATTATAGGGACAATTCTCGGCCGGCCCCTTTGGTTCCAAAAAAGAGATACTCCAGCGAAGGCAAGGCCTAGCGACAGATAGTAGTTGAGAAAGCCGGCCTGAAAGGTCCAGCCAAACGCCGCCATGGCAAGTAGCGGTGCAATAACCCAAGCGGGGCGCCCTCTAGCCACAGATATGAAAGAAAACGCACCCCAAAAGAACGTCAGCACGGTGATGTAAGCAGCAGCTCTTCCAGCAAGATGAATCGGCAAGAAACTGGCGAAGCCTTCTAACATCCAATCAAATAAAACATTCGTCCTTTGCGCAGAAATCCATAAACCCGGTGCCTGCCCCGATTTTACCAGCTGAACGATCCACGCATTATACAGATGACTTCCCAAATCCCCGGTGCCAAGGGCTTTGTGCCAAAAACACGGTACCAGTAGTGTGGCCGAAACAGCCAGGACCTTCACCGAGGTTTCACGAGACATGACTCCGCAGCCCCCCGTCCGCGAACACAACCGCGACGAACATTCCGGCTTGTATCACCGGTTGCGTCAGACCGACTCTCCGCAGAAACGTTGATTTGTCGTGGACACGCGCCATCCAAGGCGGGCGCATCGCTTAAGCTGGTTTCCGTGCCAATGTCTTTCCGTGGTATTCGCCTGCCCGGTTCAAGCTGAATCTGCCGCAGCAGCGGTGCGTGTGCCATGTCCAAATTCCGAGCTTCCTAGCTCGACTGTTTGACTGTCGTTTCTGAGTATCGCAATCCAGGACAATGGCGCAAAAGGCAGAAATCTATCGACAAGCTTTATGAGCGGCAGCAGCGTGTTTAGCACTTTTAGCTGCCAGAGCCCAAATGTAGTCCGTTTTAAGACCTTTCCGTTCCACCACCAGGCAGGCGAACCAATCCGGTTAAACCCTACGATGTTCTCCACGTTGAAGCCTGCACGCAGGCATATAGCCAGCAATTGCTCGCGCGTGTATCTCCGATAGTGACCCAGTACGCGGTCCAATGACCCATATATCCCAGGCCCATTGGGCACGAGAATGATGGCGCGTCCCGACTTCTTCATCCGAACGCGCATATTGCGCAACGCTCCTTCGTCGTCCTTCAGGTGCTCGATCACATTTAAGCAGATCACCGTATCGAACTCTTCCGCCGGATACGATTTTTCCACACTGGCATCGGTGAATTGCACATTGAGATATGGACGGGACTGCCGCAGCCCGTCCAGGCGATCCAAATATTGTGGGTTAATGTCGCTCGCCCAATACACGGTTGTGGGGGTGAGGTTAGCAGTCAAGTTTCCGATGCCCGCCCCAATTTCCAGGACTTGTTCTCCGACGTATGGTCGGATTGTATCCGCCATCCATTTGTTGAGCTGTGGTGCCCGGTTCAAACGCGCCAAAATCTCACTTCCATACTCATCGGCCACATAAATGCGATCGGAGATTCCAAATTTCACCAGTGCAGCGAGCGCATGTACGCCGTCCCTCCACGTAATCTTCTTTCCTTCAGCATATGTTCTTCCCGAATAACGAATCGGAATCTCAAAGATTCTGGCACCTCTTTTCGCTAACTTAATGGTAATTTCCGGCTCGAATCCAAATCGGCTACTCTCTAACGGAATGCTCTTTAGGATTTTCGACCGGATCATCTTGTAACAAGTCTCCATATCGGTTAGATTTAGGTCGGTAACCAGATTGGTTAACAGAGTCAGTAGTTTGTTACCTATGGAATGCCGGAACAGCAGCACCCGACGGTACTCGCCCGACAAAAATCGTGAACCGTATACCGCATCGGCTTTCTCCGTCACAAAAAGGGGAATCATCTTAACCAAATCTTCCGGATGGTATTCCAGGTCTGCGTCGTGAATTACGGTCAGATCCGTATCGACGTGGCCCAAGGCGGTCCGGATGGCCACACCTTTGCCTCGGTTCTCCCGGTGTTCCAAAAAGATCCATTGAAATCTAGGAAGTTCATTCCCTGCTAACCACTCTCGAAATCGCACTATGGCCTGTCCGGTACGGTCCGTGGACGCATCATTCACCACGATTATTCGCACCCGCTCCAACCATGGCGATTGCGCTAATACTTCTAACCTTCTCAGGCTCGCTTCCAGCAGGTACTCCTCGTTATATACCGGCACGAGGACTGATAAACTTATCTTGGAGGTCATTCTTTTCCTCTCTCTTGTTTGGCCATGGAAATAGGACCTTTTTAGATTTGTCTGGCGAACTGGAACGCTACCTGTGTTCTAAGGCGAATTCAGCCGTCCACTACCTGCCCTACTTGCCCGTACTTGTCTTGCCGACGCAGAACGATGTACCAACTCCGGCCAGCAGTGCAATCAGCGAAGCTGCCAGTGGCGTACGGATTTGACCGCTTATCCGGAAGAATATTTGAAGAATCGTGAATCAGACAGGGACAGCCGGACGCCATCTTGGGAGTCATAGGTGTGCGGCGCAGTTTGCCATCATAACTCCAAGCACGAGAGACCACTCCGGATATCACTTCTTGTCGTCTCTCTTTTCACACCACGGCAGCCATTCTAGTCAGGAGATCTTAATCGCAGGTTAAAGTTTCGTGTATACGGTGTTGTGCTGAGGGTTCAGGAACTTGGCTTCTCCTCTGAAGACATGAATCGAGACCAAAGGCTAGTTAGGTCGCAGTTGTACCGGCGCGCGCGCCCGCTATACCTAACGGCCGTTCTCTGAGGAGGGGTGGCTGCAATCTTGCTCTTCCCAGATTTGTACGATGATAAACGGCAAGCATCCAACAAGAGAACTGACCGGTGTTTAGCTCACTGGAGTGACAAGCATATCGGTCGCGTTTTTTTGTTTGCGATGGGTCAGTTCACTGCATTCCGATGTAGGTTCTTCCCATCGATGATCTTTAAACTCAATCGTCCAGCATGACGGCTAGGCATTGCAGGTTGACTCCAGTCGAGCCGCATTTCTTTTCGGTTCTGCAAACCGCCACGGACCGTGCCGGTTGCGTCTCTTCGAGACGTCAGTGCAGTTTTTGGACTTGGCGTCAGCAAGGAAATGTAAAGCTAATGATAGACAATCTATTGTGAGGAGGGCGCATTGGTCGAGCAGGAACCGCTTCTGTTCCAATCAACACGCTTTTCTTTCCGGCATCACGGTGGGCGTTGCGGTGCCGCGAGAGACGTCCAGGTCCGTATCCACCTTGCGCTGGGGAAATTTATGGCCCACCACTCGGCAGGTTCAAGTAGACCCCAGGTATTTCCCCGCATTGGCAAAACAAGTCAAATAGGATTCAACAGAGAATTCACACTTTCGGAACGATTTGGAAAAGTGCCTTCCATAGGGTTCTAACCCGCACCAGTTGGAACAGAGCCCATCCCTCAAACAAGAAGGAGACAAAGATGAAGGCACACGCTTCTGGACAGAAAAGTTCCGGGCACCGGCACTGGCTGGCAGCCCTACCCTTGATCGTGATGGCAGCTGTTCCCGCACTCGCCCTTGCTTGGGGAGTGAGGCAAGGCCAAAACGATAATGGCGTTCAGCAGTCACCGACACCGCCAGGACTGTTTATAACGCCAACAGCCTTGCCTAACGCGAACCAGCAACTGTTGAATCCCGGCCTCGCGCTCCCGTATTTCGCGACGAATTATCCGAATTTCGTCGCAGGTGAGGCGATAAAGGCCGTGGTCACTCCGGACGGTAAGACTCTGGCGATTTTGACCGCGGGCCAGAACTCGCTGTACTTCCCTAACACTTGTGAGCCCGGGACGCCTAACTGCTCTGTCGGTAAGCTCGACACGGCCGCTTCCACGCAGTTCCTGTTCCTGTATGACATATCAGGTGCAAATAAGACCAGCCCTGTCCTGAAGCAAGTCATTCAGCAGCCCAATGCTCACGCTGGTCTAGTCTGGTCGCCAGACAGCAAAACGATGTATGCCGCGGGCGGCTGTGACGATGCGGTGTACGTCTACACCAACAATGGCGGCAGTTTCGCGCTGAGCGGCAAGATCAGCCTGGGACACACTCCCTGTCCTTTTCCTTTCACCGGTGGCGCGAATCAGAATAAGTCCGGCCTCGGTCTCGGCAGCGTCGCGCCCAACGTGGCTGGCCTGGCCATTTCCGCCAACGGCAAGACGCTCGTCGCGGCGAACAACTATGATGATTCGATCAGCGTGATTGACACGGCCAGCAGAACGGTTCTTTATGAATACGACCTACGGCCGTTTGCGACTTCTGGCGCGGCGAGTGGCACCAAGGGCGGCACGTTTCCTTACTCCGTCGCGTTGACTGGCAACATTGCCTATGTCGGCACAGATCGCGATCGGGAAGTCATCGCCGTCAATATTCTTACTCAGAAATTAGTCGCGCGCATCCAACTGGATGGCAATTCGAACGGTATGACCCTGAGCGCAGACGGCTCGACGCTCTACGTTGCGCAGGACAATCAGGACCAGGTCGCCGTCATTGACACGAACAAGAACACCATCACGCACAAGATCGACACCCGCGGTCCTGCTCAACTCAATTTCCCCGCGAATACGACGGGCGCGGCGCCAACCGCAGTCGCCATTAATCCCGCCACGAAAACGCTCTATGCGGTCAACGCTGGTTCGAACTCGATCGCAGTGATACCCCTAACTGGCCCACAGGCTTTCCAAACGGTTGGCCTTCTGCCGACCGCGTATGACCCGACCGACGTGGCATTCAGTGCCGATGGCAGTTGGATGTACATCATCAACGGCAAGAGCGATACAGGTCCGAACCCCGGCTACGGATTTGGCAATATGGCCAGGATCGTGTTCAAAACCGTCGACCCTCCGGAAACCAATGCGCAGGAGTCAGCTGAGCTTACGTCGAACAATCAGTACCAATTTCAGTTGGAACACGCATCGCTCGTCAGCGCAGAAGTCCCGGGCACGCAGGACCTCTCGAATTTGACCTTACAGGTGGCGGCCAACAACGGATACACGGCGCAACCCTCCGATACTGATACCAGCGTCATGAACTTCCTTCATTCGAAAATCAAGCACATTATCTACATCGTGAAAGAAAACCGTACCTTCGATCAGATCCTCGGCGATTTGGGCAATGGATCCAACGGCGATCCTTCGCTGGCTCTCTTTGGCCAAGGCGTCACGCCGAGCTTCCATCTCATGGCGCGGAATTTCGTTACCCTGGACAACTTCATGGATCCCGGCGACGGCTCGATGGACGGCTGGTCCTGGTCCATGCGAGGCCGCGTGACCAACACCGAGACGCTCACCCAGCAAATCAATTATGCGCGCGTGAACCGCGGCGTCTCCTACGAGGGGGAAGGGACGAACCGCAATATTCCAGCCAACCTGAATACCACCGCCGGCCGCGACTTCTTCTTTGACCCAACCGGTGCAACCACTCCCTATACCAACGCGACTTCGTCGCTCAAAGGCGGCACTCCTAACATTCTAGCGGGTGACGGCGACCATGCGGCTACCGATGGCCCATCCGGCTATCAGCAGGGATACATCTTCAATGCGGTCTTGAACACCGGCGGTACCGTTCGAAACTACGGCTGGATGGCCAACACCCCTGGCAAGATTACCGATAGTGGAGACCCTGTCAAAGGAAACCCTATCTCTGATCCTTTCGCGGCCGGCGTCATCCAGACCACGGCGGCCAATCAACCGATCTTTGAGAATAAATGGTATGACCAGTACTTCCGCGCTTACGACCAATCCTACCCGGATGTTTGGCGTTTCAACGAATGGAACCGCGAGTTCCAGCAATTCGTCGCCAATGGCAACCTGCC
>Ga0126376_10002663_pt1 | contig 10175 bp, 6 predicted proteins | sample PanSoiMetPlot_15_FD_92760 | JGI IMG/M metagenome (GOLD analysis project Ga0126376, IMG submission 92760) | Tropical forest soil microbial communities from Panama - MetaG Plot_15 | ecosystem: Environmental > Terrestrial > Soil > Tropical forest > Bulk soil | place: Panama | collected 2016-02-17 | reverse complement strand
GACGTAAGTGACTCCGTAAAAGTGAGCGCGGGCGCCACGATTGTTCGCGTGAAGAAGGCACCTTTGCTGATTGATTTTCTGGACGCAGCCGGGAACGTCGTGGTCTCGGATGAATCAGGCTTGCCGATGGCTTGGGATGGTGCGCGCATTCGCGTCTGGAAGAAAATGCCGGACGGCGAGAGCTATTTTGGGCTCGGCGACAAAGCCGGACCGATGAACCGCCGCAATCGTTCCTTCACAAACTGGAACACGGATGAGTTCGGGTGGCAAGAATCGAGCGACCCTCTCTATAAAACGATCCCCTTCTTTGAAGGATTCCGTAACGGCGCGGCATACGGAATTTTCTTCGACAACACCTGGCGCAGTTCTTTCGACTTCGGCAAAGAGTCGCGCGACTACTACTCCTTTGGCGCGGACGGCGGAGAAATCAACTACTACTATTTCGCCGGGCCCGATCCCAAGAAAGTCATAGAGAACTACACCGCGCTGACTGGCCGGATGACTCTGCCACCGCTTTGGACGCTCGGCTATCAGCAGTGTCGCTATTCCTACTACCCGGAAAAGCGCGCTTATGAAATTGTCGAAAGGTTACGCGCAGACAAAATTCCCGCTGACACCATCTATTTCGATATCGACTATCAAGACCACAACGCTCCTTTCACTATCAGCCGTGCGGACTTTCCTCATTTCGAGACGATGATCTCGGACTTTAAAAAGGTCGGGATGCATACGATTCTGATCACTGACTTGCACATCAAGCAGCAGGAGCACGGCTATCCTCCGTATGAAACGGGGATGAAGGAAGACGTCTTTGTGAAACGCGCGGATGGATCCTTGTTTGTCGGTCCTGTGTGGCCAGGTCCCAGCGTGTTTCCGGATTTTACGATGAAAAAGGCTCGCGATTGGTGGGGAACGCTCTACAAGGATTTCGTTCGAATGGGCGCATCCGGTTTTTGGAATGACATGAACGAACCATCCGTTTTCAATACGCCGACAAGGACGATGCCCCTCGACAACGTCCATCGCACGGACGACGGAGCAAGACAGTCTCACGCCGAGATTCACAATGTTTTCGGTATGGAAAACGTGCGCGCGACTTATGACGGTTTGCGAAAACTGCAAGGCGACGAGCGGCCCTGTGTCTTGACGCGCTCGGCCTACGCCGGAGCCCAGCGCTATGCGGCGACCTGGACCGGAGACAACAGCAGCACGTGGAATCATCTTTCCATGAGCACACCACAACTTTTGAGCATGGGAATCTCCGGCTACGGAATGGTCGGCGATGACATCGGCGGATTTGCCGGTACGCCGACCGCGGATTTGTTAACGCGCTGGTTCGAAGTAGGAGCGTTCAATCCGATTTATCGCGATCACACGGCAAAGGGCACGGGCGACCAGGAGCCGTGGGTGCACGGTACCGAACATGAAGCGATCCGTCGCAGATTCATCGAAGAACGCTATCGCCTCCTGCCCTATATCTACACCGGAATTGAAGAGATGAGCCGCACTGGAATTCCATTGATGCGAGCACTCTATCTTGAATATCCAAAAGCGCCCGGTATAGAAGGCGACGACCACGATTTTTTGTTTGGGCATGATTTGCTGGTTGAACCCGTTACGACCGAAATGCTGGACGCAAAAGAAATTCATTTGCCGCCGGGAGATTGGTTCGATTATTGGACTGGAGAAAAACTGCCCGGCAATCGGGGATTTACTTTGACGCCCATATTGGATCAATTGCCGCTCTATGTGCGCGCTGGCTCGATTATTCCGATGCAGGAGTTGGTGCAGTACACGGCGCAAACGCCAAGCGGGCCTCTGAAGTTGCGAGTTTATCCCGGCTCGGATTGCAGCGGAAATTTGTATCAGGATGACGGGCACACCTTTGCTTACCAAAAAGGAGAAGTGCTGCGCGTCAAGTATTCATGCGATTCGAATGCGAGGCGCATTTCCGTTTCGGGCAAAGTGGAAAAGAAAGGCTACAAGCCGTGGTGGAGCAGTACCGAGGTGAAATTGTTTGGTGTGACCGCCAGGCCGAAAAACGTCAAGGTTGATGGGAATGAAATTCAGCAATGGAACTTTGACGAAAAATTGCTTGTGGTTACTTTCACTGTTGAGGATGCGCTGAAGGATTGGACCGCCGAAGTCACTTATTGAGTGTCTGCTTCGAGAGTTATTCCAGTGCAATGATAGACAAAGACTGAGGCGGAGCACTGATTTGAATTGCGTGTGATGCGATTTCGAAGCGTCCTTCTCCATAAAGCAATGTGCCAGAAGAAACCGAATCGGCGGCAGTATCGAGGGTCGGCACAGACAAGGTACGAGCCTCATTAGCATTGTTAAAGATGACTACAATCCGTTCTTCCTCGGACTGCCGCAAGAAGACATAGCTCCTATCATCAGAAAATAAATGCCAAAGCTTGCCGCTTCGCAAAGCTGGATGCCCGCGACGCAAACGCAATAGCTTTTGTACCGTCGCAAAGAGTTCCAGCTGTTCCGAAGTTCTTCCTTCTTCCGCGAATGCGTTTTTTGCGTCTTCCTTCCAGCCGCCGGGAAAGTCGTGGCGATTGTCGGGATCGGCGAGGCCCGTCATGCCAAGTTCGTCGCCGTAATAGAGTTCTGGAATTCCGCGCAGGGTAAGAATCAAGCCAAAAGCAAGTTTCTGTTTTTCTTTTGTGGCCCCTTCGGCGCTGCGGAAGCGCGGGATGTCGTGATTCGCCAAGAAGGGAACAAGCAGCTCGGGATGCGGGTAAAGCGAATCCTGCCGAAGAATGTTTGCGATGCGGCCCACGGGTGCACCTCGCAAAAGGACATCGCGGATCGTGAAGAAGAGGGGAAAATCGAAGAGGGTGGTGAGCCCCGGGTCTACGTTGTCCCAGCCTTTTCGGCCGCCCTGAAAATAGGAAGTAACCGTAGGGTCAGGGTGAAAAACTTCGCCGATCGTCGCCAGTTGTGGATAAAGGCGGCGAAGCTCCGCGTGCCAATCCGACCAGAATTTGCGCGAAACGTAGGGAAAGGTGTCTTCCCGCAACCCATCGAGGCCCGTGGACTCGACCCACCACACGATGTTCTGTTGCAGGTATTGCGCGACGACCGGATTTTCCGTATTCAGGTCGGGGAGAATGCCAAAGAACCAGCCGTCGGTGAGATTGCGCCGCAAGCTCTCCGGAGCGTGCGGGTCGGCAAGGGCTTCGAACGGATCGTTGGTTACAGGCGTTTTTTCTGGCAGGCCGTAGAAGGACTTCTTCACTGAAGAAAACGAATCAACATGTTTTTGAGGCGTTCCGTGGAACCAATCAGATAAAGGTGGTTTCGCAACCCAGGGATGACTTGGTCCAACGTGATTGGGCACAGCATCGAAAAGGATCTTCATTCTTCTCTGGTGCGCGGAAGTAACAAGCTCCTTGTAATCGTCGAGCGTGCCGAGGTGAGGATCGACCCCGTACAAGTCAACCGCACCGTAGCCGTGATAGTCCTCGGTGGCGCCATTCTTCACGATTGGCGTCAACCACAGCGTGGTAACGCCCAGATTTTGCAGGTAGTCGAGATGATCGCGGATGCCGCGTAAGTCGCCGCCATGCCAGGCCCGCGGCTTAGAACGATCGTGCGACCCAGGGAATTCGGCGGGCTCGTCGTTCGTGGGATCCCCGTTCGCGAAACGGTCCGGCATGATGAGGTAGATCACATCGCTCTGCGAAAGTCCATGAAAGCGCGTGGCCGTGGGTGCGCGAATGGCCAGCGGAAGTTCAAAACTTGCGTTGCCAGTGGGTGTCAGGATGCGGCAGACGAGTGTCCCGCTGTGCAAATTGAGCATGAACTTCAGCCAGACAAAAAGATAGTCGCCTTGGTGCGCGGATTGTGTCCGCGTAACGACCACTTCGGGAACATTGCAGGTGACTTCCCGGGCCACAAGATCGTGTCCGTGGAGAAGAATCATCAGCTCCGGAGTCAGATTAACCCACCAATTCGGCGGCTCCGTTTTCGTGACGGCTGGAGCGTGGTCCGAAGGCTGCTGTGCGAAAGACGACAGGAGTAAAACCCAGAAAAGAGCCGGAATACACGCGATACGTAAGAATCCGGTGCACTTCATTTGGATTCCAATGGAGGGAGAAATTTCAGTTTGCCAAACGCCGTCGGAACATGAAAATTTGGCTGCGGCGTATTTGTTGGACGCCAAGAAGAATAAAAGCGAGGCTCGGTTTTTCCTTCCACACGAAAGAAGTTGACTCGCCAAATGGAACTCGGATCGAAGTGCTGAGCCAAACTGCGCACCGGAATTGAAAGTTCCGCGGTCCAGATTTTCGCGCTTTCGTCAATTTTGGTGCGGCACTTCATGCCGCTTTGCGGGTCGGACCGCTCTCCGTGCTCAATGTCGAGGTCAATCCAGAATCCATTGGGGCTCACTTCGAATTCCAAATAGTGGCCGGGGTATGTCGGATCGGACTGAATAAAAACCTCAACCACGTCGCGATCCCAGAGACGGTCGCGGCGGCTCAAAGGACTGGCATCATTGAAAACAGTGATACTGCGAAACTTCGAACGATAGTGAAAAAAGAGGGTTTCATGCGTCCACAAGAGCCGAACTTCGGTCGAGCGCTCTGTGTCCGGATTCTTGCCTTGCCAGTCGCTATCGAAGAGGATCGCTTCGGCCGAATTCCAAGCGTTTTGAACGGGGAAGCCGTTGGAATCCATGCTTTCCGATAGATGGGCGGCTTTCGCCATGTCGCTGGCTATCATTCTTTTCTCCGATTTGCTAAAGCGACGCCAGAATAACTGGAACACAGGCCAGAAATCGAATGAAAACCAAACGCCGGGAGCTGGCACAGAGTACAAAGACTCTTTGCGCACGCGCGGTCCAGGCAAAAACTTGCGGATATGAGCCGCGTGCTAGCATCGGAACGATAAGACCGAATCAGGCGTTCGTATTGTTTAGGAGAACTTCCCATGGTGGAAACGGCCAATCCTGAAGAGTTTCTGACGCAACAGAGAAAAAAGACTTTCGAAAGTATGCAGTACATCAAAGTACGCCTGGATGGCAGCGTCGCGCGAATGACGCTGAACCGCCCCGAGCACAACCTGCTCAACGAGCCAATGCTGCGCGAAATGGCGGATGGTATCGACCTTATTGGGCAAAAAGAAGGAATCAAGCTCATTGTTCTCGATTCGGCTTGCAAGGTTTTTTGCGGCGGCATCGAAGTTGGCGAGTACACCTCGCAGCGCGTATTTCAAATGCTCGACGCGTTTCACTCCGCGTTCTCTGGTATTTTGGAAATCGCAAAGCCGGTTATCTGCGTTGTGAACGGCCCCGCAATCGGCGGGGGTGCCGAACTTGCCGCATTCGGCGACATGGTGATCGCCACTCCCAAGGCTCGCTTTGCGCAACCCGAAATTTCGATCGGAGTATTTCCGCCGCTCGCGTCCACGGTTTTGCCTTATCTCGTTGGGCCAAAGAAGGCTTTGGAGTTGGTGCTAACCGGTGAGCCAGTCACGGCCGAGCGCGCTCTGGAAATGGGACTTGTGAACCGCTTAGTGCCGGAAGCTGATGTGGAAAAAGTCGTGAACGATTTGATCGCACGAATCACTGGACACTCTGGCCCCGTGCTGACGATGGCGAAAAAAGCGATTTTGAGCGGAATGGGGCTTTCTTTGAAAGACGGTCTAAAGCAATCAATGAATATTTTCCTAAACGAACTATACCGTCTGGAAGACTCGCAAGAAGGGTTGCACGCGCTGGTCGAGAAGCGCAAGCCCAACTGGAAGAATCGTTAGCAACTGATTGCTGATTGACGGAATCTGCCGCCCAGCTTAGACTCGGATTTCACATTTATTCCCGATTGCGCAGCGATCGGATGCACGCCAGGGAAGCGGGGAAGGCCGTGAAAATCGGCCGCGGTCCCGCCACTGTAATCGGCCTCCTCGCCACCGGCGAAGTGCCGTAAGCCAGGCTACCCTCCCTGCGGCAGGAAGCGAACCTCTTCGCGAGAAAGAGAATCGCTGGCAAGCCCTACGAATCTCGTGGGGCTTTTCGTTTTTTGGGAGGCAAGGAAGTAACGAACCAAAGAAAATGAAAGCGAATCACAACAGAATCTGCCTTGCGGCGGCGGTGGTGCTTTTTCTCGCTTGGCTCTTCTCCCCGCCAATTGAAGCGAGAACCCAGAGCGCTGCGACTCCGATTCCGCGTGAAGTGACGGATGAAACAGGGCGTGTTGTAAGAATACCGCAATCCGTGCGGAGAATTGTTTCTCTGGCGCCCAGTTTGACAGAAACTGTCTACGCGCTTGGATTGCAGGACCGTCTTGTGGGAGACACAGATTACTGCGACTATCCTGCGGACGCAGCGAAAAAGCACAAGGTGGGTGGCGCGATCAATCCAAACATGGAAGAAGTAGCCGCGCTGAAGCCTGACCTTGTGCTGGTCGTGAAGAGTTTGAATAAATTGGAGACCGTACGCGCCTTGGAACAACTCGGAATCCCCGTTTATTCCACGGACCCACACACCGTGAAAGACGTTTTGAATTCGATGAAAAAGCTCTCTGGGGTGCTCGGGGCGGGAGATGCTGGCCTGACACTCGATCAGAAGTTAGAAAAGAGGCTTGCGCTGGTGCGTGCAAAAATGACTGATGTTCCAGCGAAGCAGGTACTCTTCGTGGTCTGGACGGAGCCTCTGATGTCTGTGGGGAAAAAGACATTCATTGCTGACTTGCTCGAATACGCTGGAGCAACTTCCGTAGTTGATTCAAAACAGGATTGGCCGCAATTCAGTTTGGAGGAAGCAGTTCGCCTGCAGCCTGAATACCTGGTATTTGCATCGAGCCATTCTGATGCGGTGAAGAATGATGTGGAAGCGCTGGCTCAGAAGCCTGGATGGTCCATGATGGAAGCAATCAAGCAAAAAAAAATTGCGGTGGTTAGCGAAGCGATCAACCGTCCGGGACCGCGCATCGTCGATGCCATTGAAGAGTTGGCCCGGCAACTTCATCCCGAAGTCTTTGCGGAGAAAAATTGATGCAGCCGCTGACGCTGAGCAAAGTGGCGGTGCGGTGCGGAATCCTAGCCGCTGTTTTGTTCGTTGTAGTTGTTGTCGCGCTGAAGTTTGGTGCGGTTCCCGTGTCGCTCTACGGACTCGCCAAAGATCTAATAGGTGTTTTGATTGGCCGAACCAGCCAAATCTCCAGCGAGTACGGGATGATCATTCGCGAAATTCGTCTGCCGCGAATTGCCCTGGGAATTTTTGTGGGTGCATCCCTTTCCGTTGCAGGAACAAGTTTTCAGGCGCTTCTTCGCAATCCCCTCGCCGATCCTTATGTGTTGGGGGTTTCTTATGGTGCTGCGGTTGGCTCAATCCTCGCGCTTGTCATCGAGCCGCACATCGCGATGCGCCCGGAAATTGCAGCAGTTTTTACGCCTCTCGGCGGATTTCTTGGCGCAACACTGACAATTTCCATTGTCTATTTGCTTGGGCGGTATCGCAGCCAACTGGACGGCAAGACACTCCTGCTCAGCGGCGTTATAGCCGGCTCCTTTCTTTCCGCGATGATCATGCTCCTGATTACAATGCTGCCAAGTTCCAGCACGCGAGGCATGGCGGTTTGGCTAATGGGGGATCTTTCCACTCCAATGCCGCTGGTCTTGGGCTGGGTGTTGCGTACTGGGTTTCTTGTTTTCTTTACAATGATCTATTTGACTGCGTCCGATTTAAATTTGCTGCTTGCGGGAGAAAGAGAGGCGATGCACCTCGGCGTTGACGTTCGTAAAGTGCAGCTTGTGGTTTATCTTTCGGCTTCCGCACTTACGGGATTGGCAGTTTCGGTTAGCGGTTCGATCGGCTACGTGGGACTGCTTGTTCCGCATGTGATGCGCATGATTTTTGGATCGGACTACAGAATGCTGTTGCCGGCCGCTGCGTTTGGTGGAGCAATCGCAGTGGTGATCGCAGACACTGCTGCGCGAACGATTGCTGCTCCAAGCGAATTACCCGTTGGAGCCATCACGGCCATCGCAGGTGCGCCGTTGTTTATCTATCTCTAGCGGCGGAGGCTGGCTTGAGTGGGTCGAAAGGCACAGTGATGGAACGCGGTGCACACGACGGGGCGCGGGCGAGTAGCGAGGCGCGGCTAAGCGTCGAACAGGTTAGCTACGCGTATACGCCTAATCCCTCTCAGGCGCCTGTTTTCACGCTCGAAGCAACCAGTTTTCAGGCCAAAGCCGGTGAGATCGTCGCGGTTCTTGGGCCAAATGCGAGTGGGAAGTCGACAGTATTAAGGTTGATCGCAGGCGCGCTGGAGCCGCTCTCGGGAAGAATCCTTCTGAACGGGCAAGAAACGCACTTGATGGAGCCGCGAATTCGCGCGCAGCGTATCGCCATGGTTCAGCAGGAAAGCCAGTTGCTCTTTCCCGCGAAAGTTTGGGAGTTTGTGCTCCAGGGTCGGCATCCGCACGGCAAATCGCTGCGATTCGAAACGGAGAATGACGTAGCGATTCTAAAGGCTGCGCTCGGCGATGTTGGCGCGCATCATCTGATGGATCGTTTGATGGACCAAATTTCGGGCGGTGAAAAGCAGCGAGTGATTCTGGCGCGAGCGCTTGCACAACAGCCGACTTTGCTGCTTTTGGACGAGCCGACGCTGCATCTCGATATCGGTGCGCAAGTGGATTTTCTTCACACGCTGAAGAAACTCACAGTCACGAATAAGTATGCCGTCGTGATTGTTACGCACGAACTGAATCTCGCCGGCGAGTACGCCGATCAGGTTGTGCTAATGCAAAAGGGGAAATGCCTGCGCGTTGGCACCCCTGCAAATGTGTATCAGCGCGATCTATTAGAACAGGTTTTTCAGACCCAGCTCACGGTCGAACAGCGTGTAAATGGCCGGCCGAGAGTGAGCGTACTGGAAAAAAGTGAATAGCTGCCGAAGCCTGTATTCGAAGCTTCGGTCCACCGCCGCGGAAGTAATGCGCGGCTTCTTATAACCCACAGCGGGCGGAAACGCCCCCGACCATAACCGCAGGCTTCGTGCACGGGAAGACGGTGGGCCGCCGAAATTGCTAGCGGCCGCAAGCAAGCCGTCGCCGCCGCGCGACTGTAAGGCGGAAGCAGCACGGCGCAGGACACTGCAGCGAAACGTTCCCAAGGCGACGCTGCGGGAAGGACGCGCCGGAAAAACCGCCAAGCCAGGAGACCGGCGAAGCCCGCAAGCCGCACCTTGATTCCAAAGATGCGGCCAACCTTCAGAGCTCCCGCGCGAGAGGGAGCGGAGGAAACCATGAACCGTCTTGCCTTTGCTTCTCTTCTGTACTTTCTGGCAATTCTTTTTCCCGCTTTTGTATCCGCTCAAAATGCCTCTTCCGATGCGCGTTTGTCCGGTCAGATTACGGACAGCAGCGGCGCCGGTATCGGCGGAGTCCATGTTTCTGCGCGAAGTCAAAATGATACGAACGGCAATATTTACAAAGCGACTTCCACCACAGACGGCGAGTTCTCTTTGGCGCTCCCACCCGGGAAATATCACCTTTTGCTGGAGCGCTCGCCTTTCTCGACTCGTGAATTCGATGTTGATCTCACAGCCTCCAAGCAGAAGACGCTGGACGTCAAAATGGAGCTGGAGCCTCTTTCTGCCAGCGTTTTTGTTACCGCGGAATCAGCGCCACTTCAGATCCAGCAAACGACGGCCCCGGTCGATACGATTACGCGAAAAGAGATCGACGATCGCTTGCTGCGGACTTTGCCCGATGCGTTGTTCGCTTCCACTGCAATTTCGATTGGGCGAACGGGATCCGAAGGAGGCACAGCGTCCGTATTTCTCGGCGGGGGAAATTCGAGCTACACGAAAGTCCTCGTGGACGGCACTCCGGTGAATGAGCCGGGCAATGCTGTCGATTTCTCGAATTTTACGCTCGACAATGTCGACAAAGTGGAGGTTGTCCGCGGCGCAGAGAGCGCTATTTATGGCACGGATGCGGTTTCTGGCGTTGTCCAAGTCTTTACCCACCGGGGAGCGACGCGAGTGCCGGAAGTCAATCTTTTTGGCGAAGGCGGCAGCTTTGCAACGGGGCGCGGCGGCGCGCAAATCAGCGGCTTGCTCGGCAACTTTGATTATTCCGCGGCTGGGTCATACTTTGACACCGACGGCCCCCACGGCCAGAACTCTTTCTACAATCGGACTCTCTCTGGAAAT
>Ga0126376_10002661_pt1 | contig 10178 bp, 11 predicted proteins | sample PanSoiMetPlot_15_FD_92760 | JGI IMG/M metagenome (GOLD analysis project Ga0126376, IMG submission 92760) | Tropical forest soil microbial communities from Panama - MetaG Plot_15 | ecosystem: Environmental > Terrestrial > Soil > Tropical forest > Bulk soil | place: Panama | collected 2016-02-17 | reverse complement strand
GTCGATTAGCTGGCCGTAAAGGTCGCGGATCTCGGCAATGAGACGGCGTTGGCCGAGGTAGTAATCATCCGGCGCCGGCGGCTTGTAGCCAGTGAGGTTAAGGATACCGACATCGACGGCCGTTACGACGACGTGCGCCTCCTCATCGGAAACAAGTCCCGCAATCTTGATCGGCACGGTCAAAGTTGAATTTGGCCGCGCCGCTGCCGGCGGTTTCATGTCGAGCGCGAGGGTATGCACCGCTTTATCGATCGAGAACCACTGCACACCAATCGCACGGCCGGGCATGCGTTGTGCCGTCGCATCGAGCGGCCGGCGCAAGGTAGCGACCATATAGGCCCCCGTGCCCCAATCGCGGCCGACACTGAGGCTCATCCGCGCCGCGCCGGCCTTTACGTCCTGCGATTGGCTCGCGACCAGACGGTCAGTGAAAACGTTGACCGTGAGTCGGCCCGCCGTGCGAGCGGTGACCGCGACGTTCATCGTGTCGCCCGGTTTGTAATCCGTTTTGTCGAGCGCGACCTCCAGAAGGTCCGGCGTGTCCGCGTTCGCTTCCGCATAAAAGCCGGCGTCGAAGCTGAGCGACGTGACCGGGCCATTGGCGTCGCCAGTCGAGATTTCCAACCGATAGCGGCCCCACTTGACCGGTACCGATACGCGCCCGGGTTTATCAACAGTGAGATCAACCGTTCCGCTCGCTACGCGCTCGGCGCGCTTGACCGGCTCGTACTCCCATTGGCCATTTTGCCGATACCATTGATAGCTGCTCTCGACTTTGAGCAAATCGTAGCGCAGACCGCTCTTGGCTTGTGTCTTGCCATCGGGGGCGATCATGATCACATCGAAATCGGCATTGGCGCCGTCGGCAAGCGAGCGTCCGGAGAACAATGGTTTGACACCGAGCATCGTCGCGTCAGGTGGCACCGGCAGTGTTAGCTTTCGCTCGACAGCTCGACCGCCCGATTCTGCCATGCTGACCGTGACCGCTGCTTCCAAAGGCCGGGTGCTCGTCGGCACGTTCTCGAGAGTGACCGGGAATGCTGCCTTGCCAGTCGCGTCCGTGCTTGGCAGGTCGTCGAGCTCCTGACGGACCGCCGTTATCTCGTCATCGAACAAACCGAAGGCATAGCCGGGAAAGCCCGGAAGCTCCTTGGCAGCGCCAATGGTGATTTGGCCTGATAAGTCCAGATTCGAGGCCGGCGCACCGTACAGGAAATGCCCATCGACGTGCAGTTGAGTCGGGGCCGTGCGGCTCATCCCCTTCGCGGAGGAGGTCAGATCGAACTCGATCCGGTCGGGCACATAGTCCTCGACCATGAAAGTGGTCTCACCCACCGACGGTCGCTTGGGATCGGTATAGGCAGTAACGCGCCAGGTACCAGTTGAGGCGGAAGCAACAATGGGTACCATCATGGACCGTCCACCGAGACCCTGATCGGGCACGAGGGCGCGGCGATACTCGACTCCATCGGGACGCGTGACCACCAAAGTCAGCGGAACGTTCGGTGCGGCGGCGCCGCGCGCATCACGCAACAGCGTGGTCACGGCGACCGTTTCCCCCGTGCGGTAAACGCCGCGTTCGGTGTAGACGAAGGCATCGAGGCCATTCGGAACCGGCCGTCCGGCAACGCCCCGGTCGGATAAATCGAACGCCGGCGACTTCAGGCCCAGGAACGCGTAATCGTTCTTCCCGCTGGCGACGATTGCGGCTGGTGCGAGGCCCGCTTCGCCACGCGCGAGGCCCGCCTCGAAATGGATAAACCCGTTGCGGTCCGTTTGGCGAACCGCAAGCACCTCGTTGTTGCGCGCGACCAGTCGGACCTCAACGCTGCCGCGTGGCTCGGCACTCGCCAGCGAGTGAATAAAAACGTCTATACCATCATGGGCGCTATAGGCCGTGAGACCGAGATCCGAGACGATGAACCATTGCGTTGCCTGCTGGCCATAGGTGTCCGAGACGACATCCTTCGGCTCGGCGGTTATGGCGTAGACGCCGGGCGCCAGATCCTTGACCGCTTCCTCCAGCGGAAAAGCAGTTGTTACCTCGACATTGAGTTTGGGCTCAACGGCAAGTTCACCGACCCAAATCTTGGCACCCCGCTCATTGGCCAAACGCTCGGCCTGATAGCGGCTCAAATTGCGTTGGAAATCATAACCAAGAAGCGTGTCGATGAGATTGCGGTCGCCAATTCGATAGATGGAAAGTCCAACTGCTTTCGTATTGACGCTGAGCACTGGGATGCCGCGCTGGCCGGTTCGCGGCAGCACATAGGCCTTGCCTGAAAAGCGCACAAAAGGTTTGCGGTCGCGGATGAAGATGGTGAATTCAGCGGATTTCGCGAGCGTTTCTTTCACAACCGAGGGAAGCCCGGCGCGAAGAGTCACCGCATAGCGTTCGCCATGTTTGAGCCCTTCCACGCAGAGCTGTTTTTCGCTCGCCGATATCGCTGGCCGATCCATGCCCACGACCGAAACGAATGGCGAAAAATCGGTGCGGCGACCCGGTAATTCCTCGGAGAACTGGAAGCACGCTCGCGGCGAGATCGAGTCGGAGTCGACGGTGAAGTCAAGCAATCGAAATCCATGTTCGGCCCGCAGCTTTTCGTATTGGCCGCGCAGTTCGGCGCTCTCGCGCAGTTCAAGTGACAGGCGCAAGGAGTCCAGCGCGCCCCGCCACTGCAGGCGATCTGCAAGCGTCCGGCCGAGGACCGACAGGCTCTCAGCTTCCTGGTTGCGATCACCGGCCCGCTGATAGGCGACGTAGGCAGCCGTCGATGCGCGGTCGAGCAGGAGTGCCTTCTCACGATCATCGCGCGGCTTGATTTGAAGAATGGTGCGGGCAAGCCGCAGCCAACTTGCCGCGTCCTCGGGAGCGACTGTCACGAGCTGGCTGAGGATCACCATGCCCGAGCGGAAATCATTCTTTTGAAAGGCAGCGTCTGCGTCGCGACGCAAGGATGTCGCCGACTTGCCGACTGTGCCGGCATCGCTTTTGATCTGCGCCTCAAGCTTTATTGCTGCTTCATCGAGTGTGCTTTGCTTGAACGGCTTTTCCGTCGCATTTGCAGCCAGCGCGTTGGAAACAAAAAGAATAGTGAGGAGCGCGGCGGCAAATCCGGCTCGGACAGCGCAGACCATAAGAAAAGACCCCCGGAAGGAGCGGATCGCGGCGAGCATGAGTTCAGTGCCGGATGGTGTCGACCGAATGGCGGGTGGCGATATCCCCCGATAAGAATGCCGTGCCGTCGGCGAAATTGATACGATGATCAAAAAGTTCGCTCGGTATCCTCAGAAACGACCTGAGCGTGTCTAAGAAAATGGTCTAAGGCTCTAATTTTTCACTTGAAATCGTCGGAGAGATTTCACCTTTTCCACATGACGTCGACCCAGACTTGTGGTCATTTTAGCCGTGTTTCGCGCTGTAACTTTGCAGTAGGCACTGGCTGCGGCTAAACCAGTCGTGCCGACCCCGTAGCTCAGCCGGATAGAGCATCAGCCTTCTAAGCTGAGGGTCGCTGGTTCGAATCCAGCCGGGGTCGCCAATAAATCAACGACTTACGACCCGGTCGCGTCTGGAACTGTGTTGCAGCTTGCAACACGGATTCCCCTTACGTTCCAACGGTTCCCAAACATTCCCTGCAACTCCGCGCACATGCTTGCAACGCGGCCGAGACAAGATTCCCAGTTTGCCGCCTGTGCTCGACTAAGCTTAAGGCACCCGTTTGCTTTGCTTTTTCTTGGCGGACTGGGCCGCCGCGAGCACTTTCTTTGTCCGATCTGGTTCATCGGGAACAGGGTTTGACGCTGGCGTGTGAGGCATGGTGATTTCACGCTGCCTGGCCACGAGTTCGCCGAGCTTTATGAGGGCCGCAATGATTAGGACCAACGGAAGTCCACCCCCGACGATCCCAACAGCAATCTTGATCGAAAGCGGGTCTGTGATGCGGATAGCATGACAAAAAATGTCAACCAGTCTTTCCATCTGTCATTCTCCGCGAGGCAGTGAACGGGTTCGAGCGTGGTCGAAGACCTACCTCGGACGCAAGCCTAGTTGCCTCAAACTCGGAGTCATATTGGCCTTCGGTGCAACAGGCGGCTGCCGGTTGCCGCCTAGGTCCGGCGGACTCCCGGGGCGAATGCTGTTGTCATCTTTTGGGCTTGCCCTGCGATGTCGTTCCGTCAGCCGCGTTTTCGCTTTGCCTCTTTAGCTTCCGGTTTGGCAGCCACTGCCTCTCTCGCCAATCGTTCAGCGCGTAGCTTGGCTGTCAGTAAGCGTCTTGCTTCTTCCCGCGCCTTATACTCATCGGCCGCCTTCAACCCCTCCTTTTTCTGTTTTTCAAGAAAAAGCAGCCGTTCGGCACTCTGTCGTTGTGATGTCGGATCATCCATTGACATAAACTCCTGCGATAAGGCGAGTCCGAGACTATTCCTTCCATCTTTGCGCGAAGGATTTGTGGCAATGTGGAAAGTGTCATGGCAACTGTCATGAAGGTAGGCGGCATCAAACTGTGGCGGCTTGCCCAACTCTAACGTGAGCAGGGGCTGAGCGCCTGTGTACGCTCGGCCCCTGCTTTCGAGCAAACCCGCCCTCCCCGGCCAGGTCGGCCCGTATATATGGGAGCTGTGGGTGGCGCAGCTCTCATAGTGGGGATGATTAAGGTATCAGCGCGAATGCGCTTCGCTATTACGACTGATAACTAGTTTTGGTATTTAGGTGCGGCTTGGTCATGTATGCCCAAACAGGAAAACGACCTCGTCCGCGTTGAACGGATTTTCAAACGGCGCGAGCGTCAAAAAGTTGACGCACCCAATGCGACCGCTACACATTTGATTGTCCTGAGTGCGGTCGTTCTGAAGTTCGGCGCGTTTTAGTCCGCAAGTAATTTTATAACTCTTCCACTCGCTAACCAAATTTCACTGACACCATTTCGGCGTAAGCACAGCTCGCGCATTCAAACGTATGCCATTCCTTGCTTTCTTCATCGCTTGGCAAGATGTGCGACAGGAACATTGGCAGACCGCATCCTGGGCAGCGTCGTTTGCCCATTGGCGGACGTGTTGATGCATTGAAGTTATGTGGATGTGGCATGACGTACTCCCCGCGTTACAGGCAGGACTACGGTCTCTCAGCCTTACCAATGTTAATTTAATCTACGACAGGGCGTGTTTCTGTGACGGCTATCACAGCCCACATTCGCGTTCGAAGGCAAAGTTCCATAGTCGCGGGGGCGACTGTATTGAGGGGTAGGATCCGTGAAACGGCTTCTCGCTCTCGTTCTTTTGGCTTTCGCTCTGACGGCTGTGCTGACGGTCCATCCGGCTATCGCTGGCCCCACTTGCAGCGGCAATAACTGCTAGCGCCCACGGGAGGATGCCGTGAAGAAATACATCGTTCTCGCTTTCTTGGTTTTCGCGCAAGTTGCCGGCCCTGTGGCTGTGATGGCAATTCATCCGCAGCAGGCGCATGCGTGCAGTGGTAGTAACTGTTAGGGGATTAGGCTCGACGCCAGATATTTTTTATTTAACCGGTGAGCGCAGTGACAGCCCGATACCACCAACGAAAATGGCCAGTGCTACAATAAGCCAAATTTCCAAAGACCCGTCGCCATTGTCAGGCGAAAACCCGAAAAATCTTTCAATAAAATTCATGGGCGTGACGCCTGGGTCTTTTACCGAATACAAGACCGCGCCACAGAGAACAATTATAGAGAGCAAACCAATCACCACGCCACGCATGATGTCACCGCAGCGGGTATCCCCGACAAACGCTTTACCTATTCGACTTGGTTTTGTCCAATGGATGGTTGTCGCAGCATCATGATCAGCGGCCCTCCGCGAATTTGGCACGATCCAGTCCGCGTGACGCCAATCACATAAGCGCGGCTTTATTTTTATTATGTTTGCAGAATGAACAATCTCATTCTCGCACCGACACGCCGCTACTTCGGCTTTGGCGACAAGAACGATTTTTGCATCCTCGACGGAGGCCGATGCATCGGGCGTATATTTCTATCGCCACAGGCGCCTGAAGGCCGCTCCTGGTTTTGGACAATCACCGATAGGTATTTTCCGCCGTCAATCGACAACGAAGGTTATTGCATCACTCGCGAGGAAGCTATGGCGGCATTTAGAATGCGCTGGACCAGCGCAGGAGGTTCCTGGGCAGCCGGTTCATAAAGGAAATCGGCTAGCCAGGCACGATTGAAAGTTCGTATTCCTCGGCGGTGCGCTCAAAAGCTTCCAGTGGACTTTTAATTCGGTAAATTAGTCTGTTGTCCCGTTCGATTGGCTCTAAACAAACGATTGTATACTCACCGCGTGCAGCACCGCGCATAGCCATCCCCTCATAATGAACAAGCTGGCCCACCGAATATCTATGCGGCAAGGGCTCCTCCATTAGTCGCCCAGCAAACTAGAGAATACGATAAATTATCGGTTCCGGCTGTGATGGTGGTCACGCGAATCTGTGTGACGCTCGTCACAGCTTCAATCACGCACCTCCATCACAATACACAAGTAGACGTTCCTCCCTGGACTAGGAGCCGCTCTTTGAGCGGCTTTCTTTTCAATGGCTTGCCCGTCATCAATGCCAGTTAGAGTCATGCGGGCTTTTTCTTTGGCTATCCGATGTTGATCGAAATAGCTTGGTTAGTCGGTATTACGATTTCTGCTTGTGCTCTCGCATGGCTACTCTCGGCCCTACTTAAATTCTTTCTTCCCGAAGATTTCTAAATCTTTGGCAATTCGATGCATTAGTCGGCAACCCCTTTTATTGTCTTGAAAAGAAAAGAGAGAGCCACTTGCGGGTGCGACTCTCTCTCTGTCCGCAGATGCTTTGGATCAGAATGACCATCCGGTCGCTGACCGTGTGGCGGTTGGAGGCCGAGGTGGTCGATTAACAGCTTAGACAGACTGCGAACTTCTTCCGTCCGTTACACGACTTTGGAACAACAATTTTTGTCGCAAAAGCGCGAAGCCGAAACTCGCGAGTGCCAAATTGCCGCAAGGTCGCGACGGCTTATGTCGGATCGCAAGCTTTTTGAGTGAGAAGAAACGCTTAGGCGGATTAGTTATCTTTTAGTATAGGCCGCCATTACCAAGGATTAACTTTGGTGCGAGCAGGAATGGTGTGACAATCGAGGCCGCTCTTGGTCCCCGCCAGAGCCGGCCCCGACTTCTTCACCCCGTCCCAAGGTCCCCGAGGTCGGGGCCATTTATTTCCCAAAAAATTATGACCTTCGAGTTGGCACACGAAAAAATTCGCTGCTGCGGCGACCAGCGTCAAGCGTGCCACGTTCTGAAATTTATCGGAGTGAGACCAGTCAGCTCCATTCATCGTGTAGAGGCGCACACGTCCGTCGCGCACATGGATCTGCAAGCGATAACCATCATGCTTCAGCTCATGCGCCCAGCCGGGCCCGCTAGGAGGCTTGCTGGCGACTGTCGGCTGACAGGGATTGATGAATGGCAGGCGCATTAATTGGCCTGCCTCGAAAGCTACGCGATACCATGCGCCTGATATAGGACAGCCCAAACACCTATGCGAGTGCGTTAGTGCTGGAACGGGGCAACATCGCTATTTCTGCGATAACCGCGTGCCCGCCCAGCCTCCCTGCTGGAAAGCGCGGTTGTTAGGGCCGGGGCCCGTGGCATTCCCGGCCCTTTCTCGTCGATCAATGCGCGTATAACTTATGGCCGGTCAAACGCGTCCCACGATGTCACTTGGCACGCGATGACAGCAGCCGCCGGGTGGCACCCACCCAAACCCAACCGCCATCCGGCGGCTTACCGACATGACCACAAAAAAAATGCCGTCAAAAGAAGAAGTACTGCGTAATGGCGATGACTACGTCAGACGGCTGTCGAAGATTGCTGCACAAAAGCGGTTGAAGAGGGCGACAGAGCGCAGCGAAAAGCGTTCATCGACCGCAGACGAGTTAAAGACAGACCACAAATGACTATGCAATCGGAGAAGAGGCTTTTGTGGGCAATCGTCGCTCTATTATCGTGCGCCCTTCTTTTATCCTGACATCCTTGCTCGATGACCAATCGGCTAAAAAGGCAGGACCAGCCTCAAGACCCTCGCTCGGCTGTAACCAACAGAACAAGCTATCCCAAAGTCAGGGCTGCGCTGTTAGCTCCTCCGGAGATGCCTTCATACCCGGCGGTACAGCGATATGAACATCACCATAAGACGACGTGTCACGCGCTGGGGTAGTGACGGCAGTTCTCTTGGACGATATCGCTGCGCCGATTAGAGCGGTGCCAGCCAATGTGATCATTGCGACTTTAAGTGTCACCATGTGAGCCTCCTGTGCGGATGGCTTCCTCACGATCAGAGTCACAGGGTCGCTCTGCTCACACTAAACGTGAGTGAGCAATTTCACAGAAGCCTCAGATTTTTCTCGGCTATTCAGCGACACGGCGCTCTCTAGTCTCGGCCGCGACATGCCCTAAATCTCGCCGTTACGCCGATACCAATCGTAGATTTTGTGACGCTCATCACACGACTCGTGAAGCGAGAGTATTAATTTGATTATACGATGATGTAACACAGAAGATTGGAAGTCACCCATGTCGAACGCACTTGCAAACTGGTCTAGCCGGGTGACCATCTCAGCACGTATCGCCGAACGTCTTCGTTCCCCAAGCGCGGACGAGGCAACCCCGGCGGGCGATTACCATAAGCCTTTTGGGAAAACAGAAGCGAAGACAAAGGCTGAGAATTGGCTCTGGCAGGCCATCATCATCTAAAGCCACTCCGCCCCCTTGCTTGGGAGCGGAAGTGTTATTGGCCCGTTTTTGGAAGGGCGTGACAGCCGTCACAGCATTTCTCGTTCAGCTAAAACATGCTCCCAGTTAACGATAAGGGGGCCGATGCTAATGAGATATCCTATTGACACAGCACTTATGTGGATCGGAGCAGTCGCAGTCGGCTCGCTAGTTATTCTGAATCTTTTCTGGTTCCAGTAGGTCGCGCACAGCCCTGATGAACACAAGCAGCGCCATTCGGGGCTATCGTCACCGTAGGATGGCGCGTGGCAGCCGGTGACAATTGGCAGGCGTGTCTTTTGATTCAGATCAAGGCGACGGCCCCTTGGGCGCCTCAAGCTTCAGGGGTCGGCGGGTGATTATCGCATTTCAACCTTCCCCGCTTGCAAGAAAGGGTCGCAACGGACGCCACCCGTTGCGACCTTTTTTATTGGAAACCCCGCACCTCGCAGCTGTACGTCCGAGCTTGCGAGTTGCGAGGCCAGCGCCGCAGCCCAGCCAGGACGAGAGCGCTATCAGTATTTCTGCCAATCAATGTCTTCGACTTTGACCGGTTCGTCTTTTGGTTTTTGTTTGCGGCGCTTATCGCGCATCATCCATGCGCGGACAGCCTCACGAACTGCCGTAGCGTCGTCATCGATGTCGTTAGCCAATGCCGAGCCTTGATTTCTCTTTAGCCCATTCGGCGTCAGTCATTGCCCCGTAGTCCTTGGGCCTCTCAGGTGGAGACACGTTCGTTGAAGCGCCCCGCAAGTATTGAGCGACAGCTTCCCTGTCAGCCGTAACCTGGGCACCTTCAGCGAATGCCTGATCCTCCCTGGCCTTGGATATTGCACTCGCTTGTTTTGCTTGACCAGTTTGCCGAACTGTTTCGCGTGTTGAGCGCTCTTATTCCGATCTTCGAACGCTTGACGAAGCTCCGCGTCCTTAGCCAGCCGTGCAAGAATCAGATTTTCTGCGTAATCGGCGGGAACGTGAAGGCCGGCATCTTTGACGGCCTTCTGACGTGGTTGACAACTCCCAAGTAGTCGCGTTGGTCGATCTCGCGAGAGCGTTCGTTGAGGATCGCATTGTAGGCAGAGCCGGCCCTGTACAAAAAGCTGTGCAGGCCCTCTCGGTCCCTTTCCAGCTCTTGCATTTTGGAATCGAGAGCGTTCTGTCTTTCTTGCTCCACGATTTTCCCTTTAGCGCGAGCCTCCTCCTGGGCTAACCAGTCTTGCGGAGCCGCTGGCGTCTCTTTTGGAACCCTAGCCTCTTGATGCGTGACCATCGGCGTCACTGCACGATGAACAATCTCATTCTCGCACCGACACGCCGCTACTACGGCTTTGGCGATAAGAACGATTTTTGCATCCTCGACGGAGGCAAATGCATCGGGCGCATATTTCTATCGCCACAGGCGCCTG
>Ga0126376_10002659_pt1 | contig 10180 bp, 9 predicted proteins | sample PanSoiMetPlot_15_FD_92760 | JGI IMG/M metagenome (GOLD analysis project Ga0126376, IMG submission 92760) | Tropical forest soil microbial communities from Panama - MetaG Plot_15 | ecosystem: Environmental > Terrestrial > Soil > Tropical forest > Bulk soil | place: Panama | collected 2016-02-17 | reverse complement strand
TGACCGACTCCGGCGGGGCTGTCCACTACATGGGGGAGGGGTGGAGCCGCACGGCCGGTCCCGTCCAGGTCTCGGGGGCGATCACCCTGCACGCTTCACACTACGATGCCGATGGCGACGGGGTGAGCTCGATCAAGATCTTCGAGCCGGTACCGAACAACACCGCCGGGCAGTCGACCCTGGTCGCCTCGAGCACGACCTCGCCACTCGACTTCACCTTCACGCCCGCCGGCGGCACGCACGCCTACTACGTCTACGTCACGCAGGCGGACGGCGACGAGATCTGGTCGGCACCGATCTGGGTGCAAGCGGCGAGCGCTCCGGACACAACGCCGCCAACGGCTCCCGGCAACCTGACGGCGACCGCAGGGAAGAGGAAAATCACCCTGTCGTGGACCGCCTCGACGGACAACGTCGGCGTCACCGGGTACCAGATCTGGCGCGCCGCGAACGCAGCCGGCCCGTTCAGCCAGCTCGCGACCACGACCGCGACCACCTACGTCAACAGCGGCCTGGCCTCCGGCTCCACCTGGTTCTATTACGTCAAGGCGACGGATGCGGCGGGCAACATTTCAACCGCCTCGAACACAGCGAGCGCGACGGCGAAATAGCGGCCAGACGGCGGCCACGATCCCTCCGCAGGGAATGAGCTTGCCGGTGGTTGCATGGGGGAGGGGCCCGGCGCGGTAGAATCGGCTCATCTCCAAGGAGCAACCATGCTCGGCAGGGTGGTCGGCAACTACCGGATCGTGGAGAAGATCGGCGAGGGCGGCATGGGGGCCGTCTACCGCGCGATCGACGAGATGCTGGACCGCGAGGTGGCGATCAAGGCCATCCGGCCGGAGCTGGCGCGCGAGCCGCAGATCGTCGAGCGGTTCCGCGCCGAGGCCAAGCTCCTCGCCCGCGTGAGCCACCCCGCCATCGCCACCATCTACAGCTTCTTCCACGACGGCGGCGAGCTGTTCCTCGCCATGGAGTACGTCGTCGGCCGCACGCTGGCGGAGGTGATCGCGACGCACGGCGCCATGCCCTGGCAGCGGGCCGTGCCGCTGCTCGCGACGGCGCTCGAAGGCATCGAGCAGGCGCACCGGGCGGGGATCATCCACCGCGATCTCAAGCCGGACAACCTGATGCTCACCGAGGCCGCCACCCTCAAGGTGATGGACTTCGGCATCGCCCGCATGGCGGGGAGCAGCCACCTGACGCAGACGGGACTGCTGATCGGCACGCTGCGCTACGTGGCTCCCGAGCAGATCCGCGGCGAGGAGGTGGACCAGCGCACGGATATCTACTCCCTCGGCGCCGTGCTCTACCAGATGCTCACGGCGCGCGCGCCGTTCGACGGGCCGACCGACTTCGCAATCCTCAAGGCGCAGCTCGACGATCCGCCGGTGCCGCCCCGCTCCTGGGTCCCCGGCCTTCCCGCCTGGCTGGAGCGCGCCGTCCTGAAAGCCCTGGAGAAGCAGCCGGCCGCGCGCTTCCAGACGGTCGAGGAGCTCCGCCTCTATCTCAACCGTCAGGGCGCGGAATCTCAGGCGGTGCCCTCTGCGCCCAAGGCGGAGCACCCCACGCTGATCCTGCCGCCGCGGCCCGAGGGCCCGAGCGCGACGGCCGCCTCCGAGGCCACCATGGAGACGGACCGGCCACGCCTCCCTCCGGATCTTCCTCCCCTGCCCAAGACCGTTGCGCCGCCTCCCGTCTCGGGCACGTCGTACCGTCCCGTGAGCGGCGCAGGATGGAAGCGCGGCGCGATCGCGGCCGTCCTCGCCGTGGCGCTGCTCGGGGCCGGAGTCCTCCTGTGGCTGCGCCGCGGCACCGGCGCGACGGTCCCGCCCGTGACGCACGTCGCGAGCCCTGCACCGGCTCCGAGCACCGCCGCGCCGCCGCCAGCGCAGGCGATCCCGGCGAACTCCAGTGCCTCCACGGAAGCTGCCCCGCCCCAGAACCCGGCGCCCATGCCGCGCCGGGAAGCGCGAAAGCCGGCGAGCCCTCCCGCCGCCACTCCTCCCGCCCCTAGTCCCCCTCCTGCCGTCGCAGTGGAGGGGACTCCGCAGAGAGCCGAACCGCCTCCCGTAACAGCTCCCGCTCCTGCCCAGGCGGAGGCTTCGCCGTCCGAGATCGACACAACGGCCGGCGAGCTGCCCGCCGAGGAGCTGAGCCGGCTCGGCGGCGAGCTGGTGGAGCACAGCGAGAAGCTCAGCGAGGTCTACGGCGCCTTCCTGGACCAGAAGGAAGACGGCGGCGCCGCGCTCACCGAAGCCGACGAGAAGCTCAAAGACGAGCTGGAGGTGCTCGCCGACGCCGCCGACCGCTTCAACAAGCGCTTCAACGAAGGGATCTTCGCCCGCACCCGGGACCGTGTCCGGAAAACGGACCCGCACGCCGAGATGGTGCGCCGTTTATGGGACCTCGTCCTGGACGGCCTGCGGGTCGAGAAGCTGATGGCGGAGGTGAAGCCCGGCCCCGAGGTGCGGCAGGAGTGGCAGGAGGTGCGCCGGCGCTGGGGACGGGTGGGACAGATCCTGCGCTCGCCCTGAGCCCCCGCTCTACATGCCGAGCAGCTCGCGGTCGATGCGGTCGAGCACTTCGCGGTCGATCCCCCAATCGAATTTGCGTGCGAAGTGGTAGCGGCCGGAGGCCAGCAGCGGCAGGTCCGCCGAGGTGAGAGTCCTCGGCGCTCCTTTCTCGGCCCGCGAATAGTCGATGTAGCGGAAGTTGTCGTCGACCAGATCGAATTGCCGGCTGTTGACGAGCACTGTCTGCACGATCGATTCGTCGGGAGCGATGGCCGCGCGATAGTGCCGTAGGACATCCGGATGCTCAGTCAGGAAGTCACGCCAGTACAGGAGGGCGCGGCGCCGGAGCGAGAACCAGGCCCAGCCGCCGTAGCAGCGGAAGCCGTCGTTGAAAGGTGCGCGGAGAACGCGCGTGCCGAGGAAGGGGCCGTAATCGAGATAGACGTGGAGAGGCAGAAAGCGGGTGAAGCGACGCAGCGCGCGCAGCCAGGGCTCGGCGCCGGGAGAGAGGAGCCGGTAGCGATACCAATAGCGAGCCCGGGCCTTGCGCCGGGACCAGGGGCTCTCCGGCGACAGCACGTCCCAGTAGCGGATGAAGCCGTCGCACGTGGCGGAGTCGAGGAAAGCCTCGCTGGCGGCCAGGGGCACGACCGGATAGTCCTGCGCGCTGAGGTTCGTCAGCCAGTCGTAAGCGATCCGGCGCTGCTCGAGCCAGTCGACGGCGTCGAGCCAGGATTGCACCTGATTCGTGAAGCTGCCGCGGATGGGCGGCTGCGCAGGGCGGAGGAGATGGACGTCCGGCAGGTCCGTCAAAGGAGCGGCGTCCAAATCGCAGCGGGAGAAGTCGTGCGAAACGACGATGGGCGCGCGCGGACTGCCACGGCGGAGCGTGCGGACCAGGCGGTAGATCTGCTCCGGGTCGCGGTGGCTCTGGACGTGATAACAGACGGTGACGCTCATGCCGCGCGGGCCGGCGCCGCGGCGAGCCGGCGCAGCAGGGCTTCGTAGTCGTCGAGCACGCGGGGCATCGCGGTGCGCTCGCGCACCTGCTGCATGCGCTCGAGCCCCCGCCGCCATTCCGCGGTGCCGAAAGCGGCGCGGGCGCGCTCGATGGCGGCCAGAATCGAGCCGCGCTCCGGCTCGCAATAGAACGGATAACCCTCTCCCAGCAGCTCGACGGTGCTGTCGTCCCGCGTGGTGATCAGGTTGGCCTCACAGGCCGCCGCCGTGGAGACCTTGCAGTTCGGTTTGTAGCGGAACTCCCGGCCGGGCTCGCGGATCGAAAGATGGCAGTTGAATCTTTTCGCCGCCGCGAAATAACCGTGATCCACGTACTCGACGCCGGGCAGCGCGCCCCAGAGGGCCAGCGAACGCGAGAGGCCGAGATAGCCGAGGGCCAAGCGGTCCCGCGGCGCCTGGTTGACGGAGTATCGCGGATCCCATTGGTGATAGATCAGGCAGTCGGCTCGCCCCGGCCGCCCGAAGTCGGCGAGCTGCCGCCGGCTCTTGAGGATAAGCGCATCGTAAAGCCAGCGGTTCTTGATCCAGCGCTTGAAACAGACCGTGTCCTGGACGTCGAGCGCCAGCCGGTTGCCGCGCGCCTTGGCGAGCAACAGGTGATCGAGCCGGGAGGTCTTGATGAAGACGAGGATGCCGCGCGCGATGCCGCGCAGCTCCGCGACCGGGAGCGAGCGCGCGTCCCAGCCGCGCTCCTGGAGGCCCGCGGCGATCTGATCGGCCCCCATCACCGTCGATCCTTTCTCGTAATACTTGACAAAGCCGACCGGGAGCTGCGGCGGCGCGCTCGGCTCGCTCACCGGCTGCATCGTCGTCGGACTTGGAAGAGCCATCGCCAGTATTGTAGTCAAAACCTCCGGCCCGCCGCCTCTCCCGCACCGAAGGAATCCTTTATAAACTTGAATTTCCCTGCCGCAAACTCCTTGGCAAAACGCCGCTCGTCCGTGCTAGTATTTGCACATGCCAAACCGCGCCAAAAAATATGCGAAAAAGCCTCAGAACGCAAGGAAGGCTCCCCCCACCCCGGGTTCCCCCAAGTCTCCAGCCAAACCCGAAGACCCCGTCGCCGTCTTCCTCTCCCGCCTGGGCAAGGGGAAGGATCCAACGGCGCAGCAGCTCGATCCGGCCCAGCGCCGAGAGGTCGCGCGGCGTGCGGCGCGGCTGAGCGCCATCGCCGCGGCCAAGGCTTCGGGCGAGCGTGAGCCGAAGAAGAAATAAGTCTCGTCTCTTTTCTGCTCTGCACTGAGGAGGGCCTCGAGTCTAGCCTGGCGAGGACAGGCGCAGAACCTTGGCGCCGCGGATCTTGCGCGCCTTGAGCTCGCGCAACGCCTGATTGGCCGCTGCCAGCGGCAGCTCCTGGACCTCCGATTCGAGGCGGCTCTCGGCGGCCAGCGCGAGAAATTCCCTGACGTCGCTCCGCGCCACGTTGGCGACGCTCTTGACCTCCTTCTCCAGCCACAGGTCGCGAGGGTAGTCGAGACGCAGCAGGGCATCCTTGTCCCGCTCCTCTTTGCGGATGGCGTTGATCACCAGCCGGCCTCCCGGCTCCAGGTGCTGCAACGCCGCGACCACCGGTCCCCATGCCGGAGTGGTATCGATGATGGCGGCGAGCTTCTCCGGCGGCTCGTCGGTCGAGTCTCCCGTCCACACCGCGCCCAGCTCCCGGGCGAAAGCCCGCTCCCCTGCGCTGCGGGCGAAGACGTAGACGCGGCTGTGAGGAAAGCGGTGGCGCACCATCTTGAGGACCAGATGGCCGGAGGCGCCGAAGCCGGTCAGGCCGAGGCTCTCGCCGTCCTGCAAGCCCGCCAGCTTCAGCGAGCGGTAGCCGATGGCACCCGCGCACAGCAACGGCGCGGCCTGGACATCGGAGAAGATCTCCGGGATGGGATGCGCGAAGGCCGCCGGCACCGTCATGAATTCGGCGTAGCCGCCGTCGACGTCGCGGCCCGTGGCTTGGAACCAGGGACAGAGATTCTCGTTGCCCGCGCGGCAGTACTTGCAGCGGCCGCAGGCGGAGTAAATCCACGGCACGCCCACCCGGTCGCCTTCGCGGATCCCTTGGACGCCGGAGCCGAGCGCGTCCACGCGTCCCACCGCTTGGTGGCCGAGGACGACCGGCAGCCGGGGCGGCGGCGTCCGTCCCTCGATCTCGTCGAGCTCCGTGTGACAGACGCCGCAGGCGGCGACCCGCAGGCGGATCTCCCCGGGCCGCGGCTCCGGTACCGGCAGCTCCGCCAGGGTGAGCGGCTCGGGGTTCTCGTCGAGAGGACCCAGCTTCGCCAGGATCATCGCGCGCATGGTCTGCCGGGAGAAAAAACAACACGAATTGCCGATCTGTTCCCCCTCTCCCCGGCAGGGGTGGGTGGAGGGCCGGGAGAGGGGGCCAGGGGGTGAGGGCATAACGGCTGCGTTACGATCCTCACCCGATGCGATTCCTCTGGCCGCTGATCAATCTCGCCCAGGTGGTGCTCGCCGGGATCTGGACGGCGGGCTGGATCACCGTGGCGCTGATCGCGAGCGCTGTCCGCGGCCGGCAGGATCCGGGGTTGGCCCTGGCACGGCGCATCTGGGCCCCGGGGCTCCTGCGTCTCGCGGGAGCGCGGCTCCAGGTGGAGGGGCGGCAGCGGCTCGATCCGTCGCAAACCTACTTCTTCGCCGCCAACCACCAATCCTGGATCGACATCCCGAGCCTCTTCGCAGCACTGCCCCTACCGGTGCTCTTCCTCGCCAAGCGCGAGCTCGCGCGGGTGCCGTTTCTCGGACGCTATATCGAGAGGATGGGGATGGTTTTCGTGGATCGCGCCGACCGGCGGCAGGCGGTAGAAACCGTGGGCCGCGCCACGGCGCGCCTGCGCGAGGGCTGGAGCGTCGTCTCGTTTCCGGAGGGCACGCGGACGCCCGACGGCTCCGTGCGGCGGTTCAAGACCGCGGCCTTCGCCGCCGCCGTGGAGGCCGGCGTGCCGGTCGTGCCCATCGCGCTCGAAGGCGCCGGGCGGGTGCTGCCCCGGGACGGCTTTCGCGTCCGCCCCGGCCTCATTCGCGTGCGGATCGGAGAGCCCATTCCCACCCCCGGGCTGACGCGCGACGACCGCGCCGAGCTGGCGGCTCGGGTGCAGCGGGAAATCGAGCTGCTGCTGGCGGAACCGGGGGGCTCTCAACCCCACCCCCTCGGGTAGCCACGTTTCAGCCCCTCCGTACGGCGCGCCAACGCGGCAGGTCCCGTAGCCTCTCGATGAGGAGGTTTGCCATGGACATGACGATCACCTTTCCCGGTCACGCGGCCGTCGACGCCAGCTTCAAAGGCTTCACCGTCCACACCGATCAGACGCCGGAGCACGGCGGCGGCGGGACGGGGCCGGAGCCGTTCGATCTGTTTCTCGCTTCGTTGGGCGCCTGTGCCGGGCTCTACGCCCTGCGCTTCTGCCAGCAGCGGGCGATCGATACCGCGGGGCTCGGTGTGAAGCTCTCCACCGCCAAGGACCCCGGCGCTCCTCGCCTCCGCGCCATCCGCCTGGAGATCCAGCTTCCTCCGGAGTTCCCCGATAAATACCGCGATGCCATCGTCCGCGCCGCCGACCAGTGCCCGGTCAAGCGCCACCTCCTCGAGCCCCCGGCCCTGGAGGTCGTGGCCGTGCCGGCCCATCTGCCGCAGACCGTGGAAGCTTAGCTCTCAGCCTACTGAGGCGGCGTGCAGGCCGCCGCCGACAGCTCGTCCAGCAGGTCGGTGCTGCGGCAGGCGCTCTTCGTGCTCTCGATCTTCGCCGTCCAGATCTCCTCCCGGACGCCATCGCCGCGCCGGTCGGTCCAGGACGGGAAAAAGGTGCCGTCGATCCCCGACAGGGCGTTGTAGTCGCCGAACTGGAACCCGTTGAGCGAGGCCGCGCCGTTGCTCGACGCCGAGGTGATTTTCAACGGCGCGCTCCAGTGCACTCCGTCGTCGAACGAGGATTGATACCAGACGTTGACGTTGGTCCTCTCCTCCCCGATGGTGTCGAAGTAGATGAGATGGAGCGCCCCCGTCGTGTCGTCCACCGCCAGCGCAGGCATGAACTGGTCGTTCTTCGCGGCCTGATTGTTGAGCATCTTCGGCTTCGCCCAGCGCGTGCCGCCGTCGGTCGAACGCGTGAACCAGATGCGCGTCTTGCAGGCGGAGGCGGTGTTGCTGAACGGCTCGAACGACGCGTTGTTGCAGCCTTTGGCGCCGGTGAGATCCGTCCAGACGGCGTAGACGAGGTTTTTCGCGCCGCTCTGGAAGGCGGCGGAGCTGACGTAGAGCGGCGCGCCCCGCCGCACCTGGGCGGGAATGGGAATGATGAAGGCGTCGAACGTGGAGGCGACCTTGACCGGCTTCGAGAACGAAGCGCCGCCGTCCGTCGAGCGGCTGAAGAAAATCTTCCGGATGGCGGGATCGGGCCAGAAGGCGAAGACGGTGCCGGCGCCGCTCGTCTTGATGTCGGAGCCGATGCCGTACACCGTTTCGCCGCCGCTCACCCGCACCGGCTCGCCCCAGGCGCCGCCGGCGCCCGCGCGGTGGTTCACGTAGATGAACGCGCCGTTGTGCCAGATGACGTAGACGTTGTCCTTGAACGGCGACCGCTCGCTGTGATCGGTCCAGATCATCTGCCGGTCGGCGCCGGTCTGCTCGCCCGAGACGGTGTCGTCGGTCTGCCAGCTCGCGCCGCCGTTGGACGACCGGAAGGTGCGCAGCTTCAGGATCAGATCATCGGTGATGGCGACGCCGATGGCGGTGGCCCACGCCGTGCCGTCGGAGGTCCAATCCACGGCGGGATCGGACTGGAAGTCGTCCTCCGCCACAGCGGGCAACGAGCTCTGGCCCCAGGTCTCGCCGCCGTCGCTGGAGTAATGGATGGCCATCAGCCCGTGGCTCGAGAGGTTGTTGGAGGAGGCGATGATCCGGCTCGGGTCCCAGTAGTTGATGCGGATGTCGGACTCGGCGCGGGGATCGGTCTGCATTCCCGAGATGCGCATCTCGGGCCCGGAGCTGGCGGACTTCTCCGGCTCCGCGGCGCTTTCCGGAGCGGGCTCGCCCGGCCGCAGGTCGGGATGGTGGATCATCCACTCGTAGACGTCCTTGATCGCCAGCGGATAGCCCCCCGTGGGATTGCCGGCGGAGTAGTTCCCTTCCGGATGGCTCTTGCGCCAGAGCACGCGCAGCCAGGGCGGCACGCCGACTTTGTCGTTGATCTCGTCGGCGCGCAGGAGCTGGAAGTCCTGGTTCTGGGCGATGAGCCGGGCGAGGGCGCTGCCCGCGGGCACCCGGTCGCGGGCGAGCTGCTCGTCGAGCGAAGGCCAACGGGCCTGCGCGAGAACGGATCCGGTCGTCAAACCGACGGTCAGCAGGGCGAGAATGAGAAAGAGGCGCGAGCGCATGGAGAACCTCCGCGGTGGCCTGGCACGTTCATGCAGAGAGTGTCTGGGCGACCGTTTTCGTTTCAACTTCCTTAATTCTACCTCCGCCGGGCGCCCGCGGCCAAAGGTGCGGCCGTTCCGTATATGATCGCGGCGCCCCATGAGCATCGACGCCGCCGCCGCGGAAGCTCCCCGTTCGCACCCCTCCGCCCGCGAGCCCCTGGCCCTGCTGCTGCTCGGGACTGTCGCTCTGGTGGTTTCCGGGATTCACTGCTATGACCGGGTGACCTGGGTCCTGGAGGTGTTTCCCATCCTGCTTGGCGTACCGATCCTGATCGCCACCTGGCGGCGCTTCCCGCTCACGCCGCTCCTCTACCGGCTGCTCTTCCTCCACGCGTTGATCCTGATGATCGGCGGTCATTACACCTACGCGCGCGTGCCGCTCGGGTTCTGGGTTCAGGACCTCCTCGGGCTGGCGCGGAACCACTACGACCGCCTGGGGCACTTCGCGCAAGGGTTCGTGCCGGCGATCCTGGCGCGGGAGGTGTTGCTCCGGCGGACGCCGCTGCGGCGGGGCGGCTGGCTGTTCTTTCTGGTCACCTCGGTCTGCCTGGCGGTCAGCGCCAGCTACGAGCTCATCGAGTGGTGGTCCGCCGTCATCGGCGGCTCGGCGGCGAGCGACTTCCTCGGCACCCAGGGTGACGTCTGGGACACGCAGTGGGACATGTTCATCGCCTTGATCGGCGCCCTCACTGCGCAATTGACGCTCGCCCGTGTCCACGACCGGGAATTGGCGCGGCTCCCCGGATAATCGAGCCCTACCCCGCCGCCGCCCGCCGGCGGAACCGCTCCGCCGCCAGCCAGAGAATCCCGATACCCATCAGGAGAAGGGCGAGAAACTGTTTCCACAGCGCGGCGAGGCCCGCGCCTTTGAGGAAGATGCCGCGCACGATCTCCAGATAGTGGCGCATCGGGTTGAGGAACGTCAGCCAGCGGAAGAAGGCCGGCATGCTGCTCACCGGGAACATGAAGCCGGAGAGCAGCATCACCGGCAGGAAGACGAGGAAGACCGCCATGAAGGCTTCCTGCTGCGTCCGCGCGTTCGTGGAGATGAAGAGCCCCACGCCCAGAGCAGACAGAATGTAGAGGATGCTCGCGAGGAGCAGCAGCCAGGCGCTGCCCTTGAACGGAATGTGGAACCAGAGGAGGGCCACGGCGGTGATCAACACCAGGTCCACGAGACCGATCAGCGCGAACGGAATGGTCTTGCCGAGGAT